>Ga0316622_100000144_pt1 | contig 35068 bp, 29 predicted proteins | sample OWC_Aug_OW2_C1_D_FD_207646 | JGI IMG/M metagenome (GOLD analysis project Ga0316622, IMG submission 207646) | Wetland soil microbial communities from Old Woman Creek delta, Ohio, United States - OWC_Aug_OW2_C1_D5_C | ecosystem: Environmental > Terrestrial > Soil > Wetlands | place: USA: Ohio... | reverse complement strand
AGGGCCGTTTCATTAGCGAACGCTGAAGACCTCTCCTATTCCGGTGAGATGCTGCCCCGTAAAGGAAACTCTGATTAAGTCCTTCGATAGGCCCAGCACGGGTGGTAAGTTGTCAATTCCGTTCGTGGCGAGTCTGTCGAACCATGAATGGAATCAACTTATCCGGAGATTCCTAAGCGGGAAGTTATTTGTGCCCACCTCCCAAATAGAAATTATGCCAGGAAGAGTACTACCTCAACCCAACGGCCTCGATTAATACCTTTCTCCGTTTTTTCTCGCCACAGAACCTTCTTGAACCTTCCAATCGAGGAATTGCGGGCCACAATCACCATCAAATGTTTTATCATTGGGGAAACACACGTTTTACAATAACCATAATAATGAACAGCGCACCACAACCCATAGCCAAACCTTTGTTTTCACCGGTTTTCTTATTTGCCGGCACCTTATTCATCAGCGCCACACTGATGTTTGTATTGCAGCCGATGTTCGGCAAGATACTGCTGCCGCTGCTGGGCGGCACGCCGGCGGTGTGGAATACCTGCATGGTGTTTTATCAGGCCTTGCTGTTTTTTGGCTATCTGTATGCCCACTGGCTGACGTCGAACTCGGGCCATCAGCGGCAGATCCAGGTGCATACCGCCTTGCTGATTATCAGCATCATCGCCCTGCCGGTGGCACTGCCGCCGGGTACCACGCCGCCGACCGACAGCAACCCTACGCTCTGGCTGATCTGGACGCTATTCCTTGCCATCGGCATGCCGTTCTTCGTGGTGTCGACCACGGCGCCCTTGCTGCAAAAATGGTTTTCGCACTGCGGCCACCATAGCAGCCACGATCCTTATTATTTATACGCCGCCAGCAATGCCGGCAGCCTACTGGCTCTGCTGAGCTACCCGTTTGTCATCGAACCACAAATCGGTCTGGCCGATCAACGCTTGCTCTGGAGTGTCGCTTACGGCCTGCTATGCTTGCTGGTGATAGCCTGCGCGCTGACGCTGTGGCGCAGCCAAATTGACGACGATAACGGCGAAACGATTGCCGACGATGGCAACGATCAACCACCGATGCGAGAGCAGCTTCATTGGCTGGCCCTGGCGCTGGTGCCTTCCAGCTTGTTGTTGGGGCTGACTCAATTCATCAGCACCGATATCGCCGCCGTGCCCTTGCTGTGGATCGTGCCGCTGACGATATATCTATTGTCCTTCATCCTGGTTTTTTCCAAGTGGGCCGACCGCATCCATCCGGCCATGGTCGCCGCGCAACCGGCCGTATTGTTGGTGTTCATCGCCTATTCCTTCATCAACCCGGCCACCTTGCCTTACTGGCTGGATTTGATCCTGCATCTGGTGGCATTTTTTCTAGCTATCATGGTCTGCCACGGCGAGCTTGCCAAGCGCCGGCCACATACCAAATATCTGACCCGCTTTTATCTGGTGATGTCGTTCGGCGGCATGTTGGGCGGCTTGTTCAATACCTTCGTGGCGCCGTTCGCCTTCAACGCGGTTTACGAATATCCGATCATGATCGTCGCCGCGCTGTTACTGCGTCCGGGCTTTTTCAACGGCAGATGGTTTTTGCAGATCATTTTTCCGCTGCTGGTGCTGGCTACTGGCTTGGCGATTTATTTCAGCACCGAACAATTATTCGACTACCTGGACCTGATAGGCGGCGCGCTGATTCTGCTGGCGGGTTTGACTTATTCCTTACGCAACAGCCCTATTGGCCTGGGACTTCTGACGGCGGTGATTCTGCTATTTACGCTGGGCCTGCATAGCATGGCATCGAACATTCTTTACCAGAAACGCAGCTTCTTTGGCGTGCTGTCGGTGCGTGAAACGGTAATCGCCGATGAAAATCAGCGCCCGGAAAAAGTCCATGAACTTTACCACGGCACCACCAAACACGGCGCCGAGCGCCTGACGGCCGCCAATATCACCACGCCGCTGACCTATTACAGCCGTCCCGGCCCCATTGGCCAACTGTTCAGCGAGTTCGACAAGGAAAACCGGGACTGGCACATCGGCGCCGTGGGCCTGGGGGCGGGAGCGCTGGCCTGTTACAGCAAGGAACATCAGCACTGGAAATTTTACGAAATCGATCCCTTGGTGGTAAAAGTCGCCGAGGATCCGACCTGGTTTCATTATCTGGAACGCTGCAATCCGCGAGCGGAAATGGTGGTCGGCGACGCCCGGCTGTCGCTGAACAAGGAAGCCGACAGCAGTTTCGACCTGTTGATCATGGACGCCTTCAGCTCGGACGCGGTGCCCACGCATTTGCTGACCCGCGAAGCGCTGGAGCTGTACTTCAGCAAACTGAAGGACGACGGCCTATTGGCGTTTCACATCACCAATCGCCACCTGGCCTTGAAAAAAGTGCTGGCCGATCATGTCAACGCCCTGCACCTGGAAGCCTTGCTGCAGGAATTTAAACCCGAAGGCGATGTCCCCTTGGTGGTCGCCACCGACTGGGTGGTGATCAGCAAACGGCCGGAGCGACTGCAACGCTTGCAGCAAAGCCGCCTCGGCCACTGGCAGAAACTGCCGCTGTCGTTCGGTCTTAAGCCCTGGACCGACGACTTCACTCATATCATTGGAATCTGGAAATAGGAAATAGCATGTTAATCACGGATCTTGCCCACCATTGCGACGCACAACCCAGAGGCGGCGACGCCACCCTGACCGTCAATTCGGCCGCCGACATCATGTCGGCCCATGCTCATCAGGTGACGGTATTAAGCGATGGCAAATACAAAAAATATCTCAAGGACTCAAAGGCTTCGGCCTGCTTCATTTCCGAACAGCTTGCCGAGGACGAAATTCCCGACGGATTGACGCTGCTGATCTGCAAGGATCCGGAAATCAGCTTTCTGAACGCCGTGAAACTGCTGCATCCGGAACCGGTATTCAAGCGCCAGGTCTCAGAACATGCGGTATTGGCCGATACCACGACACTGGGTTACGATGTGCATGTCGGCCCGTTCGCCAGCATCGGCCAACACAGCAGCGTTGGCGACAGCAGCACCATCGAAGCCGGCGTCCGCATCGGCAATCATGTCGCGATCGGCAAAAATTGCCGGATACATCCCAATGTGGTGATCTACGATCACACGGTGATCGGGAACGACGTGATCATCCACGCCGGCGCTATCATCGGCGCCGACGGTTTCGGCTACAAATTCCGCGATAACCAACACATCAAGGTGCCCCACGTCGGCCACGTCGAGATCGCCGATCACGTGGAAATCGGCGCCAACACCTGTATCGACCGTGGTGCACTGGGCGCCACCCGCATCGGCGCCGGCAGCAAGATCGACAATCTGGTGCAGCTCGGCCATAACAATATCGTCGGCCGCAACGTGATCATCTGCGGCCAATCCGGCATCTCCGGCTCCTGCACCATCGAGGACGGCGCGATTCTGGCGGGTAGCGCCGGCGTCGCCGACCATGTGAAAATCGGTGCGCGGGCGGTAGTGATGGCGCGTAGCGGTATCTCGGCGGATGTGGCGCCCGGCACGCAAGTGTTCGGCAGCCCGGCCAAGGACAGGAAAGTGGCCTGGAAGGAGCTTGCGGCATTAGCCAAGTTGCCGGAGCTATTGCAACGATTCAAAGCACTGGAAAGCCGGGTCAAAAGCCTGGAGGAATAGAAAGTAGAGAGTGGGGAGTAGGGAGTGAGAGTGTTTTTGACGTCCCACTTTCTACTCCCCTCTGCCCACCAACCAAAACAAGGAGCCTGATCATGAACGACAAACAACGCGTTGCCTATTCCGCCGCCCAGCACGTTAAGAATGGCATGATCGTCGGGCTGGGCACGGGTTCCACCGCCAATTACTTTATCGAAGAACTGGCCCGGCGCTGTTCCGAGGATAGCTTGAGAATTCAGACAGTAGCGAGTTCGGTCGTCAGCACCATCAAGGCCCAACAACTGGGCTTGCCGCTGTTGGCGATGGAGCATGTCAACCGCCTCGATCTCTATGTCGACGGCGCCGACGAGGTCGCTCCGGATATGACGCTGTTGAAAGGCCAGGGTTATGACCTGGTGCGCGAAAAACTGCTGGCCAAGGCCTGCGACTCGTTCCTGGTGTTGATCGATGCCAGCAAGCGCGTCAAACGCATCGGCCAGAATTTTCCGGTTCCAATCGAGGTGATGCCGTTCGCCTGGCGACTGGTGCAACGTAGCGTGGCAACTATCGGCGGCCACGGCACGCTCCGGCAGACCGCTAACCAGGACGGCCTGGCCGTGACCTCTCATGGCAGCCTGGTGCTGGATGTGGTGTTTGAATCGAACATCGACGGCAAAACCCTGAACGAGCGGCTCAACGCCATTCCGGGCATCGTCGAACACGGCATTTTCAGCGGTCTGACCCGCGCGGTATTTTGCGGCCATGACGGACAAGTGGACGAGGAATGGGCCTAAAGCGGGGACGATACCTCGGAATTATAGTCATCGCACATCAAATTTCGTTTTGTTGACGCCCTCACCTCAGCCCTCTCCCTAAGGGCGAGGGAGTTAGTGCGCCGAAATTTGATGTGCGAAAGGTATAACTTGTGCTAGTCAATCCTGATTATTGGCTTTTGGCCGAGCGACTAACCGAAAGCCCTATTGTTTCAACGACGGACCGTCGTCGAAAGCACAGTGCCGCCAAACACTGTCAGCCGGCCGGCACCAATAGGCGGCTGTTTTCTGGCAAATCAAGAGGAGAATCCCATGTCAAAATTATTAGAAAAAAATCAGGAAGCGCCTTTTTTCAGAGCCGTCAACCAGCATAACCAGTTGCTGTATTTGTCCGATTACAAAGGCGAAAAAAATGTGGTATTGTATTTTTATCCCAAGGACGATACGCCGGGCTGCACCATAGAAGCCAATGACTTTACCGCCCTGGCCAAGGAATTTGCCGCTGAGAACACCGTGATTATCGGCGTCAGCAAGGACGATTGCGCAAGCCATCGCGCTTTTATCGACAAGTACGGCCTGGATGTGCAACTCCTGGCCGACACCTCGGGCGAATTGTGCGAGAGCTACGGCGTCTGGCAGGAAGTGGAAAAGGACGGTGTCAAGAAATGGAAAATCGTGCGTTCGACCTTTATCATCAACAAGCAAGGGATACTGGAAGAAGCCCAATACGGCGTCAATCCCGAGGGACATGCCCAAGCAGTATTGGAACTGGTTAAAGCTCTAAACGCTTAAGAATAGCGGCCGGGTTAGCCCGATAGAGCCAACCCGGTCCGCGACCAACATCATTTGCTATCCAACTTCTTCTTCGCCGCATCGACAGCCGCGCCGACTTTTTCAACGGACTCCCGATAACCGGCTTGCTCGCGGTTGGCGGTGTCGGCAATCGCGGAATTATCAGCGTTGGCTTCCTTGATCAAACATTCGTAATAGGTTCTGGCTTTTTGCTGCCAATCATTAATGGCCGCCACGCTTTTATTGTAGGCGTCGACATCCTTGTCATCGATCACTGGCGCTTCGGGCTTGACGCCGCAACCAGCCGGCGCCCAATTGCCGTTCACCAGCGTCCCTGCACTCACCGGATTCGAGACATAAACCATTAAGACGGCGACTAACAAACCAGGCAGTTTCATGTGTGCGCTCCAGTGTATCTTTACGGAAATGATAGATGGAAATACCGATTTTGTACGAAAACTAATTATCGTCGCAAATATGCCGCGCAGATGCACCGGAGTGTTCCGTGGCCGTCGTAGCAGTCTTCGGCAGCATCTGCTGCATACCTTCGCCGCATTTTTTCATTTGCTGCATGACTTTGCTGGACGCTGCTTCGCGGCCGAAGCTAACCGCTCGCGCATTGGCGGCATCACGTTTACCGGCGGCGCACAATGCCTTAACGTCGGCGTCCATTTGCTCGGCGCGTTGTTGAAAGGCCTCCATTTCCGCCTGGTCTATATTTTCCATGCAAGTCTGCATGCCCTGCGCTTGCTCCATCATCTTTTGCATCGCCGCTTCATCCATGCCGCCATAATTTTGCGCGCTGGCAATCAAGGGTAATATTAAAAGACCAAATCCGATTGTTTTTTTCATTGTCTTTCTCCAAAAAGTTAAGGTATCAAGCCACCGCCAGCCGATAATAGCGTTCGGCATTTTCGGTCAATTTAGCAACCACTGCCGCATCAAGTTGACCTGCCGCAACCCGCGACTGCATATTGTCGAGAATATACTGAAGACTCATGGTATGGCGGTAAGGCCTCTCCTGCGCCAATGCTTGGAAAATATCGGCGACGGCAATGATGCGGCATTCCAAATCCAATTCCTTGTGGCTGGATTTAAAAGGATAACCTTCGCCGTTCAAGGTTTCATGGTGAAATCCAGCCCAGATTGGGATCTTGGAATCGCTGAACACCCGCTGCAGGATGCGAAAGGTATCATAGCTATGCCGGTGCATGGTGGCCCGTTCCGTCGGCGTGAGACCTCCCGGTTTTTCGATAATGTCTTCCGATACCCGTAACTTGCCGATGTCATGCAACAAGCCGGCGATTTCAACCTGCTCCAGATCGTAATTTTCAAGGCCAAAGTCCGCCGCCAATTGCCGAGAAATTTGCGCCACTCTTTGCGAATGTTCATCGGTATACGGGGTTTTGGCGTCCACAACCCTGGAAAATAAGCGCGCCAATTCCTTGAGCGCTGAAATATCGAGCATCGCCGTTGGTATTTGGCTGCCTATATCGCGCAAATCCTCATCCAGATATTCAGGCTCCATGGCCAACCAAAAAGCTTCGACATCGGCGATTTCGGCAAAGGCCTCCACCAGTTCCGGCGCAAACAGTGTGCCGGACAGCGTCTTGATACGCGCAATAATCCCCTGATATTCCGTCAGGATAGCTCCACTATTCAGGAAAGGCGCCTGTAACACATCGATGCGATCCGCCAAAAACAATAAATTAGCACGCAAGCGAACGCGCTGCTCGACCGGCAATTCGAGCAGTTTTATCCAGCGGGTGTGGTGATAGCGAATCTCGGCCGCCAGATGAGCCAACGGCAGACAGGCTGATAAATAATCGGCACCACGGAGGCAATGGTCTTCGGCACCGTCCCACTCCAGCGTTTCGGTAAGACGACGGTGTTCATGAATTCTGGAAACTCCGCAATCATGCAACATTCCACCATAGAGGATGGATAAGCATTCTGTCTCCGGCCAGCCTAGGCGTTCAGCGATAGCCCGAGCCATGAACGCCACCCGTTTACCGTGCCTGACTTCGTCGACTCCCACGAAATCCAGCGCGCAACTTAATGCGGTAATGGCGTTATGTATATCAACATGCTGCAAGTTCATGGCTTAAAGGCTCTGGAACAATGAATCGAATCAAGAAAATCGACGTTAGATAAAACAAAGGCCGCCGACACCATAAAAAATGAGCCTCATTCAACCGGCAAACTTTACCGTGAGCAAAGCCTTCCAAGTTACCATGAACTTCTAGCCCAATTGTAAACCGGATCAACAGTGCGTTCCAATATTGCACTATTGACTAAACTTTGACACGTGGCGATACAAAATCTCTCCACATCGCGCGAAATACAGGCTAACCGTGGCGGCTAATCGGGCTCTTGCTGTAGAATAAGCCTTATAAAGATTCCATGAGGCCCGACTATGAACGCCATCCCTTTTGATACCCTGGAATTTGCCAACCGCCTCAAATCCGTAGGCTTTTCGGAAGAACAAGCTCAAGTCATTACCGAACTACAGCGCACCGCCACAGGCAACACGCTGGAGCAAGCCAAGCACGAATACCATTTCGACGAGGCGGCCACCAAGCGCGACCTGAAAGAAATGGAAACGGCACTGGAACACAAAATAGAGTTACTCAAAGCCGAAACCTATCAACGCATTGCGGAAACCAATCAACGCATCGCGGAATGCAAAGCCGATTTAACCCGTTGGATTATCGGCGCCGGCTTTTTACAAACCACGCTGATTATCGGCGTATTGTTGAAAGTCGCGCATTTGATCTGATCCATACCGATCAGACACTGATTGCCGCTCTCATCGTAAGTCGGCAATCGCTCAAACATCCGCCTTCATCAAGCCCAACAAATCGTCCGCAGACATTTTGCCGCTGATGTCGGCACCTTCCAGCAGGCTGTCGGCTAAATCGCGCTTATGGCTATGCAAGGCGACGATCTTTTCCTCTATAGTCTGCTTGGCGACCAACCGGTATATCGTCACGGGGCGTTGCTGGCCCATGCGGTGAGCACGATCCGAAGCCTGATCTTCCACCGCCGGATTCCACCAGGGGTCCATGTGGATCACGTAATCGGCCGCCGTCAGATTCAGACCGACGCCGCCGGCCTTTAGGCTGATCAGGAACAACTCGCCCTCGCCGCGCTGAAAGGCGTCGACCCTTTTCTGACGCTCCTTGGCGGGCGTGCCGCCATCCAGATATTGATAGGCGATCCCGCGCCGCTCGACGTAGTCCTTGATCAGCTGCAGATGATCCACGAACTGGCTGAACACCAGCGCCTTGTGTTTGTTATCCAGCAACTCATCGACGATTTCGCCGAAGGCCGCCAGCTTGCTGCTGGGCAAAACCACGTCGGCGTTGGCCAACCGGGTATTGCAGCAACTGCGCCTCAGCTTGGTGATCGCCGCCAGTATCTGCAACTGTTTCTGCCCCGGCTGAACGTTGGCAGTGGTCAATATCGCTAGGCTTTCTCGGCGCAAGGCTTCGTAAAACGCCATTTCCTCGGCGCTGAGTTCCACATAAATCGGGATTTCGGTGCGCGGCGGCAGTTCCTGGAGCACCTGGGTCTTGGTGCGGCGCAGGATGAAGGGCTGGATCAGCTTTTTCAAGCGATAGCGCGCCTCCGCGCTCCTATCCCGCTCTATCGGTCCGACGAAACGCCGGTTAAACTGTTCCAGCGAGCCCAGCAAGCCGGGGTTGATGAAACGGAACAAATTCCACAATTCACTCAGATGATTTTCCAGGGGCGTGCCGGTCATGATCACTTTAAACTCGGCCTGCAAATTCATCGCGCCCCGCGAACGGCGGGTGGCGATGTTCTTGATGGCTTGCGCCTCGTCCAAAATCACGGTCTGGAAACGGATTTGCGCCAGCATTTCGGCCACCTGCTCCTGTTGCAGCAAGCCGTAGCTGCAAATCAACAGGTCGAAGGGCGCCAGATTATCCATCAGGCGCTGGCGGTCGCTGGTTCCCAGCACGACTGGATTCAGGGTCGGCGCGAAACGGCGGGCTTCGTTTTCCCAGTTCATGCACACCGAGGTCGGGGCAACGATCAGGGCAGGACCGCCTGGAGCCCTCTCGACCAACAAAGCCAGCCCTTGCACGGTCTTGCCCAAGCCCATGTCGTCGGCCAGACAGGCGCCCACGCCCCATTGCGCCAGCCGGGCCAGCCAGCGATAACCGTCCAGCTGGTAATCGCGCAATTCGGCCTGCAAGGTCGACGGCAGTTGCGGCTGATAATCGCGGGCATGTTGCAGGCGCTGAATATGGGCCTGCCAGTGTTTATCGGCCTTGAAACCCGCTTCGTCCCGCCAATCTTCCAGGGTCAGCGCCGCCAAGGGATTGACGCGCACCTTCTTGCCACTGAGATCGGCATAGGCTTTCAAGTCCTCGAGGCGGCGCCGGAATTCGTCGGTCAAGGCGATAAACTGGCCGTCCTTGAGTTGCAGAAACCGGCCCTGGCGCTTGTCCAGCAGACCCAGCAATTGCTGGATCTCGACAACATTGTCTTCATCGATTGTCAGCTCGCCCTGCAAGGCAAACCAGTCATTGTCACGCATGATCCGCATGCTGAGACCGCTGCCGGCTGTTTGCCCCAACACCTTGAAACGCACACCTTCCGGCCATTCCAGCATAGTCTGGCCCTCCGGCAAGGCCTGCAACTGCAACAGCAATTCCAGACATTGTTCCGGGTCGTCCAGCAGCCAATCGCCGGCCGAATCGCGCTCGGCATCCCGCAATGCCAGGCAGGCGTCTATCACGGCCGCCGCGAGCTGTTTCTCCCGATTCAGATCACGCCGAGTTTGAACGCGTCTGCCGTCGACTTCCGCCAACACGCTTTCGCCGCCCTGACCAGGCTGGAAATAAGCGCCGCCATCGGCAAACGGCCGCACCAGCAGCGCCACCCGCAAACCTTCGCCATGCGGCAGCAGATGAATGCGCGGCGCGGCGTCGGCCTGTACCTGTTCGGCGGTACTGGAACTGCCACCGATGTCCGAATGCACGGTCAATAGCCCCGAGATGCTGGTCAGGGTCTGCAATACCCGCTCTTGCGCCGAGGCCGGTACCTCCAGTCCCCTGCCCAGCACACTGTAAATCTTGTGATGATCAGACGTAAAAGCCACCACCCGCAAGCGGGTCGGGGTTTCCTTGAGCACATGAAACTTCTGTTCGTAGATAGGGGCAGGCTCCAGGCTGATCTTGATCTTGTCGCCACCCTCCACCTTTTTGACTCGCAATTCGGCTTCGCCCATCACCACTTCTACCCTAACCTCCGGCGCATCGGCCCAGAACAGCAAGGGGTGGCCGATCAAGGCCTGCGGCAAACCGCTATCGAACTCAAAATAAGTCCCGCTGCCGTACCAGCCGCTGTCTCTATATTCCTTGATATGGGAACAGAGTTTCTGGTCTTGCTCGCTCAGATAATCGAAGCTGTCTCGCTCCTGAGCCAGGCGTTTCAAGGCCACAGCCCTGCCCTTGCTCCAGCCACCCTTGGCTTGCAGCTTTTGTTCGCGCGGTTCGGCCTTAATGTAGTCGTGGGTATCATCGAAGCTCAACAGCCAGGCCAGCCGGGTGGGTTTTTCGGCTTGACCGACAATTTCGGTTTTATGCTCGCCGACCGGCAAATTCAACAAGGCATCCAGCGCCACTTCCCAATCGGCACGGCTGACGAACAAATCGGCCAGCGCCGCGCGGCCCCCATCGAAGAACCGGCTGTCCCACTGAGCCGCCTTTGCCGGTTGCAGGCTGATGAATATTTTTGCCATCTCAGCCGCCGGCCAGCGATAACCGTTATTCAACAGATAGGTATATAGCTGTTGATCGACCGGGTCGATCTTGCTGGCGAAATCGGCCTTGACCCAAAATTTGATCATCAGCAGCAGCGCCGGCTGCAGCATGGGCATAGTCAATACGCTATCCGGCGCGCCACTTTCCCGAAAGCCACTGACCACCCGGAATGCCGGTGTCCAGAACAACAGCTGGTCGCGTACCGACAAATCGCCCTGTAAAAACTGCTGAAACAGTACCAGACAATGATAGATACCGTTCCAGTCGGTGCCGGCCTTGATCGCCTGATTCAGCAATGCGGCAAGCTTGGTGCGCGTCTTGGCGTCATTGGCCTTCAAGATAGCCAGTGGATAAAACACGCCGGCCAGACCATGAAAATAAGCGGTACGCTGCCCAGCCAGCTTTCTGAGCAGTGCCAAGGCTTTTTCGTATTCGCTGACGGCTTCGGCATAATCGCCGCGCAAAAATGTCAGCATCGCGGCGATAGCCAGCAACTCGGGTTCCTCGGCGTCGACGATTAGCGCGGACACTTCCTCCCATTCGCCACGCAATAACATCAGCTCCAAGAACAGCCGCGTGAACAGCGGATCATTGCGGCTTTCGCCGTCCTCTAACTGCTGCTCGAAAAAAGCGTCGAGATCGGGCGCCCGATACAGGTAGGTCAATTGATGCAAGCAGGCGTAAGCCGCCATTTCGCGCAATATCAAGGGATGATTTTGCCTGAACCAGCCAACGTCCACCGGATTGAGAAACCAGGACAGATAGAGGTCGACGGCGTCGGGCAAATGCCCCGGATAACGCCTCCCGGCCTCCAGGCATTCCTGCGTCTTCGGATAATCGCGGCGATGGAAATGAATGCGCGCCTCGCGGATGCAGTCGTCGGCGCTGTTGTAACGGTAATACCCGCTACCGGGAGGATTTAACTGCAGCACCAAGACGGCATAAGCCTCGAATTCCTTGTCGCTCACCAATTGCCGAGTAATCGTCTCCGCCAATGTGCGGGCGCAGCGGGTGCCGCCGGGCCGCGCATTTTCTTCCAGTAAACCCGCCGCTATCAATGGCCTCAATCGCGCCTTGACCGTCTCGGGTTTCAGCACACGATTGCCTTCCTTGATGCCCAGACCCGCCAGACACTTGGCGATATTGGTCAATGAACAATAGCCGTAATAAACCGCCAACAAATTGACCAGCATTTGCAGCTCGGCGGGCAATGAGTGGTAGGCATCCAGATATGTTGCTCGTTGGGAGGCTTGCATAGTTTGTTGGATCTTGACTAATTCGAGTGGGCGGAAAACCGGCCGCCAAAATAAAAAAGCCCGCATGACGCGGGCTTTTCCACCATGGGCTTGAGCTTACAGTTTAGCCAATACCTTGGCAACCGTCTCGCCCATCGCCGCCGGCGTCGGGGCAATGGTCACGCCCAGTTCTTTCAGCATTTCGACTTTTTCCGCCGCTGATTCACCGACCGAGGAAATAATCGCACCGGCATGGCCCATGCGGCGGCCTTTAGGCGCGGTGAGGCCGGCGATGTAGGCCACCAGCGGCTTGCTCATATATTCCTTGGCGAAGATGCCGGCTTCAACTTCCTGCGGGCCGCCGATCTCGCCTATCATCACCACGACTTTTGTTTCAGGATCCTGTTCGAATCTTTCCAGGATGTCGCGGTGCGAGCTGCCGTTGATCGGGTCGCCGCCGATGCCGACAGAGGTCGATACGCCTATGCCCAACCGTTTCATCTGGTCGGCGGCTTCGTAGCCCAGGGTGCCGGAACGGCCGACGATGCCGACATTGCCGGGAATGTAGATGTGGCCCGGCATGATGCCCAGCATCGATTTGCCGGGGCTGATGGTGCCGGCGCAATTGGGGCCAGTCAACACCATGCGCTGCTCCTTGGGAAAACGGCTCAGGAAGATTTTGACCTTCATCATGTCCTGGGTCGGGATGCCGTCGGTGATCGCCACGCAATATTTGATGCCGGCTTCGGCGGCTTCCATGATGGAATCGGCCGCGTAAGCCGGCGGCACGAAGACGATGCTGGCTTCGGCGCCGGCTTGTTCGACGGCTTCCTTGACGGTGTTGAACACCGGCCGGTCCAGATGTTTCTGGCCGCCCTTGCCCGGCGTAATGCCACCGACCACGTTGGAGCCGTAATTGATCATATCCTGGGCGTGGAAAGTACCGATCTTGCCGGTAAAGCCCTGGACGATGATGCGGGTGGATTTATCGATAAAAATTGACATGTTGATTAACCTTGCGCCTTACAGGGAAGTAATAGTGTCGCGTGAAGCAGGAGGCTGATAGCGACCCGCTGCCACATCATTACGTGCTTGCACCGCTTTCTCGGCGGCTTCCGCCAAGGTGTCGGCGGTGATGATGGGCAAACCGCTTTCTTCGATGATTTTACGGCCTTGCTCGACATTGGTGCCGGACAGGCGTACCACTAAAGGCACCTTCATATCGATGTTCTTCACGGCCTGTACCACACCTTCGGCTATCCAGTCGCAACGGTTGATACCGGCGAAGATATTGACCAACATGGCCTTGACGTTTTTGTCCTGCAATACCATGCGGAAGGCTTTTTCGGTACGCTCGGCAGAGGCACCGCCGCCAACATCCAGGAAGTTGGCCGGCTCGCCGCCCGCCAGTTTGATCATGTCCATGGTCGCCATCGCCAGGCCCGCGCCATTGATCATGCAGCCGATGTCGCCATCGAGACCCACATAGCTCAAGCCGCGATCGGCTGCAGCCATTTCCCGGGGGTCTTCCTGGGTCTTGTCGCGCAATTCGGAGATTTTTTGGCGGCGGAACAAGGCGTTGTCGTCGAAGCCCATTTTCGCGTCCAGCGCCACCAGCTCGCCGTGACCGGTGATGACCAGCGGATTGATCTCGACCATATTGGCGTCCAGATCGCGCATCGCCCGGTAGCATCCCTGGATCAGTTTCACCGCATGTTGAATCTGGTCGGCCTGGATGCCCAGGGCAAACGCCATTTTCCGGGCCTGGAAGTCCTGCAATCCCACCGCCGGTTCGATATAGATTTTCTTGATGGCCTGAGGATTGGTCTCGGCCAACTCCTCGATCTCCATGCCGCCTTGCGCGGAACCGACCATCACGATGCGTTCGCGGGCACGATCGATCAACAAGCTGAAATACAATTCCTTGGCGATTTCCGTCCCGGCTTCGATATACAGGCGCAGGCATTGTTTACCGGCCGGGCCGGTTTGATGGGTCACCAGACGCTTGCCGAGCAGTTCATCGGCGGCGGCGCGCACTTCGTCGTGGGTTTTGCAGATCTTGATGCCGCCGGCCTTGCCGCGGGCACCGGAATGAATCTGCGCCTTGACTACCCAGACGTGGCCGCCAATTTCGCGCGAGCGTTGTACGGCGTCTTCCGGGCTATACGCCAGTCCGCCTTCGGCGATCTTGACGCCGTATTCGGCCAGCAATTGCTTTGCTTGGTACTCATGAATGTCCATGGTATCTCTCTTGAGTCAAAAAAATTTGTTTACATTATTCACTGAAAAAGCTCCGTTTCAGCGTTCTTACGAATAGCGTGAATTGATTCGCAAGTGGCGCCGGCGATCCCGCACTCGCTTTTCTCGCGCCAAATGCAGGTATTTTCCAGCTTGCCGCCTGTCGTTGCACCAGCTTCGCACCACGTATTCGCTCACCTTAAGCCGCACGCCAAAAATAAGCCGGCCAGTCAAAATTCGAATCACCCGCTTCGCGGCTGCTTCCGGTTCAATCATCGCCACGCAGTGATATTCGATCACCTTACCTCGACGGTTTTCGGCCTGGACCATGTGAACGTCCATCACCCTGCCCTTGCCGAACCAAAAGGTATCGGCAACGGTGGTCTTAAGCAGGTCTTCCAATATAGGCTTGCTGAGCCCCAATGGAATATTTTTGATGATGATTAGCACTTCGTTGGCAAGTTAAAGAGCGCCTCTCCTGGGTTATTTCAAATTGCTTTACGGTTATCGGGTCTTGGCGGCAATCGCTTCGGCTGCCCGGACGATGTTGTTCGCCATGCGCTCGGAAGCGGCGTCGATCAGTCTTCCATCCAGCGCGGCAGCGCCCTTGCCCTGGGCGGCGGCTTCCTTCAGTGCTTCCAGAATACGTTTGGCTTTTTCAACTTCCGCAGCCGGCGGCGTGAAGACTTCGTTAGCCAGCGCGATTTGCGAGGGATGGATCGCCCACTTGCCTTCGCAACCCAGCGCTGCGGCACGGCGAGCGCCGGCTTTGTATCCTTCCGGGTCTTTGATGTCGCCGAACGGACCGTCGATAGGACGCAGGCCATAAGCGCGACAGGCCACGGTCATCCGGCTGATCGCCGCATGCCATTGGTCGCCCGGATAATCGGGATTCAGACCGCCGATGTTGACGGTGCGGGCACGGTTGCTGGCCGCATAATCGGCGACGCCGAAGTGCAGCGCTTCCACCCGACCACCGAGGGCGCCCTGCTTGGCGATGTCTTCGACATTGGCCATGCCCAGCGCGGTTTCGATCAGACATTCGATGCCGATCTTGTTTTTCAGGCCTTGCTGCATTTCCAACTGGTTGAGCATGGCTTCCACCATATAGACGTCGCCGTATACACCGACCTTAGGGATAAGAATGGTGTCTATCTTGGCGCCGGCCTGTTCGACCAGATCGACCACGTCGCGCACCATGTATTGGGTATCCAGACCATTGATTCGCACCGATAGCGTGATGCCATGACCTGCCCAGTCCAGATCGTTGATGGCCTGGATCACATTTTTGCGGGCTTGCAACTTGTCATCAGGAGCAACCGCGTCTTCAAGATCCAGAAACACAAAATCCACACCGCTTTTCAGGGCTTTTTCAAACATGTCGGGATTGGAACCCGGTACCGCCAACTCGCAGCGCTGAACGCGTTGGGCATTGGCTTCGTATAGTGTGTGGCTCATGAATATTTTCCTACGCTATGGACGGCCGAAGACAGTCCTCGGCCCAGACTAAAATAAAGAACCCGCCATTTTACTTTCAGGGCAGGCAAAGTCAATCGGCGCCCTTGAATACAATCACTAACAAAATCACGGACTTTCTGGCCCTACCTTTGCAAACGACTTGCCGAATCTGGGCAAATATGACACCATCCGCCGGTTTTTTAGCTGCTTCAATTTATTCAAAGGAGAAACCTGATGGCGGGTCGCAGTCACTTATTTATCCCTGGTCCAACCAACACCCCACACGAAGTGCTGAGTGCGATGCACCTGCCGATGGAAGATCACCGCTCCCCGACCTTCCCCAACCTGCTCAAACCCATCCTGGCCGACCTGAAAAAAATCTTCCGCACCGAAGCCGGCCAATGTTTCGTATTTCCGGCCACCGGCACCGCCGGTTGGGAAATCGCGCTGACCAATTGCCTGAACATGGGCGACAAAGTGCTGATTTACCGCTTCGGCCAATTCGGCCACTTATGGGCGGAAGCAGCGAAAAAGCTGGGCTTTGACGTCGAAGTCCACCAAGTCGAATGGGGCAAGGGCATTCCCTTGGATCACCTCGAAGCGCGCCTGAAAGAAGACAAAAACCACGAGATTAAAGCGGTACTGGCTACCCACAACGAAACCTCGACCGGCGTCACCAGCGATATCGGCGGGGTTCGTAAAGCCCTGGACGCGGCTGGCCACCCTGCCCTGCTGTTCGCCGATGGCGTAAGCTCCATCGCCAGCATCGAATTCCGCATGGACGACTGGGGCGTGGATGGCGCGATCAGCGGTTCGCAAAAAGGCTTCATGCTGCCGGCCGGCGCCGCGATTTTAGGCTTCAGCCAGAAAGCCATGGCCGCAATCGAAACCAGCAACTTCCCGCGCTCATTCTTTTCTTTGAAAGACATGGCGGCTTCCAACAAAGACGGCTATACCCCGTACACACCATCGACCCCGATGCTGCACGGACTGCGTAAAGCCCTGGACATCCTGCTCGACGAAGGCATAGACAACGTTTACGCCCGCCACCATCGTCTGGCCGAAGGCGTACGCCGCGCGGTCGCGGCCTGGGGCTTGAAAATCTGCGCCCAACCCGGCTTCGAATCCGACACCGTGACCGCAATCGTGGTCCCCGCCGACAAGGATGCCCGCCATGTCATCAGCACCGCGTTCAACAAATACCAGATTTCGCTGGGCGCGGGCTTGAGCGAAGTGGCCGGCAAGGTATTCCGCATCGGCCACCTGGGTGACATGAACGATGTCTCCTTGCTGGGCGCGATCGCCGGCGTGGAGATGGCGATGCTGGATAATGGCTTCGACATAAAACCCGGCAGCGGCGTCGCGGCGGCTATCGAGTATTACCGCTCGACCGCCGAATAAGCCATTCACTGATGCAGGAAGGTTGACCCGATCTATCGGTCAACAGCCTCTGACTACCGAGAATACCAAAGAGGGCACTAGTTGCCCTCTTTGTTTTTGGATCACCGAATCTATCCGGCGACCTTTTTTTAACACCCACCTCGACGACAAGCAATGTCGGCTTGTTTTATACTGCTCGAAATTTTCATTCTTTGAGGCAGACCGCACCATGAGCAAACCCAAAGTCCTGATCACCCGCCGCTGGCCGGCATCGGTGGAAGCCAAATTGCAAGCACTGTACGACGTCACCTTAAATGCTGATGACCATCCCTTCAGCGCCGACGAATTCAAATCCGCTCTGCGAAACTATGATGCCGTCTGCCCGACGGTCTGCGATTCATTGCCAGCCGAGGTGCTAAATGTCTCGGAGAAACGCTGCAAGATATTGGGCAATTTTGGCGTGGGCTATAATCACATCGACGTTAACACCGCCAAGGAACAAGGCATTATCGTCACCAATACCCCCGGCGTATTGACCGAAAGCACCGCCGACATCGCCATGACCCTATTGCTGATGTCCGCGCGTCGAGGAGCGGAAGGCGACCGATTAATCCGAGCCGGACAATGGAAGGGCTGGTGCCCGACCCACATGATGAGCAGCGACGTCACAGGCGCAACACTTGGATTGATCGGCTTCGGCCGCATCGCCCAGGCGATGGCCAGAAAAGCCCATCACGGTTTCGGCATGAAAATCCTGTATTTCAAACCCAGCCCCGCCGATCAAGCCATTGTTAATGACTTGAAAGCCACACGCTGCGAAACCTTGAAAGACATGCTGCCGCAATGCGATTACGTGTCCATCCACTGCCCCGGCGGCAGCGACACACGTCACTTGATCAACGAACAAAGGCTGAATTTGATGAAGCCGACCGCGCATCTGATCAATACCGCCCGCGGTGACGTGGTGGACAGCAAGGCATTGATCAAGGCCTTACAAGAAAAGCGTATAGCCGGCGCCGGCCTGGATGTTTACGAAGGCGAGCCCAACATAGACGCTGGCTTCTTGACGCTGGAGAATGTCTCGCTATTGCCGCATCTGGGTAGCGCCACTATTGCCACGCGTACCGCGATGGGTGAAAAGGTACTGGAAAATCTAGCAGCTTACTTTGCCGGAAAAACACTGCCCGATAGAGTGATTTGAATCGCTGACAATCCTTCCGAACCGAGGCGGCATCACCCATCCAATAGTTTATGACGTTGTATCGGCCGGGGCTTGCTTACGCTTTTTTAGCCCCAGAATACCCAACAGACCCACCAAAAAAGACCAGACCGCGGCCGGAAGCGGAACCGGAGACACTTCCACGCCAGCATCCGCCCCCACTTTTTTAGCGTGTATATCGGACGCCCCGATATCGACTACCTTTGGGAGACTTTCCGTGCTCCCACGCATTGTTCCATCATATCGGCCGAGATTCGAAGCATCCGGACGATCAAGACCGATGCCGCCGAACACGAATTGACCATCGGTATTTTCAGAAATCCCGTATCTTATCCCGGATAGGATGCCGTATCCTCCCTGACCCAAGTTGACAATTCGGCGGCGATACCACGCGTCACCGCTCAAGCCAGATGTAGATACTGAATCCATACATACCGACCTAACCAGCGAATTATTCGATCGACAATCTCCACTAGCGGTCACATCACCAAAGAAGCTCTCGTGCGCAACCGTGCCCGGCAATTCCGAATACGCCAAAATATTACTGGTAGCGACCCGATCGTTTGTCCGGCTATTGAAAGTACTCGTAGCTAGCGCATTACCAGACCCAAGTATTGCAAGTCCGATAATGCCGATCAGTGCTTTTTGATTCGTAAAGAACTTTTGCATTTAGTTAATCCAATATAGCCAGACAAATCGCATAATCCATTAGATGTCCTTTAGGTGTAATTTTAAATTGATCACGTGACGCTTTTCCGTAAATCCAGGACTGACCTAAACTACACAATACCGAACTAAGCCGATTCAAGCTTTCCAGACGAGTCATCCATTGAAAATACAAGCGATAAAACCGTACGCATTTAGTGACTCATCGATCACGGAAGGTGTTAATTAGTCCGACTCGATAAACTTGGAATCCAACATCAGTGGTCGCGCAACCGAGGCATGAACGGCATCTTTCATGCAACCTTATTGCAAAAGCCATGCCGAAAATACATTCCTCGGGCATCAAGCCATTAAACTTTAAAACCGATTCTGTAACTCAAAGCAAAACACCGCATTGACACCTTCTATCGCTAGCTCTCCAGGGAAACCGCCAACGATAACGCTAAGATATTAACGAGTGGTCAAACCCTAGAAATCAGTAGCCGAGACAATAAATTACCGGACTGATTATGCCCCATTAAATTAACTATGTTATTCACCACAGTATATTCCCCCGGATTTACGGTATACGACCCAATTCTCATCCTTATGAAAACCTGCAAGAAAGTTGAGCGGTGGCGGAGATGATGCTCAATTTATTTACAGCATGGCTTTTGCCGGTCTCAGCCTCGATGGCTCCGGCCCCAAACACATTTTCGGCTCTAACACCGACGAGAACAACCAGTATTTCAAATCGAATCCATGCCGCTGGCGTCAACACCACTTGTTCGAACGCGGGAACAGCCTGTCCGCGCCAGCGAAACAGACATACTTTAACCCTTCCCGATTAGAAATTTACGACATATAGCCGAAACACTGCGGGATATAGCGCATTTTCACCCGGCAGTACCGAGATAGCTAGCCCCTGGAAAAGCGCTAACGACTAGCTCGGCCTTTCCCGCATCTAGGTGGCCAATTCACCTACCTCTCGAAATACCGAATCAAAAAATCGATAAAGGCCGTGAGTTTGGCTGGATAAAAGCGGCGTTGCAGATAAGTGGCGTAAATGGCGAGCGCCGGTCGGTGGTAGTCGCGCAAGATTTCGACAAGTTCTCCGCTTTGCAAATAAGGCGCCACCGACAATTTCGGAGCCCGAACCACCCCCATCCCCAGTGCCGCGGCCTGACACAATGCCCGGCCATTATTGGAGGCCAGCAACCAATCGACTTTGATTTTTTTGACCTCTCCACCCACATTGAACAGCCAGTAATCGCCGTGCGGGGTATCCACATAATGCAGACAGCGATGCGAGGCCAACTCCTCGATACTCTGTGGATAGCCGTTCTCGGCCAGATAGGCCGGTGAGGCATAAGTGCATAATTCGGTTTCGGCTATCTTGCGCGCCACCACGCCGGGATCCAGCGTATCCGTCACCAATAGCGAGATGTCGAAGCTGCCGATGCGCAGATTGGGCGGCTTATTGTCCAAGGTCATCAACACCTTAACTTCGGGATATTGGTGCAAAAACTGTTCGATGACCGGCACCATGTACATGCCGCCGAAATCAATCGGCGCACTGATTTTGATATGCCCTTTAATCCGCTCTCCCATTTGGGCCGTAGAGGCTTCCAGATCGGCCAAATCCTCCAGCAATTGCCGGCTACGGTTGTAATAGGCTTCGCCGGCACTGGTCAGACTCAAACTGCGGGTGGTACGATTCAACAATACCACACCCAACGAAGCTTCCAGTTGCGCCATGTATTTGCTGATCATCATCGTCGAGCATTTAAGTTCCTTGGCGACTGCGGAAAATGTACCAAGCTCGACGATCCGGCAAAACACTTGCATATTGTTGAATTTATCCATAGCCATTACCCAATATAAACCTATAGTTTATATTTTATAAACCAAACAACGTCTTTAAACCAGCGAAGCCGAGGGATACAATGCGTCCCGGAGATAGTCGTTACATCGTCTGGTTTGCGGTTTAAGACCAGACGTTTTTTCAACCCACCGAGGTTTTTATGAGCAAAATACACAACGAAGTACTCCTGGCCAATCGCGAATACGTTTCAGACTTTGACAAAGGCGACCTGGCGATGCCACCCGCCCGCCAGTTTGCGATTCTGACCTGTATGGATGCCCGTCTCGACCCCGCTAAATATGCTGGTTTGTCGGAAGGCGACGCCCATGTGATCCGCAACGCCGGCGGCCGGGCCAGCGACGACGCAATCCGTTCATTGGTTATTTCCTACAAATTACTCGGCACCAAGGAATGGTTTGTGATTCATCACACCGACTGCGGCATGGAAACATTTACCGACGAAATCATGCGCCACCTGTTGGGCAGCAGCCTGAAAACCGCCAGCATCGATGCTTCTGGCTGGCATGACAGCGGCGAAGGTCCGGGATCCGCCGAAGGCAAATACATCGACTGGTTAACCATCAAGGATCAGGCGCAAAGCGTGTTGGAAGACGTGACCCGTATCAAGTCGCATCCACTTGTACCGGGTGAGATTCCCGTTTACGGCTACATTTATGACGTCAAAACCGGACGTTTGCTGGAAGTACCCGAAGCGACGGAAGCCGGAAAGGCTCGCTGACTTTAGGTTAGAGTCGCTGGCGATTCGCCAGCCGTGCGACAGCGTTCAAGCGCTTGTTCCTTATCGAACCGGCACACGCCGCCTACTAAATAGGGGACATAACTCAGCCCTCACTTGCAAAGATATTCAGAAGAGGGCTGATTTGGCACTCCAGCCCTCTCTCACGACCAGGCGAGTCGTTAACGAAGCGACAGCAACGCTCGCAACACGTCAACTCGACTGATCATTCCCACCAGTTCGCCGTTTTGAAAAACCGGGAAACCTCTGATCGGCGTTTCATCAAATTTGGCCGCGACATCCACCAGGCTCGAATCGGCGTCGATCATTACCGGCTCCCTATTCATAATCTCTCCGACCGTGCCGTCCATGCTTTGGTTATAGGCGGTTTCCATCACGACCTTTATGCCATCCTTTTCCGAAAAAATGCCGACCAGCTTCCCACGCTCATCAAGCACCGGCATGCTGGTAATCTTGTGATCCAACAATTTCTTAATCGCCTGGGAAATTTCGGTACCGGGCGTTACGGTAATAATATTTGTAGACATATAATCGGCTGCGGAAATTTTGGCTAGCATCTTATCTTCCTCATTGTGTTTATTATTTTTTAATCCCGAATAGCAAACGGTCCTTCAACAAACTGCTCTGCGTGGACCGATTATTATCAAAATTGTCCGGCACATCCAGTTTTATTGTTTACCACCCCGCGGTTGAGACTAGCCGACCTTCGCCAAACCTAGCCTGTATTGACCGGCCACCTTGTTTCCATCCTCATCAGTCGCATGTCGAGCAATTCATCAAATACGTGGCTATCGTGAACCGCTGCACCTTTACCATTTCGCCCCTGAACAAATCGATTTCGTCGCGCCCACTATCTCGAAAATAACGTACGCTGTTTACGCTACCCTCGACTTATGCCATGATCAATTCGTCACACTCACTTTTTTCGAGGCCTTCCATGCGAAAAATTGCTTCCTTGCTCAAACGTCTTGCACTGTTTTTATCCTGGCTACCATTCATCACTTCGGCTCAGGCGGATGCGTTAACGGTCGGCCAGCCCGCGCCGCAGTTTCAGCTGAAAGCGCAGGATGGCAATGAAATCAGCTTGACTTCGCGCCAGGGCAAGGGCTGGACGGTGCTGTATTTTTATCCCAAGGCGGGCACACCGGGCTGCACGACACAGGCTTGCGCGTTTCGCGATGCGATTCAAGCGATTCGCAGTCAGAATGCCGAGGTCTACGGTATCAGCACCGACGAGGTTCAGGACTTACTGAATTTTCATCAAAAACACAAACTGAGCTTTACATTGTTATCCGACCCTGACGCCAGCGTAACGGAAGCCTATGGCGTAAAAATGCCGGTGTTGAAGATGGCCAAACGCTGGACGTTTATCATTGACCCGGCTTTAATGATTCGTCAGATCGATGACGATGTCGATCCGGCATTGGATGCACAACGGGTAGCCGAGACCTTGAATCAATTGCAAGCCGCACATTAGCACACAGGCATTGGCAGTTACCCACAAAAGCTGTGGATAACATTGTTACCAAACCGTGACAAGCCGTCGTAAGTCATTGCTTCGTTTGAAGTGTTTACAGATTGACTAAAAATTGGTCAATCTGAAATCGGACCGGGTAACGCGGCTACGTACATCCTGCATGCTTTATTCTATATATGCCCGACGCACTGTCCGCGACGTTTATTCTTCACCTCGACCAACCTCACGCTCAAAACCATTGTCATATTACTGTCACATTCCGGCATTAGTCTGTATGACAGATTTTGGAGCGACACACCATGACGGAATTGAAAACCGAATTAGAATACATCCTTGAAAACCGCGTGTTATTCCCCGTATTTCAACCGATAGTCTCGCTCAATCAGAAAAAAATCATCGGCTATGAAGCCTTAATCAGAGGCCCGGAAAACACGGCTTTTCATAAGCCCTTGGATTTGTTCGCAGCCGCCGAGCGGCTGAATATACAAACTCAACTGGAATATATCTGCCGCAAGGTAACCATCAAGCGCTTCGCCGAGCTGGCCGTTCCCGGCAAACTGTTTCTCAATGTCAGCCCCTCCGTGTTATTGGAGCCTGAATTCAAAAAAGGCGAAACCCTGAAATTTCTCGCCAAAGTCAATCTTGATCCCGATACTATCGTCATCGAGCTGACCGAGCACAAACCCACCGACGATTACCAGGCGCTACGCGAAGCGCTGATTCATTATCGGGCCATGGGATTTGAAATCGCGCTGGACGATTTAGGCGCGGGTTATTCGGGATTACGGCTTTGGTCCGAGCTACATCCCGAATATGTCAAAATCGACAAACACTTTATCAAGGGGCTGCACGACGACAAAGTCAAATTCAACTTTGTGAGGTCCATCCAAAATATGGCCGAGGCCATGAATTGCCGGGTTATCGCCGAAGGCATTGAAACCCTCGAAGATTTCCAAATCGTTGAGAATATCGGCATCACCCATGCTCAAGGCTATTATTTTGCCAGACCTGCCTCGCAACCGGTGTTGGAACTGGATACCGAGCTATTTATAAAACGCAGTGCGCGGCAGCAGGATTACCAGATCGCCGGCTCCAAACTCGCCGGCAGTATTTGCAAAACCGTTAGCCCGGTATCGGCGGAAACCTCGATCAACACGGTAATGGAACTGTTTCAACGCAATCACGATTTGAGTATCTTGCCGCTGGTCGATCAAGGTCTGGCATCCGGCCTGGTATTTCGCGAAAAGTTTCTCAGCAAACTGTTTTCCAGCCGCTATGGATTGGAGCTCTACGGCAAGCAGGCCGTCAAGACTTTCGTTAGCGACACACCGTTCAGCGTGGACAAAAACACCTCGATTGAATCGGTCAGCAAACAATTGACCACATCAATGAGCGGCGACAAGGCTTTTGTGATTACCGACAACGGCCACTATTTCGGCGTGGCAACCGTGCTCGATCTGCTGGAGGAAATGACCCGCCAACAAATTCAAAATGCCCAGCACGCCAATCCACTGACCCTGTTAGCCGGCAGCGTACCGATGAATAACCACATCAATCGTCTGATTGCCGAGCGACATCCTTTTTGCGTGGGTTATTTCGATCTGGACAATTTCAAACCGTTTAACGACGTCTATGGTTACCACGCCGGCGATGAGATCATCAAGGCGGTCGCCAATACGCTCAGCCAACATATCCCGGCAGAACTAGGAATGGTGGGCCATATCGGCGGCGACGATTTCATCGTCATCTTCAGCTGTGCGGACTGGTTTAAGCGTTGCGAAGACATCCTTGCTACCTTCAAGCATATCGTTCCGAATTTTTATTCGGCGCAGGATGCAAAAGCCAGCGGCCTTATCAGCGAAGACCGTCATGGCCGAAAAAGCTTCTTCCCGCTGCTGAGCCTTTCGGTGGGCCTGGTCGATTCCGAATCGACTAGCCAGTGCCAGTCGCACGTGAATATTGCCGATTTGGCCAGCGAAGCAAAAAAACAGGCTAAGAAGCTGACGGGCAACAGTGTTTATATCAATCGCCGCGCGGCATTGAATCAAACGTTCAAACCGGGTAGAGCTAATGCATTTCCATTAAATTTCGATACCAGCCAACTCGAAACAAGCTAGGCTAAACATTTATTTTGTATGAGAAAATCATTACGAAAGGCCAGGACGGCTTTCATAATTCTGACACATTCAGCCGTTAGACTTTTCATCACCACCCCAGCCATTTCCTATTGGATCAACATCAATGATTGATGCCGAACGTATATTGCAAGAAACCTACCCCAATTTCAAACTGGGCAAAGACAATAAACTGGCTGTGAAGGCCCTGAAAAAACTGATCCACGAAGACGATTTCAACAGCGTCATCAACAAAAACCAACACCTGCGCGGCTTCGCCTTTCTCGATAAACTGCTGCATTACTTCAAGTTCAATTATCAGGTCAGCAACGACTCGTTCAACAACATCCCCTCGGAAGGCCGATTGCTAATCGTTGCCAATCATCCGATCGGCACGTTGGATGGTCTGGCGATGGTCAAGCTGATACGCTCGGTCCGTCCCGATGTGCGCATCGTCGCCAACCGGGTACTGTCGCACATGGAACCCCTGCAATCGGTATTTCTGCCGGTGGATGTCTTGTCCGATAAGAAAGGACTGAAAGACACTTACAAGACCATGCTGGACGCGCTTGAAAACGAGGAAGCCATTATCATTTTCCCGGCCGGCGAAGTGTCGCGCATCACGCCTAAAGGCATACGCGATGGCAAATGGCAGACCGGCTTCGTCAAACTGGCGAAAAAAGCCCACTGCCCTATTCTGCCGATCCACATCAAGGCCAAGAACTCGGCCTTGTTCTACAGCATGTCGACGCTCTACAAACCTCTGGGCACCATGCTGTTGGTCAAGGAGATGTTCAATAAGAAAAATCAGGAAATCAAGTTCAAGGTTGGCTCGCCTATTCCTTACGCTGCGATTGAAAACAGCGACGAAACCAACAAACAGCTCAGCCAACGTTTCCGTAAACACGTTTTAAACCTCGGCAATAAGAACAAGCCCTTGCTGTTCGAGACCGTGGAAACCGTAGTTCATCCGGCCGACGCCAAGGCCGTGAAGAAAGCCCTTTACCAGTCGCGCCTGCTGGGCGAGACCCGCGACGGTAAGAAGATTTTCCTATACCAGTTCAAGGACGATTGCCCGGTGATGCGGGAGATTGCCCGGCTACGGGAACTGACTTTCCGCACCGTCGAGGAAGGTACCGGTCTGGCACTCGATCTGGACAGGTTCGACATCTACTACAGCCATATCGTGCTGTGGGACGATAACGACCTGGAAATCGTCGGCGCTTATCGGGTCGGCGAAGGCCCGAAAATCATGGCGACTCACGGCATCGAAGGCTTTTATACCCAAACCCTGTTCGACCTGCAGAGCGACTTCGCGGCTTATCTGCCTTACAGCATAGAGTTGGGGCGCAGCTTCGTACAGCCACGTTATTGGGGGCAACACAGCCTGGAATATCTCTGGTACGGCATCGGTGCCTACCTGCGCGAACAGCCGAACATCAAATATTTGTTTGGCCCGGTCAGCATCAGCAACGCCTATCCGCTTCCCGCCAAGGAACTGATCATCGGCTTCTACCAGCAACAATGCGGTTCCGATCTGCGGCAGACTAAGGCCAGGACGCCGTTCGTAATTTCCGAGCAAAGCCGGCAATTTGCGGCTACGGAATTTAACGCCGATTATTCTACCAGCTTTAAAATCCTCAACAGCGAACTGAAGAAACTGGGCGTCAAGGTGCCTACCCTTTACAAACAGTATGTCGAACTATGCGTGGACAAGGGCTGTCATTTTATCGACTTTAACATCGACCCAGACTTCAACAACTGCATCGACAGCCTGATCATGGTCGAAATCGACAAAATCACCCCCAAGAAAAGGCAGCGTTATATCGATACGCCGATGACTTGTTAGCTCCATGAGTCAGCCTTTTCTGGAACTGACCCAGCTGGAGGACATCATCGCCCAGCTGGGCAATCGGGCTCGCGTTGAAGTTGTCGATCGTATCGCCTATCAAGACCGCGAATTTCCGATTTACAGCATTGCATTGGGCTCTGAACGGCCGGACGTTCCGGTCCTGGCCTATTTCGGCGGCGTGCATGGCCTGGAAAAAATCGGCTCGGAAGTGATTCTGTCGTACCTACAAACCATCATTCACTTATTGGACTGGGACGAAGAGTTTGCCTCCCGTCTGGAGAAATCGCGGTTGGTATTCGTACCTATCGTCAATCCGGTCGGCGTTTACCGAGGCACGCGCAGTAACGGCAACGGCGTCGATCTGATGCGCAATGCACCGGTCGAAGGCGTCGGCAATACCAAGCTTTACAGCGGCCATAGACTCAGCCCGCGCCTCCCCTGGTTTAGGGGCGATGAGTCGCGGATGGAAAAGGAAGCGCAAACCTTGTGCCGGGTGGTCCATCAACATCTATTCGACGCCCCCTTATCGATTGCGATCGACCTGCACTCGGGATTCGGTATTCATGACAGATTGTGGTTTCCCTATGCCTCCTGCAAGAAACCTCTGCCCTCGCTGGCCGAGGCTTATGCCTGGAAAGCATTATTCGACCGCTGTTATCCCAACCATTTCTATAAGATCGAGCCCATGAGCCAGGAATACGTGATTAGCGGCGATTTGTGGGACTATCTGTACGACGAATTCGAACAGCGCAACGCAGGGCAAAAACTGTTTCTGCCGCTGACCCTGGAGATGGGATCATGGCTATGGCTGCGCAAGAGCCCCCTGCATTTGTTCCAGCGCCATGGTTTGTTTCACCCGCTGTTGCCGCATCGCCAGCAACGTATCTTGAGGCGTCATTTCACGCTATTCGATTTTCTATATCGCAGCCTGCTGTACCCCAAACAATGGGCACATCTACAGCAAACGCGGAAAGACATTTGCCGGCAACAAGCGCTGGCGCTATGGTATGAATAATAAGCTGGGTCGGAACTGGTTACTGCTGCGCGGTTTATCGCGTGAAACGGCGCATTGGGGAGAATTCGAGGAATTGATGCGAACGACCTTCCCGTCGGCCAACATCCATACACTGGATTTGCCGGGTACCGGCTGTTTCTATCACCACACTAGCCCCAGCAATATTCAAGACATAACAGATACAATCCGCCGACAAGCCCTTGAACAAGGTTTGCTAACACGACCGGTGACGATTCTGGCATTATCTCTGGGCGGCATGGTGGCCTGGGAATGGATGCAGAAGTATCCCGACGACGTGAACGGCGCCGTCTTGGTAAACACCAGTTTCGCCAGCCTGAGCCCTTTTTATCAGCGCCTGCGCTGGCAAAGTTACGGCAAATTCGCGCAGGTGTTGGCGCAAACCAACACTTTCCGCCGCGAATTAGCCATTCTTCAACTCGTGAGTAACCGCCGCGATCTGGACCGCATAATTGCTTCGCAATGGGAAAAGATACAAGCCAAGCGCCCGGTCAGCTTCAAAAACAGCCTAAGGCAGATCATTGCCGCGGCAAGCTATCGACCCACTGTCAGCAAGCCAAGACAACCTGTTCTACTATTAAATAGTCGGGGAGACCGGTTGGTCGCCCCGATGTGCTCGGAAGCCATTCATAAACAATGGCAGATCGAACTAAACACTCACCCCTGGGCCGGGCACGACCTTAGCCTGGACGATGGTGTTTGGCTGGCGCAGCAGTTAAAAAACTGGATCAGCGCTTAATCTGCTGCTAGAACTATTTAATTTCAAACTCGCTTTTATCCCGGCCAGACGCAGTCAAGGCTTGCATCCATTTTGGCGCTAAACCGCGGCCAGACCAAGTTTGCGATGCATCGGCGGGATTACGGTATCTAGCGGCAACCTTACTGCTGGATTTTTTTTCAGCTTTCTTGTCGCCTTCGTGAATATCAACCGTTGCGCCAATCGATGCAGCCAATTCCTTAATCTGCGCAATTACTTCCTTACGCTTGCTGGATTGTCTTTCTTTTAAGGCTTTCTCGGCGGTTTCGATAACCGCTTGCAATTCTGCTTCTGAGAGTTTATTGAGATCAGTCATATTTTCCTCTTTAATTTACTAACTGGATAGATATTAACACCATATTCCAATAAAGAAAATAGTTATTCAGGATTGACTAAAAAATTAACTTCGCTGAATACCTTGTCTTTTTTATCGACTAACTGTATTTGCCATTCACCCTTGTCCTTATAAGACAATGTCCTGCCCGACAAGAGCTTGGCACCACTATCCTTGATGTTCAGTTGTTTTTTCTCAACCATCTGCCCATCCTTGGACCAATAATGATATAAGACTCCATCTTTCATATTCTTCAACTCGGTGAAATAAAACAGTTCGATTTTTTGATTTTGACCGAGCCTGATCGGAAGTTTAACCGGTTGATAGGGTTCCTTGTCTTTAAGTCCACTATTCAGGGATGCCCGCACAACCTTCTTAGTATAGATAATCGCCACTGGACGTTTCGTCCCGTCAATAGCCATACCATTCTTAACACTTTGTTTCGCGTTCTCCGGCGCAAGCCTTACGGGTTGATCGGCGCTAACCGCTCCATCACTTCCTTGAATTACGGCTTCACCGTTATTTAAAGGCTGTTCATTTTTTGCAGTTTCCGTTTGCTCAAGTTTATCCAAGTCCTGGCCATCATCACCGCCAAACCAAAAAATAGGTATTCCTACCAATAACGTTAGAATGGCGATTGCGGCTAATATTCGCCGGGTATGCCAAACCGTAACCATTTTAGGCTCCGCTGGTCTGCGGATTTTATCCTTGTCGTAATTTATCTTAATAACTACTTTATTCTCGGCCATTCTGTTTTCTCGTTTTTTACTGACTGAACTATACCTTTAATATCCTGTCGGAGGGTATCTTTAGCGCATTTTCCATTTGGTAATATACCATTTTAGCTCTACCATAATGCGCATCACTTGCCGAGATCCCGGATGTTCGCATGAGTAACCTGCTTAAGCTGTTTGAAGAATCCTCCGCATTATATGGCGGTAATGCCAGCTATATTGAATATCTGTACGAACAATACCTGAACGACCCCAAATCCATCGTCGACGGTTGGCGGCAACGTTTCGACGACATACATCGCGACTCCACCGAAGACACGCCGCACAGCATCATCGTCGACCGCTTCGAACAACTGGCGAAAGTCGAGCCCGGCCGTCTCGCTAAAATGCAGGGCTTTACCGAGCAAAGCGTCAAAAAGCAATCCGCCGTGGCCCGCCTGATCAATCATTACCGGGTGAAAGGCCATCAAATTGCCGCCAATAATCCCTTGGGCAGACAATATTCAATACCGGCCGATCTGGACCCTGCTTATTACGGCCTGACCGAAACCGACATGAATACACTGTTCGATACCGGCGGTTTATGCGGTATCGACCGCTTGCCGCTGCGCGCCATCATTCAGACACTCAATGAAATTTATTGCGGCAGTATCGGTAGCGAATACATGCACATCGTCGACACCGAGCCGAAATGCTGGATCAAGGACAAACTGGAAGGCGCCAAACCGGATTTTGCCAGCCATCAGGAAAAGAGACTTTGGCTGTTAAAACTGCTGACCGCCGCCGAAGGGCTGGAAAAATTTCTGCATCGCAAATACGTCGGCCAAAAACGTTTTTCGTTGGAAGGCGGCGAATCGCTGATTCTGATACTCGACGAATTGATTCAACGAGCCGGCGAAAACAAGGTCAGCGAAATGGTGCTCGGCATGGCGCATCGCGGCCGCCTAAACGTGCTGGTCAACATCCTGGGCAAAAGTCCGGCGGCATTATTCGGCGAATTCGAGGGCACCCATACCTCCATGTTGGGCGCGATTACCGGCGACGTTAAATACCACATGGGCTTTTCCTCCAATATCGCCACGCCCGGCGGACCCATCCACCTGACGCTGGCCTTCAATCCTTCGCATCTGGAGATCATCAATCCGGTCGTCGAAGGCTCGGTCAAGGCCCGTCAGGACCGGCATGGCATCGACGGCGTCGACGCTGTCGTGCCGGTCCTGATTCATGGCGATGCGGCCTTTGCCGGTCAAGGCATCGTCATGGAAACCCTAAATATGTCGGAAACCCGCGCCTTCAACACCGGCGGCACCGTGCACGTCGTCATCAACAACCAGATCGGCTTTACCACCAGCAACCCCTTGGACGCCCGTTCCACGCTGTATTGCACCGATGTCGCCAACATGATCCAGGCCCCGGTATTTCACGTCAACGGCGACGACCCCGAAGCCGTGGCTTTCGTGACCCAAATAGCGCTGGATTTCCGGATGCAATTTCATAGGGACGTGGTGATCGATTTGATCTGCTACCGCCGCCTGGGTCATAACGAAGCAGACGAGCCTTCGACCACGCAACCGATGATGTACAAAACCATCAATAGCCTACAACCTACCCGGCAAATCTATGCCCAAAAGTTGATAGCGGAAGGCTTGCTCGATGAAGACGCGGTCGCGGCCATGGAACAGGAATACGTGCAGTTGCTCAACGAAGGCGAGATGGTGTCGCGGCCCATCATCGAAAACAAAAACTACTCCTATTCGGCCCGCTGGGAAAAATTCCACAACAAACAGTGGGATATGCCGGCCCACACGGCGGTACCCTTGGAACGCATCCAGTTTTGCAACCAGCGACTGCAGGACTTGCCCGAAGGCTTTGAACTCCACCCTAGGGTCGCCAAAGTCATGGAAGAGCGGAATAAAATGGCCAGCGGCGAATTGCCCATGGATTGGGGGTTCGCCGAAAACATGGCTTATGCCACGCTGTTACTGGAGGGTTACCATGTACGCTTGACCGGCCAGGACATCGGCCGAGGCACGTTTTCGCATCGCCATGCCATCCTGCTCAATCAAGTCAACGGCGAAAACTACATCCCGCTCAAGTTCCTGAGCGAGACTCAAGGCCGGCCGCAAATCTTCAACTCCTTGCTGTCCGAAGCCGGCGTCCTAGCCTTCGAGTATGGTTACAGCTCGACCATGCCCAATAACCTGGTGGTTTGGGAAGCGCAGTTCGGCGACTTCGCCAACGGCGCGCAAGTGGTAATCGACCAGTTCATAACCTCGGGGGAATCCAAATGGGGCAAACTCAGCGGCCTGGTGATGCTACTGCCGCACGGTTTCGAGGGCCAGGGCCCGGAACACTCATCCGCCCGTATCGAACGTTATCTGCAACTGTGCGCCGACCAGAACATCCAGGTTTGCACCCCGACCACGCCGGCACAAATTTTCCATTTGCTGCGCCGCCAGTTGATACGGGAGTATCGTAAGCCCTTGATCGTGATGAGTCCCAAGAGCCTGCTACGCCACAAACTGGCCGTGTCATCGCTCGGCGACCTGACGGACAACGAATTTTTACCTGTGATCGGCGAACAGGACGATATCGATCCCTACCACGTCACCCGGCTAGTACTGTGTGCTGGTAAGGTGTATTACGATTTGCTGGAAGCCAGGCGCCAGGACGATCTCAAGCATATCGCCATCATCCGCATCGAGCAGCTTTATCCTTTCCCCAACGATCAGTTCAAAGCGGAAATCGACAAATATCCCAATGCCGAGCATATCGTCTGGTGCCAGGAAGAGCCCAAGAACCAAGGCGCCTGGTATCAGAGCAATCATCATTTTTTCGATATTATAGGCAGAGACATTCCCATAACTTACGCCGGACGAGTGGCATCGGCAGCGCCGGCGGTGGGCAATTATAAAACCCATCTCAGTGAACAAAGAGCGGTCATCCATAGCGCTCTCTACGGCAACAACGAAGGAAGTAACGCATGAGTTTTGAAATTCTGGTTCCCGGCCTCCCCGAATCTGTCGCCGACGCCACCTTGGTCCTTTGGCACAAACAACCTGGCGACTGGGTTGATGAAGGCGAAAACCTGGCCGACCTTGAAACCGATAAAGTCATCCTAGAAGTGCCCGCCCCCAAATCGGGCGTATTAAAAGAAATACTCAAGCAGAATGGCGAAACCGTGCTCGGCGGCCAATTGTTGGCCTTGCTGGATGTTCAGCCCGCCAGGCAAGCCGCCAAGGCAGCCAAAAAAGAAGACGTCAGCCTGAGTCCTTCGGTGCGCAGACTGGTGGCCGAAACGGCAGTCGATCCCAATGCCATCAGCGGCTCGGGCAAACACGGCCGGATTCTGAAATCGGATGTGCTGGACTATCTCGGCGAACAGCAGCAGAGTCCATCGGAACCCGTCCCAACTACAGATACATCGCACACGCCGTTGTCCGCCACGGCCATTGCCAGCTTACGCCCCGAACAACGCGTACCGATGACCCGTCTGCGCGCCAAGGTGGCGGAACGCTTGCTGCAAGCCCAGCAAAATGCGGCAATGCTGACCACTTTTAACGAGGTCAATCTCAAGGCTGTGATCGACCTGCGCAATCAGTACAAGAACCGCTTCGAACAAAAGCATGCCATCAAGCTCGGTTTCATGTCCTTCTTCGTCAAGGCTTCCATCGAGGCCCTGAAACGCTTTCCGGCCATCAACGCTTCGATCGACGGCAGCGACATCATTTATCACGGTTATTACGACATTGGCATCGCCGTCACCACGCCGCGCGGCCTGATCGTGCCGATCTTGCGGGATGCCGATCAACTGGATTTCGCCGGCATCGAAAAAGGTATTAACGACTTCGGTACCAAGGCCCGTAATGGCTCGATCAGCGTCGAGGACCTCAGCGGCGGCACTTTCACCATCACCAACGGCGGCATCTTCGGCTCCATGCTTTCCACGCCCATCCTCAACCCGCCGCAATGCGCCATCCTGGGCATGCACGCCATCAAGGACAGGCCGGTGGTGGAAAATGGCGAAATCGTGATCCGCCCCATCATGTATTTGGCCCTGTCCTACGACCACCGGCTGGTCGACGGCAAGGAAGCGGTGCAATTTCTGGGGGTCGTCAAGGAATGCCTGGAGTCGCCGGCACATCTGCTGCTCAACATCTAACCATCCGATTCCGCGCCGAGAATATCGGCGCATGCTTCCTGCCTCCCAATTATACTCATGCGATTTGCCATCATTCCCGTCACCGCCTACCAACAAAACTGCACACTGCTGATCTGCGAGCAAACCAACAAGGCCGCGCTGGTCGACCCCGGCGGCGATCTGGAATTGTTGCTGGCCGAGGTTAAACGGCAAGACGTGGAACTGGAAGCTATATTGATCACCCACGGCCACATGGACCACATCGGCGGCGTCGCCGAGTTGGCGGACCGGCTGGCATTGCCGATTATCGGCCCGCAGCGCGAGGATGATTTCTGGATTCAGTCCCTGCCCGAACAATGCCAAACCTTCGGCTTGCCGATAGCGCAAGCTTTTACGCCGACGCGCTGGCTGAATGACGGCGATACGGTCAAGGTGGGCGATGAAGTATTACAGGTGATTCATTGTCCGGGCCACACGCCCGGCCACGTGGTTTTTTACAGTGAAAGCCACCGTCTGGCGTTGGTCGGCGACGTGCTGTTCAAAGGCTCCATCGGCCGCACCGACTTTCCACGAGGCGATTACCAGACCTTGATCGACTCCATACAGCAAAAACTCTGGCCCTTGGGCGGCGATGTAGCTTTCATCCCCGGCCACGGCCCGATGTCGACCTTCGGCGAGGAAATGCGCAGTAATCCGTTCGTGGGGATACACCGCTAATCGTGCTCAACTTGTTCGGTCTGATTAGCGGATGTCGCTATATCTATCTTTTAAGCCTTCTTGACGAATTCCGATTTCAGGCCCATCGAGCCGATACCGTCGATTTTGCAATCGATGTCGTGATCGCCGTC
>Ga0316622_100000143_pt1 | contig 35202 bp, 30 predicted proteins | sample OWC_Aug_OW2_C1_D_FD_207646 | JGI IMG/M metagenome (GOLD analysis project Ga0316622, IMG submission 207646) | Wetland soil microbial communities from Old Woman Creek delta, Ohio, United States - OWC_Aug_OW2_C1_D5_C | ecosystem: Environmental > Terrestrial > Soil > Wetlands | place: USA: Ohio... | reverse complement strand
AGCTCGCTTCCCGTCCGGGCCCAGTAGCTCCAGTCGGCCGTCCGGGGAAAGCCGCGCGTCTCTCGGTCGAGGTCGGCGACCCAGCCGGTCAGGGGGGCTCCGACCGGAAGCGGCGTCAGCGGGGCGGTCGCCTCCTCGCCGATCCGGGGGGACCGGGCACGGAGACGGAGAGCGAGACCCCGGACCGGGACCCCGGCGCGGAGAAGAAAGCCGAGCGTCGCCTCGTCGGCAGGGCGGGCGAACTCGACGGCACGCGCCCCGCGGAGAGCACCGTACGACCGGACGGCGGAGAAGAGAGCCGGACCGGCCCCTTTCCCGCGCGCCGCCCGGACCACCTCGAGGTGGACGACGGCGAGGACGTCCCCCCGGACGACTCCGGCGGCGAGACCCAGCGGCGGCGGCCCTTCAGCGCCCGCCGCGAAGACCCCCTCGGGGTCGGTCGCGAGCGCGTGGCCGAGGTCGCCCGCCGTGGACGGAAGGTCCTCCTTCCGGGCCGGACGGAGGGGAGGGGGCGGGAGGGTGGTCACCGGACGGGAGCGTAATACGGACCCCGGGGACCGGTTTCCGCGCCCGGGGGGAAATCCGGGAGGAGCATCCCGACGGAAAGCAGATGATGGATAGAAGAAGCGTCGGCCGCCCCCGGGACGGAAACCCCGCCGAGACCCGCCGCGAGATCCTGAAGGCCGCCGAGGAGCGCTTCGCCGCGGCCGGCTTCGCCGGGGCGACGACGCGGGAGATGGCCGCGAAGGCCGGGGTCAACGTGGCGACGCTCCACTACCACTTCGGAAACAAGGAGGGGCTCTACCACGCGGTCCTCGACCAGGCGATCTCCGGGAATCTCCCGTCGGAAGGGTCCGGCGGCCCCCCGGCCGAGCGCCTCGCCCGGCTCGTCGGCCAGCTCTGGGACTACGGCGCCGGCCGGCCGTCGGTCGCGCGCCTCTCCCTGCTGCACCTCCTCACCGGTCCGCCCCCCGCCCCTTCGGCGGGCGTGCCCGACGACCCGGGCGAAGACCCCCGCGTGACGCTCCTGACGCGCGCCCTCTCGGGGATCGCGGGTCCGTATCCCGACGCGGCGCCCTCTCCCGCCTTCGCGGCCCGCTTCATCGTGACGCTCCTCGATGGCGCTCATCTCGCCCTGAAAGCGGCGAACGGCTCCGGGACCTCTCCGGCGGCGTCCGCGGCCTCGCGCGACGCGGTCGTCATGGCGGCCCTGAGAGTCGCGGGCCTCTCCCGCTAGGCTCCGCTCCTTCGTCGGAGCCCGGCCAGGAGGACGGCCGCGTTCACGCCGGTCCCGACGAGGACCGGGTCGATCCCCGCGACTCCGAGAGCGCGCTCCCCCATCGCCGCGGCCGCTCCCGCGACCATGGCCGTGGCGGCCGCGCCGCGCGAGACCCGGAGCCCGGGGACGAACGCGGCGAGCGTCGGGAGGATGAGCCCCGACGCGAAGAGGGTGTAGCCGAGCCGGAAGGTCTCGATCAGGTCTCTCAGGGCGAGCGCCACGACGAGTCCGAACGCGCCGTAGAGAGCAACGAAGAGCCGGGCCCACGAGGGGGTGGCGAAGCGGGGGGGAAGGAGGTCGTGGACCGTCGCCGCCGCGGCCGAGAGGAGGACCGAGTCGGAGGACGACTGCATCGTGGCGACCATCGTCACGAGAAGAAAGGGGGCGAGGGACACTCCGGCGAGAGCGACGACCGTCTCCGGGAAGAGCCCCGCCCCCCCGGGGAGGCCGAGCCCGAGGCCGGCGAGGGCGATCGTGACCGTCGAGAGGCCGAAGAGGAGCTTCGAGCCCGCCGCCCCGAGCGCCGCCCGCCGCGCCGCCGTCTCGTCCCGTGCCGAGAGGAGCTTCCCCCAGACGTCGCTCCCGACGGCGTGCGGCAGTCCGGCGAGGACGAGGAGGGCCGCGGCGTCGAGCGGGCCGAGCCGTGGCCCGAACGGGAACGAGAGAAGCTCCGGCGGCGCGCCCGTCGCCGCGAGGGAGCGGACGGCGAGCGGGGTGGCGACCGCGAGGAGCCCGGCCGCCATCAGGGCGAACTGGAGAATGTCGGTGCGGACGACCGCGCGCTGTCCGCCGAGGAGCGTGTACGCGACGAAGGCGAGGGTCGTCAGGACGAGGACGCGCTCCGGCGGCCACGGCGTCGCGGCGACGAGGATGGCGGTCGTCGCCTCGGCGAGAAGGGCGAACCAGACGATCTCGGCGAGGACGACGAGGAGGGCGGCGATCCGCCGGACGGCGGGGCCGTAGAAGCGGCCGATCACCTCGGAGATCGTGACGGCGCCCGTGGCACGGACGCGCCGGGCGAGGAAGAGGCCGAGGGCCGCGAGGCCGAGCGCCCCCGCGAGGTCGAGCCAGAGGGCGGGGAGCCCCGCCCGCGCGACGAGCGCCGCGAGGACGAGCGTCGTCGAGCCGCCGATCGTCGTCGAGGAGAGGGCCGCCCACGTGGCGCCCGCGCCGAAGCTCCGGTCGCCGACGAGAAAGGCGTCGCGCCCGCGCGACGAGGCGCGGGCCGAGAAAAGGCCGACGGCGAGGACGGCCGCGCCGTAGAGGACGAGAGCGACGATCAAGAGGAACCGGTCCCGGCGATCATAGGCACGAATCGCTGCGATAGGATCGCCGCGTGGCGGTGCCGAAGAGGATCTTCACCTTCGACGAGGCGCGCCGGCTCCTCCCCGTCGTCCGGGAGAGGACGCGGAAGGCCCTCGACGCCCTCTCCGAGGTGGAAGTCGGGCCGGACGAGGAGCCCGGACAGGCCCGCGAGCGGCTCGAGCAGGCGGCCGGGGCGATCCTCGAGGAGTGGGCCCGCGAGATGGAGGGGATGGGGATCCTCGTGAAGGGGCCGTGGCTCGTCGACTTCGACTCGGGGGGCGGCTACTTCTGCTGGAAGTGGCCGGAGGAGTCGCTCGACTTCTACCACGGCTACGACGAGGGGTTCTCCGGACGGGTCCGGATCCAGTAGCGGGCCCCTCAGGCCATCCCGAGCCGCCGCTTCCCCTCCGGGGTCATCATGTCGGCGCTCCAGGGAGGATCCCAGACGAGGGCGACCTCCGCCTCGGCCACGCCGGGAAGGCTCGCGATTCTCTGCTGCGCGTCGGCGGCGATGACGGGGCCCATCCCGCATCCGGGCGCGGTCAGGGTCATCTTCACGCCGACACGGAACCCGCCGGAGCGGTGCGGCCGGATCGAAAGGTCGTAGACGAGGCCCAGGTCGACGATGTTGACCGGGATCTCCGGGTCGTAGCAGCCCCGGAGGCAGTTCCAGACGGCTTCTTCCTCGAGCGGCCCGTTCCCGGTCTTCGACGGGGCGGGAGCGGCGACTCCGGGGATCCGCCCGAGGGCGTCGGCGTCCGTCCCCGCGATCCGGAAGAGGCCGCCTGCCGCCAGGACCTCGACCGTGAAAGAACCGCCGAGCGCCTGCATCACGACGACGGCCGTTCCGGCGGGGAGGACGACGGGGGTCCCCTCGGGAATCCGGAGGGCGGGACAGTCGCGCCGGAGCCGGGAGGGTTCGCTCATGATGCGGGGACCTCCTTCCGCTCCGCCACGACGCGCGAGACGCAGAGGAGAAGGGCGGCCGCCTCGAGGAGGGCCCCGGCGCCGAACGGCCCCGCGGGGCCGTAGCGGAGGAAGGCGCTCGCCCCCCAGAAGGGGCCGATGACGCGGCCGAGCGAGGCCATCGACTGGAAGGCCCCGAGAACCTCTCCCTGCTCGGCCGGCGACGTCCGGCGGGAGACGACTCCCGAGAGCGCCGGGTTCGTGATGCCGATCCCGACGCCGAGGATCGCAACGGAGGGGACGAGGAGGAGCAGCCGGTCGGCGCGGAGGAGGGCGAGGAAGCCGATCAGGACGAGCGCCGCGCCGGCGACGAGGATCCTGACTTCGCCGAACCGCTTCACGAGCGGCCGGATCAACCCCCCCTGCACGACGACCCCGAGGACACCGACCGCGACGAAGGCCCCCGCCACCTTGTCGGGCGTCAGGGAGAAGGTCGAGGAGAGGAAGAGGGCGAAGGTCGCCTCGAAGTTCGCGAAAGCGGTCGTCGTGAGGGCCGAGAGGAGAAGGAAGACGCCGATGCCGGGGCGCCGGAAGGTCTTGACGAGGGCCCCGACCGGGAGGAGCGCCGCCCTGCGGGGGGCCGCGTCGGCGGGGCGCGTCTCCGGGAGGCGGAGGAAGGCCCAGAGGAGAGCCGTCAGGGAGAGCGCGGCGGCCGCGAGGCCCGGGCCCGCCTCGCCGAACCGGACGGCGAATCCGCCGAGGGCGGGGCCGAAGATGAAGCCGAGGCCGAAGGCCATCCCGACGAGCCCCATGCCCCGCGCCCGCTCCTCGGGAGGGGTGACGTCCGCGATGATCGCCTGCGCCGCCGCGATGTTTCCCCCCGTGATCCCGGCGAGGATCCGCGAGGCGAAGAGACCGGGGATCGTGTGGGCGAAGGCGAAGAGGAGGTAGCTCGCGACGGTCCCGAGGAGGGAGAGGAGGACGACCGGGCGCCTCCCGTACCGGTCCGAGAGGCGGCCGAGGACCGGCGCGAAGACGAACTGCATCGCCGAAAAGGACGCCATCAGGAGGCCGAGGCCGAGCGGGGAGGGGTCGTGCGTCTTCGCGTAGAGGGGGAGGAGCGGGATGACGATCCCGAAGCCGACGAGATCGATGAAAACCGTCAGGAAGACGACGACCAGGATCGACCGCGAGGGGCGCGTCACGCGGGGCGAACTATAGACGGTGCCCCCCGGGAACGTCTCAGCTGAAGCTCTTCCCGCAGCCGCAGCCGTGCGTCGCGTTCGGGTTGTCGACCGAGAATCCCGCGCCGCGGAAGTCCTCGACGAAGTCGACGGTGGCGCCGTGGAGCTTCGTGGCGCTCGCCGGGTCGACGACGACCTCGATCTCCTTCACCGCGATGACGTGGTCCGTCGGCCTCCGGTCGTCGAAGGTGAAGCCGTACTGGAAGCCGGAGCAGCCGCCCCCCTGGATGAAGACGCGAAGCGCTTTTCCGGCCGCGTCGGGCATCTTCGCGGCGAAGTCCTTCACTTTCTCGACGGCGCGGTCGGTCAGGGTCAGCGCGAATCCGCCCGCGGGGACCGTCCCCGGGTTGTTCTCGGTGAGCGTGGACGACATGAGCAACCTCCGCGGGCGGACGGACCCCCCGTCCGCGCATCTTCAAGTTCTCCGCCCGGCGAAGTCAATCGGATGGGTTTCGCCGGGAACCGGGACAAGCACGTCCCGGGCCACAGGATCTAGTGCGCCACGGGAACAAGGACACTATGGGTTGTATTTTCCCCTTGAAATTCCCGAAACGCCGGACTACCTTGAAAGACGTCCGCCAAACCTTTTCCGACGGATCGAACTGACAGACGAATCGGGCCCTCCGTGTCCCCGAGCGGCCCGAAGAATCGACACGAGGGGCAAGTGAAAGCGAGAGCTGCCGAATGAGCGCGAACGAGAGAGAGACGAAGAGCCGCGAAGCGAAGACGGTCCCGGCCCGGGGGACCGGTACGGGCCTTTCGGGCCTCACGTTCCGGCGGCTCTTCACCGACGGCGTCACGCACCCCTATGACGCCGTCGAGTGGGAGCTCCGGACGGCGGCGATCACGAACGAGAAGGGGGAGATCTTCTTCGAGCAGAAGGACGTCGAGGTCCCGAAGAGCTGGTCGATGACCGCCACGAACATCGTGGCCCAGAAGTACTTCCACGGGAAGCCGGGGACGGCCCAGCGCGAGCGGTCGGTCCGCCAGCTCATCTCGCGGGTGGTCGAGACGGTCACGGGCTGGGGGTGGAAGGACGGCTACTTCCGGACGGCCGCGGACCGCGACATCTTCTCGGACGAGCTGACGCACCTCCTTGTGAGCCAGGCGGCCAGCTTCAACTCACCCGTCTGGTTCAACGTCGGCGTGGAGCCCAAGCCGCAGGCCTCCGCCTGCTTCATCAACGCGGTCGGCGACTCGATGGGCTCCATCCTCGACCTCGCGAAGACCGAAGGGATGCTCTTCAAGTTCGGCTCCGGGACCGGATCGAACCTCTCGTCGCTCCGCTCCTCGACCGAGTCGCTCTCCTCGGGGGGGATCGCCTCGGGCCCCGTCTCGTTCATGAAAGGGTTCGACAGCTTCGCGGGGGCGATCAAGTCGGGCGGGAAGACCCGCCGCGCCGCGAAGATGGTCATCCTGAACGTGGATCACCCCGACATCGAGGAGTTCATCCTCTGCAAGGAGCGGGAGGAGCGGAAGGCCTGGGACCTGATCGACGCGGGGTGGGACGGCTCCTTCACGGGGGAGGTCTACAGCAACATCGGCTTCCAGAACGCGAACCACTCCGTCCGCGTGACGGACGCCTTCATGCGCGCCGTCGAGGCGGGCGGGAAGCACACGACCCACGCCGTGACGACGGGCGAACCGATGGGGACCTACGACGCGCGCGATCTCTTCCGGAAGATGTCCCAGTCGGCGTGGGTCTGCGGCGACCCCGGGATCCAGTACGACACGACCGTGAACCGGTGGAACCCCTGCAAGGCGACCCACCGGATCAACGCCTCGAACCCCTGCTCCGAGTACATGTTCATCGACGACTCGGCCTGCAACCTGGCTTCGCTGAACCTGATGAAGTTCGCGCGCGAGGACGGCGGCTTCGAGATCGAGGCCTTCCGGCACGCCGTCGACGTCCTCTTCACCGCGCAGGAGATCCTCGTCGACGAGGCGTCCTACCCGACGCCGGCCATCGAGAAGAACTCCCACGACTTCCGCCCGATCGGGCTCGGCTACGCGAACCTCGGCGCCCTCCTGATGTTCAACGGCCTCCCCTACGACAGCGACGAGGGGCGCCATTACGCGGCGGCCATCACGAGCCTCATGCACGGACAGGCCTTCCTCTCGTCCTCGAAGATCGCCGCCGAGATGGGGACCTTCGCCGGCTACGCCCCGAACCGCGAGCCCTTCCTCGACGTGATCGGAATGCACCGCGAAGCCGCATATGCCGTCGCGAAGAACGGCGTCCCGAGGGACCTCTGCGAGGCCCAGCGGGCCGTCTGGGACCTGACGCTTGAGGCCGGACGGCAGCACGGCTACCGGAATGCGCAGGCGACCGTCCTCGCGCCGACCGGGACGATCGGCTTCATGATGGACTGCGACACGACGGGCGTGGAGCCCGATCTCGCCCTCGTGAAGTACAAGAAGCTCGTCGGCGGCGGGACGATCAAGATCGTCAACAACACCGTCCCGCACGCGCTGAAGCGGCTCTCCTATTCCGAGGCCGAGACGAACGCGATCGTCAACTGGATCGACGAGAAGGGGACGATCGAGGGAGCGCCCGGGCTGAAGCCCGAGCACCTGCCGGTCTTCGACTGCGCCTTCAAGGCGGTGGGCGGCACGCGCTCCATCGCGCCGATGGGGCACGTCCGGATGATGGCGGCCGTCCAGCCGTTCCTCTCCGGCGCCATCTCGAAGACGGTCAATCTCCCTCACGACGCGACGGTCGAGGACATCGAGGAGGTCTACCAGCAGGGGTGGAGGCTGGGGCTGAAGGCGATCGCGATCTACCGCGACGGCTGCAAGCGGACCCAGCCGCTCAACACGGCGGCCTCGAAGACCGACGACGCCGTGAAGGGAAGGAAGGGGACCGCCGCCGCGGCGCCGGCCCCGGTGGCGGCGGCGGCCCCGGGGGTCCCGCGCCGGCGGAAGCTCCCCGACGAGCGCCGCGCCATCACGCACAAGTTCTCGGTGGCCGGGCACGAGGGGTACATCACGGTGGGCCTCTACGAGGACGGGACGCCGGGCGAGATCTTCCTGACGATGGCCAAGGAGGGCTCGACCATCTCGGGCCTGATGGACTCCTTCGCGACGGCCATCTCCCTGACGCTCCAGTACGGGGTCCCGCTCGAGGCGCTGGTCGAGAAGTTCAGCCACATGCGCTTCGAGCCGGCCGGCTACACGAAGAACCCCGAGATCCCGATCGCGAAGAGCCTCGTCGACTACATCTTCCGGTGGCTCGCCTCGAAGTTCCTCTCCGCCGACCTGAAGGAGCGCGCGGGCGTCGTGGCCCGCGAGGCACCGGCGAACGGCGGAAGCTCCGGCGACGGGGCCCCGCGCGCGAAGGTCCTCGAGGCGGTCCCGGCCGAGAAGGCGGCGACGATCAGCGCCGCGGTGGCCTCCGTCCCGAAGGCCGAGGCGCCGGAGGCACGGGCGATCGGCTTCGCCGTCCCGGCGGCCGGGCCGGACCGCCTCCTTTCGACCTTCCAGAACAGCGCCGACGCGCCGAGCTGCCACGAGTGCGGGAGCCTCATGGTCCGGAGCGCCGCCTGTTACAAGTGCCTGAACTGCGGGGCGACGAGCGGCTGCAGCTGATTGACTCTTCATAACCAAAGAGCGATAGTGAGGGGGATGTCCGGAGAGGTCCTCGGCCTCCTTCTCTTCTTCGCCGCCTGGTGGCTGCTCCAGGCCGTCGTCCTCCCGAAGCTCGGCGTCCCCACGTGAGCCGTCCCGAACCCGGCCGGAGGCCGGGCGGGATGCGGAGAGACGGCGGCGGGCGAGGCGGGGAAGAAGAGCGGGGCCGCCCCGCCGGCGCCCGGCGTGACGCCGCGCTGACCCGCGACCCCGCGGCCTGAGCGGGCCCGGCGCGCCTCCCGCGGGATACTCGGGGGCCATGAAGGACGCGAGACGGCCGCCCGGGAAAGCGGCCGTCTTCTTCGGCCTCTTCGTCGCGCTCCAGACGCTCCTCGCCCTCGGGCGGGGCGACCGGTGGGGCGTGCTCCTCTCCTTCGAGCGGGAGACGGGGTTCCTCGTCCTCCTCCTCTGGCTGAAGAACCTCCTCCTCGCCGCGGCGGCGGGGTTTCTCGCGGCGCGGCTCCTGGAGGCGACGGCCGCGCAGGACGAGTCGTCCGCGAAGGAAGAGGGTCCCTCCGCGCCCTTCCTTCTTCTTGCCGGGGGCGCCGTCCTTGGGATCGGAGTCCTCCTCCGGTTCGCTTTCGTCGACCTGATCCCTCCGGGCGTCTGGGTCGACACGCTTTACGAGGCGCGACGCGCCCTCGAGACGCCGGGCGATCTCCCGTGGCTCGGCGCAACGCCCTTCTCGCCGCAGCACCCGACGAACGAGCTCGTCTCGAACCTCTACCTCCGCTTCTGCCACGCCGTCTTCCTTGTCTTCGGGAAAGGGGAGACCGGACTCCTCGCGGTCTCCGCCCTTCCGGGGGCGGTCACGCCCCTCGCGGTGGCCTGGCTCGCGGCCGAGGTCTCGGGGCGGCGGGCGGCCCTCCTCGCCCTGTTTCTGGCCGCGTTCGGCCTCTGGCCCCTCGTCTTCTCGCGTTGGGCCTTCATCGGCGCGGCGCTGATCCCTCTCGCGGCCGCCGCCACCGCGTCCGCCCTCGCGGCGCTCCGGACGGGGCGGACCGCGTGGGCGATCCTCTCCGGGGCGCTCGCGGGGCTGATGTTCCACACCCACTCCTCGGCCCCCGCCGTCGCGGCCGGCCTCGCCGTCTTCGGTCTCCTGGCGGCGCGGCGCCGCGAGAACCGGCGGCTCGTCGCGGCGGCCGCCGCCGCCGCCCTGGTGACGTTCCTTCCGTTCGGAATCGCGGCGCTGGGGACTCCCGGCCCTCCCGGCGGCCACCTGCGCGACGTCCACCTCGGCGCGGGGGCGCGCGACGTGGAGGTGCCGGGGCGCGGGACCTCCTGGGCTCTCTCCGCCGCGCTCCTTCACAACGCGCGCGCCTACACGGACGTCCTCCTCTTCACGGCCGACCCGAACCCGCGACACGCACTTCCGGGGCGGGCGGTCCTGCCTCTCCTTCCGGCCCTCGCCGCGCTCGTCGGCCTCGGCCTCGCCTCCCGGCGGCTCTTCTCTCCCGGTGATCCGGCCGCGCTCCTTCTCTTCGTCACGCTCGGAAGCCTCCTCGCCGGCGTTCTTTCCGATCCGGGGGGCGCGCCGAACACCCTCCGGATCTGCGGGGCGATGGGGCCGTTCTTCGCCGCCTCGGCGGCCGTCCTCGTTCTCTGGGGGCGCCGGCTGTCGCTCCTCCTCGGCGTCCGGCCGCTCCTCCTCGGTCTCGCCCTCGCCTCGTGGGTGGCCGTCTCCGACAGCGTCCCCTTCCTCCGGGTCTGGCCCGACGATCCGCTCGTGAAGGGAGCTTTCGCCACGACGGAGACCCGGACGGGACGGCTCCTCTCGCACCTCGCCGGCGCGCCTCCCCTGCTCGATCCCGCGGCCCTCCGGTACCCCTTCGCCGTCGACGTCCTCGCCGGGCCGAAAGACGCGGACGTTCCGACGCGGGCGCTCCCGCGCCGGAAGCCCGCGGAGCTTCTCGCGGCCCCGCCGGCCGCCTCCGCCTGGTACGTGACGACTCCCGCGGGGCTCTCGCTCCTCCGCGAGGCGGGGTGGCGGTGCGCGCGCGGCGTTCCGCCGGACGGCGACGCCCCCGGGACCGTCGTCGCCCTCGTCCGGCCGCCGCGCCCCGTTTGACACGCCGCGGCGGGAGGGAAAGACTGCCCCGCATGAAGACCGCCTCCCGTTCCCGCGTCGCGTTCGAATCCGTCTCCCCGCTGCTGTTCGACGAGGCCGTCACCCGCGCCCGCGAGCTCCTCGCGAAGGAGGGGTTCGGCATCGTCTCGGAGATCGACGTCGCGGCCACCTTCCAGCGGAAGCTCGGCCTGACGGTTCCCCCTTGCCTGATCCTCGGGGCCTGCCACGCCCCGTCGGCGCACCGCGCCCTCGGGGAGGCCCCGGAAGTGAGCGTCCTCCTCCCCTGCAACGTCACGGTGTCGGTCGAGAGGGGGCGGACGGTCGTCCGGGCGATGGACCCGGAGACCGTGATGGCGATCGTCGGCAAGCCGGCGCTCGCTCCGATCGGAGCGGAGGTCGGCGCCGCACTGAAGCGGGTCGTCTCCGCCCTCGGAAAGACGCCGGCGCCCTCTACCGCTTCCCGAAGAGCCGGTCGAACGCCGCGCGCGCCTGGTCGGGGGTCTCGGACGACTTCGCGCCGGTCAGGTCGAGCGTGACGACCGGGGCGTAGAAGCCGCACTCGTTCGCCTTCGACTTCGCCGCGACGGGAGCGGGGATCTCCTGCCGGCACTGCCAGCGCGCCGCGCCGTCGAAGAAGCGGCACTGGTTGCAGGCATGGAGCGGCGCCGAGCACTTCCGGCAGAGCGCCGCGGCCGCCACCTCCGGGTCGTTCTTCTCGCCGCAGACCTTGCAGCGGAAGACCTCGTCGCGGTTCCGCTCGGCCCCGCGCCCCTTCGGAGCCCCTTCGAGGCGCTTCGGGGCGTCGGAGGAAGAGCCGTCCCGCCGCGCGTGCGGGGCGTTGTCCTGGTACCCCTTCTGTCGGTACTTCCGGTCCGGCATCGTCTTGATCCCCCCTCCTATTCTCCCGCGAGTTCGGCCGCGAGGGCCGGCGCGTCGTAGACCTTCCGGAGCGCCTCCCGGATCGCCCGGACGTCGACGGAGACCGCGCGCCCTTTCGTGTCGTCGAAGGCGTAGCGCCAGCCGAGCGACTCGATGTTCCCGTCGAAGACGAGGCCGACGATCTCCCCGTTCCGGTTCACGACGGGCGAGCCGGAGTTCCCGCCGATCAGGTCGTTCGTCGACACGAAGTTGAGCGGCGTTCCGAGGTCGAGGGCCCCGCGCCGCTCCGTCCAGCGCGGGGGAAGGCGGAACGGCTCGGCGCCGTCGAAGGCGGCCGAGCGCTCGTAGAGCCCCCAGAAGGTCGTCTTGTACGGGACGCGGGTCCCCTCGGCCTCGAACCCCTTCACCGTCCCGACCGAGAGGCGGAGCGTGAAGGTGGCATCGGGGGGCCGCGTCTTCCCGAAGGCGGCAAAGCGGGCCTTCCCGATCCTCTCCCCCGCCCGCTTCTGCGGCTCGTCCACCTCGGTCTCGAGGAACTCGCGGAGGGCGCGGACGTGCGGGTCGAGCCTGCGGGCCGCGGCGATCATCGGGTCGTCCGAGGCGGCGACCGCTTTCGTCCCTCCCTTCACGAGCGCCTTTCGGAACTCCGGGTCCGAGAGCCTCGTCCCCGAGACGGCCAGGCGCGCCGCCTCGGCGGGGCTCTTCCCGTCGAGAGCCGCCGTCACGAACGGGTCTCCACTCCCGAGCGTCTCGGACGCCTCGGCCCAGCGGTCGGCGAGACGGACCTCCTCGAGGTCACGGTAGACGGGGGCCGTGGAGTAGAGGAGGAGCTGGAGGCTCGGGAGGGCCGACTCGCGGTACTCGTCGAGGCGCTTCGCGTTCGGCTTCTTCTTCTCGGCCACCAGCTGGACGATCGTCCCGGCGATCTCGAGGAGGTTCGACCCGTCGAACGAGACGAGCTGTGCGGCGGCGACCTTCCCGCGCATCTTCGCGACCGCGGCCGCGTCCTCGGCCCAGGGGTCACCCACCGTCGCGAGCGCCGGGTCGCTCTTCACCGTCGCCTTGAGCACCGCTTCTTCTTCGGCCTTCTTCGCGAGGACCGACGGGTCGCGGAGGCCGTCGGCGTAGCCGCGCCACGCCTTCAGCGAGTTCTCGACGCCGAAGAGGAGGTCGGCCGCGCGGCGGGCCTCCTCGGGGCCGCGGGCCGAGTAGCGCGCGAGGAGCGCCTGCTCCCGCCCGGTCATCTTCAGGACGAGGGGGAGCGTCACATTCCGATGGAGGTCGAACCAGGCCAGCGTCCGCTGCCGGCGCGTCGCGCCGGGGTGGCCGGAGACGAAGACGAGGTCCCCCTCCTTCACCCCCTCCTTCGACCGGGGGAGAAAACGCGCCGGGACGACCGGCCTTCCTTTTTCGTAGACGCGGAAGAGAGCGAAGTCGAGGTCGTACCTCGGGTAGGTGAAGTTATCCGGGTCGCCGCCGAAGAAGGCGATCTCCTGCTCCGGTGCGAACGCGAGGCGGACGTCGGCGTACCGGACGTAGCGGTGGAGCCGGTACTCGCTCCCCTCGTAGAAGGGGACGACCTCGCACTTCAGGCCGGTCTTCTTCTGGCACTCCTTCTCGATCGCCGCGGTGGCGGCGCGCCGGAGGTCACGCGCCTCGCGGTCCGTCGCCGCCTTCGGCACCGCTCCGGTCACGCGCGTCGTGACGTCCTCGAACGAGGTGAGGAGATTCAGCTCGAGGTCGGGGCAGGGGACCTCGGCCTCGCGCCCCTTCGCGAGGAAGCCGTCCCGGACGTAGTTCTTCCCGGGCGTCGAGATCTTCTGGATGCAGTCGAGCGCCACGTGGTGGTTCGTCAGGACGAGGCCGCTGTTCGAGACGAACGCCCCCGAGCCCCCGTCGCTGAAGCGGACCGACGCGAGACGGAGGGCGTCGAGCCACTCCTTCGTCACGTCGAAGCCGTATCGCTCCTTGAGGAGCTTCGCGGGCGGGTTGTCGAAGGTCCACATCCCCTCGTCGGCCGCGAGAGGCGCGGCGGAGGCGAAGAGGACGAGGAGTGTGAAGAGGACCGTGAGGGGCGTCCGGCGGAAGGGGATCATCGGAATCCTCCGTGAGGCCGCGCGGGAGCGCGGGAGTGAACTATCCTTGTCCGCAGAACCGGGCCGGGAGGTTTCAGGCCCGGCACCGGGGAGACCGTCATGATGAACCTTCTCGTCCGCTTTCTCGTCAACGCCGCCGCCATCTGGGTGGCGACCCGCCTCGTCCCGGGGATCGAGGCGGGGGGGATCGGCTCCGTTCTCGCCATCGCCGTCGTCTTCGGCGTCCTGAACGCCCTGATCAAGCCGTTCCTGAAGCTCGTCAGCTGCCCCGTCATCCTGCTCACGCTCGGCCTCTTCACCCTCGTCGTGAACGCGGTGATGCTGATGCTGACGGCCTGGTTCGGTGCGAAGCTGGGGATCGAGTTTCGGGTCGACGGCTTCGTGGCCGCCTTCCTCGGGGCGCTCCTCGTCTCGATCGTCTCGACCGTCCTCTCGTGGCTTCTCCCCGACGGGAAATGATCACGAAGAGAGAAACGTCCAAAGGAGATCCGTTGAAGAGTCGCCGAATCGCCCTCGTCCTCGTCGTCCTGGTCCTCGGCTGCGGAAAGAAGGGGACCGCCCCGTCCGCCGCAAAGGAGACCGGTCCCGCCCCGGCGGCAACGGTCGCCGGCCCTCCCGCCGCCCCTCCCTCCGTCACGGTCGCCGGAACGATCGAGGAGACGTTCGGGGCGTCGGACTACACCTACATGCGGCTGAAGACGAAAGACGGGGAGATCTGGGCCGCCGTGACGAAGGCGGACGTCAGGAAGGGGGACTCGGTCACCGTCGTCAACGGCGCCCGGATGGATGGCTTCGAGAGCAAGACGTTGAACCGGAAGTTCGACCGGATCGTCTTCGGCGTCCTCGCTCCGGAAGGGGCCGCCGCCGCCACGTCCGCGCCGGCCGCGGCGCCGGTCGCGGCGGGGCACGCCCCGGCCACCCAGACGGACCTTCGCCAGCAGATGGCCGCTCAGCACGCGGCGGCCGCCTCCGGCCCGGCCGACGTCGGAAAGATCGAGGTGAAGAAGGCCGAGGGAACGGACGGGCGGACGGTGGCCGAGCTTTTCGCGCAGAAATCGGCCCTCAAGGGCAAGGAGGTCGCCGTCCGCGGCAAGGTCGTGAAGTTCACGCCGGGCGTGATGGGGAAGAACTGGATCCACCTCCGGGACGGCTCGGGCACGCGCGAGAAGAAGGACGACGACGTGACGGTCACGACGGACGCCGCCGCTGCGGTGGGCGACGTCGTTCTGGTCCGCGGCAAAGTCAGCCTCGACCGGGACTTCGGCGCCGGCTACGCCTATCCCGTCCTGATCGAGAACGCGAACGTGACGAAGTGACGCCTCTCTTGACAGGCACGCTACCCTGAGTCCCTCGATGAACGCGCGGCATTACGGGATCGGCCTTGCCTTCGTCGCCGGGTATTCGTATCCGGCGAAGGGGAGGGGGCCGGCCCGCTAGGCGGCGCAGAGCACCCGGGCTTCACGAAAGCCCCCCTCCCCGAGACAGCGGCGGAGGGGGGCTTTTTTCATCTTCGGGATCCGGAGGAGACGATGAGCGAGACGACGAGGGACGACGACGCGACGGTGCCGGTGGCGAGCCCGACGGCGGGATACCAGGGGCAGCCGGGCTCCTTCTCCGCGCGGGCCGCGGCCCGCTGCGGACGGCCGGTCCCCTTTCCGTCGTTCGACCGGCTCCTCCGCGCCCTCGTGGCGGGGGAGGTGGACGAGGCGGTGATCCCCGCGGTGACGCGCGGGGCGGGGCCGGTCCTCGAGCCGCTCGAGGCGCTGGCCCGGACGCTCGCTTCGGACTCCCCCCGTCTCGCGGTCGCCGAGGAGATCGAGATCCCGGTCCGCCTCGTCCTCGCGGCTCCGCGCGGCGTCGAGACGGCCGACGTCCGGGAGGTCTGGTCGCAGCCGCCGGCCCTCCGGCAGTGCGGGCAGCTCCTCGCGCGCCTGGACGCCGTCCCGCTCGAGACGCACGACACGGCCGAGGCGGCCCAGCGCGTCGCGGCGCTGGGGGGGGCGCGCGCGGCCGTCTGCGCCGAGGAGGCGGCCCTCGAGGCGGGGCTCGTCATCCTCGAGGAGGACGTGTCGGACGTGAGGCCGAACGCGACCCGCTTTTTCCGCCTCGTCCGGGTGAACGGCGTTCCGGTGGAGCCGACCGTCCGCGCCCTTCGCTTCTCCGGCGCGCGCCTCGCGGCGGGGCTCTCGGAGATCGGCGCCGAAATTCTCGCTGTTCCCGGGACTCCCGACTCTCCCGTCCACGGCTTCGCCGTCATCCCGCAGGAGGCCCTTCAGAAGGCCGCGGGGCTGAAGGCGCGGAGCGGAGAGACGCTCCTCTGGCTCGGCCCGACGCCCGACCACCTTCCGCCCCCGCGGATCAAGGACCTGCCGAAGGCGACAGGGGTCCGGCCGCCGACGATCGTCGCCGTCGGGCCCTTCGTCGTCGGCGGAGGGCACCGCGCGGTGATCGCCGGGCCCTGTGCCGTCGAGTCCCCCGACCAGGTGATGCGCCTCGCGAAGGAGGTCGCGCGCGCGGGGGCGACGGCCCTCCGGGGGGGCGTCTTCAAGCCGCGGACGAGCCCGTACGCCTTCCAGGGGCACGGCCTCGAGGCCCTCGCGTGGCTGAAGGCGGCGGGGGACTCGGTCGGGCTCCCGATCGTGACGGAGGTGATGGCGCCCGCGCAGGTGGGGCCGGTGGCCGAGGTGGCCGACGTTCTCCAGATCGGCGCGAGGAACTGCCAGAACTACGACCTTCTGCGCGAGGCGGGGAGGACGGGGCGGCCGGTCCTCCTGAAGCGCGGCTTCGGGACGACGGTGGAGGAGTGGCTCGCGGCGGCGGAGTACGTCCTCGAAGGGGGGAGCCGCGACGTGATGCTCTGCGAGCGCGGAATCCGGACCTTCGAGAAGTCGACGCGCGGGACGCTCGACCTGGGCGGCCTCCTCGCGGCGCGCGGCCTGACGCACCTTCCGCTCCTCGCGGACCCGTCGCACGCGGCGGGGCGACGCGAGCTGGTTTCGGGTCTCGCGCGCGCGGCGTGGGGGGCGGGGGCCGACGGGCTGATGATCGAGGTGCACGACGTCCCCGAGAGCGCCCTCTGCGACGGGCCGCAGGCCCTCCTGCCCGAGGACCTCGAGACGCTCCTCGACGAGTTCGGCTTCCTTCCGGGGCCGAGCGGCTCGGTCGAGCGGGTTCGCCGGGCGATCGATCGGGTCGACGCCGAGATCTCCCGGTGCGTCTCGCGGCGCCTCTCCCTCTGCCGCGCCGTGGCCGAGATCAAGCGTGGAAGCGGACGTCCCATCCGGGACGAGGCGCGCGAGGCGACGGTCCGCGCCCGGTTCGAGGAGGCGCTCGGCCCGGACGCACCGAACGCGGCGGTCCTCGCCGACGCCCTGATCTCGCTCGGCCTCGAGGCGGAAGGGTGGAAGGGCTAGTCGCCGATGATCTTGATCAGGACCCGCTTCGCTCTCCGGCCGTCCCACTCGCCGTAGAAGATCCGCTCCCACGTCCCGAAGTCGAGCTTCCCTTTCGTGACGGCGACGACCGCCTCGCGCCCCATCAGCTGCCGTTTGATGTGGGCGTCGGCGTTCTCCTCCCCCGTGTCGTTGTGCCGGTAGCTCCGGACCGGCTCATGCGGGACGAGGGCCTCGAAGAAGCGCTCGTAGTCGTGGTGGAGGCCCGGCTCGTCGTCGTTGACGAAGACCGAGGCCGTGATGTGCATCGGGTTGACGAGGCAGAGGCCTTCCGAGACGCCGCTCTCGCGGACGGCCGACTCCACCTCGGGGGTGATGTTGACGAAGCCGATCCGCTTCGGGACGTCGAGCGTCAGGACCTTCCGGTACGACTTCATGGCGTCTTCTCTCCGCGGGCCTCTCCCGGAATCTTAAGGGCGCGGGCGAACCGGTACACTCGCCCGCCTCATGCGCCGGACCCATCCCGCCCTCGCGGTCCTCGACGTCGGCTTCCGGAAGCACCCCGACCTTCCGTCCGGGCGCGTCCTCGCGGCTCTCGACGCGACGGGGGAGAAGGTCGTCCCGTTCCGGTACGGCGACCGGGAGCACGCGGCGGAGCACGGCACGCGGACGATGCTCCTCTCGGCGGGGGACGGCCGGTCGAGCCATCTCGCATCGCTCTCGCCCGAGGCGCCGGTCGTCCTCGTGAAGGTGGGCGAGGGGACGCGTGTCCCGCGCGCCGCCATCGTCCGGGCGTTCGCGTACCTCCTCGCCGAGGGGCCCGGCCTCGGCGTCCGGGTCGTCCTCTGTCCGTTCGGCGACGACCCGGAGCTCCCCGGGGACCCGAGCCCGGTCCCCGGCCTCGTCCGCGATCTCGACGCCCGGGGCTTCCTCGTCGTGGCGGCGGCCGGCTGGGATCCGGAGGCTCACTGCGTCTCTCCCGCCTCGTCGGCTCACGCGCTCGGGATCGGAGGGTGGGACCTGGAGCACGACCTGCCTGCGGCCGGCCCGCGCGTGGAGAAGGTGAACGGCGTGATGAAGCCGGACCTTCTCGCCCCGTCGACACCCCTCACGGTGCCGGCCCTCTCGGGGGGGCGGCGGCCGGAGACGGCGGGAGGGACCTCCTTCGCAGCCGCCCTCGTGGCCGGGGCGGTGCTTCACCTCCTCGGTGCCGATCCGGAGCTTTCACGGGAGGAAATCCTCAGGCGCTTCCGGGCCGGCGGACGCGAGGTTCCGGGCCACCCCCCCTACCTCGATCTGGAGCGGCTCCGGCGGGTCTCCGAGAGTTCCCGGGAGCCCGGGCGTCACTTGAGATAATCTCTCATCGTGAGCGCACATCAGGAAGAACGGCGGATCTTCTCGGAGTTCCTCAAGCGGAGAGGGCTGAAAACGACGCGGGAGCGGACGGCGCTCTTCGACGAGATCTTCTCGACCCACCGGCACTTCGACGCGGAGGACCTCGTCCTCCGGATGCGGGAGCGCGGGACGAAGATCAGCCGTGCGACCGTCTACCGGACGCTCGACCTCCTCTTCGAGGTGGGTCTCGTCGGGCGCGTCCGGCTGAACGAGGAGAAGTACCGGTACGAGCGGCTCCGGAAGGGGGAGCACCACGACCACCTCGTCTGCACCTCGTGCGGGAAGGTGATCGAGTTCGTCGACCGGGCCATCGAGCGCCGCCAGGAGGCGGTCTGCCGCGCGCACGACTTCCAGCCGACGTCGCACTCGCACCAGATCCGGGGCCTCTGCGCCGCGTGCCGGCCGCGGAACGCCCGGACCGCGGCCCGCCGCGCGTCGCCGTAGCCCCGGCGTGTCCGTCGCCGTCGTCTGGCTCCGGCGGAACCTCCGCCTCGACGACCAGGCGGCTCTCTCCGCCGCCCTCCGGTACGCCGACGCGGTCGTTCCCGTCTTCGTCCTCGACGACTTCTACCTGACGGAGGATTTCTCCCCCCCGCGGCTCGCCGTCCTCGCGGAATCGCTGAAGGAGCTCTCGGCGAACCTCGAGAAGAAGGGTTCCCGCCTCGTCATCCGGAAGGGCCCGCCGGCGGACGCCCTCGCCGCCCTCTGCCGCGAGACGGGAGCGGGCGCGGTCTTCGCCCACGCCGACCACGAGCCCCACGCGAAGAAGCGTGACGCCGCAGCCGCGAAAGCCCTCGGGACGATCGGCACGCGCCTCCATCTCGTCGAGGACCTCCACCTCGTCCCGACGGGCTCCCTCGCGACGGAGGCCGGGAGGCCGTTTCTCGTCTACACCCCCTTCTCGCGGCGCTGGCTCGAGCGGGACAAGGAGCCGCCGCTCGCCGAGCCGGCGCGGGTCCCGACGCCGGACACGGTCCTCGCGCCGGCCTTCCCCTCGATCCCCCTCGCGACTCCGCGCGGCTTCCGGGAGAAGGGGGCGCCGGAGAACCCGCGGGGCGGCTCGCGGGAGGCCCGGCGCCTCTGGGACGCCTTCCGCGCGGAGGCGCTCACCCACTATGCCGCGGAGCGTGACCGCCCGGACCTGCCCGGAACGTCGCGCCTCTCGCCCCACCTCCGCTTCGGGACGATCGGCGTGAGGCGGCTCTTCTCCGAGGCACGTGCGGCGTGGAAGGAGGCGGATGCGGCGGGACGACGGTCGGTCGAGACGTTCGTGAAGGAGCTGGCGTGGCGGGAGTTCTACGCGGCGGTCCTCGAGAGCCTCCCCCGGGCCGCTTCGGAAAACGTCCGCCCGGAGTTCGACCGCTTCCCGTGGGCGGAGGGCGAGGAGGAGGCGCGCCTCTTCACGGCGTGGGCGGAAGGGCGGACCGGGTATCCGATCGTCGACGCCGGGATGCGGCAGCTCCTCCGCGAAGGGTGGATGCACAACCGGGTCCGGATGATCGTGGCGTCGTTCCTGACGAAGGACCTCCTCGTCGACTGGCGGAAGGGGGAGGTCTTCTTCCGGCGGCACCTCGCCGACGGCGACGTCGCGTCAAACGCCGGCGGCTGGCAGTGGTCGGCCGGGTCCGGCACCGACGCGCAGCCGTTCTTCCGGATCTTCAACCCCGTTCTCCAGGGACTGAAGTTCGACCCGCGGGGAGACTACGTTCGGCGCTGGATTCCGGAACTGTCGGGCCTCAAGGGCGCCCGCCCCGCGGAGATCCATGCCCCCTGGACGCTTTCCGCACCGCCTCCGGACTACCCCGCCCCCCTCGTCGACCACGCGGCGGCGCGCGCGCGGGCGCTCGCGGCCTTCGCGTCGATCCGTTCGTGAAGTCCCCGCTTCAGGGGTTGACCGCCTCGCGTCTCGCGGACGGGCGGGAGGGAGACGCCGGGAGGCCGTAGAGGGCCGCGTAGGCCCCCTCGAAGAAGAGGACGCGCTTGACGTAGAGGCGCGACTCGGCGATCGGGAGGGACTCGAGGAACTCGTCGGGAGGAAGCGCGCCGAGGTCCGTCCGCCAGCGCCGGGCCCGCGCGGGCCCTGCGTTGTAGGCCGCGAGGGCGAGGAAGGGATCGCCGGAGAAGAGGTCGAGCATCTGGCGCAGGTACGCGACGCCGAGGCGGACGTTGACGTCCGGGTCGGTGAGATCGGGGCGTCCGCCGTGCCCGCTCCGGCGGTGGATCTGCCGCCCGGTGGCCGGCATCACCTGCATCAGGCCGACGGCCCCCGCCTGCGACCGGATCGCGGGTGTGAAGACGCTCTCCTGCCGGACGAGACCGAAGACGAGGGCCGGGGGGACGCCGGCTTCGGCTGCGGCCTCCGCAAGGAGGTTTCCGTGGGTCCGGGGGTAGTAGAGGCGCCGGATCCCGAGGGGCACGCCCCCTTCCTCGGGGGTCCCCAGCTCGGGCCACCGCTGCTTGAGGAGAAGGGCGGCGCGGCGGTGATCGTCCCGCTCCGAGGCCACGGCGGCGAGGAAGACGGGGTCGGCGCTCCCCTCGGCCTCGGCGGCGTCCTCGGCGAGGTCGGGGAGCCCGCAGGCGAGAAGCTCGCGTGACGGCGGGCCGCTCGCGGTGCCGTCGAGGCCGGTCCCTCCCGCCGGAGCCGCGACGGGCGGCGGGGGGGGAGAGAGCGGAATCCGGAGCGCCTCGGCGGCCCAGCTCGCGTAGAGGTCGGGTGACGACCCCGCGAGAAGCGAGGCGAAGTGGAGGCGCGCGGCGTCGGCCTGCCCCGCCTTCTCGCGGCCGCGCCCGGCCCAGTAGGTGGCCCGTCGCCGGATGGCCGGGTCGCGGAAGAGGGAGGCCTGCTCTTCCCAGGAGGCGGCCGCTTCCGCGAAGCGCCCTCCCCGGAACTCCTCGAAGGCCTCGCGGAAGAGCTCCTCGGCGAGCACCGGGCTGCCCGGCTCGAGAAGGACGAGCCGGCTGACGAGGCGGCGGGCTTCGGCGCCCTGCCCCGCCCGGAGAGAGACGCGGGCGGCGTCGGCGAGGAGGCGCCGGAGGTCGGCCTCGGCGAGAGGCTGCGCGAGAAGGTCGCCGGCGGATACCAGAAGAGAGCCGGCGCGCGTGAGCGCCTCCCCGACGAGCGGCTTCGGCGAGGACGGGGGAGCCGTCGGCGCGGTCGGGCGGCGCCGCCCCGCGCGACGTCCCGTGCGCGACACGCGTTCGCCGCGGAGAAGGAGCCGCATGGAAGCGTCGAGGTCGAGGGCGCGGGCCCGGAGCGAGAGCGGGCCGTCGTTCACGGGCCACGGCGGCGTCCGGAGGGTCCGGAGCGCGCCGGCGTAATCGCCCGTGACGAGCCGGACGTCCGCCGTGTCGAGGCGGGCGGCCGCGGAGACGGGGGTGCGGGGGAGGAGGGCGATGGCCTCCTTCGGCGCGCGGGGGGCGAGGGCTCTCGCCCGAGCGGCGCGGACCTCCTCGGGAGCGATCCGGACGGCGGCGTCGAACTCCTTCAGGTCGACCGGATCGAAGAGATCGGGCCACCGCTCCGGAGCGTCGGGATGCGCGGCGGCGAGAGCGATCCGCTCGCGCCGGGCCTCCGCCGGGGACGGGGCGACGCGCGCCCGCGCGAGGGCGAGGTCGAGTGCGGCGCGCGGGCCGCGCGGACGGCGCGCGTCCCACTTCGCGAGGATCTCCCGGACGGCGCTCTTCTCGGCGGCCGTCCGCGCGCGCCGGGCGGCAAGCGTCACGGCGTCGCGCGCGAGGGGCTCGAACGGCTCACCCTCTCCCCACGCGAGAAGCGCTGTCACCGACGGGCCGGAGCCCGTCAGGGCGATCCACGATCCGAGGCCGGGAAGGCCGAGCGGAGCGGCGTCGAGGCCGTCCGGCGCCGCGAGCGTCTCGATCCGCCGCCCCGCGAGGGCCAGGGCCTCGCGCGCGACGCGAAGGCGGAGCGCCCAGAGGTCTCCCCCGGCCACGAGCGGGGCCGCGAGGGCCGCGGCCCTCGGCGAGGCGAGCCCTTCGTCGCGAAGAAGGTGGCGGACCTCGGTGAGACGCTCCTCGGGGCCGGGGCCCGCGGAGGGGAAGCCCTCCTCGGCGGACGCCGCGGGGGCCAGCGCGGCGAGCAGGCAGAAGACGCCCGCAGCGGCGCCGGGCAGCGGGGACCTCAACGTCGGGAGGATCGTCTCAGCTCGCGGGCCCGAGGGCTTCGGATCGGCCGTCGGCCAGGATCCGGACCAGCTCTTCGCGGAAGAAGTCGGTCTCCCGCCGGATGGCGTCGGGCGTCCGCTCCTCGAAGACCTGCCGGCTCCGCTCGATGTCGTCCTTGAGCCGGTCGTAGAGGTCGCCGGCCGCGCGCCCTTCCTCGACCTTCTTCTCGTTGTAGAGCTTGATCTCGGAGACGAGGAGCCTGGCGAGGCGGCGCGCGTCCTCGCGCTGGCGCTGCGGTGTGTCCGCGCCCCCTGGGCCGAGCTTCGAGCGGGGGATGAAGCCGGAGATCGGCCGGACCTCGGTCGACGGCGCGGCGCGGGAGCCGACCGCGGGGATCGTCGGAGGCGGCGTCATCGAGGCGGGGGGAGGCGCCGCCGCGGGTTGAGCCGGGACTCCGGGCGAAGTCGGTGTCGGAATCGCCCTCGACGCCTTGAGAGCCTCGAACGCCTCCGTGAACTCTCCGGTCGTCGTCTGGGAGAGCGGGGGCGGCAGCGAGCTGGGCGGTCGCGTCGGGACGGTCGGCGCCGGGATCGTGAGCGCCGGCGGGGGAGGCGGAGGAGGCTGGATCTCCCGGACCGGGGCCGGCCGCGGGGCGGGAGGAGGAGTAGTAGGCGGCGGCGGCGGAGCAGCCTCCGTCGGCGCGGGGGGAGGAGGGGGAGGCTGCGGCGTCAGGATCGGGACGGCGACCGTCACGCCGGCGTCCGGAGGGGGCGGCGCCGGACGGCGGTGGATGCCCGCCGACTCGGCCAGAGCACGGAGCTGCTCCTCGGCAGCCTTCGGACGGGGCCGGATCCCGCTCGTCGCGAGGGGGGACTCGGCCGGCTTCTCCGGCCCGGGCGCCGCAGGGGCTTCCGCCGGCGGTTTCGGCGCGGCCTCGAAATCAAAGACGAGGGAGGGAATCCGCTTGGGAGCCGGCACGGCAGTCGCGGCGGGGCGGAACCGCTCGACGGACTCGCCGGTCGGGGTCAGCGTCGGGGTCGGGATCTTCTTCCGGGCGGCGAGGAGGTCGACGGCGAGGCCGGTGACGAAGGTCAGCACCTCGACGGCCGCCTCGTTGAGCCGCCCTTCCTCGCCCGGCAGCTCGTCCGCGTAGACGAGGCCAGCCAGCCGGTCGCGGATGACCATCGGAACGAGGAGGACCCGAGCCGGCGCGCGCCCGCCGAGGGCCTTCCGGAGAGGCGAGCCCTCGTCCGGGGGCTCGGCCAGCCGGGAGCGCTGCGCGCGGAGGACGTCCGCCGCGAACGGGTCGTCCTCGGAGGCGAGATCCATGGAGCGGATCGCCTCGTCGCGGCCGCCGCTGGCGTCGAAGCCGAGCGCCTTCCAGCCGGTGACGCGGTCGTTGCGGAGGACGAGGAGGGCGACGCGCGAGGCGTGGGCCGCGACCTGCGAGATGAAACGGGTCAGGACGTCCACCTGCGTCCGGGCCGACTCGATCGAGGAGACGGCGCTCCGGACGATCGTCCAGTCGGGGGGTCCGGCCGGCCCGGCCACGACCCTCTCGACGACCTTCGGCTCGGGCGGGGGCGGGGGCGGCGGGACGACGTCCTCGAGCATCATCGAGACGACGTCTTCGGGGAAGAGCGGCTTGGCTTGCGCGGGAATCTTCTCGGAGAGAGCGGCGAGGAGAGCCTCGATGTCGCGCCGCGCGTCGACGAGCGAGGACTTCCACGTCGCGAGGTGCTCCTCGAGGTGGGTGGAGAGCGATTCGATCAGGCGTCGTGTCGCGGCAGGGTCGGCCGGCATCGTGTCAGCGTCTCCTCTCGGAGCCTCCCGGGGGAAGATCCGGCTGGGGTGGAGTGCCCATTATAGGCAGGCCCCTCGGCCCCCCGAAGACGGGGTTCTCCCGAGAGAGGTCCGTTGACGGATCGGGCCGGTGCGAATAACATTTCCGATTCGGCTGCGCCCGGTTTTTCCGGGCAATCAGGAGCTGGAAAGGGGGGAATGACATGCCGCTGATCGTCGTCAAGGAAGACGAGTCCTTCGAGAACGCGCTGCGCCGCTTCAAGCGCAAGTGCGAGAAATCCGGCATCCTTTCCGAGCTCAAGAAACGCCAGCACTACGAGAAGCCGTCGGCCAAGCGGAAGCGGAAGGCCATCGCCGCCCGCAAGAAGATGCTTCGCAAGCTCGCGGAAGAGCGCCGCGCCGGGATGTAGACGCTGATCGAAACGTATTCCGATCTCGACTGGCCCGGCGTGCTCAGGCTCGCCGGGCGTTTTTGTTCCTCGGAGCGCGGCCGCGAGCGGATCCTGGGCCTCCTGCCGTCGGGCGAGCCGGAAGAGGTCGAGCGGCGCCGCGGCGTGACGCGCGACCTGATGATGCGCCGCGGAGCCCGCCCCCCCGTGCCGCTCGGAGGCCTCGACGAGGGAGCCTCGCTCCTCTTCCGCGTCGGCCCGGCCGGGACGGCACTTCTTCCCGAGGACCTGCTCGACCTCTTCACGCTCGTCGACCGTTCGGAGGGCGCCCGTCGGGCCGTCCCCGTCCCGGACCTCCCCCTCCCCTGCCTGGCGGAGCTCCTCTCGCCGCTCGCCGACCTCTCGGACCTCGCCTCGGAGAAGGACCGGATCTTCGAGGCCGACGGGCGGGTGAAGGACACGGCCACCGTGAGGCTTCACTCGATCCGGGCCGCCCTCCTCCGGCTCCGGCGCGACGCCGTGAAGCGGCTCGAGGACCTCGCGCGCGAGAAGGCCGACGCCCTCTCCGAGGGATACGTGACGGAGAAGGGGGGGCGGTACTGTCTCCCCGTCCGTGCGGACCGCCGGGAGGCCGTGCCGGGGATCGTCCACGAGAAGTCGGGCTCGGGGCTGACCCTCTTCGTCGAGCCGCTCGCCGTCGTCGAGGCGAACAACGCCCTCGCCGAAGCGCTCGAGGAGGAGCGGGAAGAGGTCCGCCGGATCCTCGTCGCCCTCACGGCCCGCTTCGCGGCGCGCAAGGCCGATCTCTCGCGGAGCGTCGCGGTCCTGACGGAGCTGGACTCGCACCAGGCCCGGGCCGAGTGGTCCTCGCGCGTCGACGGCGTCTTCCCGGAGGCAGGGGAGCGGGTCGTCCTCCGGGGGGCCCGGCACCCGCTCCTCGATCGCCGCCTCGCCCCGCTCCGCGAGGACGTCTTCGGGGAGAACGCGGAGGAGCGGGGCTCCGACGCGGTGCCGCTCCATCTCGAGATGCCGGAGGGCAAGAGGCTTCTCGTCCTCTCGGGACCGAACGCGGGGGGAAAGACGGTCGTCCTGAAGACCCTCGGCCTCTTCGCCCTCCTCTCCCAGTCGGGCTTCGCCCTCCCGGCGGAGCGCGGGACGGCGCTCCCCGTGTTCGACCGGATCCTCGTCGTGGCCGGGGACGCGCAGGACCTGCTCGGCGACCTCTCCTCGTTCGAGGCCGCCATGACCCGCACGGCGCGCGTCGTCTCCGAGGCGACGCCCCGGAGCCTCGTTCTCCTCGACGAGCTCGGGAGCGGGACCGACCCGGACGAGGGGGGCGCTCTGGCCGTCGCGATCCTCGAGCACGAGGCGGCTCGCGGCGGCGTTCTCGTCGCCACGACCCACCTCTCGGCCGTGAAGGAGTGGGGGCATGGGCAGGACGCGGTCCTGCCGGCGGCGATGGAGTTCGACGAGGCGAGCGGGAAACCGACCTACCGGGTGAAGCCGGGCTCCATCGGCCGCTCGCGGGCCCTGGCCGTGGCGGCACGGGCCGGACTTCCCGACGCCGTCCTCGAGACGGCGCGCGGGAGGCTCGGTGTGGCGTGGGCCGCGGCGGAGGCGGCGCTCTCGCGTCTCGAGGCCGAGACGCGCGCGGCCCGGGAGGAGGCTGAGCGGGCGCGGGCCCTCTCGGCCGAGGCCGAGACTCGGCTCCGGGATCTGGAACGGGAGAAGTCGCGCCTCGCGGCGGAGAAGTCCCGGCTGTCGGAGAAGGCGCGGGAGCGGATCGACCGGGCCCTCGAGGCGCTCCGCGAGACGACCCGCCGGGAGCTGGATCGGCTCCGCGAGGAGCTGCGCGCGGGACGGGCGGTCTCGCGCGGGGCCCTGACGACGGTGACGGGCGCGGCGCGGCAGGCGGCGCTCGCGTTCGTCGAGGAGGAGAGCGCGGAGCCCGAGTCCGAGGGCCCCGTCGCCGTGGGAGAGTTCGTCCGGGTCCGGCCGTGGAAAGCGACGGGACGACTCCTCCGGCTCGACGCGGCGCGCGGCGAGGCGGAGGTCGATCTCGGGGGAAAGAGGATGAAGGTGGAGGCGAAGGCCCTCGCGCCGGCGGGAGTTCCGACGCCGCCCCCTCGTCCTTCGGCTCCGACGCGGGCCGCCTCCTCCGGCACGGCGGCTGCGGCTCCGGCCGAGGTCGTCCTCGTCGGAAAGAGGGTCGACGAGGCCCTGCCCGAGGTGGAGCACGCGCTGAACGAGGCGCTCCTCTCGGGGCGGTCTTCCCTCCGGATCATCCACGGGCACGGGACAGGGCGTCTCGCGGCGGCTGTCCGCGAGTTCCTCGACTCCCACCCGGGTGTGGCGGCCCACCGCCCAGGAGAGCCGCGCGAGGGAGGGGCCGCGGTCACGATCGCGGTGCTCGATGTCTGACGTCCTCTACGACATCACGGACGACGTCAAGAGAGACGTCCTCTCCGCGACGGATCTCGTCGCCCTGATCGGGGCCACGACCTCGCTGAAGAAGGCCGGGCGGTCGTGGAAGGGGCTCTGCCCGTTTCACACGGAGAAGACCCCCTCGTTCCACGTCCACCCGGAAAAGGGCTTCTACTACTGCTTCGGCTGCGGGGCGAAAGGGGACGCGATCACCTTCGTCCGCGAGACGGAGCGCCTGGAGTTTCCAGAGGCGGTCGCCTACCTCGCCCGGCGGGCGGGGATCACGCTCCCCGTCCGGAAGGGGGGGACGCGGGCCGATCGCGCCAAGGAGACCCGGACCACCGAGGCGCTCGACGAGGCGGCGGCGTTCTTCCGCGAGGGTCTCGCGCGGCAGGCGGCGGCCGTGGCCTTTCTCTCGAAGCGGGGATTCGGGGTCGAGGAGGCGCTCTCCTTCGGCTTCGGCGCGGCGCCCGACCGGTGGGACGCCCTGATGTCTTCGCTCGGGGGGCGCTTCGGGGAGGAGACGCTGCTCGAGGCGGGGCTCCTCCAGCGAAACCCCGAGACGGGACGGATCTACGACCGCTTCCGCAACCGGCTGACGATCGAGATCCGGGACGCCCGCGGGGAGATCCTCGGCTTCGGCGCGCGCTCTCTCGGCGACGACCTGCCGAAGTACCTGAACTCGCCCGAGACGAGCCGCTTCTCGAAGGGAAAGCTCCTCTACGGCCTCGACCGGGCGAAGGAGGCGATCCGGAAGGAAGAGGCGGCGGTTCTCGTCGAGGGGTACTTCGACCGGATCGCCCTCGCGCGGGCCGGGTGCGAGAACGCCGTCGCGTCCATGGGGACGGCGCTCACCCCGTCGCAGTGTGACCTTCTCTCGCGGCACGCGGGGACCGTCGTCGTCGCCTACGACGGGGACGCGGCGGGAATCGCGGCGTCGTACAAGGCCTTTCCCCTCCTTCTGTCGCGCGGCGTCGTCGTGAAGCACCTCGCTTTGCCCGACGGGCACGATCCCGACTCGTTCCTCGCGGCAAAGGGGGCCGACGCGCTCCGCACGGCGGTCGCGACGGCGGCCGCGCTCGTCCCCGCCCTTCTCTCGCGGATCCCGGGCCCCGGGACCGACGCGGCGGCGCGTGCCGCACGCCTCCGGGAAGCGGCCGAGATCGTCTCCCAGGCGCGGGACGCCGTTCTCCGGCACGAGCTGCTCGACGCCCTGTCGCGAGGGACGGGAGTGCCGAAAGGCGTCCTGGCCGCGGGTGCAGCTTCCCGTCCGGAGGAGCGGTCCGGAGCTTCTCCGGCCCCGATCACGCTGGCGGCCGTGGGGCGGCTTCCCGAGGGGGAGGAGCGAGTCCTGTCGATCCTGATGGCAGAGTGGTCTGACGCCCGATCCCTGGTGACGAGATTACCAGTGGAGATTTTTTCGCATCCTGTTGCAAGGAATATATTTAACGCACTCAGGGCACTCTCCGAGACGGCGCTAACCCTTGATTTTTCTGAACTTGAGTCCCATGTTGTCGCGGATGCGGGGCCGTTGGTAGCTCGTCTCCTCCTTGAGGAGTCGGCTCACCCCGAAGAAAGAGAAAAGGGGGAAAAGGGCCTCGCCCGCCTGCATATCCCGTTGTTACAGTTGAAGATACGTCACTTGGAAGAGTCTGCGGCGAGCCTTCAGCCGGAGATCCAGAAGGCCGAAATCACCGGAGAAAAGGATGCTCACGCGAGACTCTCGCGGGAGAAACACGGGCTGGCGGTCGAAGTCGCCCGCCTGAAAGCGGAACTCAAGTCGGAACTGAGACGTCCCAGGTGAAGGGGACGCACGGGGGTAGGGATTCGGTGACGGTAGAAGAAAAGCACCCGGAAGTCCGGACGCTCATCACCCTGGGGAAGGAGCGCGGGTATCTCCTCTACGACGAGATCTACCAGGCGCTCCCCGAGGAGCTGACGAACGCGCCGGAAGAGCTCGACGAGATCTACATCCGGTTCGGCGACTACGGTATCGAGGTCGTCGACGTTCCGGAGAAGGCGACGGCCAAGAAGGCGCCCGTGGTCGTCGGCCCGGCCGCGCCCGACCCGAATCTCGTGGAGAAGACGAACGACCCCGTCCGGATGTACCTGCGCGAAATGGGGACGGTGAAGCTCCTCGACCGCGAGGGGGAGGTCTCCATCGCCCGGCGGATCGAGACGGGCGAGGCGCGGATCTACCGCGCCCTCTCGACGAACCGGGTCGTCCTCGAGGAGATCCTGAAGATCGTCGAGGCCGCCAAGAAGGACAAGAACGTCGCGCGGGGATTCCTCGAGTTCGCCGCGGCGGCCCTCGAGGAGCACGACGAGATCGACCCGCGGACGGCGCACCGCATCGAGGCGATCCTCGGGCACTTCAAGAAGATCGCGAAGCTGGACGGCGAGCTCCGGAGGCTCTCCGACCGGAAGAAGCCCGCGGCGAAGCCGAAGAAGCCGGCCAGGGCGAAGGCCGCCGCGAAGACGGCGCCCGCCCGTCCGCAGATCGTCGTCGACCCGGCCGTCGACCGGCGGATCTCGGAGATCGCGCGGCTCATCCACCTCATCGACTTCACTCCCGCCTCTCTTCAGAGGATGGTCAACATCCTCCGGGACATCGACCGGCAGTTCGCCATGCCCGAGGCACAGATCCGCCAGGACCAGGCGGCCCTGAAGAAGGAGAAGAACGAGGTCCGGATCGACTTCTACCGGCGCCGCGTCTCGAAGTACCGGCAGATGCTGAAGGACCTCGAGGAGAAGTACGGCGTCACCCACGAAGAGATCAAGAAGACGATGCGGCAGATCCGCGAGGGAGAGGACGAGGCGGACCAGGCCAAGCAGGAGCTGATCGTCGCGAACCTCCGCCTCGTCGTCTCGATCGCGAAGAAGTACACCAACCGCGGCCTGCAGTTCCTCGACCTGATCCAGGAGGGGAACATCGGCCTGATGAAGGCCGTCGAGAAGTTCGAGTACCGGCGCGGCTACAAGTTCTCGACCTACGCCACGTGGTGGATCCGGCAGGCCATCACGCGGGCCATCGCGGACCAGGCCCGGACGATCCGGATCCCGGTCCACATGATCGAGACGATCAACAAGCTGACCCGGACGCAGCGCTCGCTCGTCCAGGAGCTCGGCCGCGAGCCGACGGCCGAGGAGATCGCCAAGCGGATGGACATGCCGGCCTCGAAGGTCCGGAAGATCATGAAGATCGCGCAGGAGCCGATCTCCCTCGAGACCCCCATCGGCGAGGAGGAGGACAGCCACCTCGGCGACTTCATCGAGGACCGGCAGGTCGTCTCGCCGATCGACGCGGTGATCGTGGCCGGCCTCCGGGAGCAGACGCGCCGGACCCTGAAGACGCTGACCCCGCGCGAGGAGCAGGTCCTGAGGATGCGGTTCGGCGTCGGCGACGGCGCGGAGCACACCCTCGAGGAAGTGGGGAAGAGCTTCAACGTCACCCGGGAGCGGATCCGCCAGATCGAGTCGAAGGCCCTTCGCAAGCTCCGCCACCCGAGCCGCGCCAAGCGCCTCCGCCCCTTCGTGGACGTCAACGTCTGAAGACCTGATATCCTTCGAGGTCCGGTCCTACGGGTCCGTAGCTCAGCGGTTCAGAGCCACCGGCTCATAACCGGCAGGTCCCCGGTTCGAATCCGGGCGGACCCACCGGGGCGACCGGTGAAGGAGAAGGAAAGCGGGTGGACATGGAGACGGCGATTCCTTCCGGCGCGCGGGCGCGCCGGAAGTCTGCGATGGGGAAGACGGGCGCCGACGGGCGCCCGTTCCGTTTCAGGGGAGCGCGGCCATGAGCGCCGGAACTCCTCTCGACGCCCTTTTCCGGCTGCAGGAGCTCTTCCTCGACGTCCAGCGGAAGACGGAGAGGATGTCCCGGACGCCCGACCACCTCACGCACGTGGAGGCGGCGTTCCAGGATGCCCGGCGCCGGCGCGAGGAGGCGGGCGAGAAGCACTCCCGGGCGAGCGCCCGCAAGAAGGTCCTCGAAGGGGAGATCGGGGACCTCTCGGAGAAGCTGAAGAAATACCAGCAGCAGCTCCCCTCCGTGAAGACGAACCGCGAGTACGGCGCCCTCCTGAACGAGCAGGACGCCGTCAAGCGGGAGATCCGGGGGCGCGAGGACGAGATCCTCTCCCTCGAAGAGAGCCTTGCCGCCTCCTCGGCCGAGGTCGCCGCGCACGAGGCCTCCTTCCCCGCCGAGGAGGCGGGATACGAGGAGCAGATGAAGGAGTGGCGCGCCGAGCAGGCGACCCTCGAAGCCGAGATCGCCGCCGCGCAGGAAGAGGCGAAGAAGCTCGAGAAGTCGATCGACCGGTCGCTCCTCCGACGCTTCCGCCAGATCGCCGAGAAGCGGGGGGGAGTCGCCCTCGCGCGCGTGACGATGGTGGGGCCGCAGACGGCCTCCTGCTCCGCCTGCAACGTCCGGCTCCGGCCGCAGCTGCTCTCCGACATCCGGCTGTCGAGGGAGCCGATCTTCTGCGACAGCTGCAAGCGGATCCTCTACTGGGATGGAGGGGAGTAGGCCTCCCTTCGTCGTCTACTTCGACGGCGCCTCGCGCGGAAACCCCGGGCCCGCCGCGTGGGGTGTCTTCGCGCCGGCCGGGCGCTCCGCGAAGGGACGGATCGGGACGGCGACCAACAACGTGGCCGAGTGGCGGGGCTTCCTCGCCGCGCTCGACCTCGCCGCGGAGGCCGGGGCGGCGGAGGTCGAGGTCCGGGCCGACAGCGAACTGGTCCTCAAGCAGTTCCTCGGAACCTACCGGGTGAAAGCGGCCCACCTTGCCCCCTTCCTCGCCGCCGCCCGCGAGAAGGCGCGGAGATTCCGGCGCCTCTCCGTCGTCCATGTCCGGCGCGAGGAGAACCGCGAGGCCGACGCCCTCGCGAACGCCGCCCTCGACGAGGGGCGGGTTGTGGGCCGATGACGCGCGGCGAGGAGATCGCCGCCGCCGTCGCCGCGGTCCGGGCACGGATCGCAGCCGCCGCGGCGGGCGCGGGGCGGGACCCGGACTCGGTCACTCTCGTCGCCGTCGGGAAGACGAAGCCGCTCCCGGACCTCCTTCACGCCTATGCGGCGGGAATCCGGCACTTCGGCGAGAACCGCGTCCAGGAAGCCGAGACGAAGTTCCCGGAGCTGGCGCCGGACGCGAAGCGCCACCTGATCGGACCCGTCCAGTCGAACAAGGCGAACCGGGCGGCGAAGATCGCCGACGTCGTCCAGACGGTCGACTCGGCGGAGATCGCCCGGCGGCTCGCCCGCGGGGCCGAGGCGGCCGGGAAGCGCCTGACGGTCCTGATCGAGGTGAGGCTCGGGGGCGAGGGGACGAAGGCGGGCGTCGAGCCGGCCGCCCTGGACGCGCTGGCCGCCGAGGTCCGGGCGCTCCCCTCGCTCGGCCTCGCAGGGCTCATGACGATCCCGCCGCCGGGGGAGACGCGACCCCACTTCGCGACGCTCCGGCGCCTCGGGGAGGGGCTCGGCCTTCGCGAGCTGTCGATGGGGATGAGCGACGACTTCGAGGCGGCGATCGAGGAGGGAGCGACGCTCGTCCGCGTCGGGACGGCGATCTTCGGCGCCCGGTAGCCGGGTGCTACCCTTCGCCGCCATGCGGCCCGGCTACGAGATCCGCTTCGTCGGCCCTCCGGGGTGGCGCCGGATGCCTCCCGTCACGCGCGGCACGCTCGTCCTGACGGCGTCCGGGTATCTCGGGACGCTCCTCGTCCGGGAATGGGCCGGGTGGCTGACCGCCGTCCCGGAGCGGATCTGGCCGGGCCTGGAGCTCTGGCGCCTCCTGACCTATCCCGTCGTCAACGTCGGGATCGTCTCTCTCCTCTTCGGCCTTCTCCTCCTCTGGAGCTTCGGGTCGGAACTGGAGCCGGAGTGGGGCTCGCGCGGATACGCCCTCTTCCTCGCGCTCGCGACGATCTCGGGCGGCGTCCTCGGCGCCGGGTCGGCGCTCCTTCTCGGCGAGGCGTTCGGAGCCGGCTACGGTTTCGCGGGACCCGTAACGGCGGTCATCGCCGCGTGGACGCTCGAAGGGCCGTCGCGGCCGACGAACTTCTTCGGCATCCTGCCGATGACACGGAAGGTCTTCGGCCTCGTGGCCATCGCCGTCGTCGCCTTCGGCGAGCTGGAACAGACACGCTCCGTCGCCCGTCTCGTCTTCGTCCTCGGCGGCCTTCCGGTCTCGCTGTGGTGGGCGCTGCGGCGCCCGCCGCGCGGGGGAACGGCGCTCCGGCTGCCGCGCCTCTTCCGGCGCCGCCGGTTCCACGTCGTGCCGGGAGACGACGGGCACGTCCACTGAGCGCGTAAAATGGGCGCATGAGGCCCACCATCAGCCCCCTGGAGGTCCGCAAGCGGGAGTTCACCCGGGCGTTCCGCGGCTACAACCGCGAAGAGGTCCGGCAGTTCCTCGAGGCGCTCGCCGAGGATCTCGAGGAACTCTTCCGCACCCTCGACGAGCTGGAGCGGGAGAGCGTCCGGCTCGCGGAGGAGAACACCCGCCACCGCGAGACCGAGGCGACCCTGAAGGAGACCCTCCTGATGGCCCAGCGGTCGGCCGAGAGCCTCCGCGCTTCGACGGAGCAGGACGCCGAACGGATCCTCCGCGACGCCGAGCAGAAGGGGGAGACGATCGTCCGGCAGGCGATGGAGCGGGTCGCCGAGATGGAGAAGGCGATCCGGGAGCTCCGGGTGGAGCGGAAGAACTTCCACCTGAAGCTGCAGGGGATGATCGACATGTTCCAGCAGGTCCTGATCTTCGACCGGCAGGAGGACGAGCAGGACAACTCCGTCTCGCTCTACCGGCCGAAGAAGCGCGAGGGGGACGGGGGCTGATTCTCTCCGTCCGCCACCTTTCCGAGCTCGCGACGCCCGAAGGGGCCGCTGCGCGGGCCGGGGCGGGTCAGGGGGCGGTCCGCCGGGTCCCGGACGCGGCCCTCCGGATCGAGGACGGAACGATCGTCTTCGCGGGGCCCGACGAGACGTTCGTGAGGAGCTGGGGCGAGGCCCCGGCCCGGGACGAGACGGTCCTCGACGGCCGCGGGAAGACGGCCGTCCCCGGTTTCATCGACCCCCACACCCACCTCCCGTGGGCCGGCTTCCGCGAGGAGGAGTTCAACGAGCGCCTGAAAGGGCGGACCTACGCCGAGATCGCTGCGGCGGGCGGGGGAATCGTCGCCACGGTCGCGGCGACGCGGCGCGCGACCGAGGAGGAGCTGGCCACGAACGTGCGGAGCCGGCTCGACCGGATGCTCCTCCACGGGACGACCTTCTGCGAGGCGAAGACGGGGTACGGCCTCGAGAAGGCCGCCGAGCTGAAACAGCTCCGCGCGATCTTCCGAGGGGCCGAGAGGCATCCCGTCGGCGTCGCGGCCACGGCCCTCCCCGGGCATGAGGTGCCCCCCGAAAGGCGCGGCGGCGCGGCCTCGAAGCGGCGGTGGGTCGGCGAGATCACGGACGAGATCCTCCCGGCCCTGGCGGCCGCCGGGGCGCGCTTCGTCGACGTCTTCTGCGAGACGGGGGTCTTCGACATCGGCGAGTCGCGGGCCATCCTCCTCGCCGGGAAGGCGCACGGGCTCGTGCCGCGCCTTCACGCCGACGAGCTGTCGCCGCTCGGCGGGGCCCGGCTCGCGGCCGAGGTCGGGGCCGCCTCGGCCGACCACCTTCTCTTCGCCTCGGACGACGGCATCGAGGCGATGGCGCGCTCGGGCGTCGTGGCGACGCTTCTCCCCGGCACCTCGGTCTTCCTCCGGATGAACCGGTACGCGCCGGCCCGGAAGTTCGTGGCGGCGGGGGTCCCGGTCGCCCTCGCGACCGACTGCAACCCCGGCTCGTCCTATACGGAGTCCCTTCCCGCCGTCGCCTTCTTCGCGGCGATCGGGATGGGGCTCACCGTCGAGGAGACGCTGACGGCGATGACGCTGAACGCGGCCGCCTCGCTCGGCGAGGCCGGGGCGCGCGGCACGCTCGAACCGGGGAAGCGGGGAGACGTCGTCCTGCTCGACGGCCCGTCGCTGCCCCACCTCGTCTACCACTACGGCGTCAACCCGGTCGCCACGGTCGTCGTCGGGGGGCGGGTGGCCGTCCGTGACGGGCGGCGCGCCTGAACCTCTCCTGCTAGGCTCGGCGGCGTGAGCACGCTCGTCTCGCTTTCCGTCGCCGACTTCACCGCCGCCCTCGCCTCCGCCGCTCCCGCCCCCGGGGGAGGCTCCGCCTCGGCATCCGCCGGGGCCGCCGGCGCGGGGCTCCTCGCCATGGTCGTCCGCCTCAC
>Ga0316622_100000141_pt1 | contig 35363 bp, 29 predicted proteins | sample OWC_Aug_OW2_C1_D_FD_207646 | JGI IMG/M metagenome (GOLD analysis project Ga0316622, IMG submission 207646) | Wetland soil microbial communities from Old Woman Creek delta, Ohio, United States - OWC_Aug_OW2_C1_D5_C | ecosystem: Environmental > Terrestrial > Soil > Wetlands | place: USA: Ohio... | reverse complement strand
ACGTCGCCAGCGGTCCGACCGGCAGTACCGGTCTCGTCCTCACCGCCGGTCGTTCCGTGGCCGCCGATCCGACGATCTATCCGCCCGGGGCGCTGGTCTTCCTCGATTTCCACGGCGCGTCGGCGTCGGCGCCGGCGGCGCGCGCGGCGTTCATTCAGGACTCGGGCGCCGCAATCGCCGGTTTCGGCCGGCTGGATCTCTTCATCGGAACCGGCGAGCGCGCCGGGGACATCGCGGGACGGCTGCGGGTTGACACCGACGTCTATCTCCCGCTACCGCGGCAGCGGCGAAAAAAAAGGGGCGCAGCCTGCGCTGCGCCCCTTCGAACACCCACCCTTGAACCCTCGGACCCTTGGGCCCTCGAACCCTCGCCTATTCCGCCAGCTTCTTGATCAGCTCGCTCGCGAGCTTGCCGTCGAACTGCCCAGCGTGACGTTTGCGAAGCTCGGCCATGAGCGGACCGATCTGCGTCGTGCCAAGCTCGCCAGCGAGGCTCTTGATGGTCGCCTCCAGCTCCGCCGATCCGAGCTGGGCCGGCAGGTACGATTCGAGAATGGCTTTCTCGGCACGGTTCTGTTCCACGATCTCGGCTCGTCCGGCCTTCTCAGCGTAGCCAATGGCCTCGACGCGCTTGTTGATCTCTTTGCGCACCAAGCTGCTGATGTCTGCGTCGGGCAGCTCATGCGCCAGCTTCTCGACCTTCAGGTTCTTGATCGCCGCGACCAGACCGCGCAGGACATACACCTTCTGCATCTCGCGGGCGCGCATCGCCGCTTGGAGATCCTGCTGGAGTTGCGCTTCGCTCGCCATTCAGCCCCCGAAGAAGACGCGACGGACGGTCGCGCCGATGTCCTGCGAATCGACGCGGCCGTCGCCGTTGGCATCGACACCAACGGGGCTCTTCTGCGGACCGAAAAGCCCGGTATCCTCGACCTGCTTGCCGTCGCCATCCGTCAACTCCATCAGCAACGCCGACACGTCCGCCGCTGACACCCGCGCGTCCCCGTTCCCGTCCCCGCGCAACGCCGCCGGGGCCTTCACGTTGGTCAAGACGGACACGTTACTGGAGAACTCGGCGCCATTGGCCGTTGCCACATCGTAGCGTCCGTCACCGTCGAAATCGGCCGCCGCAATGGCCACCGGCATTCGCCCCACGTTGTCGGTACCCCGGCTCGTGAAGCGGCCCTGCCCGTTGCCAACAAAGGCCCGGACCGCATTCGCACTCGCAGCCGAATTAACTACGGCGAGATCAACGAACCGCGAACCCGCCGGTTCGCCCGCACTCGTCAGCCCGAAATCGCGCACCGCCAGGGGGGCCAACCCGCCGCCCGAACTCGCGCCAAAGGAGCGGCTGAACGCTGCGTCGCACGGCTGGCTCTGGCCGAGGAATGTGTACAGGTTGTTTCCGTCAACCCCTTGCACGCTGCTGACCACGAAGTCGGGGTGCCCGTCGCCGTTCACGTCGGCAACGGCAATGGCTACAGGCTGATTGCCAGCGTTCGTGATCGCGGGTTTCGGGGTGAATGTCTTATCCGGGTTGCCCACCAGCACTGATATCGTGCTGGGGAGGGCATGGTTGGCGACGAGGAGGTCATCCCTGCCATCGCAGGTGAAATCGCCGGCGGCGATTGCCACCGGAGTGTCCCCGACGTCCTGCGGCCTGAAAGGGTCGAAGACGCCGTTGCCGCGCCCGATCAACACCGACACAACCCCCTCGGACCCACCGCCGGCAACGGCGAGATCGACGAGGTTATCGCCATTGAAATCGCCCGGCGTGATCGCCACTGAACCGTCCGCAACCGGGGATGAGGCGGGTTCCCCGAAGGTTCCGTTGCCGCGCCCAAGCTCAACGACAACGTCATCACTGCCCGCCGACACATCGTCGACAATCGCCAGATCCAGCACACCATCGCGGTTGAGGTCGACGACCGCGACGTCGCGCGCGTAGCCGCCCACCGTTGCCACGGTTTCTCCGGGAGAAAAGCCGCCGTCCGGCAGCGCCCGAAAGGCGAGCACCTGACCGCTCGAGTGTGTCACCACGAGGTCGGGGAACCCATCGTTATCCAGGTCGCCAGCCACGACCGCCGCGGGAACACTGCCCGCGGGGAGATCCTCGCCCGTCGCCAATCGGCCGCCGCCCTCATTGACCAGGACCCACACCTGAGCATCGCTGTTCGCCGTGACGACATCGGGGAGCCCATCGGTGCTGAAATTGCCGAGCCCGATGACCAGTGGCTCCAGGTCAGAGACGAAGTGTCGACCGGCCCCGAGCTTGCCGGTACCGTCGCCCAGCAGCACACTCACGTCACCACTGTGCTCGTTGCTCGTCACCACGTCGGCGTGACCATCGCCGCTGAGATCCTCGATCAGCACTCCGCCCGGACCTATGCCGACCGGGAACGTCGTGCGAGACTTGAAGGTTCGATTCCCGTTGCTCAGCAGCACGGAGACGGCGTCATCGTCGAAATCGGCCGTCACAATATCCTCCGCGTTGTCACCATTCAGATGACCGAGTGCCACCGCCTTCGGCGTGCGTCCAGTCGTCAATTTGGTCGCCGACGTGAAGGTGAAGTTCGTGCTCTTGCCGAAGAAGACCGAGACCGACCCGGAGATCGAATTGACCGCCACGATGTCGAGGAACTGGTCACTGTCGATTCGACCGATGGCCACAGCGCGCGTACCCTGCTCGGCAGTCAGAACAGCCTGCGTCGAGAAGGTTCCGTTGCCGTGGCCGCGTAGGACGTAGACGGAACCGGTGGGGTTCTGGGTGTCGCCTTCACAGGCGACCGCAACATCCAGGTTCGCATCGCCGTCGAAGTTCCCGACGACGATGGCCCTGGCGCCCTTCCCCACCGGAACCGGGTCGCCGGGCGGCTCGAAGGTGCCATCTCCATTCCCCTTCAAGAACACCACCTGGCCGGCGTTTTCGTTGGCCACCAGCAGGTCGAGGTGGGCGTCAGCATCGAGTTTTCCAGCAACGACCCCGGACGGACCATTGCCCGCCGGAAAAGATCCGTTGTAAGCCAAGGTTCCGTCATTGAACCCGATCAGGACAGACACCGTCCCGGTATCGCTGTTCGACACCACGGCATCAAGCGCATCGTCCGGGTCTTCGTCGAAGTTTCCGAACGCGATCCCGCTGGGCCTCCCGTCGACATCGGCGCTGCTGCCGGTCTTGAATACTCCGCTCGCCCCGCGCACGATTCCCGGAACCAAAGCCACACTGATCACCAGCACCGCGCCCACGCCCCACAGCCGCATACACACCTCCTGTCCCGCCTATCGCTGATCGTCTCTGCCTACTGTATCTCGTCGCCGATACGTTCCCAGCGCACCCACCGGTCGCGCCCATCCCACGACCAATACAGAAACAGCGCCTTGCCCTCGATGTCGTCGAAGTTCACGAATCCCCAGAAGCGGCTGTCGTAGCTGCGGTCGCGGTTGTCGCCCATTACGAAGACATGCCGCGGCGGGACCCGGACCGGTCCATAGTTGTCACGCGGACTGCGCGGCTGCACCGTCTCGATCCCGTCGGCAAAGAACGCCTCCGCCGCATCCCGAGGCCGGCGGTCGACCAGCACCTGTTTGTCGCGAATCTCCACGATCTCCCCTTCTACCGCGATCACGCGCTTGATGAAATCCTGGGAGCGGTCCACCGGATATTCGAAGACGATCACATCACCCGGGCGCGGCTGGTGGGACATCACCAACCACCCCCCGACGAGAGGCACGCGCAGGCCGTAATGCAGCTTGCTGATCAGCAGGTGATCGCCGATCTGCAAGGTCGGGAGCATCGAACCCGACGGAATCTTGAACGCTTGCACGACGCAGCTGCGAATGGCCACTGCCATGACCAGGGCGAGTGCCACGGCCTCGGCATACGCGCGCGCCACGGACTTCGACCGTGGCGAATCGCCCTCCATCACCATCCTCGCACTGGACGGCCGGGCGCGGCTAAGCCACGACTTTCAGTACGGCGAGGAACGCTTCCGGGGGAATCTCTACCTGCCCGACCTGCTTCATGCGCCGCTTCCCCTCCTTTTGCCGCTCCAGCAGCTTCCGCTTTCTCGTAATGTCCCCGCCGTAGCATTTTGCGGTGACGTTCTTGCGCAGCGGCTTCACCACCTCGCGGGCGATGACCTTGCTGCCGATGGCCGCCTGCAGTACCACCTCGAACATCTGGCGCGGGATCATCTCGCGCATCCGCTCGATCATCTCTCTGCCACGGGCGTAGGACCGCTCGCGATGCACAATCAGCGACAGCGCATCGACGGGATCGCCGTTCACGCGCACATCGAGCTTGACCAGATCGCCCTCGCGTAGCTCGAGGTATTCGTAATCGAACGATGCGTAGCCCCTGCTCACGGACTTCAACCGGTCATGAAAGTCGAGCACCACCTCGTTCAGCGGCAGCTCGTACTCGAGCACGACGCGGTTCACACTGAGATAGCGCAACCCGCGCTGCCGCCCCCGCTTGTCTTCGCAGAGCTTCATCACACCGCCGAGGAACGACTCGGGCAGATGGATCGTCGCCAGAATGTAGGGCTCCTCGATCCGTTCGATCTCCATGACCGGCGGCAGCTTGGCCGGGCTGTCGACCATCATCGTCTCGCCCGTGGTCGTCGTGATCCGGTAGGCCACGGTGGGCGCGGTGCAAATGAGGGTCAAACCAAACTCCCGCTCCAAGCGTTCGCGCACGATATCCATGTGCAGCAGGCCGAGGAAGCCGCACCGAAACCCGAAGCCGAGCGCCACCGACGTCTCCGGCTCATAGCTGAACGACGAGTCGTTCAGGCGCAGCTTTTCCATGGCGTCGCGCAGCACCTCGTACTGTGCCGACTCGGTCGGGTACAGGCCGCTGAACACCATCGGCTTGACCATCTTGAACCCCGGGAAGGGCACTGGAGCCGACCGATCCGCGTCCGTGATCGTGTCGCCGATCTTGGTGTCCGCGATCTCCTTGATCCCGGCCATCATGAAGCCAACCTCGCCGGGTCCCAGCCCGTCGCTTTCCACCGGCCGCGGGGCAAAGACGCCGACCTGAGAGACGACGAACTTCGCGCCGCTCGACATCAGCATGATCCGGCTGCCGCGGGCGATCTGACCGTCGAAGACTCGGACGACAGCAACGACACCGTGGTAGGGGTCAAACCAGCTGTCAAAGATCAGCGCCTTCAGTGGTGCCTCGGCGCTGCCGGAGGGCGGTGGAATCTTGCGGACAATGCCCTCCAACACCGCGTCCACACCCTGCCCGAGCTTGGCGCTCGTCAGCACCGCGTCGCTACCATCGAGTCCGATGATCTCCTCGATCTCCCGGCGCACCCGTTCCGGCTCGGCGCTCGGCAGGTCGATCTTGTTGATGACGGGCAGGATTTCGAGATTGTTGTCGAGGGCCAGATACACGTTGGCGAGCGTCTGCGCCTCCACCCCCTGGGCCGCATCGACGACCAGCAACGCGCCTTCGCACGCGGCGAGGCTCCGTGAAACCTCATAGGTGAAGTCGACATGACCGGGCGTGTCGATCAGGTTGAGCAAATACGTTTCGCCATCCTGCGCTTTGTAGCGGAGCCGGACGGCGCTGGCCTTGATGGTGATGCCCCGTTCCCGTTCGAGGTCCATGCTGTCGAGGAGCTGCGCGGTGCGTTCGCGCTCGGTGATCGTCCCGGTCATCTCCATGAGCCGGTCGGCGAGCGTCGACTTCCCATGGTCGATGTGGGCAATGATCGAGAAGTTGCGAATGTGTTTGAGGGTCATCACAGGTCATATCTTTGTATCATTGGAGCCCCACCTCCGCATCTCCACCGCGACAATCTCTGCCCACTCGCACCGCAAGCAGAACGCCTCCCCCCAACTTTCTCCCAGAGGGAGAGGAAGCATAGGGCCCCATCCCTGAACCCATGCCCCCTTGATCTCTATTTCCCCAGCAGCGCGCGGAAGTAGTCGATGGTGTGCCGCAGTCCTTCTTCCAACGATACCCGCGGCTCCCACTGGAGCAAACGCCTCGCCTTGCTGATATCCGGCTGCCGCGTCTGCGGGTCGTCCTTGGTGCGCTCATCCTTCGGCGTGATGAACGTGATCGGCACGCCGGCGCCGCTCAGCGTCTTGACGGTTTCCGCGAACTCCATCACCGTCATCTCGCGCGGGTTGCCGAGATTGACCGGCTCCACCTCGTCACTGTCCACCAGACGCAGCATGCCCTCGACCAGGTCGCTCACGTAGCAGAAGCTGCGGGTGCGCCTGCCGTCGTCGTAGACCGTCAGCGGTTCCCCGCGCAGGGCTTGGGCGATGAAGTTGGTGACCACGCGTCCGTCGTCGGCGCGCATACGCGGACCGTACGTGTTGAAGATGCGGCAGATGCGCGTCGGCACACCGTGATAGCGGTGGTAGGCCATCGTCATCGCCTCGGCGAACCGCTTCGACTCGTCGTACACGCCGCGTGGCCCGACGGGGTTGACGTTACCCCAATAGGTTTCGGGCTGCGGATGCACCGCCGGGTCGCCGTACACTTCCGACGTCGACGCCAGCAGGAACTTCGCCCCTTTCGCCCGCGCCAAGCCCAGGGTCTTGTGCGCCCCGAGGGCGCCCACCTTCAATGTCTGAATCGGCATCCGCAAGTAATCGACCGGGCTCGGCAGCGAGGCCAGGTGAAAGATCAGGTCGAGCGGGCCGTCGACGTAGATGTAGTCGGTCACATTGCACTGGATGAAGTGGAAAAGCGGGTTGCCGAGCAGATGCGCGATGTTCCTTGGGTGCCCCGTCGACAAGTTGTCGAACACCACCACGTGGTGCCCTCGCTCGACGAGCCGATCGGCCAAGTGAGAGCCGATGAACCCGGCGCCGCCCGTGATCAATATGCGTCCCATCAAAACTCCATGACCCGTTCGGTGTCCACTGCGACAGACGCGGCGACGCGGCGACGCGGCGACGCGGGGGCCTGCGCCCAGCCGGGGCTTGTCATGCTCTTCTCACGGTGCGCTGGATACCCGGTCACGGCGCACCAGCCGACCGTCCCTGGGTCACCGGCTCCCGACCGATGGGGTAGTACGTGAAGCCGAGTGCGCGCATGCTCTCGCGTTCGTACAGGTTGCGTCCGTCAAAAATCACTGGCTGTCGCATCAAGCGCCGCATGCGATCGAAATCCGGCTGCCGGAACTCCTCCCACTCGGTCACAATCAAGAGCGCGTCCGCTCCCTGCAGCGCCTCATAGTTCACGCCATGATAGCTGATGCGGTCGCCGTACAGGCGCGCCGCCTGCTCCAGTGCCTCGGGATCGTGCACGGACACGCGCGCCTTGGCTTCGAGCAGGGCATCGATCAAGGTCACCGCGGGCGCCTCGCGCATGTCGTCGGTCCGCGGCTTGAACGACAACCCCCACACCGCGAAGCACAGACCCTCGATGCGGGGGCCAAAATGGCGCTGCACCTTCTTGAACAGCACCCGCTTTTGCGCGTCGTTCACCACGTCGACCGCGGACAAGATGCGGGCCGGGGTCCCATTCGCTTCGGCCACGCGGATCAGCGCCTTGACGTCCTTCGGAAAGCACGATCCGCCATAACCCACACCCGGGAAGAGGAACGCCGGACCGATGCGGCGATCAAGGCCGATGCCCCGCCGCACATCTTCGACGTCGCCACCGACGGCTTCGCAGATGTTCGCGACCTCGTTCATCAGCGAGATGCGGGTCGCCAGCATCGCGTTGGCAGCGTACTTGGTCATCTCCGCGCTCTCGGGCGACATGATCAGGATCGGATGCCCGGTGCGCACGAACGGTTTGTAGAGCTCTTGCATGATCTCGGTGGCGCGCTCGCTGCGGCTGCCGATGACCACCCGGTCGGGTTTCTGGAAGTCCTCGATCGCGGCGCCCTCCTTGAGGAACTCCGGGTTCGACACGACGTCAAACTCCTCGGTCGTCCGCTCGCGGACGACCTGAGCGACCCGCACATTGGTCCCGACCGGCACCGTGCTCTTGTTCACGATGATCCGGTAGCCGTTCATGGTCTCCGCGATCTCGGCCGCGACCTTCATCACGGCGGCGAGGTCCGCCTCGCCATTGCTTGCCTCGGGGGTTCCCACGGCGATGAAGCACAGCAACGATCGTTTCACCGCGTCGGCGAGATCGGTTTGAAAGACCAACCGTCCCTGGGCCATGTTGCGGCGGATGAGCTCTTTCAGGCCGGGCTCGTAGATCGGAACCTCGCCTCGCTGCAGGCATGCGATCTTGGCCGCATCGATATCGACGCACACGACATCGTTGCCGCTTTCCGCAAAACAGGTCCCTGCCACCAGGCCAACGTATCCGGTTCCTACAACGCACAGTCTCACAGTCGTGCCTCCTTACGCTGCTGCAAAAAAGGGCCTGACGGCTTTCGGCCGACCCAGGCCCCTTTAGCATGAATTCCAGATGATTCTTGCGTCACTGTCAACGACTTCCTCGATTCAGGACCGTATCGATCCGGTAGACGGGCTTGTTCTGCGACTCATGATACGTGCGCACCAGCAATTCACCCAGCAAACCCATCGTGATGAACTGAAGTCCCATCACCGTGAGCAGGATCCCGAGCAGAACGAGCGGGCGGTCGCTGAGCCGGATACCCAACAGCAGCCTCTCCAAACCGAGGACGCCAACGATCGCCACACCGATCAGTGTCGACAGCAAGCCGACGACGCCGAAGATGTGGATCGGGCGCGTGAAGTAGCTCGACATGAACTTCACCGTCAGCAGATCGAGGACGACGCGGAGCGTGCGCGACATGCCGTACTTCGAGCGGCCGGCCACTCGTGGTCGGTGATTGACGCGCAGTTCCGTCACCCGCCCGCCGAGATCGTCCACCAGCGCGGGAATGAAGCGATGCATCTCCCCATACAGCCGCAGGCTGCGGGCGATGTCGCCCCGGATCACCTTGAGAGTGCACCCGTAATCGTGCAGGCGCACCCCGGTGATCAGTCCGATGAGCCGGTTCGCCACGTGCGACGGCAGCCGCCGCGTCAGCCACCGGTCCCGCCGCCGAAACCGCCAGCCCGTCACCAGGTCGAAGCCCTCGCGGCGCTTGGCCAAGAGGGCGGGGATGTCGGCGGGATCGTTCTGCCGGTCGCCGTCGATGGTCACCACGTCGGCCCCGGTCGACTGTGTGATCCCTGCCGCCAGCGCTGCCGTCTGCCCGTAGTTCCGGCTCAAACGAACCACCACGACCCGCGCATCCTGCTGCGCCAGCTCCGCTAGCCGCTCGAAGCTGCCGTCACGGCTGCCGTCGTCCACGAAGATGATCTCGTGGGACACCCCCATCGACCGCAGCACCGTGTCGAGCTCGTGGTACAGCGGGCCCACGTTTTCGACCTCGTTGTGGACTGGCACCACAACGGACAGATCCATGCTCACACGCCGCTGATGTCAGTGAGACTGACAAATTGCCGGTAGCGCCGCTCGATCGTCTCGCTGCTCAGCGTCAGCAGCCGTCGGTAGCTGAAGTCTTCGACCACGAACGAGGCCATCACGCTTCCGCAGACGATGGCCCGCCGCAGCCCGCCCTCGGAATGATCGCCCGACCGCGCCAGCTCACCCATGAAGCCGCCTGCAAACGTGTCGCCGGCTCCGGTGGGATCGAATACCTCCTCAAGCGGGAAGGCGGGTACGGCGAAGATGGACTGCGCCGAGAACTGGATCACCCCATATTCGCCGCGCTTCACCAGCAGCGTTTTCGGCCCCATCTGCAGGATCCGCCTCGCCGCGCGGACGACATTGCGCTCGCCGCTCAGCAACCGTGCCTCTTCGTCGTTGATGACCAGGATACCGACGCGCGTGAGGAGCGTTTCGAGCGCCGGGCGCGACTCCAGAATCCAGTGGTTCATCGTATCGCACCCGATCAGGCCCGGCGCCGACAGTTGGTCGAGCACGGCGGACTGCAGCCGCGGGTCAATGTTAGCGAGAAACACGTGCTGGCTGTCACGGTAGGCCGACGGAATGCGCGGCTGGAAATCCGCAAACACCCCCAGATCCAGGTGCAACGTGTCGCGGACGTTCATGTCCTCATGATAGCGCCCGCGCCAGCGCAACGTCGTTCCCTGCCGATGCTCCAGCCCGCCCAGGTCGACGCCCCGCGACCGCAGCGTGTCGAGCACGTCGGACGGAAAGTCATCTCCCACCGCCGCCACCAGTCGGACCGGCGCAAAGTAGCTCGCCGCCAACGCAAAGTAGGTGGCCGCGCCACCCACCACGTTGTCGGCCCGGCCGAGCGGGGTCTCCACCGAGTCGATCGCGACGGATCCAACAACCAAAATGCTCACACGACGCTCCCTAACCCGAGCCGACAGGGGGACGAGGGGAGACCACGGGACGCCACGTTCCGGTTACGACCCCACATACTTACCAATGATTGGGGCGAGCGCGGCCTTGACCTGCAGTGGGATCAGTTGTGGATCGGTGATGATGGCGTTCTCCAGCGCGCGCGCGCAGGCGCAGGTTCGCGCTGCCGGCAGCGCCGACGCCACGGTCGTAATGGCGCGGCGGGCGAGCTCGACGTTGGCGGTAAGGATGCGCAAGACGTCTTCGATGTTGACGTCACCGGCATGCGTGCTCCAACAGTCGTAGTCGGTCACGATGGCCAGGCTGGCAAAACAGATCTCGGCCTCGCGTGCGAGCCTGGCTTCCTGGAGATTCGTCATCCCGATGATGTCGGCGCCCCAGGACCGGTACAGCTCGGACTCCGCGCGGCTGGAGAACTGCGGGCCTTCCATGCAGAGGTAGGTTCCGCCGGAGCGCACGGTGCCGCCGGCCTCGCGCGTCGCCTCGAACACCCGCTGCGCCAGGACGGGGCACACAGGGTCCGCAAGGCCGACGTGGGCGACAATTCCGTTACCGAAAAACGTGCTCGGGCGCGCCACCGTGCGATCGATGAACTGACTTGGCACGACCACATGGCCTGGGGCGATCTGCTCGCGCAAGCTGCCGACCGCGCCGACGCTGATGAGCCATTCGACGCCGAGCTGCTTCATCCCGAACAAGTTCGCACGGAAGTTGATCTCTGTCGGCAGGAGGCGATGGCCGCGACCGTGGCGCGGCAGGAACACCATACCGACGTCCCCGAGACGGCCGCGAACGAACTCGTCGGAAGGCCGCCCGAACGGCGTGTTCAGCTCCACCCGTTCGACCGCTCGCAGGCCGGGCAGCTCGTACAGTCCGCTCCCGCCAATCACACCCAGCGTAGTCACCGCGCCACGTTCTCTGTCACCACCTGAAGGACCGGCCCGGCCTCGATGCCGAAGCCGCTCACGGGGTTCATCACATCCCCGTCGATCATGTACGGCTTTGGCTGGCGAAACTCAACCACGACCCGGCGCGCGACGCGGTCATACAGCCGCGACGACTCGGTCGGCAGCCCCCGGTGGATTCTCGGCAGACAACGCACCGTCTCCACCGCCCCCAGCGGTCCCGCGAGAAGGTGAAAGCGCCCGAGTTCGTCGCTGGCGCGATAGGTCGGACGGAACCCGAGACCGATGTCCTTGATCGTGCTCGCGTAGATGACCGAGAAGCGTCCAAATGGGACGCGATCACCGTCGCACCGCACGTCCGCATCGACCCAGTCGAAAACGGCCTTGACGAAGCGTCCGCCATTCAGCGCCGACATCGCCAACTTGGCCAGGAGCTGCGCCGCCCCTACGGGCCCCTGCACTCGGCCACCGTAGTAGGCCTGCAGGAACCCAACGATCACGCCGGCGCCGACCATGAAGCCCAGCAACGTGCCGTTCACGCGCAGGAGTTGACGCGCAGAGGTCGGCAGCGCTTCGCCTCGCCGGCGCTGCCCCACGAGGCGTTCGACAACCCGCTCGGGGCGGCCGCGCGGCGCCCCGACACCGCGCGCGACCGTGTTCATGGTGCCAGCGCGCAGCGGCAAGAACACCGGCAAGGGATCCGGGCCGTAGACCTCGGCAACGGCCGAGAGCGCGCGGAAGAAGCTGCCATCGCCACCGCAGAGGCCGAGGATGTCGATGCCCCGATCACGGAACTCTCGCGCCACCTCGACCAGCTGTTCCAACCGGTCCGCTTCCCGCACCACCCCGTCGTTCCCCACCAGCGTGGCGAGCCGTTCGGTTCGGTCGGCCACCCGCCGGTTGCCGCCCGCCTGCGGGTTCACCACGATGCCGAATCCGGACACGGACTCACGACGTCGCCGCGGCCGCCATCGCCGCCAGCTGCCCGCAGGCCGCTTGGATGTCGCCTCCCCGGCCCACCCGCAGGGTCGCACTGACACCCGCCGCGAGCAGTCGCTGCTGAAATTTGAGAACGGCCTCGGGGGCAGGAGGGCGGAACTCCGCTCCGGGAAACGGGTTGAACGGGATCAGGTTCACCTTCGCCCGGATGCCGTGCAACAGCCGCGTGAGACGCGAAGCGTCCGCGTCCGTGTCGTTTACTCCTGCCAGCAAGACGTACTCGAACGTGATGCGCCGCCGCTGCGCGATCGGCAGCGTCCGACAGGCGTCCATGAGACGCTCGAGCGGATACGTCCGGTTGATTGGCATGAGCCGGTCGCGCAGCGCATCCGTGGTCGCCGTCAACGAGACCGCGACGTTGACCGCAGTCTCGCGCACCAGCCGCTGCAGCTGGGGAATCAGACCGACGGTCGACACCGTGATTCGCCGCCCGGAAAACCCGAGCCCCCAGTCGGCGAGCAACACGGTGAGCGCCTCCACCAGTGCGGTGTAGTTGGCGAGCGGCTCGCCCATGCCCATGAAGACCACGTTGGTGATGCGCTCGTCATTGGTCAGGTCGCGCTGGGCAGCCAGCACTTGCCCGACGATCTCGACCGGCGTCAGGTTTCGTCGCAACCCGAGCTGGGCAGTGGCGCAAAAGCGACACCCCATGGCACAGCCGGCCTGCGACGAAACACAGAGCGTCAGGCGAGGCGGATCGGGAATGAGCACCGACTCGAACAGTTCGCCGAGACCGAGGCGGAAAAGAAATTTCCGGGTGCCATCGACGGAGCGCGCGATGGTCACCGGCTCGAGTGTCGGAATGAAAAACTCACGCGCCAGCGCTTCTCGTACCGGGCGAGGCACGTCGCTCATAACGGCGGCCGACGTGGCGCGCCGTTGGTACACCCAGCGGAGAACCTGCCCGGTGCGGTAACGCGCAACCCCGTGCGCGTCGACCCAGCGCGCCAACGCCTGCGGCGTCAGCGCCGCGCGAGACTCGTCCGGCTGATCAGTACTGGTGGAGTGAGAGCTGATCAAAGAAGAACCCGATCTCCCACCGGGCCGTGTCCTCGCCGTCGGAGCCGTGCACCGCGTTCTTCTCCACGTCGGTTCCGAAGTCACGCCGAATCGTGCCCGCCGTTGCCTTGGCTGGATCGGTTGCCCCCATGATCTCCCGCGCCTTCGCAATCGCGTTCTCGCCCTCGAGCACCGTCACCAGCACCGGTCCCGAGGACATGAACTGCGTGAGGCTCGTGTAAAACCCTTTGTCCCGGTGCACGGTATAGAACCGCCCGGCCTCATCGACCGACAGATGCAGGAACTTGGCTGCGATCACCCGCAGGCCCCCGGACTCGAACCGTCCGAGAATCTCCCCAATCTTGGCCTTCCGGACCGCGTCCGGCTTCACAATGGAGAGTGTGCGCTCAACCATGGAGTTTCAATGTCCTTTCAGCACCGCCGCCATGGTCGCGCCCATCTCGGCCGGGTTGGTAACCACGCGGACTTTCGCCTCGGTAAACGCTCTGATCTTGTCCGCCGCTGTTCCCCGCCCGCCGGCGATGATTGCGCCCGCATGCCCCATGCGACGACCCTTCGGGGCCGTCTGCCCCGCCACGAACGCCACCACCGGTTTCGTCATGCGGTCGCGGATGAACGCCGCCGCCTCTTCCTCCGCAGTCCCGCCGATCTCGCCAATCAGGATGACTCCGTGCGTATCCGAGTCGTCCTGGAATAGGCGCAGGGCGTCGACGAACCCAGTGCCGATGATGGGATCGCCGCCGATGCCGATACATGTCGACTGCCCCAAGCCCAGCGCGGTCAGTTGGTGCACCGCCTCGTAGGTCAGGGTTCCACTGCGCGAGACGACCCCGATGTGACCGGGCTTGTGAATGTACCCCGGCATGATCCCGATCTTGCACTGGCCGGGGGTGATGATCCCCGGGCAGTTCGGCCCAATCAACCGCATCGGACGGCCCTCGAGAAAGCGCTTCGCACGCACCATGTCGAGCACGGGGATGCCCTCCGTGATGCAGACCGCCAGCGCAACCCCGGCGTCCGCTGCCTCCATGATTGCGTCGGCGGCAAAGGCGGGGGGCACGTAGATCACCGACGCGTTGGCACCCGTAGCCGTCACTGCCTGCGCCACCGTATCAAAGATCGGAATGCCCTCGAAGTCGGTGCCGCCCTTTCCCGGCGTCACCCCCGCAACCATCTGCGACCCGTATTCCCGGCAGGCGCGGGTGTGAAACTGCCCAGTCGCCCCGGTGATCCCTTGGGTCACCACGCGTGTACTACGGTCCACCAGAACGCTCACCGTTGACTCCTCATCCCTGATCGCTGCCGCCGGCAACCGTAACGGCAAAGAGCGAGCAAGTCAATTTGGGCAATTGAGTGATTGGGTGACTGGGGGGTTTGGTGATTGAGCGATTGGAACTCGGAACCTAGACCATGAGAGCCTTCAGTTGACCCAACCGCACAAGCCCTTCAATCGCCCATTCGCCAACCGCTCAATCATGCAATTCCTTCTTCAGCGCCTCGAAGGTGCGGCGCAGCCCTTCCTCGAACCCGACAGCCGGACGGAGGTTCAAGAGCCGTTCGGCTCTTGCGACCGAGGCCAGGGTATGGCGGACATCGCCGCGGCGGGGCGCCGTGTGGCGCCGGGGCAGTTCCCGACCGACGAAGCGGCCGATGAGATCGGCAATCTCGAGCAACGAATGACGCTCGCCACACGCGATGTTGAACACCTGGCCGCCGACGCCGGGAGTGACGCAGGAGCGCATGTTCGCCTGAACGACGTGGTCGATGTAGGTAAAGTCACGCGATTGCTCCCCGTCACCGTGGACCTCCAACGGCGCGCCCCGCAGGGCCGCCTGCATGAACAACGGCACGACGGCAGCATAGCGGGACTCGGGGCTCTGCTTGGGTCCGTAGACGTTGAAGTACCGCAGACTGACCGTCTCCAGTCCGTACAGTTTGGCGAAGACGATGCAGTATTGCTCCGCCGCGAGCTTGGAGACCGCATATGGCGATACCGGTGACGGCGTCAGATCTTCCGTCTTCGGCATCGCCTCGTTGTCCCCGTATACCGAAGACGACGATGCGTACACCACGCGCTTGACGGTCTTCTGCTCGCGCGCGGCCATGAGGACATGGAGGGTCCCGTGGACGTTCACCTCGTCGGTGCTCAATGGATCGTCCACCGATCGCTCCACCGACCGCAGGGCCGCTTGATGCGACACATAGGTGACGCCCTGCATCGCCTGTTGCACCGCGTCGTAGTCGCGGAGGTCGGCCCGCACGATCTCGACTCGATCACGGATGGCGCGGAGATTGTCCATGGAACCAGTCGAGAAGTCGTCGAAGATACGGACTCGCTCACCGGCCCGAACGAGGGCCTCGGCAAGGTTGGAGCCGATGAAACCGGCTCCTCCAGTTATCAGATACATGAATCGCTTGTCCTTCTCCTGCGAAAGTTCAGGTTGTCGCTGGGCTGACACGGCCACGTTGCCGCGAGCTTTGGGGTCGGAATGTCGCGTCTCATTCTCTCCACCTATGCCCCTGTCTGCCGCTCACTCGCTCAACGAGCTCCCACGTTTGTCGCGGCGGCCATTATGCCCGGAGGCGCGGCCCTGCGCGACCAGTTCTTCCAGCGCTCGAACCCGCGCCTCCAAGTCGTCTCCATTCTTACGGGACACCGCGCCGCCCAGCGCCCGACGGCCCCCATCGAGGAACATGTTGCGGATTTTGTAAGCCGTGGTGTGGCTGATGCGATAGTGTTCGCGGATTTCGTCCAGCGAACGTTCCCGTTTGATCAGCTCAATCGCCAGCGAGACCTTCTCTTCCACGGTCAGCTTTTCTCGTGGCCTCATACGCTTCCCTCCAAGGGAACTGAATCATCGAGCAATGGAGTGACGTGGCGATCGAGATTGCACAGATTCGCAGCCTCAATCCATCACTCCCCTCAATGCTTCAATCACTCAGTCCCAATCTCGACTCTGCTTCGAGCCGTGCTGGCGGCGGGTCCGGTTGCCGCCAGCGGTTGGCGTGGCGGAGCAACCCGGCCAGAAAGCCCATGCCCCAGGTCCAGTGAATGATGGCAAAGGCCCCCGTCGTGGCCAGCCAAGTCCGCCAGCCCTGTCTCCCCGCGCTCGAGGCAGCTACCGCCAGGACGGTGGCAACGTAGCCCCCCGCCATCGCAGCCCCCAAAGGACCGATCGGCGGCACCACCAGCGCCGCCGCCGGGGCCAGGACCAGTGCGGCCACGAACATCGGCGGAACAAAATGCCGCCAGCTCATCTGGCGCGGGTGTTTCTGCAGGATCCGCACTTTCCATTCGCCGTACTCGTAGAACTGGCGCGCGAGCCGTCGGACGCTCTGCCGGTTCTGGTAGTGCGAGCGCATCGCCGGATTCAACACGATGCGGCCGCCAGCTTTGCGCAGCCGATAGTTGAACTCATCGTCCTGATTGCGGACCAGCTCCTCGTCGAACAACCCGACGCGTTCGAAGACTCCACGCGGCCACATTCCCAGGTACACCGTGTCCACCTCGCGCTCCACGGTGCCAAAATGGAAGTACGCCCCGATGCCGAAGCGCGACGACATCGCCGCAGCCACCGCATCGCCAAAGACACCGCCGCCGACCGCATGCATCGGTCCGCCGACGTTGTCGGCGCCGGTACGGCGCAGGGTCTCGACGCCGATGCGCAGATAGTCGCGGGCGATGCGTGTGTGCCCGTCCACCCGCGCGATCACCTCGCCGTGCGCGGCGCGGATGCCGATGTTCATCGCCGTGGGTACGATCCGTCGCGGGTTCCGTAAAAGGCGCACGCGCGCATCGCGCTCGGCATACCCTTTCAGCACCGCCACCGAGTCATCGTCCGACTCGCCGTCGACGACGAGGATCTCGAACCGGGCGGCGGGGTAGTCCTGGGCGAGCACGCAGTCCAGGCAAAGCCCGATCGTCGCCGCCTCGTTGCGCATCGGAATGACCACCGACACAAAAGGCTGGCCGCTCATGCGCCGCGTCCCTGCCGCGCGCGTGTGTACACGTCCTGCATCGCTCCCACCATTCGCGCGATCGAAAAAGTCTCCGCCCGTGCCCGTGCCGCTCGTGCCAGCCGGGCCCGCATGGCATGATCGGTAAGGAGCGCAACCGAATGAGTGACCAGGGACTCGCGGTCGCCGGGGCGAATGAGGAATCCTTCCTCTCCCGAACGCACGAGCTCCCGTGTCCCACCGACGTCGGTCGCAACCACTGGCAGACCACAGGCCATCGCCTCGATCACCGCGTTCGGCAACCCTTCCCAGTTCGACGTGAGCCAGAACAGATCGGCGCCGCGCAACAGTTCGTCCACATCGTGACGTTCACCTGCCAACTCGCAGCAGTCCACCAACCCCGCTGCCTCGACCGCTGCCCGGACTGACGCACGCAACGGGCCATCGCCAACCAGGAGAAAGCGCGCCGCGGGGACGCGTTCGCGCAGTCCCGCGGCAGCGGCCACGAACAGGTCCAGGTTCTTTTGCGCGACCAGTCGGCCCACCATGGCCACCAGCGGACGGCGGTCCCCCCGCCGGGGCGCTGCCGGGCGGAAGCGCTCGAGGTCGATGGCGTTGTAGACGACCGTAATACGCGCCGGCGGCGCTCCGTAGACGTGTTCGACGTACCGCGCCACCTCGCGCGAGTTGGCGACGATGACATCGCTGGCGCGGAACGCCCAGCGGTTCAGCAGGTCCAGCAGCCATCCCTGGCGCTTGCAGTTGCGTGCGGACGTCGCCAGCGCGCGTGCCGTGCCCCGGCAGGCCGCCCATGCATAGGCGTTGGCAATGAACAACCAGGCATGCACGACCTCAACGCCATCGGCGCGAAGCCAATGCCGGAGTTGCCGCACACGGCTCAGGCGGCCGCCGCCGAGTACGCGAACCGGCACGCCCGTCGCCTCGATCAGGGGGCCGTAGGGTGCATTCCGGCGGCTGAGGCAATACACGATCGGCGTAGCCACGGTGCGATCCAGGCCACGGCACAGCTGCCACAATTGCCCTTCGGCCCCACCGGCAGTCAGCTGACCGATCACCAACCCGACCCGTATGGGATCACGCCGCCGTCCGTTCACCGCAGCCGCAGCGCCAGTCGTGTGGTTGCGGAGTGGCAAACGGCACCTGGGCACTGCCCCCAAACGCTAAAACTGGACGTAAATGAGGGGAACGTCCGATCCCTAGGTCTTGACCTGGCCGTGACGGTTTCCCCCAGCGGAACGTACAGATGGTCGCGGAGCCACGCGGACGGCGACATGTGCCGCCACCGCCAGAACTCGGTGATCGACCGCGAAAGGTACGGTTGCTCGAAGTTCTTCATCGAGGTCACCCCGAGCACCGCGCCCACACCACGCGCAATGGCCGTGTAACCCGAGAAGTCGCTGTAGATCTGCAGCGTGAACAAGCACGCCCCGCGCAGCAGAACGTCGGCAGGACGGCACCCCCGAGGAGCCCCGCGGCGAGGAAGACCAGAAAGATGACCGGGTCGAAGCGCACGTCTCAGCTGCGCCGGCGCGCCTGGCTCTCTCGGACGGCGAGCGCCTGCCGGACCAGTTGCGCATAGACCGGTCCCAGCTTGATCTGCCCGACGAAGTTGACGTGGTGCCAGTCGTTGAAATCTTCGGGAGGTAGGGCGCCGCGCAGATCATCGAACCAGACATTCGGGTAACGCTGCGCCAGGCCCGCCAGAAAGGCGAGATGGCTCCGGTAATACGGCGTGTCTTCATAGTCCCGGAGAATCAACGGACTCTCCGGGTTGTTGACGAGCACGACAAGGACGCCATGATCCGTGAAATCCTTCACCAGGCCCTCGATCTCGGCGTACTCGCCGATGGGATGGAAGGGTCGATCACGGATGGCCAACTTTGCCTGGCGGTAGGCCTGGAATCGTCGGGCGAACGGGGTGTCTCTTTGCAGCATCGTCTCGAAGCGCGCCACGAACTCATCCCCGACCGCGCTGCCCCCCCGCAGCACCGGTCGGTCCAACTCCCCGTCCGTCGGCGGATAGCGAAGCGGCGGACGCCCGCCATTCGCGGCGTCGCCCGGAGGTGACGACAAGCGCACACCGAGCAGCCTGACGTCGTCACTGATCCCGGCCGCACGGGGACTCCAAACGCTGTCGGCGGTCACGTGCAGCAGCGAGTCGCGCGATGGGGGCAGCGACAGGTGAACCGTTTTCCACCCAGGCTCCGTCTCAATCCGGCCGGCCAGCACCCGCGCATCGACCGAGAACTGCAGCGCGACCTTGGCCCGCTGGCGAATCCACGCCGGATGGACGAAGTACTGCAAATCGAGCGCGGGACGCCCGTCGATCGGGAGTCCGAACCGCCGCGCGGTGTACCCGTCCGGATACCATCCGTAGCCACCCTGCGGGGACCCACCGCGGAGCCACCGCATGGCAAACTGAGCGTGGTCCCGAAGGCTCCAGCGCATCAACCTGCGGTACCGGTACAGGTTACTCATCCCGGACAGGGCCAGATCGAGCTCATCTGACACCGTCGCGAGGTGCGCGTAACGCTCCTTCAACGCCGCCCAGGGTGGGAGGACATCGCGGATCTGCGGCTTGAGATCACGCTCGAAGCTCGGGTTCAGAAAATCGACCAGGTTCACTAAGATGACCACCACGTCCGGTTGAATGGCATCGCGCTCGCTCTCGAAGAACACCCGATAATCGGACGGCTTGATCCCCGCCATCAGCATCCGGTGCACCTCCACCCGCGGCGATAACGCGTCCGCTTCCAGCAGATGCTCGACCTGGTCGGCGTTGAAGGAGCCGGCCACCGAACTGCCAAAGGTCACGATGCGGACCGAGCCTGGGGGTTTGGGCTCGGACGACAGCCGGTGCGCGTCGATGAGAAACTGATAGGCATGGTCGGCGCGGGGGTTGCTGACCTTTGGGATCCTCCAAAAGTAGAGATTGAACGTCGCATCGAGCAGCAGCAAGCAGATCGGAATCGGGAGCCAGATTTTCCAGAACGACGCCGGCGCGGGCGGGCGAGCCGGCGTCGTGGCGCCGCTCACGCCCGACGCGCCTGGCACGCCACCTTCGCGGTGCGGCTGGTGTGTCGACTTCATTTCTGTGCTGATATCGCGTGTTTCCATCGCCAAGCCTCACGCCGCTTCACGAGAGCGGCCGCGCCGGCTTTCCGCAGGCACCCTTCGCTCACGCCACGCTCGATCCCCGCGGTGCGACCTCTTGATAGCGATTGCGCAAGCTTTGGAACTGCCGCTGCGGTACGACACCGCGCCGGTGCGCGACATACCGCGCCATCAACCACAGTATGCCGAGACCGTAGCGCACGCTGGGCAGGAATCCCGCCGACGACGCTTCGGCAAAGTAGCGCGTCGGCACCGGCACCTCAGCGATTCGAAACCCGGCCTCGACGATCTGCGCCATGATCTCCTGATCGAAGATGAACTTGTCGGCGTTGAGGCTGAAGTTCACCGTTTCCAGCACTTCGCGACGGTAGGCCCGATAACCGGTGTGGTACTCGGACAGTCGCAGCCCGAAGACGCGGTTTTCGACGCCGGTCAGGAAACGGTTCGACAGGTACTTCCACCAGGGCATGCCGCCGGAGAGCGCCGAACCGCTCTTCAAGCGCGAGCCGAGGACCACATCGGCCTCGCCCCGCTGGATTGGACGGATCACGTCCGGAAGCAAGCGGGGATCGTACTGGTAGTCCGGGTGCACCATGACCACGATGTCGGCCCCCGCACGCAGCGCCTCGGTATAACAGGTCTTCTGGTTCGCCCCGTAGCCGTAGTTCCGATCGTGCAGGAACAGCTTCAGATTGAGTTCGCGCGCCACCGCCACCGTGTTGTCCGTGCTCCCGTCGTCGACGAGGATCACCATGTCCACGTGCTCGTGCGGCAGCTCCGTGTAGGTCATCCGCAGGGTCCGTCCGGCGTTGTACGCCGGCATGACCACCACCACCCTCGATTTCTCCTGAGCCGATCCCATCACCGGGATCCCACTTGCCGTCACATCTTCCGAGCCACGCATGCCATCTGATCTCCGAGGTTGATCGAGATCTGCACTTGGTCCAGGTGCAGAACTCGAGTGAGACGCTCCACCGCCTGGTGCGGAGCGCCGCTGTACTGCGAGAGCTTGGACACCCAGTGCGGGACCGGGAACTGGCGACCCAGCGCCACCAGGCGCTCGATGGTGAACCCCTCCCCCTCGAGGAAGCGGCGCAAGGTCGCACGCGAGAAATAGAAATAGTGATCGTCGAGCAGGCCCCACCAGCGTGCGCCGGCAAGCCTGGCCGCCAAGCTGCCGATGTCCGGCGTCAAGACGAGCAACCGTCCACCTTGACGCAGGATGCGCCGGACCGTCTGGACCGTCTGGCGTGGGCTGGTGAGATGCTCGATGGTATCCGACATGACGACGACGTCGTAGGTCTCGGCGGGCAGCCCCAGTGTCTCCACCGTGCCGGTCTTGACGTCGAGACCGTGCTCCCGCCGAGCGTGGCCAGACGCCCACGCCGACACCTCGACCCCCTCGACGGCGAAACCACGCGCACGAGCGGCAACGAGGAGGAACCCGCACGCGCAGCCGACGTCCAGCAACCGCCCCCCTGCTGGCACCAGGTCCAGCAGGCGATGCGCGTTCGCGATCCGCTGCGGCCCCTGCCGCACATAGTACGGATCCGCCCCGTTGCCGTAGTCCGCGGGGGTCGACAAGGCCTGCGGCAGCATCACCATCCCGCACTCGCGGCAGCGCACGACGTTGCCGACCAGACGCCGCTGACTGCGCGTGATTCGATAGGGCTCCTGCCGCGCATGCTCCGGTTTGCCGACCGCCGCGCGGGACGCGCGCCGGAAGTGTGGGATCAGGCGCGCGCTGCCGCAGATCAGGCAGGAGTCCCCAGCCAACGCGGGTGAGCGGAGTTCACCTGGGGTCGTGTACATAGATCGTAATTTCGGGACAGAGGCTGGTGATCCCGGAGCGCAACAGCCGCGGCGTCTGGCGAAACCGAGCCGCCGGCCGATATCCCAGGTCGCCGCTCTGCAACGCAGCAAAGAGCCGCACTGCCTCCGGCGCCGGGAGGAGCAGGCTGCGGGTCTCTCGCCAGTCGGGATTCCAGATGTGCGTGATGCTCCTGCGCGAAGCGGAGCTGATCACGATGAAGTCCGGTCCACGCTCGCGCACGGCGGCGATCGTGCGCCCTGGCATCGGCACCCACTCGGCCGTCACGGGTGTGCCGAAACGAGGCACGTAGGCCGGCTTCTGATACACCTCGCCGTGCGCCCCGCTGGCTAGATGCGCCCTCATCCATCGTTCCGCCTGGTAGCGCGAGTCCGTGTGCAGCAGCCAGTGCAGCTCGAAAGCTCTCGCCAGGCTGACCGCTGCAAGGAGGCAACACACAGCGAGCACCGCCGCACGGCCCCAACCGTGGCCCGCTCCGGCGTACAGTCGCGCCAGCAGGCCGGACGCGAGCACCGCGGCAACCACGATCAGGGGCAGCAGATAGCGCAGTGCAATCAAGTCGAGGCCGCGCAGGGCCACGTAGTAGTGGATCACCACCGGCGCAAGGAGCCAGAGTGCGGTCCGGGGCGTCCGCCACACGGCGACCGCTCCCGCAGCGGCCAGGCAAGCCAGGGGTGTCCCGAGCGCGCTATCCAGACCATCCCACAGCTGGCGCACGTACTTCCATTCCTGGGCACCTTTCCACAACGCGAACTCCACCGGCGCCAGCCGCGCCGTCACCGGTTGCAGGGGGTGCCCCAGCAGGTAGGCGAGCCGCCCGACGAAACCGAGCGGATTGACGAGCACGTTGTTCGCCAGGATCGCCGTTCCGATGGCCGCCCCAGCCATGGCTAGCGTCGCGGGGGCCCAGCACACTCGCACCGTCCCATGCGCACGGATACGGGCCAGCAGCGCGAGTGCGGGAAGCGGCAGCAGAAACGCAAAGCCCTGCTCCTTGGTCGACACGGCCATGGCCGCCGCGACACCCAACCCGGCCCACGGCAGCCAGCGGTCCGTCTGACTGGCCACGACCGCGCAATAGAGCGCCAGGATGAGCCAGAACAAATAGGCTGCGTCGAGGTTCGTGGTGTGCGCGTAATAGATGACCGGATAGCACGTCGCCACCAGCCAGGCGCTCAGACGGCCGCCCAGCCGGCCAAACAGCCGCTCGCCGATGGCATAGGTCAACGCCACCGTCCCGACCGTCAACAGCACGCTCAGCATCCGCCCGCACAATGCCAGGACGAACAGGGCCTGCTCCGGATTCGCAAACCCGTACGGATAGGCCGAACTGGAAACGCGCCAGCCCCCGGCCACGAACAGGTAGGCGAGGTAGGGTACGTACACGGCCGCCTGCAGGAGCGGGTATCCGAGCGGGTATTTGAAATAGAACCATCCGGAGTTCCACTGGCGAAACGATCGGCTGACCACGCCGAGCACGGTGACGGGACCGAGCGCGTCCGCAGCCCACGAGTCGTTTCCGTTCGGTAATCCCCAACTGAGATGGTAGGCGCTCAGCGCAACGCTCACCAGGAGGATGCCGATCCGCCAGAGATCGAGGGCAGGCGCCTCGGGTTCGACTGCCCCAACGCCCATCTGCCAGTCGTGCCTATCCAACTGCCGCCCGTCGCTTCGGTACAATCTCGGTCGCGGTGGTCACCCGCCGACCATGCACTACTCGATGTCCCCCAGCCGCTCCAGCTGCCCCCGCATCGCCGCGTCCATCGCGGGCGCGCGGCCATCGCCCTCCGACCGCTCGATGCCGGCGAACCAGTCAAACAAGGCGCGGCGGAGTGCTTCTGCCCGCTGCGCTTCGCTCTCCACCAGATTGTCCTCCTCCCCCGGGTCCCGTATCAGGTCGTAGAACTCGTTGGCCTCGTCCGAATGCCAGATGAACTTCTCGCGGCGCGTCCGGATTGCCTTCTGCCGCACCTCGTACCGGCGCACGTCGAACTGTGGGAAGCGCTGCTGAAAGACCGTCAGGTTGGGGCGATGACGCTCGGCAATGGCGAACGCCGGGCCCGGGGTTGCTTGGCCGTCCTTGATGAGCGCCCGCCCTGACAGCCGGCCGCCGTCGGTCTCCACCCCCGCAAAGTCGAGCACGGTGGGGGTGATGTCGGTCAACTGCGCCAGTTCATCCACCACGAAGCCCTGCGGGATGAGCCGCGGGCAGCGCATGATGAGTGGGATCCGTAGCAGCGTGTCGCAGAGGACGAACTTGTGCCCCATCATGTGATGCTCGCCGAGGTTCTCGCCATGGTCCGCGGTCACGATCAGAACCGTGCGGTCCCATCGGCCTTGCCGGACCAACGCGTCGGCGATTTCCTGCAACCGCATGTCCGCGTACCGCAACTCCCCGTCGTACAGCGCATTGAGGATGACGAAATCTTCCTCCGTCATCTGCACCGCACCGGCGATGTATTGATTGGCGTCCTGATTCACCGCGTTGATCCGGGCGCTCGTGATCCCGCGGGGCATGAACATCCGGTCGTACGGTCCGGGCGGGCGAAACGGTAGGTGCGGTTCGTTGTAATGCACGAACGCGAAGAATGGCTCGCCGCCCTGCTCCAGCCAGGCCCCCAAGGCTCGATTGGTCCGGCGCGCCCCCGAATCGTCGCGCCCCAACACCCGGTCACTCGCTTTGCGCGCGTAAAGGGTGGCGCGCCCTGCCAGGCGCCCAGCAACGCGCTGGGTATGAAACAGATCAAAGCCCCGCCCAAATCCCGTCTGCGGGCTCACCCATGGGTTCGTGCAGAAGGCCGCGGTTCGATACCCGGCATCCTTCATGTACTCGGCAAGCAGCCGGTGTCGCGACGCGAGCAGTCGATTCTCGTCGGTAGCGCCGTGTGTGGACGGGAACAAACCGGTAAACAGCGACGCATGCGACGGAAGCGTCCACGACGACGTGCTGATCATCTGCTGGAAACGCACGCCCTCGCGCCCCAGTTGGTCCAGGAATGGCATGGTCTGCCGCGCGTACCCGTAGCTCGACAGGTGATCGGCACGCGCGCTGTCGAGCACCACCAGAACCACATTCAACTGGTCGGTCACGCACCCCTCACGACGACGCAGACGACGCCACGACCGGCGTCTCGGCCCACAGTGGAACGCCGCGCTCCCGCAGCACGCTCGCGTAGAGGTCCTCCATCTGGCGCACCATCGACCGCGCCGAGAACTGTTCGACGACGATGCGGCGGCCGAGCTGTCCCATCGCAGCCCAGCGCCCTGGGGTACCGAGCACGTCCGTGATGGCGCTGGCCAGCGCCAGCGGGTCCCTGGCGGGGACCAACCGCCCGCTCTGCCCGTGGCACACCACCTCGTTGGTGCCGCCCACGCCAGTCGCCACGACCGGCCGCTCCATCGCCATCGCCTCCAGGATCGCGTTGGACATGCCCTCGCCGTGTGACGACAGCACGAAGACGTCAAAGGCAGACAACACTTCCGGGATGTCGCTGCGACGCCCCAACAGCCAGAGATGGGGCTCGAGCCCGCTGTCACGGACGAGCGCGCGCATCTCGGCGTCGAGCTCCATGTCGCCAGCGACGACCGTCTGCACGTCGGGCCGACGCTCCCGCACCGCAATCATGGCGCGGAAGAACTCCTCGACCCCTTTGCGCACCCGCATGCGGGTCACACTCCCGACGACCGGGCGTTTCGGATCCAACCCCAAGCGCCGTTTGTAGTCCCCCGGCGCCAGAGGCTGGAACCGATCGGTGTCGATCCCGCTCGGGATGACCACCATCTTCTCGATCGGACAGCCCTCGTTTGCGTGGATGAACTCGCGCACGGCGTTGGAGTTGGCCGTCACCCGGTCTGCCAGCCAGTTGGACAGGCGCGCCCCCGCGAGTTCCATCCCGTAACGCTTGTGACATCCGCGCTTGCTGCACAGCACCACCGGCACGCGCGCCAGACGCGCCGCGAGCGTGCCGACGACGTTGGCCCGCAGGAGGTAGTTGTGAACCACGTCGACGCGCTCGCGACGCATGAACCGCGCCAGGCGGATCACCGCACTCAGCATGCGCGAGGACTTGAACCCGCCCGCGACGCCGCCATCGAAAACCGGAGTCCCGGTGTCGCGGCTGGCGTCCAGCAGGGCGCCCTTCCCGGTCAGGCAGTAGAGCATCGGCGCAAACCGCGCCCGATCGAGCAATCGAAACACCTGCAGCAGATGGGTTTGGCTGCCGCCAACCTCCATCCAGGTGATGGTGTAGAGGACCCTGATCCGCCCCATCTCAGTCGATCCCCGCTCGTCGCTCAGCCAAGAACAGACGGCGCACCAGGAGCCAATCGGATTTTGCCAGGTGCCACCGTCTCACGCCGACACACACAGAATATCGTTCACGCCCTGCACGAGCTCGTCGATCGTCACTCGCCCATCACGATTGACGTCAAAGCTGGGACACGCATCGAGCGTCAAGTTGCCCAGCACAATGTTCACGCCGCTAACCAACTCGTTCACGGTCACCCTGCCATCATCATCGCAATCGCCTACCGGCGCCACCTCGTCCGCCAGCGCGACCGGCAGGTAGTGATGGCCGAGATCGGCGGGACCGGAATCAGCGACCCCGTCGGTGCGGGTGGAGCGGTCATCCAAACCGAGCATCTCGGCCGTTTCGCGCGAGAAATTCACAGCCGGACTATCGATGGACTGTCCAGCCGCAAGCTGCTGCAGATGGAAATCGTCGTCCCAGAACCGCGAGCCACCCAAACAGTTATCGGCACCCCGCGGGCTGACGAACGCGGGGTCACGTGAAAGATCGCTGACCGGTCGAATGGTGCAGCCGTCAAAGCCCTCCGGACGGCAGGCTGGGACCGTGCACGGAGCGGCGACGTTCGTCGTCGCCATGCAAGCGGCACAGTTCGGTGGTTGGATACGACCATACCCGTCCGTGTTGATGTTGTACTCGGCGCAGTACCCGATTGCCGACACGCCCCCGTCGATGCTAGCGTCGAGCTGAATGCCGTTTTCGCCGTTGCCGGACACGATGTTGTAACGCACCCGGGCGTCTGTCGATGGAACGCCCCCTGTGCCGATGAGCAGGCCGTTCACTCCGTTGGCGTAGACGGTGTTGCTCTCAATCACCGCCCGATGCGAACCCGCGTCGCCACCAACCTGAATGCCGCCGCCGACTTTCCTGCCACCGTTCGCATAGACCAGATTGTTCATCACCTGGACATCGTCGGCATTCACCACTTGGATGCCGAGGCTCCGATTCGAAAAACTCACGTTGTTGCGGACGATCGAGTGATGCGCCTGATTGAGGGCGACGCCGCTGTCCAGCGCGTTGGTAATCGCAAATCCGTCGATGATGGTCGAACAGTATCCCACGATCTCGAACCCATCGCGCGCACCGGCGGCGTCCAAGAGGACCCGGCCCGCGGCGTCGCCGGTGAGCGCTCCGCTCGGGTCAGCCAGAAACTCGATCGGTCCCGCGGGCGTTCGATCCTTGGGCCCGATGCCTCCCTCCCGGTACCCGCCTGGGCCGACGATGATCGTGGTCTGGGCGCGTGCAATCTCCACCGCCCTCTGGATCGTCTCCAGTGGGCGATCCGGGCTGGACCCATCATTGCTGTCCCGCCCGTCCTTGCGGACGTACAGTTTGTGCGGGACGATGGGGACGGTTTCGAACAGCGGGTAGTCCACATTGCCGGCGTGAAACCCGAGGTCGACGCCGCCGGCATCCGGCCGTCCGTCGGTACGGGTCGACGCGTCGTCAAGACCGAACACGCTGGCGTCCTCGGAACCCGCATCGATGGCGGGACTCTGCCAGACCTGTCCCCCGTCGGCCGCAGAAAGAGCAAAATTGCCGCCGCCTGGGGCAACGAAACGGGGATCGCCATGAATGTCGGAGCGATCGCGCCGCGTCGTGTCACCGTATCGAGAATCCTCGCGCGGCGTTCTCACCAGATTGAAGGCGGCGATGTAGTCACAGGCAGAAGTTCTGTTCACGTCGATGCCGACATCGTTGTCCGCCACGATGTTATTGATCACCCATGCCCCGGGCGATGCGGAAGTCGTGCCGCCCGACGCATCCCCTTGCGCGCCGATCACGATGCCGAAGGCCACACTGTCGTCCACGTGGTGGCCGTACACCGTGTTGTTGATCACGCGGGCGTTGGGCGCACCTGGGTTCACGCCACCCAGCGAGATGCCGACCGTGGTGTTGTCGTAGATCACATTGTTGAACACCAGGACATTACTGGAGTCGACGACCTGCACCCCCCGTCCGAGCCGGCTTCCGCCGTTGGCGAAGATCACGTTGTTGGCAATGACCGCACGGTTCGACGGCTGACCCGCGGAGTTCGGACGCACCTGAATGCCCGCAACCCGCGCACCGGTGACATGAAAACCCGACACCACAACGTCGCTCGCACCAAAGATCAGGAAGCCCGTATCGTACAGACTACCGGCTTCGACGAGGACCGGCGCTGGCGCATCGTTGGTGCTCGCTCCAGAGGCGTCACCGCGGAAGACGATCGGCACCGCAGCTGCAGCCACATGAGCCGGGATGCCCGACCGTTGGAGATCGATGTCGCCCTCGTGGTAGACGCCCGGCCCGACGATGACCACGTCGCCCGGGTTTCCAAACCGGTTGATCTGCTCTGCAGCCCACTGGATCGTTGCCCACGCGGTTTCGGGGCTCTTGCCATCGTTCACGTTGCTGCACTGTAAGGGGCTGGTGTCCGCACAGGTACGTACATAGAAGGTATCGGCTACGACCGGCGGCACCGCCGCCAGCACCCATACCGCGCACGCCAGGCACGCGAGAGCCCGCTCCGATGTCAGCCGACAACGATTGCTCATGCCGCGCGATCGACCAGGAAACACATCAATGCCCTAGAGGCGGTAGCGCCACACGCCACTAGCCACCCGACCATCATTGGGCGCTCGATCCCGACATCTCCAAGCCGTCTCGGACCTTTCCTCTGTGAACACAACTCACGCCCGCATACGGGTATCGTCGATCGCCTTCCCCGGGCCGGTGGGCGATACACGCGTGGAGAAGCCGCTAAAACAGTGTGTAGATGAAGGGACCCAGCGCCGAGCTCTGCGCCGTCACCATCAGGCCTCCGAAGGCAAGCAGCACGAGCACCATCGGAATCAACCACCAGAGCTTCCGTTCCCAGAGAAACGAGAGAAGCTCCCCAGCAATGCCCAAACGCGTCAGCAAACCTTTCATCAGTGTTCTCCTTGCAGCGAAGTCAATCGCACACTCCGTAGCAGCGCTGCGGCCACGGTTTCGGCCGCGAGCCCATGGCCCGCGGCGGTCCAATGTCCGTCGTATTCGAAATGGAGCGGCGGAGCACCGGCCCGGTGCGCGCGAAACACCACCCAGAGCGCAACGCACAGCACCCCATGCGCTGCGCACCACTGCGCCACCCGTCGCTCCGGACCCTCGAGATCCCACTCGATCTGGCGCATCGCCGGATTGCCGTCCAGAATCTGCTGCCAGCTGTCCGGGTACACGATCTCGCGCGCGCTGACGACGGCGACGATGAAGCGCCCCCGCTCGTGCTCCACCGCCGCCTGCAATGCGCCAAGCAGTTCCTCCGTGTGACGCCAGGCCGCTTCCCATGCCGGCTGCGGCTGCGGCTTGGTGGCGTAGACCCAGTAGTCCACGGGAACACCAGCAACCTGCGGCGCTTGCGGCAGCGCCTCCGGCCGGACCACACCGAACCGCACCAGCTGTTGCGCCAGCGCCGGATGCCGGGTCAATACCATCTTGCGCAGGTACTCGTACGCCGCCGATTCCGGGAGCCGCGAGCGTAGCCCCCGCGACCCCGTCCCGCGCTTTCGCGCTGCTCCGGTTACTCGCAGGAGGTTGCCGCGCTCATCGTACTCCGGCCGCAGCGCGGGCTCGAGCGTCGGGCTGTTGTTGCGCACATCGTTCCCGGGGTACAGGGCAAGCAGCACCACGTCCGGCGCGTAGGCGCGCCCGAACTCGCGATAGGTCAGCAGTTCACCAGCGGTCCCGTATCCGCTCACGCCCATGCTGATGACCTCGTACCGTCCCTGACCTGCGCTGCGGTTGAGCGCTCGCTCGAGTTGCCTGCCGAAAGTCGCATCGAGCGGGATTTGCAGAGCCTCGATAAACGAGTCGCCCAGCACCAGTACCCGACTGGTCCCGGCTGGCTTGTCGACGGTATGTTCGACGTCACGAAATCCAGCGCCGTTGATCCGGATCGGGACGCGGAACTCGTGCTCTTCCTGCGTCCACCACCCCTCCTTTCCCGGAATCAGTCGCGTGCCGAGCAGCGGGTCGGGTTGCCAGAAGCGGGTCGGCACCAGATGCAGAAGCCGCACCCCCACCTCCAACATGCTCAATGCCAGGACAATCCCGAACCCGGCGAGCAGGCCCCCGGCAAGGATCGAACGGCGGCGCGTCAGCGAACCAGGAACGGCCAGGGACAGGATCCTACGCCTTCGTGACGATGCAGTTCCCGAGGACGAGCGCGTCCATGCCGCTGCGCATGAACGTGCTGTGCGCTTCCGCGGGCGTGTTCACGATCGGTTCCCCCTTGAGGTTGTACGACGTGTTCAGCACCACGGGCACGCCGGTGGCCTGCCCGAAGCGTTCGATCATCCGGTAGTAGAGCGGGCTGTGCTCGGCGTGGACGGTCTGCAGGCGTGCGGTTCCGTCGACGTGGGTGATCGCCGGCAGGACTTCTCCCTGCCCGGGCTTCACATCGACCACGTAGAGCATGAACCGCGCCGGATAGTGCTTCTTGGCGTCGGGCAGATCGAAGAAGCGATCGGCTTGCTCCGCGAGCACCGATGGCGCGAATGGGCGGAAGGGCTCGCGGAACTTGATCTTCGTGTTCACGATGTCCTTCATGTCGGCGCGACGTGGATCGGCGATGATGCTGCGCGCCCCGAGCGCGCGCGGGCCCCATTCGAAACGATCCTGGAACCAGCCGACCACATGGCCAGCCTGCAGATGCTCGACGACGCGATCGAACATCTCGTCCTCCGTGCGGCACACGGCATGCGCGATCCCGTCCCGGCGAAGAAAATCGACGACGGCACCTTCGCCATACGACTTGCCCCAGTAAGCGTGCTGCATCACAAACTGTCGTGGCTGACCGAGCACGCAGTGGTGCGCGTAGAGTGCCGCGCCGAGGGCACCTCCCCCATCTCCGGCGGCTGGCTGGACGAAAATCTCCTTGAAGGGAGTCTCACGAATCATCCGACCGTTGGCCACGCTGTTCAGCGCGACACCGCCGGCGAGACATAGCTTGTCCTGGCCGGTCTCACGCTGCAGCGCCCGCGCCATCGTCAACATGATCTCCTCGGTCACCTGCTGGATGCTGGCGGCGATGTCCGCGTAGTACTGGTTCCGCTCCGCCATCGCATTGAAATTGCCGGGCTTCTCTCCAAAGTACGACGGATAGCCGGAGCCGTGGGTGAAGAAATACCAGTCGGGATCTCGGGGTTCACCAAACAGTTCGGTGAACTTCCCGTTGAAGGTTTGGCTGACCGAACGGTGGAAGCAAAAGTAATCCATGTCGAGCCACAGGCTGCCATCGTCGTTCACCCGGAGCAGCTTCCAGACCTTGTCGACGTAACGGGGCTGGCCGTAAGGCGCCATCCCCATCACCTTGTACTCACCCTCGTTCACCTCGAAGCCCAGGAACGCAGTAAAGGCGCTGTAGAGCAAGCCGACGGAATGTGGAAACCGGATCTCGCGCAACTGGTGCACTTCGGAGCCGCGACCCTTGCTGAAGGTCGCCGTGGCCCATTCGCCGACACCGTCCACGGTCAGAATGGCTGCCTCGTCCAACGGGGAGCAGAGGAACGCGCTGGCGGCGTGCGATAGGTGGTGCTCGCTGAACAGGATCTTGTCGTTCGGCACGCCGAGCTCGGCACGAAACAAGTTCTTCACCCAGAGTTTGTCCAACAACCACGTGGTCATCGCGTCGCCGAACACCCTCCACGAGCGCGGCACACACTGCAGCGCGGTGGTCAGGATGCGTTCGAACTTGACAAATGGCTTCTCGTAAAAGACGACGTAGTCCAGATCGTTCGTCGTCAGCCCCGCGGTCTCGAGACAGAAGCGAATCGCGAGGCGGGGGAAGTCCGAATCATGCTTCTTGCGGGTGAACCGCTCCTCCTCCGCCGCAGCAACCAGCTGTCCATCAACGAGCAGTGCCGCTGCCGCGTCGTGATAGAAACAAGAAATCCCGAGAATATTCATGCCCGCTCCGCAGTCAGCGTCTCATAGATCATACTCATCTCCGCCACATGGTGCGCGAGCGAGAATCGCGCCCGCGCCCACGCCTGGGCGTGGGCGCCAACGCGGCGGGCACAGTCGCGGTCCGCCATCACCCGCATCAAGCAATCGGCCAGGGCCTGCACTTCACCCGGCGGGACCAGGAATCCGGTTTGCCCGTGCTCGATCAACTCCAACACGCCACCAGCTCCGGTCGCGATCACCGGCTTGCCGAGCAGCATGCCCTCGAGAATCACGCGGCCGAACGGCTCCGGCCGAACCGAGGCGTGCACGAGGACGTCCACGGCATTCATGATGTCGACGACGTCCTCGCGAAACCCGAGAAAGTGCACTCGATCCTCCAGCCCGAGCGCCGCGGTCCGTTCGCGCAGTGCTTGTGAGTAGCGCGCCCCGGCCCGGTGGGTGCCTCCGATGATCAGGCAGTGCACGTCTGGGTGCGTGTTGATCACCTGCCCCATGGCCTCTACCAGCACCCGCTGCCCTTTCCATTCCTGAATGTTTCCGGCGATTCCCACGCACGTGACGTCTGCGGGAACCCCGAACTCCGCACGCACCGCGGACGCCGGCCGACGCGGGTTTAACCACGATTCGTCGACCGCATCGTAGACGACACGGGCCGCTGGGGCGCGCAGCCCTTGGGCGACGCAGTAATCGAGGATGGCTTGCGTCATACACACGAGCATTTGGGTCCGATGGCTCGCCCAGCGCTCACGCGGACCATACTTCTCGAATCCCTTCACGTGGACCAGCACCGGCGTGCGCGTCAAGAGGCCAGCGAGGAAGCCGTCGAAGTTGGCGCGCAAGCCGTTCCCGAGATGCAGGACATCGGCGTGCACGCGGCGGGCCACTCGCACCAGCGCGATCGCGGCGGGGAGCTCTTCGACCAGCATGCGTATCGCCTCGCGCCCATTGTGCAGGCCGTTTCGGATCGCGCCAATCCGTCGTACCTGATGATAGCCATTGTACTGCCGGAAGACGTGCTCCTTTGGCAGCCGCAGGCGCCGCTGCAGGTGGTAGACGGGCACGCCGAGCTGCGCCAGCTCCGCCTCGATCGGCTTCTGCTCGTACAGCACCATCGCCGGCTGAAAATGCTGCCGGTCCATACCTCGGATCAGATGGTGGAGACCCGTCAGTGAACCGCCAAGCACCCCTCCGGTCGACGCTTCCACGAAGAGTACCCGTGTCATGCCCAAACGCAGATCGCACAGGCCCCGGTGGGCCACTCCGAGCAGGGGCCAGCACCGTCACCGCCAGCGATCATGGTCACGACCTGGCAGCGCTCGAGATCGAACAACATCCCGAGCTCTCACCGGCGCACGTCATCGACGAGGGTACGACTCGCCTCTCCGGTGCGGTCGTTTCAGGCCACCGATCGAGCTGACGCATGCGCTGCGACGCTCTGCCGCTCCCGCGCCGCGGCGAACGTGCGCCGCAGCGCCTCCTCCACCGACACGCGCGGCCGCCAGCCGAGCTCTTGCTCGGCACGACGCGTCAGGAAGGTCGCGCTGCGGACCGTCCGCTCCACCTGATGCACCGTGATCGGCGCGCGGATGCCGAGCCACCCCGAACTGCGCTCCACCATCCGGGCCAACGAGCGAATCACCCCCAACGGGGCGTATACGGCGACCCATCGTTGACCACTCACGCGCCGGTACAGCCGCAGATAATCGGCCTGGCGCACATGTTCGTCCACGATCGTGTAGGCTCGGCCCCCGGCCGCTTCGACCTGAGTGGCGAGGCAAACGGCGTCGACGACATTGTCAACGTAGGCCAACGGTAGCAGGTAGTCCCGGCTGGCGAGCACGATGCGTAGCGGTCCCTGAGCCATCACCCGGCGACCAAGCGGTGGGATGCGGCCGGGCCCGTAGAGGAGCCCTGGTCGCACGACCACCACGGCAGCGCCGTCGCGGATGGCGGCCATGGCCAGGCGATCTGCGGCGAGTTTCGACCGGGCGTAGAAGCCACGCTCCTCGCCTCCCGTATCGTACGGGCTCTCCTCGGTAATCGCGGCGCCATCATGCGAGACGCCGTACACGCTCAGCGAACTGACATGGACGAGGCGGCGGACGCCGGCGCGGCCGGCAAGACGGATCAGGTCCCCGGTTGCACGGACGTTGGTGGCTTCGAATTCCTCCCACGTTCCGGTCGTGCTCACCCGCGCCCCCGCATGGTACACGTGGTCGACACCCGCAACGGCTCGCTCGAGAACATCCGGCTCGCGCAGATCGCCCTCGCAGATCTCGTCCGCGGCAACCGACCGATCGCGTCCGGATCGCACCAGTGCGCGGATCCACACGCCGTCGGCCCGTAACCGCGCAACCAACTGGCGCCCCAAGAACCCACTGGCGCCAGTGACCAGGGCTCTCACGCTGGCACCGCCGTAGGGTAGGTGGACGCGCCGATCCCGCACTGCGTCAGGATCTCGTCGTACCACGCCACCACATCGCGTGCCTCCGCCGCGGTCACCGGCGGCGGGTTGCCGACTGCCACCTGCTCGTACAGCACGCGCAAGTGGGCCCCAATGCCGGGGTAGAACCGTTGTCGACCAACGGCGAAGGCCACCGCGTTCCGGACCGTCGCCGTGAGCAACTGGCTCGCCTCGCTGAGGTTCGGCCACACCTTGTTGAGCAGCTTCGGCAGTTGGCGGGGTCGCCGTTCGACGAGTGTCATGTTGTTCAGGTTCACCTCGACCGTCGCCTCGGTACCGTACAAGGTGAGCCGGTTCGTGAACGGCCGCGTGCGCACCGACAGCGTCACCGAGGCGGGCGCCTGCTCGCCCATCGCGACCAGCCGCACCTCCTCGAGCGCGTCGCCTGGTCCGACCCGCGCGATCACTCGGAGGTCGCGAACCGGACCAGCAAACCGGCGCATGAGATAGAGCGCGTGAGACGCGAGATTGTGCAGGCTGCCGCCCGGCAGGTTCGTGCTCCAGTGCCCGCGCGCTT
>Ga0316622_100000140_pt1 | contig 35366 bp, 29 predicted proteins | sample OWC_Aug_OW2_C1_D_FD_207646 | JGI IMG/M metagenome (GOLD analysis project Ga0316622, IMG submission 207646) | Wetland soil microbial communities from Old Woman Creek delta, Ohio, United States - OWC_Aug_OW2_C1_D5_C | ecosystem: Environmental > Terrestrial > Soil > Wetlands | place: USA: Ohio... | reverse complement strand
TCGCTTCACCGACAAAGAGGTGCAGAAAGCCATCAAGCTGGCACCGTACAGCATCGCGCAGGCCCCAAACGGCGATGCCTGGGTTGAAGTGCGCGGCAAGAAGATCGCGCCACCGGAAGTCTCTGCCCAAGTGCTGATGAAAATGAAGAAGACCGCTGAGGATTATCTCGGCGAGACGGTGACCGAGGCCGTGATTACCGTGCCTGCCTACTTTAACGATTCGCAGCGCCAGGCGACCAAGGATGCCGGCCGCATCGCCGGCCTGGAAGTCAAGCGCATCATCAACGAGCCCACCGCGGCAGCGCTGGCGTTCGGCCTGGACAAGAAAAAGGGCGACCGCAAGATCGCGGTGTACGACCTGGGCGGCGGCACGTTCGACGTGTCCATCATCGAGATCGCCGAGGTCGAGGGCGAACACCAGTTCGAAGTGCTGGCCACCAACGGCGACACCTTCCTCGGCGGCGAAGACTTCGACCAGCGCCTGATGGACTACATCGCCGACGAATTCAAGAAGGAACAGGGCGTTGACCTGCGCAAGGACATCCTCGCGCTGCAGCGCCTGAAGGAAGCGGCCGAGAAGGCCAAGATCGAACTTTCTTCGACGCAGCAGACCGAGATCAACCTGCCTTACGTCACCATGGATCAATCGGGGCCGAAGCACTTGGCGATGAAGATCACGCGCGCCAAGTTCGAGAGCCTGGTCGAGGACTTGATCGAAAACAGCGCCGAGCCCTGCCGCATCGCGATCAAGGACGCGGGCGTGAAGGTCAGCGAGATCGACGATGTCATCCTGGTCGGCGGCATGACGCGCATGCCCAAGGTGCAGGAGAAGGTCAAAGAGATCTTCGGCAAGGAACCGCGCAAGGATGTCAACCCGGACGAAGCCGTAGCCATCGGCGCCGCGATCCAGGGCGGGGTGCTCAAGGGCGAAGTCAAGGACGTGCTCCTGCTAGACGTCACTCCGCTGTCGCTCGGGATCGAGACGCTGGGGGGCGTGATGACCAAGCTGATCCAGAAGAACACCACCATCCCGACCAAGGCACAGCAGGTATTCTCGACTGCGGACGACAACCAGTCGGCGGTGACCATCCACGTGCTGCAAGGCGAACGCGAGATAGCCACGGGCAACAAGAGCCTCGGTCAGTTCAACCTCGAGGGAATTCCACCGTCACCGCGGGGCATGCCCCAGATCGAGGTCACCTTCGACATCGACGCCAACGGCATCTTGCACGTGTCGGCCAAGGACAAAGCCACCGGCAAGGAGAACAAGATCAAGATCACCGCCAGCTCCGGCCTGTCCGAGGACGAGATCCAGCGCATGGTCAAGGATGCGGAGATCAATGCCGAGGACGACCGCAAGGCGCGAGAGTTGGTCGATGCGCGCAACCAGTGCGACGCCATGGTGCATACCGTGCGCAAGTCGCTGACCGAGCACGGCGACAAGCTCGAGGGCAGTGAGAAGGCACACATCGAAGAGGCGCTGAAGGCAGCCGAGGAAGCGATGAAGGGCGGAGACAAGGCCACCATCGAGGCCAAGACCCAAGCCCTCACGCAGGCGGCGCAGAAGCTGGGCGAGAAGATGTACGCGAAGCAGGACGCCGGCGCCGAGCAACCCGGCGCGGGCGGAGCCAAGGCGTCGCGCAGCGACGAAAGCGATGTCGTAGACGCAGAGTTCGAGGAAGTGAAAGACAAGAAGTGATAAGCCGTCATGCCCGCACACGGGCGTGACCTAACCAACAGACGTCAGCGGGCATGACGTCCTATCTGGCCGAATCGAAGCGTCTTTCGGAACACCGATAACGCTCGATTCGGCCGTTCGCTTGTAGCAAAGGGAAACCGTTGGGTATGGCCAAGCGTGACTACTACGAAATCCTGGGCGTAGATCGCGACGCCTCGGAAGATCAGATCAAGAAGGCCTACCGTAAGCTGGCCATGCAACATCACCCGGACCGCAATCCGGACAACGCGAAATCCGAAGAGAATTTCAAGGAAGCAAAGGAAGCCTACGAGGTTCTCTCCGACCAGGAGAAGCGGGCAGCCTACGACCGCTTCGGCCATCAGGCGATGGAAGGGATGGCCGGAGGCGCCGGAGGCGCGGGATTCGGCGATGCCTTCGGCGACATCTTCAGCGAGATATTCGGAGGGGGCCGCGCGCGCTCCAACGTCTATCGCGGCGCCGACCTGCGCTACAACCTCGAGATATCGCTCGAGGAAGCGGCGCGCGGGTCCGAGAGCAAGATCCGCATCCCCACGCTGGAGACGTGCGAGCCGTGCCACGGAACCGGCGCTAAGCCCGGCACCGAGCCGACGACTTGTCCGACCTGCCAGGGCCAGGGTCAGGTGCGCATCCAGCAGGGTTTCTTCTCGCTGCAGCAGACCTGCCCGCGCTGCGCGGGCGCCGGCAAGATCGTCCGCGACCCGTGCACGACCTGCTCAGGAGCCGGCCGCGTGAAGAAGCAGAAGACGCTGTCGGTGAAGATTCCCGCCGGCGTGGACGAAGGAGATCGTATCCGCCTGACCGGCGAGGGCGAGGCCGGCGTCAACGGGGGACCGCCCGGCGACCTCTACGTCGTCGTACGGCTTCGCCCGCACTCGGTGTTCCAGCGCGAGGAGAACGACCTGCACTGCGAGATGCCAATCAGCTTCACCATTGCCGCACTGGGCGGGGACATCGAGATTCCCACCCTCGACGGCAGCGCCAAGATCAAGATTCCGGCCGAGACGCAGTCGGGCAAGGTGTTCCGCCTGCGCGGCAAGGGTATCAAGGGCGTGCGCACCAACACCTTCGGTGACCTGCTCTGCCACGTCGTGGTCGAGACGCCGGTAAACCTGACTTCACGGCAGAGAGAACTGCTGCTGGAACTCGAGGCGATCAACCAGGAAGAGTCAGGGCGCCACAACCCCAAGGCAAAGAGCTGGCTCGAGAAAGTGAAGGAATTCTTCGAGGGTTGAGCGCAGCGCTCAGTGCATGAGCGCGGGCTCGGCGAAGAAGTAACCCTGCGCCCAGTCCACTCCCAGGTCGCACAGCACCTGCGCGGCCTGGCCATCTTCCACGCATTCCGCAACAGTGCGCAGTTCGAAGCTGCGCGCGGTGCCCACCAGCGCACCGATCAACTGGCGAATTCGTGCGTCGTTGACGATCCGCCGCACCATCCAGCCTTCGATCTTGATGAAGCTCAGCGGCAGGTCGGCCAGATACATGAAGGAAGACTGTCCGCTTCCGAAATCGTCCAGTGCGAGCGTGAAGCCGTACTGAAGAAAGGGACGCAGCTGTTTCTTGAGCAGCTTCATGTCTCCGGTCTGCCGTTCCGTCAGCTCGATCACCAGCGGCGGGCTCTTCGCGCCAGGAAGCACTCGCAAGATGCGCGCGCGCTCGATCAGGCCTTCGACCTGCTCGCCGTCGGCGAGGAACTGCGGCGAGAGATTGATGAAGCAAGTGCGCGAGGGCGCACCTGCCGCGCTCGCGCTGGCGCTGCGCACCAGCGCACTCTCGCTCACAGTCCGGTCGATCGTACTGATCAATCGCAGCGCTTCGGCCGCTGCGATGAACTCGCCGGCCGGCACCAGGGTGTCGTCCCGGCCGACGATGCGCGCAAGGGCCTCCTCGCCGACGGTCTCGCCGCTGCGCAGATCCACGATTGGCTGAAACGCCGCCACGACGCGCTGCTCCTGGATCGCGGTGTGCACCTGGGAGCTCTCCCAGGTTCCGCTCGCCGGACCGCGCGCCGTCTGCGCGTTGCTCAGCACGCGATCGCGGCCAGTGCGCTTGGCCTCGTACAAGAGCGCATCGGCCTGCGCGACCAGCGCGTCCACCGACTCGACCTGCGGGTCGTACAGGGCTACCCCCATGCTCACCGTCAGCGTCAGATCCCCGCGCGGGCTGGCAAGCGGGTTGTTGCGGATCATCTTGCGCGTGCGCTCGGCCGCGGACAGCGCGCCGCGTGCGTCGAGGTCATGCAGGCACACGAGGAACTCCTCACCACCCCAGCGGCAGATCCAGTCGCCGCCGCGCTTGTTTCTGCCCAGCAGCTCGGCGATGTGTATCAGCGCCTGGTCCCCGACCTGGTGGCCGTACTGATCGTTGACCAGTTTGAAGCGATCGACATCCACCAGCGCCACGGCGAATGATCCCGCCTGCCGGCGTGCCCGGCTCCATTCGATCGTCAGGCGCGCCTCGGCCGCGCGGCGATTGGGCAGTCCGGTGAGGTGATCCTCCATCGCCAAGCGGGTGATCTCCTCTTCCTGGCGTTTGCGAGCGGTGATGTCGTGTCCGATCGCGACCCAGTGCGTGATCTCGCCGCTCGCATCGGGGACCGGCACCATGGACAGGTCCACCCAGTAGGCCTCGCCGGACTTGCGGTAGTTCACCAATTCCACGTGCTCTGGCCGGCCGGTGCGCACGGCCTGGCGCAGCAGTGCGAGCGTCGCGTGACTGGTGTCGGGCCCGTGCAGGAAGCGCATGGACCGCCCCAGCACGTCCCCCGCCGCATAGCCCGTGACCCGCGAGAATGCGCCGTTGACGTAGACGATGTGCTGCTTGGCGTCGGTGATGGCAACCAGCTGGTCGAGTGCCTCGATTGCCGACGACAACAGCCGCCGGTGCTGCGCCTCTGCCTCGGCCTGCGATACGTTCACCACGAAGCCGTGCAGGGTGCCGCGCGAGATGCTGCCGTTGACGTACGCGACGAGCTCCAGGTAGGTCGGCGCCGGGCGCGCGCGGCGTACACGCACGCGGCGCGTCTCGCCCGGTTTCAGGTCGTCGGTGAGGTCCCGCCACGCAGTCTTGCCCAACACGGTGCGCGCATCGCGCCCGCGCAGACTGGCAGGCTCGCCGTCGAACAAAGCGGCAAAGCTTCCATCGCAGGAAACCAGCGCCTCGTCCGACAGCCGCACACTGAACCGGCCGATATGCGCGGCCTCGAGGAATTCCTGTTCGTAGCGCTGCGCGATGCGCCGCTCCCGCTCGGAGAACAACAAGGACACCTCGCGCAGGCTGCTGGCGGTGAGCAGCGTCGTCAAGGAGGCGACCACACCGAAGGAGCGCTGCAGGTCGTTCGCCGCGGCTTCGCTGCGGCCGCGTCTGGCCGCCGCCACGCAGGCGTCGGAAACGGATTCGAACTGAGCGTGCAGACGGCCGAACTGACCCCAGGCCTCGCCCAGCTCGGAATCGCTGAGTTGCGCGGCGATGTGCGCGCCTTCGCCGTGATACCAGGCCGGCGTCTTCGGCGGCACAGGCGGCACCGACTTGTCCAGCAGCGCCGCAGTCGCCTCGCGCAGCCAGTCCTGCAACGGCTGCAGACAGGCCAATGCCGGCGGGAAGGCCATCTTGAGATTCGTCCCTGCCCTATCCGACATCCGACCCCCTATGGCTCGAACAAGACGGCGTCGATCCACGCCGCCGTCTACTTCCTGCGCCAGAGCGTGCTGCCCGCGGTGTCCTCGAGCAGCACGCCCTTGTCCTCCAGATCCTTGCGGATGCGATCCGCCTCGGCGAAGTCCTTCGCCTTGCGCGCCGCCTTGCGTTGTTCGATCAGCTGCTCGATCTGCGCAGGATCCACACCGCTCTCGCCGCTTCCCAGTTGCAGGAACGCGTCCGGCGCGCGCTGCAGGATGCCCAGGATGCCGGCCAATGCCTTGAGCAGCGCCGCGCTGCGCGCGTCGCGCGTGCGGTTCACCTCCCCGGCGATCTCGAAGAGCACCGACACCGCGTCCGCGGTGTTGAAGTCGTCGTCCATCGCCGCCTTGAACCGCGCGGCGAGGGGGTTGCTCCAATCGATCTGCGCAATGACGGCCGCTGGCGTCTCGCGCAGCGTCGTGTACAGCCGTTTTAGCCCGGCGCGTGCATCGTCCAGGTGCTGGTCCGAGTAGTTGAGCGGGCTGCGATAGTGGGCACGCACGATGAAGAAGCGCACTACCTCGGCGTCGTACCGGGCGAGCACATCGCGCACGGTGAAGAAGTTGCCGAGCGACTTTGACATTTTCTCGTTGTCGACCCGCACGAAGCCGTTGTGCACCCAGTAATTCACGAACGGATGGTCATGCGCACCTTCCGACTGTGCGATCTCGTTCTCGTGATGCGGGAACAATAGATCCTGCCCACCTCCGTGAATGTCGAAGTGCTCGCCCAGAAAGTGCTCGCTCATCGCCGAACATTCGATGTGCCAACCGGGTCGGCCCCGCCCCAACGGCGAGTCCCAGGCCGGCTCGCCGGGTTTGGCCGCTTTCCACAGCACAAAGTCGAGGGGGTCCTGCTTGTTCGGATCGACGTTCACGCGCTCCCCGGCGCGCAGGTCCTCGAGGGACTTGCCCGAGAGCTTCCCGTACTCGGGGAAGCCCCGCACCGAGTAGTACACATCGCCGTTGTCTGCGCGATAGGCGAGACGCTTGCGCATGAGCGCATCGATGATGTGCAGCATGCCTTGCACGTGTTCGGTCGCACGCGGTTCGTGATCTGGCTTCTCCACGCCAAGCGCCGCTGCATCCTCGTCCATGAAGGCGATAAAGCGATCAGTCAGTTGCTGGATGGTCTCGCGGTTCTCGCTCGCCCGGCGGATGATCTTGTCGTCGATGTCGGTGATGTTGCGCACGTATTGCACCGCGAAACCGCTCGCGCGGAGCCAGCGACGAATGACGTCGAACACGACCATCACGCGGGCATGCCCGATGTGGCAGTAGTCGTACACGGTCATGCCGCACACGTACATACGGACCTTGCCGGGCTCGAGAGGAATGAACGGTTGTTTCTGACGGGTCAGCGAGTTGTGGATCTGCAGCATGGGCAGGCGCCTGTGCCACCCTGCCATGCCAGGTCGGGAAACGCTGCGCGTCACGCAACGCCAAACGCCTGCCGACGGCTTGTGGAGGGATCGGACATATCCGGAAATCTGCTAGTATTACAATAACCTAGCAAACATTTCTGGCCAGTATATCACGATGCTCGCGCACCGCATTACGTTGGTTCTTGCGCTCGTGCTGAGCGCCCTGATCGCTGCACCGGCCGCACGCGCCGACGGATTCCAGGAGGCGCAACAGCTGTACAAGGAGGGCAAGCGCAGCGAGTCGCTGGCGCGCGTCGCGTCGCATCTCGAACAGAATCCGCGCGATGGGCGAGCGCGCTTCCTCAAGGGCGTCATCTTGACCGAGCAGGGCCGGACACAGGAGGCGATCGCGGTGTTCACGGCGCTCACGCAGGATTTCCCGGAACTGCCCGAGCCCTACAACAATCTCGCCGTGCTGTACGCCTCGCTCGGGGACTACAGCAAGGCGCGCGAAGCCCTCGAGATGGCAATCCGCACACACCCCAGCTACGCCACTGCGCACGAGAACCTAGGCGACATCTACGCCGCTATGGCGAGCGAAGCCTACGACAAGGCGTTGCAGCTGGACAAGGCGAACAAGACCGCGCGCACTAAGGTGGAACTGATCCGCCAGATCATCCCCGGTGGCCCGGCTGCCAGCGCTGCGCCAGCCGGGATTTCGACGCCACCCGTCACCGCCCCTCCGGCGAGCGCGCCGGCCGCCACGGCGCCAACTGTTGCCGACACCGGTGCCGCGGTGCCTGCGGACCCGTCGGTCGCAGTGCTCGCCCGCGTCGAGGCATGGGCGCAGGCATGGTCGCGCGGCGACGCGGCAACCTACCTCTCCGCCTATGCACCCGGGTTCCGGCCGCAGGGCGGCGAGACGCGCGCAGCATGGGAAGCGACCCGGCGGGCGCGGCTGGAACAGGCGCGCAACGTGCGCGTCACCATCGCCTCACCCAAGGTGGTGATCGACGACCCCTCGCACGCGACCGTCACGTTCCGCCAGCACTACGCGTCCGAGACCTTCAAGCGCACGGCCATGAAGACGCTGCACCTGGTCAACGAGGACGGGCGCTGGCTCATAGAACGAGAGATTATCGCAGACGAGTGAAGCCAGCCGCACCGGCCGGCGTCGCCCTGTCCGAGGCGTCTCTCCTGCTGTACTCTGGAGACGAACGGCTTGCGCTGAGCGACTTCGTGCACAGCGTGGCCTACGGCGGGCGCACGCGCAGGCGACTGGAAGATCGTGTACGAGGACCCCGGCTGAGCGCCACACCGGCGCGCCGACACTTCAAATGGAGAACACATGGTCAAACTGAACACGACGATGGGCACCATCACTCTGGAACTGGACGAAGCCAAGGCACCGGTGACGGCGCACAACTTTCTCGACTACGTGCGGAGCGGTTTCTACGCGAACACCGTGTTCCACCGCGTGATCGACGGCTTCATGATTCAGGGCGGCGGATTCGAACCGGGCTTGAAGCAGAAGACCACGCGCGACCCGATCAAGAACGAAGCCGACAACGGAGTGAGCAACAAGGCCTACACGGTGGCCATGGCGCGCACACCCGACCCACACTCGGCGTCCAGTCAGTTCTTCATCAACGTCGCCGACAACGACTTTCTCGATTTCAGTTCGCCCACGCCGCAAGGATGGGGCTACTGCGTCTTCGCGCGCGTCGTGGAGGGCAAGGAAGTAGTGGACCAGATCCGCAAGGTCGCCACTGGAAGCCGCGGCATGCACGACGACGTTCCGGTCGAGGACGTCATCATCAAGAGCGCCGAGCTCGCCTGAGACGCTTCGACGGCCCGACGCGGTGTCTGGCTCCACCCTGTTCTTGTCGGATCTGCACCTGAGTGCGGACCGGCCGCATGCGACCGAGGCCTTCCATCGATTCCTGGACGGCCCGGCCGCGTCGGCGGATGCCGTGTACGTGCTCGGGGACTTATTCGAGTATTGGGCGGGCGACGATGACCTGCACGAGCCGTTCAACGCGCAGATCGCGCACCGTTTCGCACGGCTGGCGCGCAGCGTGCCGGTTCACCTCATGCATGGCAATCGCGATTTCCTGCTGGCCCGGCGCTTCGCGCGTACCGCCTCGGCCTTGCCGCTGCACGACCCTGCGGTGGTGGACCTGTACGGCGTGCGCACCCTGCTCATGCATGGCGACCTGCTGTGCACGCAAGACCGCCGCTACCAGGCATTCCGGCGCGTGGTGCGCAACCGCCTGGTGCAGAGCATGTTCATGTGCCTGCCACTGGAGCGGCGCAAGCGCATCATCGGCGGCGCGCGGCGCATGAGCGAAGGCGAGAAGAACGTCAAGCAGATGGACATCATGGACGTGGCGCCCGGGGCAGTGGTGGACGCCTTCCGCCGTCACGGCTGCGCGCGCTTGATCCACGGCCACACGCACCGCCCCGCGCGTCACCAACTGCGCATCGACGGGCGCGCATGCGAGCGATGGGTGCTGTCGGACTGGTACTCGCACGGGCAGTATCTGCGCGTGACGCGCGAGGGCTGCGAGAGCGTGACGATTCCGTTCGATCCGATCTAGAGCCGGCCTACTCCAGCCCGCGCGCCAGATCGCTCTGCAGGTCGCGCACTGATTCCAACCCGACCGCTACTCGCAGCAACCCTTCCCCGATGCCGGCAGCGGCGCGCGCGGCCGGCGACAGGCGCCCATGGGTGGTGCTGGCCGGATGTGTGATGGTGCTCTTCGTATCGCCGAGATTGGCCGTGATGGAGATCAGTCGGCAGGAATCGGCCACTCGCCAGGCGGCCTCGCGGCCGCCCTTCACCACGAACGAGACGATGCCGCCACCCGCGCTCTGTTGGCGCTGCGCCAACTCGTGCTGCGGATGGCTCCGCAAGCCGGGGTAGAACACGCGCTCGACGCGCGGATGGCGTTCCAGCCAATCCGCCAGTTCGAGTGCGCCAGCGCAGTGCGCTTGCATGCGAAGTTTCAGCGTCTCCAACCCCTTCAGGATGACCCATGCATTGAACGGAGACAGCGTCGGCCCGGCATTGCGCAGGAAAGCGGTCAGCGGTTCTTCGATCAGCGCGCGGGCGCCGAGCACCGCACCGCCCAGGACCCGCCCTTGCCCGTCGAGGTACTTCGTCGCGGAGTGCACCACCACGTCGGCGCCGAGCGCGAGCGGGCGCTGCAGGGCCGGCGTGCAAAAGCAGTTGTCCACCGCCAGGAGGGCCGAATGTGCGTGCGCCAACTCCGCCAGCGCGGCAATGTCGTAGATTTCGGTCAGTGGATTGGACGGGGTCTCGAGGAAGATCAGGCGCGTGTTTGGGCGCATGGCGCTGCGCCACGCCGAGGCATCGGTGCCGGCGACAAAGCTAGTCTGGATGCCTAGGCGCGGCAGCCAGTTGTTGAACAGCTGCACGGTGGCGCCGAACAGGCTCTGGGATGCGACGATGTGGTCGCCGTTGCGCAGCAGGCCGAGCACGCAGGCGAGGATGGCCGACATTCCCGATGCGGTCGCAATGCAACACTGCGCGCGCTCCAGCGCTGCCAGGCGATCCTGGAACATGGAGACTGTGGGATTGGTGTAGCGCGAGTACACCATGCCGTCCTCGGCGCCGGAGAACCGCTCGGCCGCCTGGGCGGCGCTGGCGAAGACGAAGCTGGAAGTGAGGAACAATCCCTCGGAGTGTTCCTGGAACTGGCTGCGCTGCGTGCCCGCGCGCACCGCGAGCGTTTCGAAATCGAAATCAGTCATATCGGACCCACAAAAACGAAAAACCCGCGCAGCGGAACTGTCGCGGGTTTCCCCACGCTTTAGCTGCACTTGTAACGCGCCCGCAAGCTGTGACGTCAAATCGGCGCAAGGTTCAAACGATACCGGCTGTGGTGGCGTGCGTCAATACAGCCTTGCATCCCGCCGGTCCAGCGCAGTGGAATTGCCTCAGTCGGCTCCGACGAGATTCAGGTCGAGTTGCGTGGTGGCTACCGTGGAGCGGCGTCCGAGTTCGACGTCGTTGCGGTTGGCTTCGACACCGGCCAAGTACTCCGGCGTGACGTCGCCGGTGATGTACAGCCCGCTGAAACAGGACGTTTCGAAGCTCTTCACGCGCGGGTTGACCGACGAGACGTCGCGCACCAGCGCCTCGAGGTCCTGATAGATCAGGCAGTCCGCGCCGATCTCGCGGGCGATCTCCTCGTCGCTGCGTCCGGTAGCGATCAGCTCCTTGGCGCTGGGCATGTCGATGCCGTACACGTTGGGGAAGCGCACGGGCGGCGAAGCTGACGCGAAGAACACCTTGTTCGCGCCGGAGTCGCGCGCCATCTGCACGATTTCACGGCTGGTAGTGCCGCGCACGATGGAATCGTCCACTAGCAGCACGTTCTTGCCCTTGAACTCCATGCCAATTGCGTTGAGCTTCTGTCGCACAGATTTCTTGCGCACGCCCTGACCGGGCATAATGAACGTGCGCCCGATGTAGCGGTTCTTGATGAAGCCCTCGCGGTAGGCGATGTCGAGCTGGCCCGCCAGCTGCATCGCCGAGGGGCGGCTCGAATCCGGAATCGGAATGACGACGTCGATGTCGAGGTTCGCGTGATCGCGACGGATCTTGTCCGCGAGGCTCTCGCCCATGCGCAGGCGTGTCTCGTACACCGAGATACCGTCGATGACCGAGTCCGGTCGGGCCAGATAGACGAATTCGAAGATGCACGGATTGAGCGAGGGATAGGCAGCGCACTGCTTGCTGAAGAAGTTTCCTTCCATGTCGATGAAAATCGCCTCGCCCGGTGCGACATCGCGCACCAGCTTGAAGCCGAGGACATCTAGCGCTACGCTCTCGGAGGCGACCAGGTACTCGTCGCCCTTCTCGGTTTTCGAGGAGCCCACCACCAGCGGTCGTATGCCATAAGGATCGCGGAACGCGATCAACCCATAGCCAGCGATCATGGCCACCACCGCGTAGGCGCCGCGCACGCGCCGGTGCACGCCCGTCACTGCCTTGAAGATGGTGGCTGGATCCAGCGCATAGGAGGCCGATGCCTCCTGCAGCTCGTGCGCGAGCACGTTGAGCAGAACTTCCGAATCGGAGTTGGTGTTGACGTGGCGCAGATCCTGGCGGAACAGTTCGCGCTTGAGCTCTTCGGAGTTGGTCAAGTTACCGTTGTGCGCGAGCACGATACCGAACGGCGAGTTGACATACAGCGGTTGCGACTCCGCCGAGTTATCCGCCGATCCCGCCGTCGGATAGCGGCAGTGGGCGATGCCGCTGAACCCCGCCAGCGTGCGCATGTTGCGCGTACGGAACACGTCGCGCACCAAGCCGCTGCCTTTGTGCATGTGGAAGGTGCTGTGTTCGGCAGTGACGATGCCCGCCGCGTCCTGCCCGCGATGCTGCAGCACCAACAACCCGTCGTAGAGATACTGATTGACGGGCGCCTTCGCTACAACGCCGATGATTCCGCACATATCCGGCCTCGGTGATTTGAAACAATCTCGGCAATCGCGCCGCTCCCCGCCTCGAGGGTGGAGGCAACCGGCACTTTGACGCCGCTCAATCGTAACGTATCCGTTCCCCCACCGCCCGCGGAAGATACCCGCGCACCGCCAGCGCGAGCGATTCCAGCGCGGGCGTGAGCTTCGCCTCCTTCCAGATGCGCTCCCGCGGCAACGGCGTCAAGCCCACAATCAGTGTCGCCGCCCCCAGGAGGACGATCCCGCGCGCGAAACCGAACACCCCGCCTAGCAGGCGGTCGGCGCCGGACAGCGGCGATTTGCGCATAAGACCGGAAACGACCAAGGTGAGCAGGGCGAGAACCAGCAGCGCGCCCAGGAAGACCACGGCCAAACCGGCGGCGAGCCGCAACGACGGATTGGACAGCGATTGCGGCATGAAGGTCGCGGCGTAGGCTGCAAAGCGCACCGCCAGCCAAACAGCGATCACCCAGGACACCAAGGACATCAGTTCGCGCACCGCCCCACGCAGCACGCTAGCCAGCATGGACAGCACGAGCAGGGCGAGGATGGCGTAATCCAGGCCGTTCACCCGCGCTCGCACCGTGCGCCGATGTTCATTCGCCTTTCCCAACCACTTTGCCCGGATCGAACCCAAGCCTAACCAGGCGCTGGCGGGCCGACTCGGCGGCCTCCGCCTTCGCGAACGGACCTACGCGCACGCGGATCTTGCCGCCATCGGGCGTCTTCTCGGTGTAGACGGGAAACTTAAGCTTTTCCAGCCGACGCTTGAGTTCGCGCGCCTTGTCCAGCGAACCGGTGGCGATAAGTTGGACGACATAGCCCGACTTCGTGCCACCGGGCTTGGCGGTCTTATCTGGGATTTCTTGCTCGAGCGCATGCGTCGGCTTCTCGCCCGCGGGTCCGCTCTCCGGGGCAACTGGCGGCGGCGAAACCGCCGGCTCAGCCGGCGCGGCGTTCTGCGCCTGCTGCCCCGAGCCCGCGTCGGGAGCCGGTTCCGCTGGCAGGGGCGCTGGCGATTGCTCCGGCGGTGCGGCGGCGTCCGAGGCAGCGGAATCGGGTTGAACGGGCACTGGGCGCTGCGGTATGGTGTCCGCCGGCGGAGCGGGGATGGTTACCTCTGGTGTCGGCTGCATACCGCGCGGCTCGGAATCCAGAAGGATCGGCACGGCGGCGACTGCCACGATCACCAGAGCGATTGCGCCCATCAGGCGCCTTCGCGCACGCTTTCGAAGCTGGATCTCTTCGTCGGTTACGGGGCTTCGGGCCACGCTCTTCTCGCAGGTCAGCCAGGGTGGGGATGAGTGACAGCCAATGCGGCCGCTACCGTGAGGAAGGAACCGAAGATGATAATTTTATCATCCGGCCCCGCCTCTTCCCGCGCCCTGCGCAATGCTGAGCCCACGTCCTCGCACTCGATCACGGGTGTGTCTACCCCTGCGCCACGCAGGGCTGCATGCATTCCCTCCAGCGTCTCGCCGCGCGGACCCGGCAGCGGGGCAATGAACCAGCAGTCCATCTGCGGGGCGAGAACTTGCGCGACACCTGTGATGTCCTTGTCGCGCAGCATCGCGAACACGGCCAGCGATCGAGCCCCGGGAATGCGCGCAAGGGTTTCGCGCAGGCGCAACGCCGCATGCGGATTGTGCGCGACGTCGACGATCACTACGGGGCGTCCGGGCAGCACCTGGAAACGCCCGGGCAACTCCACCTCAACCAAGCCGCGCCGAATCGCCCCCATGTCGACTGGTAGGCGCCCGCGCAGGGTTTCCAGCGCCATCAGCGCTGCGCTCGCATTGCCCAGCTGGAATGCCCCGCGCAGGCTGGGCCAGGGCAGTCCGGCGCGCCGGCCGTTGAGGCTCCAGAACGTCCAGTCCTGCTCGCGCGGCAGTGCGCCGAAATCACGGTCCACCAGGAATACTTCGGCGCCAATCCGCGTTGCTTGTGCCAGCACGCTCGCGGGAGGGTCCGGATCCGCGACGACCGCCGGCCGGCGACTGCGGAAGATGCCTGCCTTCTCGAAGCCGATGGCCTCACGCGTACCGCCCAGGTACTCCATGTGATCCAGCCCCACGCTCACCAGAACCGCGCAATCCGCGTCGAACAGGTTGACCGCATCCAGGCGTCCGCCCAACCCGACCTCGAGAACGGCAGCTTCCACCCGCGCCTCGACGAACATGAGCACCGCGGCAAGTGTGCCGAATTCGAAATAGGTGAGCGACACCCCCGCGCGCGCCGCCTCTACGCTCTCGAATGCACGCACCAGCGCCGCGTCGTGGGCTTCGCGGCCGTCGATGAGCACGCGCTCGTTATAGCGCAGCAGGTGCGGCGAGGTATAGCGGCCGACGCGATAGCCGGCACAGCGCAGGAAGCTCTCCAGAAAGGCACAGGTCGAGCCCTTGCCGTTGGTGCCGCCCACGGTGATGAGCGGAAAGTCGGGCGCCAGCCCAAGCCGGGCGCGCACCTCGCCGATCCGCCCCAGGCCGAAGTCCATGCTCTTCGGGTGGAGGCGCTCGAGGTAGTCGAGCCAGTCCGTCAGCGGACTGCCGGAGGGGGGTGCTGCGGGCACGGAGGACAGCATCGGATACGGCTGCGCGCTGGTTGGCTGCCGAAAAGCGCTCGGCCGCGACTGGGCCAAGCTGTACGGACGATCAGGCGCTCGGCGTTCGCATCAGCAGTGTGATCAGGCTCGCGAGGCGGTCGCGCATCTCGCGCCGGTCCACGATCATGTCGATGGCGCCGTGTTCGAGCAGGAATTCCGCGCGCTGGAATCCCTCGGGCAGCGTCTGCTTGACCGTCTGCTCGATCACACGCGGCCCGGCGAAACCGATCAATGCGCCAGGCTCTGCGATCACCACATCACCGATCATCGCAAAGCTCGCAGACACACCGCCCATGGTCGGATCGGTGAGCACACAGATGAAGGGCAGGCGCTCGGCCGACAGCTGAGTCAGGGCTGCGGTGGTTTTGGCCATCTGCATGAGCGACATCAGCCCTTCCTGCATGCGCGCGCCGCCGCTGGCGGTGAAGCACACGAAGGCGCTCTTCTGCTCGATCGCGCACTGCGCGCCGCGCACGAAGCGCTCACCCACGACCGAACCCATCGAGCCCCCCATGAATCGGAATTCGAACGCTGCCACCACTGCGGGCACGCTCTTGATGGCGCCCTGCATCACAACCAGCGCGTCGCCTTCGCTGCTTTCGGCCTGATCGGCCGCAAGGCGGTCGATATAGCGGCGGCTGTCGACGAACTTGAGGAAGTCCACGGGCAACACCTCGGCACCGATTTCGTAGCGCCCCTCCGGATCAAGCGTGATCTCGAGCCGATCGCGCGCGGTGATCCGGTTGTGATGTGCGCACTTGGGGCAGACGTCTAGGCTCTTTTCGAGGTCCGCTCGGTAGAGAACCGCTTCGCATACCTCGCACTTGACCCAAAGGCCTTCGGGCACGGCCTTCCTGGCCGCGCCGGGGCTGCGCTTGATCTTCGGTGGAAGCAGCTTCTGCAACCAGCTCACGTCACCTCCGACAGTGACCGCGGCATCATCGTCCGCCGCGTCGTTGGGCATCGAACGGGTTATTCGTCCATGGCGCGGCGGATTCCACCGACCAGGGCCCGTACCTTCTCGACCGCCTGATCGGGGGCCGATGCTTCGATCTCCTGCACCAACCGGCTACCGATGACTACCGCATCGGACAACCTGCCCACCGCGCGTGCCGTCTCGCCATCGCGAATTCCGAACCCGACGCCAACCGGCAGCTTGATCTGCGACTTGATCTGCGGCACCTTGCGGGCAACCTCGTCCAGGTCCAGGTGGCTGGCACCGGTCACGCCCTTCAACGACACGTAGTAGATGTAGCCGCTGGCGACTCGCCCGATCTCACGGATTCTGCTGTCGGCCGAGGTCGGCGAGAGCAGATAGATGCTGTCGATCCCGCGCACCTTCAGCGCCTGCAACAGCTCGCTGCCTTCCTCGGGTGGGTAGTCCACCACGAGCACGCCGTCGACGCCGGCTTCGGCGGCCGCCTGGGCGAAGCGCTCCGCACCCATCGCCTCGATCGGGTTGGCATAACCCATCAGCACCACGGGAGTGGTTGCGTTCGTCGAGCGAAAGCTGCGCACTGCCTCGAGCACGCCCTTCATCGTGGTGTGCTGTTTGAGTGCGCGCTCGCTCGCGCGCTGGATGGCTGGACCGTCGGCCATCGGATCGGAGAACGGCACGCCCAGCTCGACGATGTCGGCACCGGCTTCGACCAGCGCGTGCATGAGCGGAACCGTGTACGCGAGCGAAGGATCGCCGGCGGTGATGAAGGGAATCAGCGCCTTGCGGCCCCTGACCTGCAGTGATTGGAACGTCGCTGGAATTCGTGACATGGGCAAAGGCGCTTGGCGTGATTGAGCGGGCGGGGATGCGTGTCGGCGTCAGAGCGTGATGCCTGAGGCCTTCGCCACCGTGTGCATGTCCTTGTCCCCTCGCCCCGAGAGATTGACCAGCAACACCTTGTCCTTGCCCATGCCCGGCGCGATCTTCATCGCGTGCGCGAGCGCGTGGCTCGATTCCAGCGCGGGCATGATGCCCTCCATCCGGCACAGCGTGTGGAATGCCTTCAGCGCCTCTTCGTCCGAGGCCGCCACGTACTCGGCGCGGCCGCTGTCCTTGAGCCACGCGTGCTCGGGACCCACGCCCGGATAGTCCAGGCCGGCGGAGATCGAGTGCGTCTCGATGATCTGACCGTCGTCGTCCTGCAGCAGATAGGTGCGGTTGCCGTGCAGCACGCCCGGCCGGCCGGCGCACAGCGTGGCAGCGTGATGGCCGGTGGGTATGCCCTCGCCGGCCGCTTCCACGCCGATGAGGCGCACGCCGCTCTGCTGGATGTAAGGGTAAAACACGCCCATCGCGTTGCTGCCTCCGCCGACACAAGCGAGGATCGCGTCGGGCTGTCGCCCGATCTCCTCGGGCATCTGCGTGAGCAGTTCCTTGCCCACGACGGAATTGAAATCCCGCACCATCATCGGATAGGGGTGCGGGCCTGCGACGGTGCCGATGATGTAGAAGGTGGTCTCGACGTTGGTCACCCAGTCGCGCATGGCCTCGTTGAGCGCGTCCTTGAGCGTCTTGGAGCCGCTCTCCACTGGCACCACCGTGGCGCCCAGCAGCTTCATCCGGTAGACGTTGCTGGCCTGGCGCTTGATGTCCTCCGAGCCCATGTACACCACGCATTCCATGCCGTAGCGCGCGGCGACGGTGGCGGATGCCACGCCGTGCTGACCGGCGCCGGTCTCGGCGATGACGCGTTTCTTGCCCATGCTCTTGGCCACCAGCGACTGACCGACGGTGTTGTTGATCTTGTGGGCGCCGGTGTGATTGAGATCTTCGCGCTTGAGCCAGATCTGCGCGCCGCCAAGATGTTCGGACAGGCGCTTGGCGTGATAGACAGGGCTGGGACGCCCGACGTAGTGCTTCAGCTCGTACTGGAATTCGCGCTGGAACTCGGGATCGTCACGCAGGCGCAGATACTCGCGCTTGAGTTCTTCGAGCGCGTACATAAGGGTCTCGGCGACGAACACCCCGCCGTAGGGCCCGAAGTGACCTTTGCTGTCCGGCAGATCGTAGATCTGCCCGGCCTCATACATCTGCATTGCGCGCTCCTCGAATGAATGCGGCGACCTTGGCCGGATCCTTGATGCCTTTGCTGCGTTCCACGCCGCTGCTCACGTCCACGGCCCACGGCCTGACGCGGCGCACGGCCTGTTCCACCGTCTCGGGCGTGAGCCCGCCGGCAAGCACGATCGGAAGAGGAAGGCCCGCAGGAATCAGCGACCAGTCGAATGCCAGCCCGGTCCCACCGTGATGCTTCTCGTCGAAAGCGTCGAGCAGCAGCCCTTTCGCGTCCTGAAAACGGCGCGAGCATTGTAGCAAATCCACCCCCTGCTTCATCCGTACCGCCTTGATGTATGGTCGGTCGAAAGCCGCACAGTACTCAGGGGATTCCTCGCCATGGAACTGCAGCAACTGCAGGGGCACGGCGTTGAGCACAGCGCGCACCTGAGCGGGGTCGGCGTCCACGAACAGGCCCACGGCGGTCACGAACGGGGGCAGGGCAGCCACCACCGCGCGCGCGCGCTCCGGCTGAACATGGCGCGCACTGGCAGGGTGAAACACCAGCCCGATGGCGTGCGCACCGGCGTGCGCAGCGACGCGTGCATCCTCCGGCGTGGTGATCCCGCAGATCTTGACGGCGGTGGCCACCCTCAGGCGTCCAGAAGCGCGGGCAGTGCCAGCCGCGCAAGCAGTTCCCGGCTGTCCGCCGCCGGCGGTGGCACGCCCCACCGCGCGTCGTACTCGACCTCGGCCAGGTACAGGCCGCCGGCAGCGAAGGTCGGCGCGGCACGCGTGCGGTCCCGGCCCTCGAGTATCTGCCCGATCCACTCCACCGGGCGCGAGCCGTTGCCCACGCGTACCAGGCTGCCCACGATATTTCGCACCATGTGATGCAGGAAGGCATCCGCGCGCAGGTGGAATACGAACATCGCGCCGTGCTGTTCAATATCCAGGCGTCGCAGCGTCTTCACCGGCGAACGCGCCTGACATTCGGCCGCGCGGAAAGCGCCGAAATCGTGCGTCCCGAGCAGGGCACGCGCTGCCTCGCGCATGCGCGCGAGATCGAGATCGTGGTGGTGCCAGCCCAGGTGCTCGGCGAACAGTCCGGGCCGCTCCCGGCGGTTGAGCAGCACGTATAGGTAGGCGCGCCCGCGCGCGCAGAAGCGCGCGTGGAAATCGGGTGCGACTTCGAGGGCCCAACGCACACCGCAGGAGCGCGGCAGCAGGGTGTTCGCACCGCGCACCCAGGCCGTCAGCGGGCGCTGCGCCTCGGTGTCGAAATGCACCACCTGTCCCAGCGCATGGACGCCGGCGTCGGTGCGCCCCGCGCACTGGGTGACGATGGGCTGCGCCGCGATGTGCGACAACGCGCGTTCGAGACAGTCCTGCACGGCGCCGCCCGAAGGCTGCGTCTGCCAGCCGCAGTAGCGGCTGCCGTCGTATTCGATGCCGAGAGCAATGCGCACGTCGCAGAGGATACCTGCAAAACTTCACCGTGGCCGCCGGCACGCGATGCGGCCCCTGGAAAGCGACACGGCCCGAAAGGGCCGTGTCGCGCTTGCTGCGGTGTGGCCTGTAAAGGCCATCAGCCTGGTCTCACATCACGCCAGAGCCTCCAGCACGCGCTGGGCAGCGGCCTGCTGTTCGTTGTCGCCCTCGGCGATGACTTCGCGCAGGATTTCGCGCGCGCCATCCTTGTCGCCCATCTCCTGATAGGCCTTGGCGAGGTCGAACTTGGTCTGCACGTCGTACCAGCGATCGTCCCGTGCGCCGCCATCGACCGAGCCCTCGGACTCGCCACTCAGGTCCAGGTCGATACTGGACAGGTCGATTTCGGGCGTCGAACTGGTGCCCACGTCGAGTCGCGGCTCCACTTTGTCCAACGCACCTTCATCCAAAGAAATTTTGCTCAGATCGAACTGCACGCTCGAGGGCGCATCGCCGCTCGTCGTCTGCGAGAACGCGTTGGTGACCGTGCGCATGGTGTCCTGCTGCGGCGCCTCCGCTCCCAAGCCGTTCAGGTCGAAGTCGAAATCGAGCCCGACTGTCTTGCCCTGATCGGCGCTCAGATCCAGATCCATCACCGGGCGCTGCTGCGTCTGCGCCATGCTGGCGCCGGTGGACTGAGCGAGCTTGCTCATCTCGTCGTGGCCGGCGCTCAGGTTCGAGAGATCCACATCGGTGCTGGTACCCGCGGTGGCGCCCAATCGCGTCAGATCGATGTCGGTCTTGGTGGCAGCGTCGGTATCGTCCAGCCCGATGTCGAAGTCGAGCTTGTCGTCCATCGCAGCTGCACCTGCGGCTGCTGCGGCAGCAGCAGCCGCAGCCGCACCGGTCGGCTTGCCCAGCGCGTAGCGCGGGTTCTGCGGATCGAGTGCATAGCCCATTCGAGCGGCCTGCAGCCAGGTGTCTCCCTGGCCGCCGGTGGCCGTGTGCAGCTCGCGCGCGACGCCGTCGAACGCAGCGACGTCCTTGCGCTTGGAATAGATCTCGAGCAGTTTCAGGTGGATTTCGTGACGGCGCGGATTGCTCTGCAGCGCCTCTTTCAGGATCTCCTCGGCTTGGCCATCGCGGCCGTAGGCGAGATAGATCTCGGCTTCGGCCAACGGATCGACGTCCTCGTTTATCGGCGGCATGCCAGTCGAGGGCAACCCGGTGGAGGCTTCCGTGCTCGCTTCGGCCGCAGCCCGCTGATCCAGCGGCTGATCCGCCGCCTCGGAGGACTCGGGCGCCGCACCCGCCTTGCGCTTGCGCGCGACCTTGAACCCGATGAAGCCGAGCAGTCCCAGTACGATGGCACCGCCGGCCAGATACAGGGGTTGATCGAGCAGCGTGTCCGTGACGCTGGGCGCGGGCTGGGCCACGACCTTAGGCTTTTTGGCCTTCGCCGGTTTCTCCGCCTTTGGCGTTTCCTGGGCCGCCGGCACTTCCGAAGTCGGTACGGCTTCCGTGACAGCAGGCGCGGGCACTGGTGCCGCGTCAACCGGCGGCTGGGCGGCCGACTGCTGTGCATCGGCCATGCCCTTGTTCTTGATCTCGAGCAGCGACTGCATGTCCTTGACCTGCTTCTCGAGCATCGCTACCCGGTCGTTCTGCTCACGGATGGTCTTGTCGCGCGCGGCCAACTCTTCCTCCAGGGCACGCGTGCGACCCTGAGCGTCAGCCGCGGCGGCACTCTCTCCGCCAGACAGCTTGACCACTTCCTTCGATTGCTCGGCTCCGGCGGGGGCGGCATCGTTGACCATCGGGGAGATGCTGCCCGAGGCGCTCTGGCCCATCGCCGGTTCGACTGCGACGTCGCCGGCAGCGGCGGCCAGCTTCTCCCGGTAAGCGTTGAAATCGGCGGTCTGCATGCGCACGATCTTGCGCGCCTCAGCCGGATCGATCGCGGCCGCGTCGGCACCACCGGGAATCTGTAGCACCTTGCCCGCCTTCAGGCGGTTCATGTTGCCATCCACGAACGCTTCCGGATTGGCGCGCGTGAGCAGGACTAGCATCTGGTCGAGCGAGACATCCTCGGAAACGAATTCGCGGGCGATCTTGCTCAGCGTGTCGCCGCGCGCGACCGCGTAGCGGTCGGCTGCGCGCTCGTCCGGCACGGCGGCGGGCCCGGCTTGGGCCGCGGGCGTAGCGGGCTGCCGCTCAGCCGAGGCCACTGCTTCGGCCGCAGGCGCCTGTTCGGCGGACGCCCCAGCGCTGGACTCGGTCATCGGTTGATCGGCAACGCCGACGCCAGGTTCGGCCACGGGTTCGGGGACCGGCTGTGCAGCCACAGGCGCCGGCTCGGTCAATTCGCTGCCGAGCTGGGTCGTGACCTGCGATTCCGGAGCGGCCACCGGCGCAGGCGCGATTTCGGGCGCGACACGCGGTTGCCTGACGGATGCTTCGCCCTGGTCGTTGGCGAAGGTAGGCGGATCGATCAGCGCGGTATACCCGCGCAGGATGCGCCCGCCATTCCAGGTCAGTTCGACGAGGATGTCCACGAAAGGCTCGTTGATCGGCTGCGCCGTGACGGCGACGATGTACGGCTGACCGGACTGACGCAGCTCCAGGCTCAGCTGCAAGCCCATCGACGGCGTCGGGTACGGCAGATTGTTCTGCACATAGGTTTCGATCGACGCGAGGCGCGCGCTGAGGGTCTCCAACTCACCCTTTTCGACGGCCACGACATCGATCTCGGCGCGCAGAGGCTGACCGAGATCCGACAGGACATTCAGCCGGCCCAGTCCTGCGGCACCTGCAGCTGACGACAACGCGAGCATGGCGCTCGCCAACACCACAGAGCGGGAGACTGGTTTGCCCACGGCGCCACCTTTCTTTATGACCATGAGTTCTTTAGAAAATTAACATCGTGAAGTTATGGATGCAAGCTCATCCACCGTCTGAGTTGTACAGGTAACTCAGCATTTTTCCTCGTTATTTTTCGGCCGGTGTACCGGACTCTTTAATGGTCTTTCACCAAACCGCCGGGCCGGTTGGCATTCCTTGGCATTGCCGGTTCGAATGTAAAACGCCTGCGCCCAGAAGCAAGAGCCTCGCCAGCGCGCCTTCCTTTCGGGCGAGCGCAGCGCGGGACGCAGCCGGCCTGGAGCCCGCCGTGGCGTGTTCCGCCCTCGGGCGTGAGGTGTTCAGCGGCGCTCGGCCAGGATGCGCAGCATGCGGCGAAGGGGCTCCGCCGCCCCCCACAACAGCTGATCTCCGACGGTGAATGCGCTCAGATAGTCGCCGCCCATCGGCAATTTGCGCAGACGCCCGATCGGTACCTGCAACGTCCCAGTCACGTGCGTGGGGGTCAGCTCGCGCAGGCTTGCCTCGCGCTCGTTAGGAACCACTTTCACCCACGCGTTGGCCTGAGCCAGCAAGCCTTCGATCTCCGCCAGCGGCACATCGCGCGTAAGTTTGACCGTCAGCGCCTGGCTGTGGCAGCGCATGGCGCCGATGCGAACGCAGATGCCGTCAATAGGAATCGGGTTGGCTTCGCGGCCAAGGATCTTGTTGCCTTCGGCCTGCGCCTTCCACTCCTCCCGGCTCTGGCCATTGCCCAGGTCCTTGTCGATCCAAGGCAACAGACTGCCGGCGAGCGCATGGCCGAAGTTCTCCCGCGGCAGGCTGTCGCCGCGCAGGGTCGCGCTCACCGTCCGGTCAATGGTCAGGATGGACGAGGCCGGGTCGGCCAGCAGGTCACGCACGCAGGCGTGCACCGCGCCCATCTGCGCCACCAGCTCGCGCATGTTCTGCGCGCCCGCACCGGAAGCGGCCTGGTAGGTCATCGCGCTGATCCACTCAACCAGCCCGGCCTTGAACAGGCCATGCATGGCCATCAGCATGAGGCTGACCGTGCAGTTGCCGCCGATGTAGTCCTTGATGCCCCGGGTCAGGGCCTGGTCGATGACGTCCCGGTTGACCGGGTCGAGGATGATGACGGCATCCTCGCGCATGCGCAGCGCCGACGCGGCGTCGATCCAGTGGCCTTTCCAGCCCGCGGTGCGCAGCTTCGGGTGGATGTCGTTGGTGTAGTCCCCGCCCTGACAGGACACCAGCACATCGTGGCGCGCCAGGGCGGCGATGTCGCGCGCGTCCTCCAGCGGCTGGGTCGGGCGGCCGATATCCGGCCCCTTGCCGCCCGCCTGCGAGGTGGTGAAGAAGCTCGCCTCGAAGTAGTCGAAATCGCGCTCCTCGAGCATACGCTGCATCAGCACCGAGCCCACCATGCCGCGCCAGCCGATAAACCCTGCCCGCATCATCTTCTCTCTCCCGTCCCTAGCGGTGCGCCAGCGCGCTGACCACCGCGTCACCCATCTCGGCGGTGCCGACCTTGCGCATGCCGTCCTGCCAGATGTCACCGGTGCGCAACCCCTCACGAAGCACCTGTCGTACCGCCCCCTCGATGCGATCGGCCACATCGCCACGGTTGAAGCTGTAGCGCATCATCATCGCCATCGACAAAACGATGGCGAGCGGATTGGCCACGCCCTTGCCAGCAATGTCCGGCGCCGAGCCGTGGATCGGTTCGTACATGCCTTTGTTATTCGCGTCGAGGGAGGCCGACGGGAGCATGCCGATCGATCCCGTCAGCATGGAGGCCTCGTCGGACAGGATGTCGCCGAACATGTTGCCGGTGACGATGACGTCAAACTGCTTGGGCGCACGCACCAGTTGCATGGCAGCGTTGTCCACGTACATATGACTCAGCGCCACCTGCGGATAGTCCCTGGCGACCTCGTTGACCACCTCGCGCCACAGGATGCTGGTATCGAGCACATTGGCCTTGTCCACCGAGCACAGCCTTCGATTGCGCTTCATGGCGATGTCGAAGCCCGCACGCGCGATGCGACGAATTTCGGACTCGCGGTACTTCATGGTGTCGAAGCCCTCGCGCTCGCCATCGGTCTCGCGGCGGCCGCGCGGCTGCCCGAAATAGATATCGCCGGTCAACTCGCGCAGGATCATGATGTCGAGCCCCGCGACCACCTCCGGTTTGAGCGTCGACGCCGAGGCCAGTTCGGGATAGAGCACCGCCGGGCGCAGATTGGCGAATAGCGCCAATTCCTTGCGCAGGCGCAGCAGCCCCTGCTCCGGACGCATCGGACGCGGCAGCGTATCGTACTGCGGTCCGCCCACTGCACCGAACAGGATGGCGTCGGCCGCCCGCGCGATCGACAGCGTGGACGAGGGCAGCGGATCCTGCGCCGCATCGTAGCCCGCGCCACCGACGGGCGCTGCCTCGGTTTCGATCTTCAGGCCGTCGCTGCGCAATGCGTCCAGGACCTTGATGGCCTGGGCCATGATCTCGGGCCCGATTCCGTCTCCCGCCAGTACTGCGATCTTCATGTCGTCATCCTGCCAAACGAAAAAATAACGCCGCGCGGTCCGGCTTCGCAGCCGGCACGGCACGGCGCGACGGTCTGCTGAGCGACGTTCTAGCCGAACAGCCAGGGCTGCTCGGCCCTGCGTTTCACCTCGAAAGCGCGAATCTGGTCTGCGTGCTGCAACGTGAGGCCGATCTCGTCGAGGCCGTTGAGCAGGCAGTGCTTGCGAAACGCATCGATGGAGAACGGATAGCCCTGTCCGCGCGGGCTCAGCACGACCTGCTTGTCCAGGTCCACCACCAGCCTGTAGCCGGGTGTCGCCTCCACCTCACGGAACAGCTGATCCACCGCACCGCCTTCGAGCACCACCGGCAGCAGGCCGTTCTTGAAGCAGTTGTTGAAGAAGATGTCGGCGAAGCTTGGCGCGATGACGCAGCGGAAACCGTAGTCAAGCAGCGCCCAGGGCGCGTGCTCACGCGAGGACCCGCAGCCGAAATTCTCTCGCGCCAGAAGAATCTGCGCACCCTTGTAGCGCGGCTGGTTCAGCACAAAGGTAGAGTTAAGCGGCCGGCGCGCGTTGTCCATGCCCGGCTCACCAGGGTCAAGGTAGCGCCACGCGTCGAATAGGTTGGGGCCGAACCCGCTGCGCTTGATCGACTTCAGAAACTGCTTCGGGATGATGGCATCGGTGTCCACGTTCGCCCGGTCCAGGGGGGCGACGAGGCCATCGAGCCGCACGAACTTCTCCATCACTTGCTCTTCTTGGCCGCGTTCTCGATCGAATCGCCGGCCTTCTCGATGTCCTTGCCCATGCCTTCCATGGTGTTGCATCCGGCCGAGGTGAGCGCAGCGACAACCACCAGCAGCAGCGTCCATACCGACTTGTTCTTCATGACATACTCTCTCGATCAGAAGTCCGAGCGCACATCGACGAAACGCCCGGCGATCGCGGCAGCAGCTGCCATCGCCGGGCTGACCAAGTGCGTGCGCCCACCTGCACCTTGTCTGCCTTCGAAGTTGCGGTTTGAGGTGGAGGCACAACGCTCCCCCGGTTCCAGCCTGTCGTCGTTCATCGCCAGGCACATCGAACAACCCGGTTCGCGCCAGTCGAAGCCGGCATCGCGGAAGACGCGATCGAGTCCTTCCGTTTCAGCCTGGCGCTTGACCAGACCGGAGCCGGGCACCACCATCGCAAGCTTGACGTTGCCCGCCACCCGCCTGCCCTTGACCACCGACGCCGCCGCGCGCAGATCCTCTATGCGCGAGTTGGTGCAAGAGCCGATGAACACCTTGTCGATGCGGATATCCGCGATGGGCGTGTTCGGCTGCAGGCCCATGTAGTCGAGCGCGCGCTCGAGGGCCTTGCGCTTGCCCGGATCGATGATCTGCGCCGGATCCGGCACGCGGCTGTCGATGGTGGCGACCATTTCCGGCGAGGTGCCCCAGGTCACCTGCGGCTTGATGCTGCTGCCGTCGAGCCTCACCACCTTGTCGAACTGCGCACCCGCATCGCTCGCCAGCGTGCGCCAATAGGACACGGCGCGCTCCCACGCTTCCCCCGTGGGGCAGAAGTTGCGCCCGCGCAGGTAGTCGATGGTGATGTCGTCCACGCCTACCATGCCAGCGCGTGCACCGGCCTCGATCGCCATGTTGCACAGCGTCATGCGCCCTTCCATCGACAGCCCGCGCACGGCGCTGCCAGCGAACTCGATGGCGCAACCGGTTCCACCGGCGGTGCCGATCTCCCCGATCACCGCCAGCACCATGTCCTTGGCGGTAACGCCGCGGCCGAGACGGCCATCGACGTGCACCAGCATGTTCTTCGCCTTCTTCATAACCAGGCATTGCGTGGCGAGCACGTGCTCGACCTCGGACGTGCCGATGCCGAAGGCCAGGCAGGCGAAGGCGCCGTGCGTGCTGGTATGCGAATCGCCGCACACCACCGTCATGCCCGGCAGGGTGGCGCCCTGCTCCGGCCCGATCACGTGCACGATGCCCTGGCGCCCGTCCAGGAAGGGGAAGTAGGCCTTCGCGCCGAAGGTCTTGATGTTCGCATCCAGCGTTTCGACCTGCGTGCGCGATATCGGATCGCGAATGCCCTGGTCCCAGTTGCGGGTGGGGGTGTTGTGATCCGCGGTGGCGACGATGGAATCCACGCGCCAGGGTTGGCGGCCGGCCAGGCGCAGCCCTTCGAAGGCCTGCGGACTGGTCACTTCGTGCACCAGGTGCCGATCGACGTAGATCAGCGCGGTGCCGTCGTTTTCCTCACGCACCACATGGCTGGCCCACAGCTTGTCGTAAAGGGTCTGCGCTTGCTTCATGGGGAATCCGCCGAAAGCCACCGATTATGGCACAGGCCCTGGCGCGCCAGGCATCGCGCTGTGGCCCGGCGGCTTAGGCGCCGCTCGCGCTGGCGGTTGCCGCGCGCGGCAGGCGCAGCCAGGCCGATACCAGCACCAGCGCAAGCAGCGCCGCAACCGATCCGCACGCGAAGGTGAGCGCCGGGCCGAGGTGGGTCCAGAGCCAGCCGCTGGCGAACATCCCGACCGCCCCGCCGGCGCCGAAGCCCAGCGCCGAGTACAAGGCCTGGCCGCGCGCCTGGTAGCGCCCCTGGAAGAAGTGATGGATCGCGGCCAGCGCCGCGGCGTGGTGCGCGCCGAAGGTCGCCGCGTGCAGCAGCTGCGCCAGCGCTATCACGATCTCGCTCTGCACCGCCCAGCCGATCACGGCGAAGCGCAGCACCGCGCACATCAGACTGATGCCGATCACCGCGCCGATGCTGAACCGACGCAGGATGCGCGGCATCCACAGGAACACCAGGATCTCGGCGATGACCGACAGCGCCCACAGGATTCCGACCGCGCTCTTCGAGTAACCGTTGTTCACCAGGTGGATCGAATAGAACGCGTGGTACGGTCCGTGCGCCACCGACATCAGGAAGCAGGCCGCGAACAACACGATGACCTCCGGCCTCAACATGATGCGTCCGAGGGGCACGTGCTCGCCGTGCGCCGTCGCGCGCGGATCGGGCGGCAGCGCCCACGAAGACGCGGCCATGAGCGCAAACAGCAGCACCAGCAGCCCCGGCAGCAGGCCGATACCGGCGCGGTCGAACAGCGCACCGAGCAGCGCGACGGCCAGGATGAAACTGATCGAGCCCCACACGCGAATGCGCCCGTAATCCCCCAAGTGCCCGCGCAGATGGCCCAGCGTGGAGGCCTCGACCAGCGGCAGCGAGGCGCTCCAGAACACGTTGAGCAGCAGCAGCACGGCGAACAGCCACAGGAAGCTCTGGCCGAGCAGCAAGCCGGCGCTGGCGAGGGTGGCGGCGAGCGTGGTGACCAGCACCAGCGACCGGCGCGTGCCGCGGTGGTCGGCCAGCCACGCCCATAACGCGGGGAAGACGATGCGCGCCACCGGCCCCAGCGCCAGAAGCATGCCGATCTCCTGCGGCGTGAAGCGCAGCGACTGCAGGTACAAGGCGAAATATGGCGCGTACGCGCCGAGCATGGCGAAGTACGCGAAGTAGAACAGCGCGAGACGGGCGTAGACCCGGGGATCGCGCCTGGATCCGGCCGCCGGGGGCATCGCCCGGCTCAGTGCCCGTCGGACTTGCCGCCGGTTCCGGTGGCGTCCGGCGCCGCCGCCGGGATGCGAGGCGTGCCGCTGTCGACGTCAGCGTTCTGCGCCCGGTGGCGCAGCGCATGATCCATGAGCACGATGGCCAGCATGGCCTCGACGATGGGGGTGGCACGAATCCCGACACAGGGATCGTGCCGGCCGTGCGTTTCGACGGTCGCGGCCTCGCCTGCCTTGTTCACCGAACGGCGCGCGATGCGGATGCTCGAGGTGGGCTTCACCGCGACATTGACGAGGATATCCTGCCCGGTGGAAATCCCGCCGAGGATGCCGCCCGCATGATTGCTGAGGAATCCCGCCGGGGTCATCTCGTCGCCGTGTTCGCTGCCGCGCTGCGCGACGCTGGCGAAGCCGGCACCGATCTCCACGCCCTTGACCGCGTTGATGTTCATCATGGCGTAGGCGATGTCGGCATCGAGCTTGTCGTAAACCGGCTCACCCCACCCGGGCGGTACGTTGCTCGCCACCGCGCTGATGCGCGCACCGACCGAGTCGCCGGCCTTGCGCAGATCGTCCATGAACGCTTCCAGGCGTGGCACCGCGCTCGGGTCGGCGACGAAGAAGGGGTTTTTCGGCACTGCGTCCCAGCTCACGAACGGCACCTCGATCGGTCCGAGCTGCGACAGGTAGCCGCGGATGTCCACCGCGTGGCGCTCGCGCAGCCACTTGCGCGCGATGGCTCCGGCCGCGACCCGCACCGCGGTTTCGCGCGCCGACTGGCGGCCCCCGCCGCGGAAATCGCGCACCCCGTACTTTTGCCAGTACGTGTAGTCGGCGTGTCCGGGACGGAATGCATCCTGGATGTTCGAGTAGTCCTTGCTGCGCGCGTCCACGTTGCGGATCAGCAGCCCAATCGGCGTGCCGGTGGTGACACCCTCGAACACCCCGGAGAGGATCTCCACGGTGTCCGGTTCCTGGCGCTGGGTGACGTGGCGCGAGGTGCCCGGGCGACGGCGATCGAGCTCGTGCTGGATGTCGGCCTCAGTGAGCGGGAGTCCAGGCGGACAGCCGTCCACGACGCAGCCGATGGCCGGTCCGTGGCTCTCGCCGAAGGAGGTCACGCAGTACAGTTTGCCGAGGGTGTTGCCGGACATGGAATCAGGTCGCGGGCGCGGCTGCGCCGGCCCGTCGGGAAAGGCTTGGAGTCTAGCACAGGGCCTCCGCCCGCCCTGCGCAGGCGGCTCCGCTACACTAGCGCCATGCGACAGTACCTCGACCTGATGCAGCGCATCCTCGACACGGGCGTGCGCAAGAGCGACCGCACCGGCACCGGGACCATCAGTATCTTCGGTCCGCAGATGCGCTTCGACCTGGCCGAGGGCTTCCCCCTGGTCACCACCAAGAAGCTGCACGTGAAATCGATCGTGCACGAGCTGCTGTGGTTCCTGCGCGGCGACACCAACATCGCCTACCTGCGCGAGAACGGGGTCAGCATCTGGGACGAGTGGGCCGATGCGAACGGCGATCTGGGCCCGGTGTACGGGCACCAGTGGCGTTCCTGGCCGGCGCCCGGCGGCGACAGCATCGACCAGCTCGGTCAGGTGCTGGCGGAATTGAAGCGCAACCCGGATTCGCGCCGGCTGCTGGTCTCAGCTTGGAACGTCGCCGACATCCCGAAGATGAAGCTGGCGCCGTGCCACGCCTTCTTCCAGTTCTACGTCGCGCAAGGTCGGTTGTCGCTGCAGCTGTACCAGCGCAGCGCGGATTTCTTCCTGGGCGTGCCATTCAACATCGCCTCCTACGCCCTGCTCACCCTGATGGTGGCGCAGGTGTGCGGCTTGAAACCTGGGGAGTTCGTGCACACGCTGGGCGACACGCACCTCTACCTGAACCACCTGGAGCAGGCGCGCGAGCAGCTAGCGCGCACACCGCGCACGCTGCCGAGGATCCGGCTCAACCCCGCGGTCACCGACCTGTTTACCTTCCGCTTCGAGGACATCGCCCTCGAGGGATACGATCCGCACCCGGCCATCAAGGCGCCGGTCGCAGTATGAGCGCGGCCAGCACGCGCCTATCGCTGGTGGTGGCGATGGGCAGCAATCGCGTGATCGGTGCCGGCGGCGCCCTGCCCTGGCATATCCCCGAGGACCTGAAGCGCTTCAAGGCGCTGACCCTCGGTCATTCCATCATCATGGGGCGCAAGACCTACGCCTCCATCGGCCGGCTCCTGCCAGGGCGCACCTCTGTGATCGTCACCCGCAGCCGCACATTGCAGATTCCGGGGGCGATCGTGGTGAACTCCCTGGACGAGGCGGTCGCGCGCTGCGCCGGGCAGGGCGAGGTCTTCGTCATCGGGGGTGGCGAGCTCTACCGCGAGGCGCTGGCACGCGCCGACCGCATCTACCTCACGCACGTCCATCTCGCGCCCGATGGCGACACCGTCTTCCCGGAACTGGCGCCGCAGGCGTGGCGGGAGATCGGGCGCGAGCCGCTGGCGTGGAAGGACGACGGCAGCGTACTGGCGGAGTTGGTGGTCCTCGACCGCACATCCTAGGCCCCGAGTCAGACTGCTCACCTGGACGCCGGCTCGCTGCAGCGAGGTGCTACCAGTCGTAGCGCAAGGTGACGTACGCCTGCCAGCGATCGTACTCGTTCAAATCGATGTTCGAAGTGTTGCGGATGTAGCTCACCTGAGGCGACAGACGCCACGCGTTCGCCAGCAGATAGTGCACGCCGGTCGCTGCAGCGTACTGGTGGTCGCGGCGCGTGGTCTGGAAGCTCGGGTCCTCGCCGCGATAGTCCCGGCGCTCGTAGCCCAGCGAGCCGAACCACCAGACACGTTCCGCCAAGGCCTTCTGGCCGCCCGCGCGGATACCCAGCGGACGGTGGGCGAGGAAGTCAAAGTCGTCGTCGCGTTCGCGCTCCACCCCGCCGTACAGGCCGACGTAGGCGCTGGGATCCCCGCCGCGCAGGGCGAAGGCGTAGCCAAGCCCGAGGATGACACGATCGGCATCGCGCTCCTGTTCGCTCGGGTAATGCAGCGCCGCGTACTGCAGGTAGGCGGTGAGTTGCTGGCGTGCGGAGAGATCGCGCGTCCACTGCACGGTTGCCCCCGCGGCATTGCGGTAGCCGCCGGAATAGTCCGGGTCGTCCAGCAGGAAGGTGTTGAGCTGGCCGATGACAGTCCAGGTATCGCGACCTGTATTGAACGCAGTACCGAGGTAGCCGTCGATGTAGCCGGTGCCGAAGTCCGACTCGTGCAAGTTGAAGCGCTTGTACAGGCTCAGCCCCCCGATCAGCGCGGCACGCGCGGACAGGGGTGCGTTCACCGCGGCGCCGATGTTGAAGGAGAAGAAGCCGTCTTCCTGCTCCTGCGCACTGGGATCGAGGGCGAACTCCAGTCCGTTGAACGCCGGCACCGCGATCTGGTTGAGGTCGGTGGCGCCATTGACGTTGCTGTCGTAACCGGCGCTGAACTCGAGAAAAAACTGGGCCCTTAGCGTCTCGCCGCGGTCGATCTGCGCGATCGCGCTGAGGTAGCGGTCGATGGTCTGCGCGGTCTCGGGCGTGATCGACTCTGCGCGTACGGCCTCGAATTCGCGGCGGGCGGTCTGTGTCTCGTTCAGGTTGTAGTAGGCGCGCGCGATCTGAGCGCGCGCGGCCACGTTCCCCGGCTGCACCGCCAGCACGCGTTCCAGCGCGAACACCGCCTCGGTATTGCGGCCCATGTCCAGCGCGGCGACACCCAGCAGGTAGTCGTAGTCTGGATCGCCCGCCCGCGCCGACTGCTCGGGCAGCAACAGTTCGAGGGCCTCCTGGCTGTTGCCGGCCGCCTGCATGGCGCGGGCGCGCTCGAGTAGTTCGTCGGCGACCGCCTGCGGGCTGATCGTCCCCAGCAACAGCGCCAGCGCAACCGTCCGCAATCGGGTTCTTCGCATGCGTACCTCGTTCTCCGCGGCAAGTCGCGCGCAGCCGCGATTGCAACACGTCCGGGCCCTGCGCGAAACTGGGTCGCGCTCGCTAGCGCCCCCACAAATGCAACGGGCGCCCCGAGGGGCGCCCGTTGACCTGCGGTGCCGCGTCGCCGCGGCAGTCTGCCTAATCCTGCGCGCCGAGAATGCGCACTTCGGGCAGCGGGAAGCCGTTGAAGTTGCTGGCGTAGGCCGTGGTGTAGGCGCCCGCGTTGGGGATGTAGGCGAAGTCCTCGCCCTGCAGATCCTCCGGCAGCAGCTGCTCGCGCATCACCACGTCCACCGAATCGCAGGTCGGACCAGCCACCGTGTAAGGCACCAGCTTGCCGCTGCGCTCGGTGACAACGTCGTACTGCAGCCCTTCGGTGGTCTCGATGATTCCGCCGAACATCCCGGCATCGAGGTACGCCCATCGCTTGCCCCCACGCGTGGCCGTGCCGACGACTCGGCATACGAACCAGGCCGCGTCGGATACCAGGAAGCGTCCCGGCTCGGCCATCACCCGCACTTCCGGACCGAAGCCGGCGAGCCCGCGGTTGACCACGTCGCCAATGACTTCGATCGAAGGAATCGGCTTGGTGTGACGCACCGGGTAGCCGCCGCCGAGGTTGAGCAGGCGCGGACGCAGGCCCTTGAGCTTCATGCTGCGGAACACGCGCTTCGCGCTCTCCAGACCCGCGCGCCAGTTATCCGGATTCCGGCACTGGGACCCGACGTGGAACGTGACGCCGGCCAAATCCGCGTGCAGCCGCACGGCTTCGTCGATGATCGCGTCCACTTCGCCCGTCTGGGCGCCGAACTTGCCTGACAAGGGCCAGTCGCTGCCGACGTTGCTCACCTCGATGCGCAGGTAGAGACTAGCGTCTGGCTTGACCGCTACGATTTTGCGCAGCTCCTCGACGCAGTCGAGCACGTACCACTGCACCCCCTTGGACGCCGCGTACTCGAGGTAGGCGCGCGACTTCACCGGGTTGCTGTAGTAGATCTCCTCCGCCGACACGCCGAGTTCAAGCAGGAGGTCCAGTTCGGCGATGGAGGCGATCTCGAAGCTCACGCCTTCCTCGATCAGCGTACGGAGCACGCTCGGATGCGGGTTCGCCTTGACGGCGTAGTGCGGATGGACGCGCGGCATCGCGGCCTTGAAGCGCCGGGCCTTGGTACGGATGATCGTGGTGTCGACCAGCAGGAAGGGCCTGTCGTAGCGTTGCCGGGCGGCAAGCTGGACCTGGTCGAAGTCGAGGCGGATTTCGGGGTGGGTGTCGAGCGGGTGCTCGCGGTCGAGGCGCTGGGGCAGCGCGCTGCGTACGGTCATCGACTTCTCCTGAAAGGACGCTACGTAAGAGGAATGTGAAGGTTGGCCAGATCGATGCTGGGCAAGTAGTTCCTTTCGATTGTCATGATGACCTCCTGCGCGATGCCGGGCCGCCGGCGTGAGGGACGAATTATAGGGACACCCCCCCCGGAATCAAGGGAAATCTCGGGGCGGACGGGAGACTAGGCAAAACCCGCGCCGGCCGGCGCCGCAGGCGGCCGCCGGCAGCGCTCAGATCTTGGGCAGCGTGACGCCGCTCTGCCCCTGGTACTTGCCGCCGCGATCCCGGTACGAGATTTCACAGATGTCATCGGCGGCCGCTTCCAGGAAGATAACCTGCGCCACGCCCTCGTTGGCGTAGATGCGCGCCGGCAGCGGCGTGGTGTTGGAGAACTCGAGGGTGACGTGGCCCTCCCACTCGGGCTCGAGGGGGGTTACGTTGACGATGATCCCGCAGCGGGCGTAGGTCGATTTTCCGAGGCAGATCACCAGCACGTTGCGGGGAATGCGGAAGTACTCCACGGTGCGTGCCAGCGCAAAGGAGCGGGGCGGGATGATGCAGGACTCGCCCTTAACGTCGACGAAGGACTTGGGGTCGAAGTGCTTGGGATCGACGATGGTGGTGTTGATGTCGGTGAAGAGTTTGAATTCGTCCGAACAGCGCAGGTCGTAGCCGTAGCTGGAGGTGCCGTAGGACACGACCGGGCGGCCGTTCACCTGCTTGATCTGGCGCGGCTCGAACGGTTCGATCATTCGGTGTTTCTCCGCCATGCGGCGGATCCAGCGGTCGGACTTTACTGACATCGGTATGGCTCGATCCCTAAAGAAGGCTCACCACGAAGACACGAAGGGGTCCCGAGCGACGATTGCGCTTCACGGACTGCCAGGTGTTTCTCGTCTTCGTGTCTTCGTGCCTTGTACGTTCAGTTTCGTGTCGGTTGTGCAGGTTACGTGTTCTGAATGACGATCTTCGGGAACGCAGCGCTGAAGTCCTGCGCCTTCTCGGCGATCTTGGCCGCCACCTTGCGGCCGATCTCGCGGTAGATCTCCGCGGCTTTGCTATCGGGATCCGAGGCGACGGTCGGATGGCCGGAGTCCGCCTGCTCGCGGATGCGCAGGTCAAGCGGCAGGGAACCGAGCACGCTCACGTTGTAGTCGGCCGCCATCTTCTCGCCGCCGCCGCTGCCAAAGATGTGCTCGGCGTGACCGCACTTCGAACACACGTGCACCGCCATGTTCTCCACGATCCCCAGGATCGGGATGTTCACCTTCTCGAACATCTTCAGCCCCTTGCGCGCATCCAGCAGGGCGATGTCCTGCGGCGTGGTGACTATCACTGCGCCGGTGACGGGCACCTTCTGCGCCAGCGTCAGCTGGATGTCTCCAGTGCCGGGCGGCATGTCCACGATCAGGTAGTCGAGGTCGCGCCAGCGCGTGTCGCGCAGCAGCTGCTCAAGCGCCTGGGTGACCATCGGCCCGCGCCAGACCATCGGCTGCTCGGGATCGATGAGAAAGCCGATCGACATCGCCTGGATGCCGTGCGCCTGCATCGGCTCGATCGACTTGCCGTCCGGGCTCTGCGGGCGCTGGCCCTGCAGGCCCAGCATCAGCGGCTGCGACGGGCCGTAGATGTCTGCGTCCAGCAGGCCGACGTTCGCGCCCTCGTCGGCGAGCGCCAGCGCAAGGTTGACGGCGACCGTGGACTTTCCCACGCCGCCCTTGCCGGAAGCCACCGCGACGATGTTGCGCACCCCGGGGATGAGCTTAACCCCGCCCTGCACCGCATGGGCAGCGATCTTGCAGGAGACATCGATCTTCAGCGGCGTGCTGCCAACCGCCGGCCG
>Ga0316622_100000139_pt1 | contig 35524 bp, 27 predicted proteins | sample OWC_Aug_OW2_C1_D_FD_207646 | JGI IMG/M metagenome (GOLD analysis project Ga0316622, IMG submission 207646) | Wetland soil microbial communities from Old Woman Creek delta, Ohio, United States - OWC_Aug_OW2_C1_D5_C | ecosystem: Environmental > Terrestrial > Soil > Wetlands | place: USA: Ohio... | reverse complement strand
GCGCGGGCCCGGGGCGCGCGTGCCTACGCGGAGGTGTCCGGCTACGCCGCGAACTGCGACGCGGCATCGATGATGCAACCGGACGAGACCGGAGAAACCATCGTCGCCCTGATTCGCGCGGCGCTGGCCTCGTCGGGACTCGACGCGGCTGACGTTCGCCACGTGAGCGCGCACGGGACTTCGACGGTGCTCAACGACAAGACCGAGGCGAAGGCTCTGCGCCTTCTGCTCGGGGGACGCTGCGACGACGTCCCCGTCACAGCCCTCAAGTCCATGACCGGCCACGCCATCGGCGCCTCCGGGGCCCTGGAGACCGCCGCGGCTGCACTTTCCATCCGCGAGGGAGTGCTTGCCCCGACGATCAACTACGAGTTCCCGGATCCCGAGTGCGACGTGGACGTGGTGGCCCGGCCGAGGCCCATGCGGCCGCAGGTGGTCCTCAAGCTCTCCTACGGGTTCGGAGGGCACAACGCCTGCCTGGTCCTCACCCCGGCGTGAGACACCATCCCTGGAAGTTCCCGGTCCTGTCCGGGATCCTCTTCGCCGTGGGCCACTACACACCTCTGCTCGTCCCTAACTTCGTTTCCTTCTTGCCCATGCTCGTCTGGATCGACGCGCACCGCGAGCGGCCGCTTGGGGACGTCGCCCGCGGGGGGATCGTCTTCGGGCTGGTCACGTACGGGATCGGCATGCACTGGATCTACGCCATGCTCTCGATCTCGTCGCTTGCCATCCTCATGTATCTCGGTCTGCTCGTGCTCTTCACGTCCGGAGCGGCGCTCGCCCTGACCCTGGTCGGCTGGATGCGGCGCTTCACCCATGCATCGTTCGGCCTGCTCCTGCCTGCGTGCTGGATCCCCTTCGAGTGGTCCCGCACCTGGGGCGACCTGAGGATGACAGCGGACCACGTCGGGCAGGGGGTTGCGCGCTTTCCGTTTCTCATCCAGTTCGCCGATGTCGTGGGTCCGTACGGGGTGGCCCTCTTCCTGCTGGCGTTTCAGGGCCTGCTGTACGAACTCGTCACGTCCTGGCGGACGACGCGGGGGAAGAGGGCGGCGGCGCTCCTGCTCCTGCTCGTGGGGCCGGTGGTCGGCTACGACGGCTGGAAGTGGACGCATCCCCCGCGGGCGGACCGGACCCTCAGGGTGGCGCTGATCCAGCCAAACATCCCGCTCGTGCTCAAGCACGACCCGGCGGAGGTCGAGCGCCAGGACCGGGTCCTCGCCGAGATGACCCGGGAAGCCGCCAACGAGTCTCCGGATCTGATCGTGTGGCCCGAGAGTGCACGTCCGGGGCTGGTCGAGCACTGGCTCGACAATCCCGCGAGCTTCGCGATGCCCGAGGTCCAGCGCTTGGCCGTCGAGACCGGGGCCTCGATCCTCGCCGGCGCCGAGTACGCACGCATCCGCTCGGTGCAGGACTACGAGATCTACAACGCCGCGCTCCTCGCCCATCCCGACGGGACGCTGGATCCGGCCTGGACCGCCAAGGTCTACCTGGTCCCGTTCACGGAAGGGGTCCCGTTCCGGCCCCTCCTCGGGCCGCTGCTCGAGGGACTCGGCGGAGAGCTGCGTTGGCTCTCCGGCGGATTCACGCCGGGCCCGGTCACGACCCTGCGCGCGGCAAACGTCGCCATCGGCATCCTGGTCTGCTACGAGGAGCTGTACTTCGACCTGTCGCGAGCCCTGCGCAACGCCGGCGCGGATCTGCAGGTCGTCATCACGAACGACGCGTGGTTCGGCCGCACGGTGTTTCAGGATTTCATCGCGGATGCGGTACGCATGCGTGCCATCGAATCCCGGAGCTCGTTCGTGCGGGCAGCGAACACCGGGATCTCCGGGTTCGTGGATCCGCTGGGGCGGTACCACCAGCGGACGGGGCTCTTCGTTCCCGCCGTCGAGGTCTGGGACGTCCCCATCGTCCGCGGCCGGACGATCTACACGCGGATCGGGGACGTCGCGGCGTGGCTCGCCATCGCCGCGCTCGTGTGTGCGTCCTGGGCAGCGCGGCGGGGACAGCGCAAGGCCGCCGCGCGGTCCTAGGGATCCGACGCGGCCGGGTATGATGGGGGCTCTCGCTGCGGATGCGAGCCGGACAGGGAGGAACACGATGATCTGGAGCCTGAGCGATCTCACCTGGGAGGCGTTCCGGGACAGGATCCCGTCGAAGACCGATGCGGTGATCGTCCCGGTCGGGACGATCGAGGCCCACGGCGCGATTCCGCTCGGGACGGACAACCTGATCCCGACGAGGCTGGCGCAGGATCTGGCGCCCCGCATCGGCGCCCTCGTCGCCCCGGCCGTGTCCTACGGGGTGACGAACACCCTGCTCCCGTACCCGGGATCGACGACGGTATCGTCGCGCACGTTCGAGGCCTATCTGTTCGAGGCGGCCGCGGGGCTCGTGGACGCGGGCTTCCGCCGCGTGATTCTCCTCAACGGTCACGGCGGCCAGAGCGCCGAGGTTGGGGCCGTGGTCCGAAGGCTCTGGGCGGAGAAGAAGGCGTACTCCGTCGCCATCGAGTGGTGGGGACTGGTGGCCGACGTGTGCAGGGAGATCTACGGCGAGATCGTGTCCGGCCATGCCGGGGTGGAAGAGACGGCCATGGTTCTCGCGCTCGCCCCGGAGCTCGTCGATGGGACCCGGCACGCGACGATCCGGCGCGCGCCGCGCCAGACGGGGGTGCAGGCCAGACCGTTTCCCGCCAGCATCATTCTCGAGAGGGCGGAGAAGGACGGCGAGGGAGCTCCGGTCCTGGACCCGGGCAAGGCGGGCGAGTTCTACGAACGCACGCTGCGCGCGGTCGAGTCCACCCTCCGCTCGGTTTGGACCGGCTGGGACCAGATCGGCCGCTGACCGCGTCCTCTCTTCTAGCGCCCGGAGCTCGGGCCGGATCCTGGAATTTTCCCGGATCCTCTTCCGCCTCGCGGGGGAGCGGTGTCGAGCTCATCGGCGCCGGTCAGGATCACCACCCGGTCCTTGCCCCGTGTCTTCGCCCGGTACAGGGCGCGGTCCGCGGCCGTCACGAGCGCCTCCGCGGAGTCCACGGGCACCTCGGAGGGGAACATAGCCACGCCCGCCGATGCGGTGAGCCGGCTCGGATCGGTGTCGGACAGGAATACATGGTCGCGCACGGCGGCCAGGATCCGCTCCGCAACCCGCGCCGCCATGGACGAGTCGGTGTGAGGGAGAATCACGGCGAACTCCTCCCCGCCGAAGCGCGCCGCCAAGTCGGTGGCCCGGGCTCCTCCGGCCACGAGGGTCGCGAACTCCCGGAGCGCGCGATCGCCGGCGGGATGCCCCAGAGCGTCGTTCAGAATCTTGAAGTCGTCCAGGTCGAGCATGACCAGGGACAGCGGCGTCTGGTAACGCTCCGCGCGCAGCCATTCCTCCTGGAGCTTGCGCCGGAATTGGCGGTAGTTCGCGAGCCCCGTCTTGTCGTCCACGATCGACAGCTCCTCGACCTCGAGGTAAAGGTCGCGCTTGCGCAGCATGGCGCGCACGCGTGCATCGACCTCGTGAAGTTCGAAGGGCTTGGTGACGTAGTCGTCCGCGCCGGAGTCGAACGCGAGGACCTTGGTCTCCACGTCCTTTCGTGCGGAGAGCAGGATGATCGGGATGGTCTTCGTCGCGGCGTCGGACTTCAGCCGGCGGGTCAACTCGATCCCGTCGATCCCGGGCATCATCACGTCCAGCAGGATCAGGTCGGGCTTCTCGCTGCGCACGAGGGCGAGCCCCTCGTGTCCGTCGTGGGCCTCGCGAATGACGAACGGACCGTCGGCGCACCAGGCACGCAGGAGCTTGGCCGTGGCCGGTTCGTCGTCGACGACGAGAATGCACCGCCTGGGTTCGCCGGACGCTTCCTTCACTGGGAGTGCCCGATCAGTCCATCTGCTTGCGCAGGAACGCGGGGACGTCCAAGTCGTCCTTGCGCCGCACGAAGTTCGCCGAGAATCCGTCGTCCGTCGCATCGAAATCCAGGGGCTCAGGCTGGCCGCGGCGCAGAAAGCCGCTGCTCGGCTGGACCACCACCGGCGGCACGGCGCCCGGGCGCGGGGCGTCCAGCTGCAGGGCGTCTTGGACCGAGGCACTCGCTCCGGCACGCGCCTGTTCCCGGGCGAACCCCGTGGCGATCACCGTGACCTTGACCTTTCCCTGCAGCGCGCGGTCCACGACCGTGCCGAAGATGATGTTCGCATCCGGGTCGGCGGCCTCCTGGACGATGTTCGCGGCCTCCGCGACCTCGTGGAGCGTCATGTCCTCGCCGCCGGTGACGTTGATGAGTACGCCGCGGGCGCCGTGAATCGACGCGTCCTCGAGGAGCGGGGAGGAGATCGCGCGCTGGGCCGCCTCCACCGCCCGATGCTCGCCCTCGGAGATGCCGGTTCCCATGAGCGCCATCCCCATTCCCGACATGATGGTCTTGACGTCGGCGAAGTCGAGGTTGATCTCCCCGGGAACCGTGATCAGGTCCGAGATCCCCTGCACCGCCTGGCGCAGGATGTCGTCGGCCATGTCGAACGCGGTGCAGAGCGGCGTGTCCTTCCCTACGGTGTGCAGGAGCTTGTCGTTGGGGATCGTGATCACCGTGTCCACGACCTGTCGGAGCGCGGCCAATCCGTCCTCGGCTTGCTGGCGCCGCCTGCGCCCTTCGAACGAGAACGGCTTGGTCACCACGGCCACCACGAGCGCGCCCAGTTCCCGGGCCAGGTTCGCGAGGATCGGGGACGCACCCGTTCCGGTCCCCCCGCCGAGCCCCGCCGTGATGAACACCATGTCGGCGCCGTGGAGCGCCTCGATCACCTTCTCCGTATCCTCCAGCGCGGCGGCGCGCCCGACCTCGGGATTGGCGCCGGCGCCGAGCCCCTTGGTCAGCTTTCCGCCGATCTGGATCTTGGTCGTGGCGCGGTTGATCTTGAGATCCTGACAGTCGGTGTTCACCGCCGCGAATCGCACGCCGCCGACGCTGGCTGCGATCATTCGGTTGACCGCGTTCCCACCCCCTCCACCGACCCCGATGACCTTGATGTCGGCCGCCGGCTGCTGAGCGTCCTCCATGGTCAGGTTGAGGGGCCCACGGCTCCCGCCCTTGTCTTCCATCCTGATCATTCCCTTCCCCCTAGCCTCCTCCCGCGGAGGAGGAACGGCGACGGCCACGCGGCCACCCCTGGCGCGCTTCCGTGCCCTCTCCGAGTTCACGACGAGAACATCTCCGAGAACCAATGCCTCACTCGATCGCCCATGCGCACCAGAATCCCCGCATCGGGCGGCAGCGTGCGTGCGCGCCGCACGCTACGGTTGCGGGCACCGTGCAGCGCCAGGCCGATGGCGGTGACCGCCTGCGGATCGGCCGACTCCGCCAAGCCTCCGATCTCCCGGGGCACACCCCGGCGTACCGGGAGATCGAACACCTGCTCCGCCACCTCGATCATGCCGGGCAGCAGGCTTCCTCCACCCGTGAGGACCACCCCCGCGTTCAGCAGCTTGTGGAAGCCCGCGCGCTGGATCTCCTCCTGCAGAAGCGTGAAGATCTCCTCCGCCCGCGGCTCCAGAATCTCCGCCATCACCTGCCTCGAGAGCAGGCGGCTCTTCCGCCCGCCGACGGAGGGGACATCGATCCCCTCGTCCTCCTCGACCAGGGACGCCAGGGCGCATCCGTGCTGCTTCTTGAGCCGCTCGGCGTCGGGGATCGGCGTCCGCAGCCCGACGGCGAGATCGTTCGTGAAATGGTCCCCGCCCACGGGCAGGACCGCGGTGTGCCAGGCGGCGCCCTTCTCGAAGATCGCGACGTCGGTCGTTCCGCCCCCGACGTCCACCAGGGCGACGCCCAAGTCCTTCTCGTCCTGGGTGAGGACCGACTCGGCGATGGCCAGGTGCTCGAGGACCATGTCGCGCACCTCGATCCCGGCCTTGTTGGCGCACGCCACCAGGTTCTGGATCGAGGCGGTGGCCGCGGTGACGATGTGCACGTTCGTCTCGAGCCTGCTGCCGTTCATGCCCACGGGAGAGGAGATCCCCCCCTGGTCGTCGAGCACGAACTCCTGCGGCAGGACGTGGAGAATCTCCCGCTCGGGAGGGATGCTCACGGCACGCGCGGCCTCCATGACCCTGCGCACGTCCTCGCGGGTCACGGTCTTGTCCTTTCCGGAGACCGTGACCACGCCGCGGCTGTTGAAGGAGCGCATGTGCGTGCCGGTGACGCCCACGCTGGCGCACTCCACGTTGACGCCGGCGCTCAGCTCCGCCTCCTCGACGCAGGCCTTGATCGCCTCGACCGTCGCGTCCAGGTTCACCACGACTCCCTTGCGGATCCCCCGGGACGGCGTCAGCCCGATGCCGGCCATCTCCACGAGGTCGCCGTCCTTCACTTCCGCCACCGCGCAGCAAATCTTGGTGGCGCCGATGTCGAGGCCCACGACGTAGCGATCGCTCTTTGCCATGGTTCAGTTGCTCTCCAACTTGGTTTCGCTCAGGGGAAGAACAGCGATCCGATCTCGCCAGCGCAGATCCACGGAGGCGATCGGGCCCACGTCGTCCTCGATCTCCCTGCGCAGCTCGAGATAGGGGCCCACATTGCGCTCCGCCTCCTCCGGATCGAGCAGCACGAGCGGACCCGGTTCCCGGGTCACGACGCCGATCCGATCGGACAGCGAGAGATCCATCTCCGAAACGTCTTCGATCCAGCTCCGCGTGGCCTGCCGCAGGCGTCCCACGGCGCGGACCCCCCGCTGCAGCGCCGCGCGCCTGGCGTCCGAGCCCAGCGCGTCGAGGCCCGTCAGGACAGGGAACTCCCGTGCGTCCGATCCGACGGGTCCGATGGCCACGCCGGTCTCGTCCACGAGCTGCACCAGTCCGTCGAGGACTGCCCAAGCCGCGGGCGTCCGCTCGGTGACGATCACGCGTAGCGTGTGGGGGAAGACCCGCTTCACCGAGGCTTGCAGGACCCAGGGATCCTGGGCGACCCGAGCGGCGACCTCCTCGAGGTCGAGCTCGGGAAGGTTGTCCCCGAGGAACGGCTGCAGCCGCGCGGCGATCGCCGTCGGCGTCGTGCGCAGCGCCCCCTGCACCTCGACCGTTTCCAGAGCGAAGGAGGTGCTGGAGGCGAGGTGCCGGATCCCGCGGATTCCCCCCAGCACGAGGAGCGCCGCGGGAACAAGGTGCCAGAGGAGCACCTTCCAGACACGCAGCAGCCCGCGCAGCCGGCGCACCTTGCGCACTCTGCGGTTCCCGCGGCCGCGCAGGTAGCGCAGACCCGGAGCGTCCCGGTCGCGCAGCGGTTGTCTGGTCACGAGTTCGCCGCCCTCCGCTGCTGCCTGAGCCCCGCCTTCGAGCCGCCATCTCTCAGGAGCGCCTCTCCCACCTTCCAGACGTTGCCCGCGCCCAGGGTGAGCACGATGTCTCCCGGGCGCACCAGGGATCGCACGACCTTCGGAATCTCCTCGAGCCGCGGCTCGTAGACCACGTGCCGGTGCCCGTGCCGCCGCAGGGCGTCGGCAACCCGCGAGCCGTCCACTCCGCGGATCGGCTTCTCCCCTGCGGGGTAGATGTCCGTCACCACCACGCAGGCCGCGAGGGAAAACGCGGCGCCGAACTCCTCGATCAGGGCCCGCGTGCGCGTGTAACGGTGCGGCTGGAAAACGACCAGCGTGCGCGCCCCGAAACCGTCGCGCACGGCCTGGAGCGTGGCCACGATCTCCGAGGGGTGATGGCCGTAGTCGTCGACGATCATCGCTCCGAACGCCTCTCCCTTTCTCTGGAAACGGCGGTCGGCCCCGCGGAAGCGCGCCAGCGCCGCGGCGATCGTCCGGAACGGCACATCGAGCTCCAGCCCGACCGCGAGCGCGGCCAGACTGTTGCAGACCGAGTGGCGTCCCGGCACCTGGAGCCGGACCCTCCCGAGCCGCGCTCCATGGCGCCGGGCCAAGTAGGAGGCCTCGAACCCCGAGAGGGAGATCTCGGCGGCGGACACGTCCGCATCGCCCTCGATGCCGTACGTGATCACCTTCCGATCCAGCCGGGGCAGGATCTGCCGCACGTTGGAATCGTCCGCGCACACGACCGCGGCGCCGTAGAAGGGGACCCGCGAGAGGAAGGCGACGAAGGCCTCCCGGATCGCCGCCAGGTCGCGATAGTGGTCGAGATGCTCGCGATCGATGTTGGTCACGACGGCGATCGTCGGCTTCATCTTCAGGAACGAGCCGTCGGACTCGTCGGCTTCGGCCACCATCATCTCGCCCTTGCCCAGCTTCGCGCCCGAGCCCAGCTTCCCCAGCCTGCCGCCGATGATCACCGTGGGGTCGAGCCCGCCGCGCGCGAGCACCTCGGCGATCATTCCCGTGGTGGTCGTCTTGCCGTGCGCGCCGGCCACCGCCACGCCGTAGCTCATGCGCATCAGCTCGGCGAGCATCTCGGCCCGGGGGATCACGGGGATCTTCATGCGCCGCGCCTCGACCCACTCCGGATTGTCCGGGGCCACCGCGGACGACACCACGACCACGTCCGCGCCGTGCACGTGCTCGGGACTGTGCCCCACGTGGACGCGCGCGCCGAGCTTGCCGAGACGACGCGTGACGGGGCTCGCGGCGAGGTCCGACCCGGAGACCGGGTAGCCCAGGTTCACGAGGACCTCGGCGATCCCGCTCATCCCGGATCCTCCGATCCCCACGAAGTGGAGCCTGCGCGCCTTACGAAACAAGCTCCTCTCCCTTTCCGGCGCAATCTCTCCCGAGGAGACGATCGGCCACGTCGGCGATCCGGGCGGCGGCGTCGTCACGGGCGAGGCCCCGCGCGGCCAGGCCCATGCGGCGCCTGCGCTCGGGATCCGCGGCGAGCGCGGCCACGAGCTCCGCGATCCGCGCCCCGCTCAGGTCGGCATCCGGCACGACGACCGCCGCGCCCGCTTCTTCCACGGCGAGCGCGTTGAGACGCTGATGGTCGTCGGCGGCATGGGGATAGGGGACGAGGATCGCAGGCCGCCCCGCGGCCGCCAGCTCGGCCAGGGTCATGGCGCCGGCGCGGCAGATCAACAGGTCCGCGGCGGCGAAGCGCGCGGGCATGTCGTCGAGGAACGGGTGCACCTCGAAGCCGGCGCCGGCCAAGTAGCGGTCGGCGTACGCCCGGCCGACCGAATCCAGTTCCTCCGTCCCGGTCTGGTGCACGATCCGCGGGGCTGCCTCGAGCGCGGCCAGCGCTGGCAGCGCCTCGACCATCGCGCGGTTGATGGAGCGCGCCCCGCGGCTCCCGCCGAACACGAGCAGGGACAGGACCGGGCCGCCCGGCGCACCGGAAATCCGGAGGAACTCCGGGCGGACCGGATTGCCGGTCACGATTCCGCGGCCGCCCAGCCGCTCCCGCGCCGCCTCGGACGGGACGCAGACCGCATCCACCCACGGCGCGAGCCAGCGATTCGTCGCGCCTGGAAAGTGATTCTGCTCGAGGATCATCGTGGGGATCCCCAGCAGGCGCCCCGCGAGCACCGCGGGGCCGGACGCGTAGCCTCCGGCTCCGATCACCAGGTCGGGGCGCTCCCGCAGGTTCCAGGAGGCGCAGCGCAGGACCCCCAGACCGGCCGCGCCGGCGGCGAGTACGCGCTGCCTCATGCCGGCCCCCTTGAGTCCCGACAGCGGCAGGGTGCGCAGGGGATAGCCGCGGGACGGGACCAGACGCGTCTCGACGCCTCGCCGCCCTCCGACGAAACGGATCTCGGCCGTGGGATGGCGCCCGCGCAGCTCGTCCGCCACCGCGAGAGCGGGAAACAGGTGTCCCCCCGTTCCCCCTGCTGCCACGACGATCCTCGGTCCGCATTCTTCATTCACGTCAGTTCGAGTGCTGCGACACGTTGAGAAGGACGCCGACCGCGGCCATCGTGGCCACGAGCGACGACCCGCCATGGCTGATCAGCGGCAGCGGCAAGCCCTTGGTCGGGAGCAGCCCCAGGCAGACTCCCATGTGAATCAGCGCCTGCAGGACCAGCATGCTCGTGATCCCCAGGGAGAGATAGAAGCCGAAGCGGTTCGGAGCGCGGCTCGCCGTACGCATCCCGCGCCAGAACAGCACCAGGAAGGCGCCGAGCAGAAGCGTGGCACCGAGGAAGCCCAACTCCTCCCCGACCACCGAGAAGATGAAGTCGGTGTGGGCCGCGGGGAGGAAGAAGGCCTTCTGCTGCCCGCGTCCCCAGCCCGCGCCGGCGAGGCCGCCGCTCCCGACGGCAATCAGCGACTGCGTGAGCTGGAAGCCCGCGCCCAACGTGTCCCGCACGCTGCCGAACAGCAGGCTCTCGAGGTAGATCTTGAACCGCGTCACGCGATACGGCTCCGCGATCACCGCGCCCACGAAACCGGCGGCTCCGACCCCGGCCAGGATGCCGATGTACTTCCAGCGCAGGCCGGCCACGAAGATCATGACGAACGCGGTCATGGCCAGCATCGCGGCGTTCCCCAGGTCGGGCTCGATCAGAATGAGGAAGACCAGCGGTCCGATGGCCAGCGACACCGGCACCGGGACGCGCCAGATCTCGTTGACCTCTTCCTCCCGCCGCGCGAGCACGTGGGCCAGGAACAGCACGACGACGAGCTTTGCGAACTCGGACGGCTGCGCCGCAAGGGGCCCGAGGCGGAACCAGCGCCTCGCCCCGCCGATCGGAGGCATCAGCAACACGAGCAGGAGCAGCAAGAAGCTGATCCCGACCGCGGCCCAGACCAGACGCTGGTCGTCGAGCTTCCCGTAAGGAAGGCGCAGCGCCACGACGAACGTGAGGAGCGCCACCGCCACGTGCGCCACGAGCTTGAACAGGAAGGGGACGGAGCCTTCCCCGCGGCTCAGGGCCAGGTAGAAGGAGGCGCTTCCGACCATGAAGAGCCCGAAGATGACGAGGAGCGCGGTGGTGACGAAGAGCCACCGGTCGAACACCAGCGGCCTAGGCATCGCGATCCCTCCCGGGCGACAGCTCTTCCACCGCGCGACGGAAATCCCGGCCCCGCTCCTCGAAGTTCCGGTACTGATCGAAGGAAGCGCAGCCGGGGGCGAGGACCACGACGTCGCCGGGCTCGGCTCCCTCGAACCCCACGCGCACCGCAGCCGGGACCGTCTCGCAATCGACGAGGGGGACGGTCCGCTGGAGGCCGCTGCGCACGAGGGGCGCGGCCTCGCCGACCAGGAGGACCCGCCGGGCGCGCTCGCGGACCAGCGCTGCCAGCGAGGGCCAGTCGGCTCCCTTGTCCTTCCCGCCCAGGATCACGTGGACCCGACCGGGTGGAAACGAGCGCAATGCCCGCGCGGCGGCGTCCAGGTTCGTGGCCTTCGAGTCGTTGTAGAAGGAGACGCCGCCGAGCGTCGCCACGAACTCCAGGCGGTGGGGGAGGGCGCGGAACGTGCGCAGGCCGCGGGCGATGTCGTCCGACGAGCAGCCGGAGAGCCGGCAGGCGAGCGCCGCGGCTGCGGCGTTCGCCAGGTTGTGCTCGCCGGGCACGGGGAGCTCGGAGGCGTCGAGGATCTCCGCGTCCCCGTCTGCGGTTCGCACCACGAGCCTCCCGCCGCGCACGAAGGCCCCGGCCTCCACCTCCTTCCGGGTCGAGAAGCGGAAGAGGCGGCCCCGAACCGATCCGGACAGCCGCGCGGACTCGGGATCGTCGAGATTGAGAACCGTCGCGTCCTCTCCTCGCTGGGTTTCGAGGAGGCGCGACTTGGCAGCCACGTAAGCGTCGAACGATGGATAGCGGTCCAGATGGTCGGGACTCAGGTTGACCACGATCGCCACCGCGGCGCGGAACGTCTCGATCGTCTCCAGCTGGAACGACGAGACCTCGACCGCGTGCACGGCTGCGCCCGAATCCTCGGCGAGCAGATCCGCGAACGGCGTCCCCAGGTTGCCGCCGGTGCCGCCGGCGATCCCGGCGCCGCGGAGCACGGCGCCGATCATCGACGTCGTCGTGCTCTTTCCGTTGGACCCCGTCACGGCCACGACGCGGCCCCGGCAGAAGCGAAACGCGAGCTCGACTTCCGACCAGACCGGGACCCCGAGGCGCCTCGCCTCGGCGACCACGGGGACCGAAGGGGGGATGCCGGGGCTCAGCACCACGAGGTCGGCCTCGCGCGCCAGCTCGGGCGGGTGTCCGCCGAGTCGCGTCTCCCCGCCGAGGGCGCGGACGAATGCGGCACCCTCCTCGACGGCGGGCCCCGCGCCGTGATCGGCCGCGAGGATCCTCGCTCCCCCGGCGGACAAGAGCTTCGCGGCGGATCGCCCGCTCCTTCCCAGGCCGAGGACCAGCACCCGGAGCCCTTCGAGCCGTGGTGCGTGCGCGGCAAGCTTCGATTCGACCAATTCCGTCCTCATCGCAGCTTCAACGTGGCCAGGGCCAGAAGGGCGAAGATGATGGCGAGGATCCAGAAGCGGATCACGACCTTCGTCTCGCTCCAGCCGGCCAGCTCGAAGTGGTGGTGGAGAGGGGACATGCGGAAGATCCGCTTCCCGCGCACCTTGAAGGAAGAGACCTGGAGGATGACGGAGCCCGCCTCGATGACGAAGAGTCCTCCGGCCAGCACCAGGAGGAACTCCTGCTTGATGAGCACCGCGGTCGTCCCCAGCGCTCCGCCCATGGCCATCGAGCCCACATCCCCCATGAACACTTCCGCAGGGTGGCAGTTGAACCAAAGGAAGCCGAGGCTGGCCCCGACCAGAGCCCCGCAGAAGATCGTCAGCTCTCCGGTCCCCTTCACGTTGGCGATTCCCAGATAGTCGGCCACCCGCGCGTGACCCGCGGCGTACGCCAGGACGCAGAACGTCGCCCCCGCGACGAGGAGCGCCCCGATCGCCAGACCGTCCAGGCCGTCCGTGAGGTTCACCGCGTTCGCGGCCCCCGTGAGGACCACGACGACGAAGAACACGTATGCCCACCCCAGGTCGGGAGAGAAGTTCTTGACGAAGGGAAAGCTGATGCGCGTGCTGAACATCCCCCGGCTCGACAGCCAGACGAGGAAGATCCCCAGCGCCAGCGCCACGAGAACCTGCAGCGAGAACTTGGCCCGCGCGGTCAGTCCGAGGTTCCTGCGGCGCACGACCTTGATGTAGTCGTCGGCGAAGCCGATTGCGCCGAAGAGGAGCGTGGCCGCCACGGCCAGCCACACGTAGACGTTGCGCAGGTCGGCCCAGAGCAACGTGGGCAGCGCCACCGCCGTCACGAGCAGGAGGCCTCCCATCGTCGGGGTCCCGCGCTTCGAATGGTGCGAGGCGGGACCCTCCGGCCGGATCTCCTGCGCGATCTGGAACTGGCGCAGGCGCCGGATCAGTCCCGGCCCCAGCAGGAGCGAGACGAGCAGCGCCGTGAGCGTCGCCATCGCTGTCCGGAAGGTGATGTACCGGAAGACGTTGAAGACCCCGAACTCGCTCCGCAGCGGGAACAGCAGGTGGAAGAACATCAGGGGGCCTCCACGTAGGCGCCCAGCAGGGCTTCCACCACCTGTTCGAGGCGAATTCCTCGGGATCCCTTCACGACCACGAGATCGCCCGGCATCACCCGCCGCGGCATCTCGCGGGCAGCGGTGGCCGCGTCCGGCTCGTGATAGACCTCCGCCACTCCAGCCCTGCGGGCGGTCTCCACGGCGGCGCGGGAGAGCGGTCCGATGCCGACGAGTACCTGGACCCCGGCGGAGGCCGCCTGTCTTCCCGCGTCGCGATGGAAGCCGGCCTCGTCCGGACCGAGCTCCAGCATGTCGCCCATGACCAGAACCTTGCGGCCGGACGCGGGGCTGGCTCCGAGGGTGCGGAGGACGGAGGAGAGCGCGGCGGGGTTGCTGTTGTACGTGTCGTCCACCAGCGTCACGTCGTGGGACAGCCGCACGACCCGTCCTCGTCCCGCCACCGGCTCCACCCGTGAAATCGCCTCCGCGGCGGCGTCCAGATCGCCCTGGACGGCCACTACCGCCGCAAGGGCGGCGAGGGCGTTCTGAGCGGAGTGGGCGCCGGCGAGCCGCAGGTCGATGTGCCTCACCTTCTGCTCGTGGCGGAAGCTGAAGCTCGCTCCCGGCACGAATCGGTCCTCGACGGATTCCAGGACCAGATCTGCGCTCGAATGGCGCCCGTAGGTCACCCGGGGGCCAGGATGGCGCGCCGCCTGGACGCGCACGTGCTCGTCGTCGAGGTTCACGACGGCCACGGCGTCGCGCCGAAGCACTGCGAAGAGCTCCCCCTTGGCGGCGGCGATGTCGTCGACCGTGCGGAAGAACGCGAGGTGGACCGGTCGCACGTTCGTGACCAGGGCGACGTCGGGGTCCGAGACCCGCCCCAGGGCCGCGATTTCCCCCGGGGCCCTCATTCCCAGCTCCAGCACCTCCGCCTGCGCATCTTCCGGGCACGCGAGAAGAGTCAGGGGGACGCCGAGCTGGTTGTTGAGGTTGGCCTGGGTGCGATGCACGCGCAGCCGCGACCCGAGTCCTGCCGCGAGAAGCTCCTTGGTCGTGGTCTTGCCGGTGCTCCCGGTGACCGCGAGAACCGTGAGGCCCGGGATCTTGCGCCGCGCCAGGGCGCCGCAGCGTCCCAGGGCGTCCGTGCCGTCGCCGACCCGGACCAGGGCCGGAGGCGCCGTGGCGTCCGCGGGGATGTCACGCTGGACGAACGCCACCGCCGCCCCCGCGCGGGCTGCGTCCGGAAGGAAGTCATGGCCGTCGGTGCGACTCCCCGGCAGAGCGAAGAACGCACCGCCGGGCCGCAGCACGCGCGTGTCGATGGCGAAGGAGTCCACGCTCGTGTCCGCATCTCCGCGGAGCAGGACTCCGCCCGTCGCGGCGACCATCTCCGAGAGCCTAAGCCTCGGCATGGGTCCCTCTTCCGGCGAACCCTGCCCCGGAGAGCGCCTCCCGAACGATCTCCCGATCGTCGAGGGGCAGGATGCGATCTCCGATCGTCTGCGTCGCCTCGTGGCCCTTTCCCGCGACGAGGACCGCGTCGCCGGGGCGGGCGGCCTCCAGCGCGGCGCGCACCGCCTCCGTCCGGTCCGCGATCACCTGCCGGCGTTCCAACCCGCCAGGAACCGCGCGTATCCCCGCCTCGATCTGCCGGAGGATCGCCGCGGGGTCCTCGCCTCGCGGATTGTCCGAGGTCAGAAAGGCGAGGTCCGCCCCCTCGGCAGCAACGCGGCCCATCTCGGGTCTCTTCCCTCGATCCCGATCTCCGCCGCAGCCGAAGACGAGAAGCAGGCGCCCTGCGACGACCTCGCGCACACTCGCGAGAAGGCGGGCCAACGCATCGGGAGTGTGCGCGTAGTCCACGAGGACTGCGAAGGGCTGCCCTTGGTCCACACGCTCGACGCGGCCGGGCACCGAGGCGAGCGCGGCGACGCCCGCGGGGATCGCCTCGGACGGGAACCCGGCGGCCAAAGCGCAGGCTGCCGCGGCGGCGATGTTGTCGAGGTTGAAGCGCCCGATCAGGGAGGTCCGCAGGGGGAGTTCGCCCCTCGCGGTATCCAGCACCGCGGAACAGCCGCCGAGGTCGCAGCGCTCGTCCCGCAGCCGGACGGACGCGTCCTTCGATCTCCCGAACGTCAGCACGCGGGCGGGGGTCCTGCGGGCCAGCGCCGCTCCCGCAGGATCGTCGGCCGGCACGACCGCGATGCCGTGAGCTGGGTCGAGCCTCTCGAAGAGGAGCGCCTTGGCGTCGAAGTAGGCGTCGAGGCTTCCGTGGAAATCCAGGTGGTCGCGGCCGAAGCTCACGAGGGCGGCGATCCGGAATCGCGCTCCTTCCACGCGACCCAGAGCGAGCGCGTGGGAGGAGACCTCCATGACGACCACATCGGCCCCCTCGGCGCGCATCTCCGCGAGCATCCGGTACAGATCCGGCGCTTCGGGGGTCGTGTGCGGCGCGGCGCGCTCCCTGCCGCCGCAGGCGTAGCCAACGGTTCCGATGCGTCCCGGCGTCCTCCCGGCGGCGCGTGCGATCGACTCGACGAGGTAGGAAGTCGTGGTCTTGCCGTTTGTCCCCGTGATCCCCACGAGACACAACGACTCGTCCGGACGGCCGAAGACCTCGCGCGCGAGAAGACCGGCTGCGGAGCGGGGGTGACCCACCTGGACCCACGCGGTCTCTCGGGGCAGCCAATCGGGGCGCGGGGATCCGGAGAGCACGGCGCACGCTCCCCGGGACAGTGCCTCGGGGACGAACTCGTCCCCGTTGCGTCGAGCTCCGGGGAGCGCGAGGAACAGCTCTCCCTTCGCGACCCTGCGCGAGTCGAGACAGACGCCGTGGACCTCGGGGTCGGCGCCGGGTGCGGAGAGCGGGTGGATATCCGCGGCACGGAGCAAGTCGGTCAGCGTCCGCGCCATCACTGCGCGACCCTCTCTTCCGGCGACAGCTGGAGCGAGCAGAGCCTGCCTTCCTCCAGGGGCGTTCCCGGCACGGGTGCCTGGTCCACCACGAATCCCGAGCCCGTCGCCGCGGTTCGGTACTTGCGCGCCGCGAGCGCTGCGACCGCCTCGCGCAGGTTCATTCCGCGCAGGTCGGGGACCTGTCCTGGCAGCGTGGCCACGGAAGGGGCGCGCTCCTCCTCCTTCTCTGCGGACTTGGGACTCATGCGTTCGTCGCCGCGGGCCGGCTTCTTCTTTCTTCCGGCCACCTCGACCCGCTTCTGCGAGGACGGATCTTCGTCGGGGGGCACTCGGAGATAGGCGAGCGCATCGGTCATGATGCGCTGGAACACCGGTGCCGCGGCCAGGCCTCCCGTGTGGATCAGCCCGGCGGGGGAGTCGAGCGCGACCAGCGCCACCACCCGGGGCGAGCGGATCGGCCCGAAGCCCCCGAAGGAAGCGATGTACTGTGAAGGCGAGTAGCCGGTTCCCGGAATAACCTTCTGCGCGGTTCCCGTCTTGCCGGCGATCCGGTAACCGGGGACGCGTGCCTGCCGTCCCGTGCCCCGGAGGACCACCCCCTCCAGGAGGCCCGTGAGGGTTCGAGCGGTTTCGTTCGAGATCACGCGGCGCGGCTCGCCGGAGGGCGCGGGCTGGATCGCCCCGCTCGCGTCGCGCGTTCCCAGGACGATCCGCGGCGGAACGCGTACCCCGCCGTTGGCGACGGTTGCGACGGCGCTGGCCATCTGCAACGTCGTGACCCCCACCTCATGCCCGAAACTGACCGAGACGTGGGTCGAGAGAGTCCAGCGCGAGGCCGGCGCCACGATCCCGGGCTGCTCGCCCGGAAGCTCGATCCCCGTGCGGCGTCCGAACCCGAACTTGCGGATGTAGTCGGCGAAGACGTCGTCGGGCAGGCGGCGGGCCGCCTTGATCATCCCGATGTTGCTCGAGTGCTCCAAGATCTCGCGGAAGGTGAGGGCTCCATACGGATGGTGGTCGCGAACGATGCGGCTCGCGATGGAGTAGGAACCTCGCTCGCAGTCGTACACGTCGGAGGGCGAGACAACGCCTCGCTCGAGCGCCACGGCGCCCGTCACGACCTTGAAGGTCGAGCCCGGCTCGTAGATGTCGACGACCGCGCGGTTGCGACGGGCCTCCGGCTCGGCTCTTCCGTACTCGTTCAGATCGACGCTCGGCCGGTTGGCGAGTGCCAGGACCTCGCCGGTGGTCGGATCGAGGAGAATCGCCGAGGCGGCGCGGGCGCGAGTCGTGCTCATGGCCTCGTCGAGCTCCCTCTCGACGATGTGCTGCAATACCAGATCGATGGAGAGGATCACGTCGTCCGGCTGTCGCTCCGCCGGGCGAACGAGCTGGAGCACGTTTCCCCCTCGGCCATCGCGAACGGCGAGATACAGGGACGAGTCTCCCTGCAGCTCGGCGTCGAAGGTGCGCTCGATCCCGTCCACTCCCTTCTGGTCGATGTTGGCGAAGCCGATCACGTGTGCCGCCAGCGCGCCCTGGGGATAGAAGCGCTTCCCCTCGGTTTCCAGCCCGAACGCCTGCCCGCCGCCCACTGGCAGACCCAGATTCCGCACGGCACTGGCCAGCGCAGGTTCCAGGCGCCGGGCGAGCCAGACGAAGGGAGCGTCCGACGTCAGCTGCTGACGGAGCCTGCTCTCCGTCACCCCCAGGACCGGCGCGAGGCGACGCGCGACCTTCAAGGGCTCCTGGACCTTCCACGGGTGGGCGAAGAGAGAGAACGTCTCGAGGCTGACCGCCAGCTCCCGGCCGAAGCGGTCGACGATGTTGCCGCGCTTCCCCTCGATCTCGATCTGCTGCTCGTGCTGGCGCCGCGCCTGAGCCTTCAGCTCGTCCGCGTGCAGCCACTGGAGCTGGTACAGGCGGACGCCGATCGCCACGGCGCCTGCGACGACCGCCAGGGCCAAAAGCGCGACGCGGCTCCGGCTGGAAGATCTCATCGAGACTGCAACCTCCGCGCGCGCGGCCTCCGCCCTCAGCGCGCCACGGAAAGGGGACGGTCCGGCGCGCGCACCTGTCCCGTGGATGGAACCCGCCGCACCACCACCGCAGCGTCGGCGCCGGAATTCTGGAGTCCCTCCTGCTTCGCCCAGGCCTCCACGCGGGGGAGCGCTTCGAGGGTTGCACGCTCCATGCAGAGGCGCCGTTCCGCTTCGAGCAGCCGGGCGTGTTGCGCGCGAAGCTCCTCGATGCGGTAACGCACGTGAACATAGTCGATCTGCTGCCACAGGTAGAACACGAACGGGGTGAGCGAGACGAGCACTCCCCCCATCCACGCGAGCATGCGCCGCGTCTTCGGAACGTCGTGCTCCCGGACGAGCGGGAGATTGCGCCAGCCGCGCACCGCGTGAAGGCCCTGCATCAGAGTCGCTCCACCGCGCGCAGCTGCGCGCTCCGCGCGCGCGGGTTCCTCTGCACCTCTTCGGGGGAAGGCGCGAGCGCGTGCGGCGTGACGATCCGGACCAGGTTGGCCCTGCCGCACCCGCACACGGGAAGCCCCGGCGGACACACGCAGCGCACGGCCAGGGCCCGGAACTCTTCCTTCACCGCGCGGGCCTCGAGGGAGTGGAAGGAGATCACGGCCAGCCGCCGGCCGCTGCGCAGCGACGATACCGCTCCCTCGATCAGGCCGTGGATGGACTGGATCTCGCCGTTGACGGCGATGCGGAGCGCCTGGAACGTGCGCGTCGCGGGATGGATGCGGTACTGCCTGGCCGCCGGACCCAGAACGCGCTCGACGATCTCTGCCAGATGAAGAGTCGTGCGGATCGGCCGTACGGCCCGCTCGCGGACGATCGCCCGGGCCAGACTCGCAGCCTTCCGCTCCTCGCCGTGGCTCCGGAGAACCCTGGTCAGCTCGGTCTCCGAGAGCGCCGCCAGAAGGTCCGCGGCCGACGGTCCCCGGCTGCGGTCCATGCGCATGTCGAGCGGACCGTCGCGGAGAAAGGAAAAACCCCGCTCGGCCGAGTCCAACTGAACCGACGAGACGCCGAGGTCCGCCACGACGCCGTCCACGGCGTCGACGCCGAGACCCGCGAGGATCTGCCGGATGTCGGCGTGATTCCCGTGCACGGGGACGAAGCACTCACCGAAGTGGGCCAGGCGCCGCGTCGCGGACCGCAAGGACTCGAGGTCACGGTCGATCCCGTATACCCTGCCCTGCGGCCCGACCTCTTCCAATAGGGATTCCGCGTGCCCGCCCGCTCCGAGGGTCGCGTCCACGAGCACGTCGCCGGCGCGCGGCACGAGCAGGTCCCGGACCTCTCGCGCCATGACCGGCCGGTGGACCTCCGCGTGGAAGTCGGCCATCTCCTCCACTCGCTGGGCAGTTCGAGCCAGCATCATCGATCAGATCCCCAACTCCGCCAGGACGCCGAGGTCGGAATCGGTGAGGGGCTCCTCCTGGAGCCTCTCCTCGAACGCCGCGCGGTTCCAAACCTCGAGGAAGTCCTGCTGACCGAGGACTGTGACATCCCCGTGAGTCGCCGCCTTCTCGCGCACGAGCGGATGGATCAGGATGCGCCCCTGCGGGTCCATCGCCGCCCCCTGCCCGTAGTAGTTGACCGACGTTTTGAAGCGCATCACCGCCGGATTCAGGGACGAGGCCTTCGACAGGCGTTCCTCGATCCGGGTCCACACGTCCATCGGATAGATGCGGACCGATTCGCCTCGAAAGCTGGTGACGAAGAAGTCTCGGCCGTACTGGGGCTCGATGATCGCGCGGAAAACTGCCGGGAGCTTGAGACGCCCCTTCTCGTCCACCTTGGCGCGTGCGCTCCCGCGCAACATCGTCTCTGTTCCTCGTGGCTGACGTCGTCAGCGAGGACAGGTCGACGCGACTCGTCGACACGCCGACTGAACTCTTCCTCTACCTTTCAAGAGAACCGCCCGTGGGAAAGAAAGTTCGTGGACCTCTGCAGTCCACTCTACTCCACTTTCGGCCACGCCGAAATATAAGGGATTGCTTCCGGGGGTGTCAAGAGGATTTCAAACTAAAAGAATTGAGGTGAAAAGCGAAAGTTGGGCGATCAGCAGGCGCGCTGAGAAGGCACCCAAATACTCCGGACTATGCCGTGTGGCGCCGGCCGTGGCTCAGCGGCCGCCGTTGATCCCGTCGCCGCTGTGCCCCGGCAGGGTGTCCGGTCCGTCTTGGATCCCCGTCGGCGCGTCACCACCTGCCAGCGGGACCACTGTGATCCCGACGCCGAGGCCCGACCTGTACGCGACCACCAGCTCTCTTCCCACGATCCGAAGGGTCGGGAGGAAGTGCCGGCCTGGCTCGCGAACGATCGAAACCGGCGCCGACCAGACGTCGGAACCCCGGAGCAGCGTGGCAAGGAAGATCTGACCGGTTTCCCGCACTGCAAACGCGAGGTACACGGTCCCCGAAGCGTCCACGACAGCCGCCGGGTCGACCTGGCTGAGAGAGTCGGCGTCTCCGAAGAAGGTCGGTTCGCTCCAGGAGCCGTCTCCCCGCAGGCTCGAGATCGCGAGATCGAATTGTCCACCCCAGCGGTAGGCCCAAAACGACCAGGACCGACCGTCGATCGGGTTCTGGAGCTGGACCAAGGGCCCGTCCAGGCCTGCGGCCGAGTAGCGGTGCGGCACCGCCGCGCCGCCTCTGGCCCACGCCCCGCTCGCCGCGGACAACGCCGCCAGCAGCGCGAGGATCAAAACACGGTTTCTACGCATCGGAACGCCCCCTTTCCACGTAGGCGTCGAAGGCTTCCACCTCGGGGAACCTCTTCTCGAGGCCCGAGCGAAGGGCCTTCAGGCGTCCGAAAGCAATCTTCTCCTTCGTGGGGGCCTCCTCCTCGCGTGCCATCTTCCACTCGTAGAAGGCATTCACGAAGAGGAGGTCGTTCTGCGGCTCCCGCTCGGAGCCGGCGATCGCGCTCGACTCGGCAAAGCAAGTCCTCGCGCGGCGGGTATCGTGGAGCCGGAAGTACGCCTCCCCGAGGCTCGTCCATGCGTGCGCTTCGAGACGACGGTGCCCGCTGGCGCGGGCCTCGTCGAGCGCAACGCGAAGAAGCCGGATCCCCTCGCGTGTCTTCCGCATAGAGACGTAGCAGACGCCGACGTTGATGCGGACACGGGTCGCCTCGTAGCGATCCCCCGACTTCTCATAGTGCTCGGCGGCCTCCCGGTATCGCTCGATGGCCGGACCTTCCTGGCCTCGCTCCGCAAGCACCCGGGCCAGGGTGTGGAGGATTCGCGCCGTCATGAGGTCCAGGCCTTCCCCGCGCGCGTAGACTTGCGCCCGGTCGGCCTCGAGCTCCGCGAGGAACAGGTCGCCCTGATCGGCGTGAAGATTGGCGAGGCAGAGCAGCGCCTGCGCTTTCAGCGAGGGATTCATGTGGTCCAGGCGCCGCAGGGCATGACGGAGTTCGCGCTCCGCGAGCGAGATCTTGCCGAGCCTGCCCAGCGCTGTTGCCAGGCTGATGCGTGCGCGGACCAGACTCTCGTCCCGCTCGGTTCCGGGCTCGCAGTCCTGCAGCAGGTCCAGAGCTTTCTCGTAGCAGGCGAAAGCCTTGCCCAGCTCCCCGGCCCGCATCGCCGCGTGCCCGGCCTCGAGAATGGTGGCGGCATCTCCGCCCCCCGGCTTAAGATCCTCGTAGGCCTCGAGGTCGACGACATCGGAGAACGCCTGCACGGGAATGTTGAAAACACCCGCAAGCACGCGCAGCTTGTCGAAAGACGGGTAGCAGATCCCCTTCTCATAGCGGCTGAGCTGGGAGTTGTCGATCTCGCCCCCCTCGGCGCGCGCGCGCTCCTCGACACGGCGCAGCGAGTACCCGTAGCCGGCTCGCAACTTGCGCAGGTAGTTGCCGAGTCGAACGCTCCCCTTCAGGTTGGAAGTCGTTGCGTGTGCTTCGTCCATAGGGCCCTCTCGGGTCTTTGAAACCCGCTGAACCTCCCCACCAACGGGGACCCTGCCTCCCTTGAACGCTCCTCCGTCGCTTCCCCTTATTCTAGTTCACTTTGCCGCCGAGCGTTCGTCGATGTAATGACATACTTCCCATTCCCGGACACCGTCAACCCGGGTAGGCACCGTAGTTGCGGTGAAACAGCAGCAGCTTTCGGGGTGGCAAGACGAATATCAGGAGAAAGTCGTTCGGCTGTGGGACAATACGAGGAGACCATGGATACGAACGACGACGGGTCCCGCATTGCTTGGCTCGCGCCGCACGAGGGAGAGACGATTCGCGCCCTCGTGGTCTTTCTGGGGCTCTTTTTGCTCCTTTCCGGAGTCACCGCAGTTCTCGCCTTCCGGGAACTGGACCTCAAGGCGCTCTCGCGTCAGATCGAGGTAGCCAAGGACGAGGCCGAGAGGATCGCCGACGCGGCCGCGGCGGTGGCCCGCGACGGCGGAGGGATCGACCTGGGCAAGCTCGGCAGTGGTCAGAAACAGTTGGCCCTCCACAGTCTCGTCCAGGAGCGGCTTGCCCTGAACCCCGTGATCCGGCACGTGGAGATCGTGGACCGCTCGGGGCAGCAAGTGTTCTTCCTGGCCCCGGACCGGACGACGGCTCCGCTTCCGGGAGCAAGCTCGCGCGGGGCCGAGGGGCTTCCGGGTCTGGACAAGAACCTCTTCCGCGCCGCCATCGGATCCCGCGCGAAGCCGGAGGGGGAAGTCCGGGTCGCCGTGGACCCGGACGCCTTGCTGAGACAGGTGGAGGCCTGGCGCTCCTCCCTGCGAACCTGGGTCGCCGTCGCAGCGACGCTCGGCATCCTGGTCGTGCTGGTCAGTTTCGCGTACGTCCTGCACCTGATCCGGAAGAATCGCAGGCTGGAGCAGTCCCGCCTCGCTGCACTCCGGCGTGCCGAGGTGGCGCTCCTGGCCCAGGGTCTCGCGCACGAGATCCGTAACCCGCTCAACGCGATGAGCATGAACCTCCAGATGCTCGAGGAGGAACTCCAGGCCCTGCCGGCTTCCGGCGGAGGGGACCACCTCGAGCTGCTGGCCTCGACGAGAAGCGAGATCCAGAGGCTCGACCGGCTCGTGAACAACTTCCTGGCGTACGCCAGGCCCCGCCAGCCGCGCTTCGAGGCGCGGGACCTGAACGACGTGCTGAACGAGGTCGCGAAGTTCCTCCAGGCAGACTTCCAGCAGAACCAGGTCGCGCTCCGGCTGGATCTCGAGCCGCTCCTCCCGACAGTGGAGATCGACGAAACCCAGTTCAAGCAGGCGCTCATGAACCTGCTCATGAACGCGCGCCAGGTCCTGAAGGCCGGTGGGCTGGTGACGCTGCGCTCGAAGGCCTCCCCGAGCGGAGAGATCCTCGTGGAGGTCCAGGACGACGGGCCCGGAGTGCCCGCCGACGCGCGCGAGAGGATCTTCGAGGTGTTCTACTCGAATCGCGGCGGTGGGACCGGGCTCGGCCTTCCCATCGCCCGCCAGATCGTCGATCGCCACGGCGGCCGGATCGAGCTCGAGAGCAGCGAAGGCCATGGCGCGACGTTCCGGATCCGCCTGCCCCGCAGGCACGAACGCGCGGTTCCCCCCCCGCCTCTCGCTCGGAAGACGCCGTGAAGCAGAGCCACGATGCCAGATCGGCGGCCGCCGCGCGGGCCGAGGAGCTGCGTCGGCTTATCGCGCACCACCGCAAGCGCTACTTCGTGGACGACGACCCGGAGATCTCCGACGCGGAGTACGACCTCCTGGAGAAGGAGCTGCGCGGCATCGAGGCCGCCCATCCGGACCTGGTCACTCCCGACTCGCCCAGCCTGAGGGTGGGCGGTGAGCCCTCCGACGCGTTCGTTCCCTACCGGCATCGCTCTCCACTCCTGTCCCTGGACAACGCCTACTCGACCGCTGAACTGCGGGAGTGGGAGCAGAGGTTGCTGCGAGCGCTTGCGGGGCCGCGCCCGTCGTTCGTCGTGGAACCCAAGGTGGACGGGCTTTCGATCGCGGTCCACTATCGCCAGGGACTTCTGGAGCGCGGGGTCACTCGCGGCGACGGGTTGATCGGAGAGGATGTGACCTCCAACGTCCGCACCATCCGCTCGATCCCGCTGCGTCTGGCCCGAGTCGTTCCGTTCCTGGAGGCTCGGGGTGAGGTGTACATGCCGCGCAGGGCCTTCGAAGAGCTCAACCGCGGGCGGGAGGCCGCGGGAGAGCCGCCCTTCGCGAATCCGCGGAACGCCGCGGCAGGCTCCGTGCGCCTGCTCGATCCGAGGATCACCGCCTCGCGCAGGCTCGAGTGCTTCTTCTATGGCGTCGCCGAGTACGAGGGAGAGCTCCCGCACACCCACCTCTCCGCCCTCGCACTGCTGCGAGAGCTCGGCCTGCGCACGAACCCCCTGAACCGCGCGTGCGCGGACCTCGAGGCCGTGGTCGTCCAGGCCGAGAGACTGCGGGAGGTTCGCTATTCCCTGGACTACGAGATCGACGGGATGGTGGTGAAGGTCAACGAGCTCGAACTCCGGGGCCGCGCGGGGGCGACCACCAAGTTTCCGCGCTGGGCGATCGCCCTCAAGTATCCCGCCGAGACCGCCGTCACCTTGGTCCGCGATGTGGTCGTCCAGGTCGGCCGGACCGGGGCGTTCACGCCCGTCGCCGTCCTGGAACCGGTGCAGCTCGCGGGGACCACGGTGTCCCGTGCGACCCTCCACAACGAGGAGGAGATCCAGAGAAAGGACGTCAGGATCGGCGACACGGTCCGGATCGAAAAAGCCGGCGAGATCATCCCGCAAGTCCTGGAGGTCCTGCGGGAGCGCAGGCCTCCCGGGGCGCGGCCCTTCGAGATGCCGGACCGCTGCCCCGCATGCGGATCGGCGGCGGCGAAGGAGGAGGGAGAGGTCGTGCGCAGATGCACGGGCGCGGCCTGCCCTGCGCGGCGGCGCGAGGCTCTGCTCCACTACGCATCCCGGGCCGCCATGGACATCCAGGGACTGGGCGAGGCGCTGGTGGAGCAGCTCGTGACACGGGACGTCGTACGGGACGCCTCCGACCTGTACCGGCTGGAGCTCGGAACGCTCGCCGGCCTCGATCGCATGGGCGAGAAGTCCGCTTCGAATCTCCTGCAGCAGATCGACGCATCCCGGCAGCGGCCCCTGCACCGCCTGATCCACGCCCTGGGCATCCGCCACGTCGGGGTGCGCGCCGCGCAGATCCTGGCGAATCGCCTCGCTTCGATGGAAGCCCTCAGGAACGCCAGCGTCGAGGACCTTCAGGGCTTCGAGGAGATCGGCCCGAAGACCGCGGCCTCGATCCGGCTCTTCTTCGAGCAATCCGCCAACCGGAAGCTGATCGAGCGGCTCGAACGGGCGGGGGTATCGATGAGAGCGGCGCCGGACGAGCGGGAGTCCCCGGGGCAAGCTCCTGCGTCCGCGTTCCGCGGGAAGACCGTGGTCCTGACCGGGTCCCTTCCCGGCCGGTCCCGGGAGGAGGCCAAGGCGCTCCTCGAGGCGCTCGGGGCTCGGGTCCTGGGAAGCGTCAGCCGCCGGACCGACCTGGTCGTCGCCGGGGAGGTCCCCGGCTCGAAGCTCGAGAAGGCGCAGGCCCTCGGGGTCAAGGTCATCGGCCCCGCCGAGTTCGAGCGCATGGTTGCCGAGAGCCGGCGGGATTAGCCCCGCCCCGGCCCGAGACGCTAGAATGGCTTGATCAACATGGGCGAGAACGTTCACATCATTCTGATCGAAGACGACGCCTCGCAGAGGAACAGCTACACGAAGGCCCTGACCAAGGGCGGGTATCGAGTCGACGCGTTCGCGGAGGGCGAGGCCGCCATCGAGCACCTGCGCCAGAACCCGGACGTGGTCCTCGTGATCACGGATCTCATGATGCCGCGGATGGACGGTTTTGCGGTCCTCGATGCGGCGCGATCCATCGATCCCGAGGTGGGCGTGCTGATGATCACGGGGAAGGACGAGGCGAGGCCGGCCGTCGACGCCATGAAGAAGGGCGCGGACGACTACATGACCAAGCCGGTGGACATTTTCGAGCTGCGCAAGCGCATCGACACGATCGCGCAAAAGCGGCTCCTGTCGCGCCGCGTCGTGGACCTCGAACGCCGCCTCGGAGAGAAGTTCGGCCAGCTCGTGGGCCGGTCCAAGCCCATGGAGACGCTGTTCCGCCAAATGGAGCTGGTCGCTCCCACGCGCTCCAGCGTGCTGATCGTCGGCGAGTCGGGCACGGGGAAGGAGTTGGTGGCGAACGCCCTTCACGAGAACTCGCCGCGCCGGGCGGCGCGCTTCCTCCCGATCAACTGCGCGGCGATCCCGGCGGAGATCCTGGAGTCCGAGCTGTTCGGACACGAGCGCGGGTCGTTCACGGGAGCCACCGGACGCAAGCTGGGGAAGTTCGAGCTCGCGGACAAGGGGACCCTGTTCCTGGACGAGATCGGCGAGCTGCCCCTCGAGATGCAGGCGAAGCTGCTCCGTGTTCTGGAACAGCGCGAGTTCATGAGGGTGGGCGGCACCGAGAGCATCCGGGTCGACATCCGCCTGATCGCCGCGACGAACCAGGACCTGGAAGCCGCGGTCGAGCAGGGCCGTTTCCGGAGCGATCTCTACTACCGGCTCAAAGTGGTCACACTCACCATCCCTCCGCTGCGGGAGCGGGCGGAGGACATCCCGGTGCTCGCGACCCACTTCCTGCAGACGCTGGCCCGGGAGAACGGGCGCGAGGGGATGCGGTTCTCCGCCGAGGCCATGAAGGCACTGATGACCGCACGCTGGGAGGGAAACGTCCGCGAGCTTCGCAATCTCGTCGAGAGCCTCGTGGTGCTCGTGCCGAACGAGGAAATCCAGCTCGCGGACCTTCCGCAGGAGTACGCCGCCGGGGGCGGCGCTGTGGCGGAACAGGCCCCGGAGCGCGCCGCGTCATCCGCGGCGCTACGTCCCGAGAGGCCCGTGGGTACGATGGAGGCGATCGAGCGGCAAGCCATCCTCCGTGCCCTGGTGCAGACGGGAGGGAACCGCACCCAGGCGGCGGAGATCCTCGGGATCGGCCTGCGCACGCTGCAGCGCAAGCTCAAGGAATACCGGGAATCGGGGATCGTGGACCCGGAGTCCTGACAGGTCCGCAATGCTGGCGGAGTTGCGCGCAAGGACGTGTCAGATTGGCGCGACGGCCGGGGCGGCGCTACCATGAACCGGGCGGCGGGAGCGATTTCGTAGATTCCGTGGCGGCCAGGCTGCGGCATGTCGTTTGCCAGCGGAGTGGCCATGGCGCCGTCAGTGCAACCTCGGTACACGATCTTGGTCGTCGACGACGATCCGGCGGTTCTGGCAACCTACGAGAGGCTCCTGGGCAGATGCGGATACAAGGCCATCACGAGGGACGAGCCCGTTCGAGTGCTGGACAGCGACAGCACGGCGCGATCCGCCGACCTGCTCATCCTGGACTACAAGATGCCGGGAATGGATGGGCTCACCCTCCTGGCACGCCTTCGCAGGCTCGATTGCCGGGCCCCGTGCGTGCTGATCTCGGCCTATCTCAACGATGAAGTCCGCAAGAATGCCGACGTTTTGGGGGTGGATCGAGTCCTGGAAAAACCCGTGGACGTCGCCTGCCTGCGCAGGACGCTGGCCGAACTTCTTCCGCGCAGGGAGGAATTCCCCCCCGAGCCTCGCAGCGCCTAGCGGAACGATCGGTTTCGTGAGTCAGGAGGTCTGAGCAAGATGAGCCGAAAGCTGGGATTCGTGGCCCTTCTGGGCGTCGTCGGAGTGAGCATCGTCTTCGGCATGATTCTCGGAGGGCGGTTGAACTCCCCCCGGACCATGCTCGCGGCCGGGGGAAGCGCGACGCTTCCCGCCCTCGCCGCGCCGACGGCGACGAGCTCGGGAGTGGCCCTGCCCGATTTCGCCGACATCGCGGATGCCGCCATTCCCGCGGTCGTGAGCGTCGCGAACACGCAGGTGAAAAAGCGGGACGACGCGGAGGATCCCCACGGCCAGCTCCGGAATGACCCCTTCTACCGCTTCTTCTTCGGACCTCCGGACCAGGAGCAGGACAATCGGCCCGCCCCTCAGGAGAGGCGCTTTGGATTCGGGTCGGGGTTCATCGTCAGCGAGGACGGCTTCGTGCTGACCAACAACCACGTGGTGGAGGGCGCGACGAAGCTCGAGGTGACCCTGAACGGCGGTGACAAGTACGAGGCCAAGGTCATCGGCACCGATCCGTCGATCGACCTGGCGCTGATCAAGATCGATCCCAAGGGTAAGCCCCTCTCCTTCCTGCCGCTGGGCGATTCGGACAAGCTCCGGGTCGGCCAGTGGGTCGTCGCGATCGGAAACCCGCTCCAGCTCGAGTACACGGTCACCGTGGGAGTGGTCTCGGCGAAGAAGCGGCACGTCCCGATCGGGTCCACCGACTTCCAGGTGGCCAACTTCCTCCAGACCGACGCGGCGATCAATTTCGGCAACTCCGGCGGGCCTCTCCTCGACGCGACGGGCAGGGTCGTGGGGATCAACACCGCGATCAGCCGCATGAACTACGCCGAGGGGATCGGGTTCGCCCTGCCGATCAACGAGGCCCGGGCCGCAATGGAGCAGCTCCGCGAGAGCGGCTCCGTGAAGCGCGGCTACATCGGCATCACCATGAACCGCACCCCGCTGAACGAGAGCGCCAAGGAATACTACCGGCTACCGGACACGAAGGGTGTGATCGTCCAGGACGTCCAGGCCGACGGACCCGCGGCGCGCGCGGGCGTCCGGCGGGGCGACATCATCCGCAAGGTGGACGGCGAGATCGTCAAGGACAACCAGGATCTGGTCTCGCGCATCGCCTCGCGGCGGCCTGGAGAGAAGGTGCGGCTGGAGCTGTTCCGGGACGGGCGGAACCAGGACGCAACGGTGACCCTCGCCGCTCGACCCGACCCGGGCGCGCTCGCCCGCGGAGGCCGCGGCGTGCAGCCCGAGCCGGGGGCTCCGGAAGAGGAGATCAAGGAGGCCAGCGGGCTCGGAATCAAGGTGGAGCCACTGACCCCCGCCTTGCGCGAGCGATTCCAGCTGCCCCAGGAGGTCCAGGGTGTCGTGGTCTCCGATGTGGAGATCGACTCCGAAGCCTCGGAGCGCGGGATCGACCGGGACCTGATCATCACCTCGGTCAATGACCGGCCGACGCCGAGCGTGGCGGAGTGGAAGCGGGTCGTGGCGGGTCTACGGCCGGGAACGCCCGTCCGGCTGGAGGTTCGCGTGCCGGGGGACGGCCAGGTCTCCTACGTGTTCCTGCGCGTGCCCGAGAGCAAGGAGTAGCCCCGAGTCTTCGTGATATCCTCCCCGGCGCGAACGCCTCCGCGTCGCAGGCCAGAGCGCGATCTCCAGGATCCCATGGCGCCCCGGCGAAGACCTCTCGTGCTCGTCGTGGACGACGAAGCGGACATCCGCTCGTCGCTGCGCAGGATCCTCGAGTACGAGGGGATGAGCGTAAGCGAGGCGGGCACGGGGGCCGATGCGCTTCAGAAGGTCTCGAGCGAGCGGCCGGACGCTGTCCTGCTCGACATCAAGATGCCCCAGACCGACGGCCTCGAGGTCCTGGCGGAGCTTCGCAAGCGGGATCCTGCCCTCCCGACCGTCATGATCTCCGGGCACGCCACCGTGGCCACGGCCGTCGAGGCCACGCGGCTGGGCGCATTCGACTTCATGGAAAAACCCCTGGAGCGCGACCGTGTGCTGCTGGTCCTGCGCAACGCTCTCGAACAGCGCCGGCTCCAGGACGAGAACCGCGACCTGAGGTCTTTCTCCGAGGAGCGCTTCCGCATCGTGGGGTCGACCGCCGCGCTCCGGAAGGTCGAGGAGGCCGTGGCCCGTGCCGCGCCCACGAAGGCCTCCGTCCTCATCACCGGCGAGTCCGGCACGGGGAAAGAGCTGGTCGCCCGACAGATCCACTACTCCTCGGCGCGCGCGGCACGCGCCTTCGTCAAGGTCAACTGCGCCGCCATCCCCGAGGAGCTGATCGAAAGCGAGCTCTTCGGCCACGAGAAGGGTGCGTTCACCGGGGCGAGCCGCGACCAGACCGGAAAGTTCGTGCAGGCGGACGGCGGCACGATCTTCCTGGACGAGATCGGCGACATGAGCCTGAGGACCCAGTCGAAGGTTCTCCGCGTGCTTCAGGACGGAGAGGTGGAGCCCGTTGGCGCGGCGCGTTCGTTCACCGTCGACGTCCGGGTCATCGCCGCGACGAACAAGAATCTCCCGGAAGAGATCCGCGCCGGACGCTTCCGCGAGGACCTGTACTTCCGGCTGAACGTGATCCCCATCGAGCTGCCGCCCCTGAGGGAGCGGCGAGACGACATCGAGGATCTGGTCGCCTACTTCGCGGAGACCTTCTGCCGGGAGAACAACTACCGCCTGAAGACGTTCGCAGCGGACGCCCGCGCGGCGCTTCGGGAGCTTCCCTGGAGGGGGAACGTGCGGGAGCTGCGCAACGCCGTCGAGCGGCTCCTGATCATGACCCCCGGCGACACGATCCGGGCCTCCGACATCCCCGCCGGCCTGGGAGGCGACCTCGCGGCGCAGGGGCAGCAGACGCTCGGTGAGGCGCTGGCGATTCCCGACGGGCACGTCACCCTGCAGTCGTTCAAGGACCGGGCGGAGCGCGCGTTTCTGGTGGCGAAGCTCCGAGAGAACGGCTGGAACATCGCGGCCACGGCCAAAGCGATCGACACTCCCCGGTCGAACCTGTACAAGAAGCTCGAGGCGCACGGGATCAACCGTGAGTCCGACGGCGGGGTGGGGGAACGGTGAACTCCGAGCGGGAAGTGGTCGTCGTGGAAGGCGTCCGCACTCCTTTCGTGAAGATGGGAACCCTGCTGCGCGGCGTTGGCGCGGTCGAGTTGGGACGCGTCGTCGTGCGGGAGGTCGTGGAGCGGGCGGAGATCGACCCGGCCTCCCTGGACGAAGTGATCGTCGGGAACATCGCGTCCCCCGCGGACGCGGCCAACATCGCGCGAGTCGTTTCGCTCCTGGCTAAGGTTCCGCGGCACGTCCCCGCCTTCACCGTGGGACGGAACTGCGCCTCCGGGCTCGAGGCCGTCGTCGACGCCGCCTACCGGATCCGTTCGGGCGACGCCGACCTCGTGGTCGCCGCGGCGGTGGAGTCCATGAGTCGGATTCCCCTCCTGGTCCGCGACGACGCGCAGGCGATCTGGACCGATCTGGCCCGAGCCAGATCCGCGATCGCGCGGGCGCGGACGCTGCTGCGCTTCCGCCCCCGGCACTTCCGGCCTCTGGCCGCCCTCGAGCTGGGGCTCACCGACCCGATCTCGGGCCTGAACATGGGGCAGACCGCGGAGTTGCTCGCCAAGGAGTTCCAGATCCCACGCGAGGAGCAGGACGCCCTGGCGCTCCGCAGCCACCAGCGCGCCGCCGCGGCGTGGGCGCAGGGCCGGATGGAAGAGGTCGTCCCGGTTCCGATCCCGCCCGCGTACCTCGAGGCCGCGGACCGCGACAACGGGATCCGTGAGAACCAGACCTCCGAGGCGCTGGCGAAGCTTCGTCCGATCTTCGACAGGAAGTTCGGCACCGTCACGGCGGGGAACTCGTCCCAGGTGACGGACGGCGCCGCCGCGCTCCTGCTCGCGTCGCGGGTCCGGGCCCGGGAGCTGGGGCTGCCCGTGATGGGGACGGTGCGCTCCTGGGGGTTCGCAGGCTGCGATCCGGCCCGGATGGGCCTGGGTCCGGTGCTCGCCTCTCCGATCGCGCTGCGCAGGGCCGGCGGGCTGAGCATGGACCGCATGGACCTGGTGGAGATCAACGAGGCGTTCGCGGCGCAGGTGCTGGCGTGCTTCCACGGCTTCCGCTCCCGCAGCCTGTTCCAGGAAACGCTGGGAACGGCTCCCGTGGGGGCTCCGGAACCGGAGCGCGTGAACGTCAACGGTGGCGCCATCGCCCTTGGTCATCCCGTGGGCGCCACGGGGGCGCGTCTCGTCCTCACGATCCTGCGCGAGATGCAGCGCCGCGACGCGTCCCTCGGGCTCGTGACCCTGTGCGTGGGAGGAGGCCAGGGGGGCGCACTCGTCCTGGAACGGAGCTGAGCGATGGCGATTGAGGAGGGGATCGATCACCGCATCGACGAGGACGGCTTCGTCCACGTCGTCTTCGACCGCCCGGGAGAGCGGGTGAATCTGCTCACGCCGGCGATCCTCCGCGAGATCGCCCAGCTCCTCGATCATCTGCGCGGAAACGCCGACGTGCGGGGTGTGGTGTTCGAGAGCGCGAAGCCCGGCGTCTTCCTCGCCGGAATGGACGTGGAGCAGATCGCGGCCGTCGACGACGCCTACCGTGCCTCGGAGGCCGCCCGCTTCGGACAGGCGGTGTTCCAGCGCATCGCCGACCTCCCCGTGCCCACGGTTTGCGCCATCGCGGGGACCTGTCTGGGAGGCGGAACCGAGCTGGCGCTGGCGTGCACGTTCCGCGTGGCCGCCGACGATCCCCAAGTCCGGATCGGTCTCCCGGAGGTGCAACTCGGGATCATTCCGGGGTTCGGCGGGACGCAGCGCTTGCCCCGTCTCGTGGGGCTCGCGAATGCGCTCGACCTGATCCTGAGCGGGCGCAGGCTGGACGCGGCGCGGGCGGCCCGCATCGGGCTCGTGGACAAGGTGGTTCCGCTCCCCTATCTGCCCCGCGAGGTTGCGAACCTGCTCCGGGTCGCCGCCGAGGACCCGCGGGGCACGCTGCGGCTCCTGCGCCGGAGGCGCCCGCTCGCCGCGGCCGTCCTGGAGAGCCTTCCGCCGCTGCGGCGCCTCGTATTGAGTCGGGCGCGCCGGGCGACGGCGGCCAAGGTAAGCTCGACGGACTACCCGGCGCCGTTTCGCGTTCTCGACGCGGTGGACGCGGCATTCTCCGGCGCGGCCGGGCAGGGTTTCGACGTGGAAGCGCGCATCGTGGGCGAGCTCGTGCCCACGCGCACCTCGAAGAACCTGATCTGGCTCTTCAAGAGTCAGGCGGCGCTCAAGAAGGCCGCGGACGCCGGGGCGGCGCCGAGGAAGGTGCGACGGATCGCCGTGCTGGGCGCGGGGATCATGGGAGGGGGGATCAGCCAGCTCGCGGCCGATCGCGACCTTCCCGTCCGCCTCAAGGACGTCCGCTACGACGCGCTGCTCGCAGCCCTGCGCACCGCCGGCGGGATCTGGCGGGAGCGTGTCCGCAAGAGGCAGCTCGGCCGGCGCGAAGCCGAGCAGCGGATGGCGCTCATCGCCCCGACCCTCGAGGATCGCGGACTCGCCCTGGCGGATCTCGTCGTCGAGGCGGTCGTCGAGGACCTCGCGACGAAGCAGAAAGTGCTGTCATCCGCCGAGGAGCGGATCGGCGAGCGCGCGGTGTTCGCCTCGAACACCTCCTCGATCCCCATCACCCAGATCGCCGCCAAGGCGCTGCGGCCGGAGCGTGTCGTCGGTCTGCACTTCTTCAACCCCGTTCATCGCATGCCGCTGGTCGAGGTGATCGCGGGCGAGCGCAGCTCGCCGGAGGCGGTGGCCACCGTGCACCGCTTCGCCGTCGACCTGGGGAAGACGCCGGTGATCGTCCGCGACTCCCCGGGCTTCCTGGTGAATCGCATCCTGATGCCGTACCTGAACGAGGCCATGCGCCTGCTCTCCGACGGAATGCGCATCGAGGCGGTGGATGCCGCGGCCACGGGGTTCGGAATGCCCGTGGGTCCGTTCACGCTCCTCGACCAGGTCGGCCTGGACACGGCCCACCACGTCTCGCAGGTTCTCCACGCGGCCTTCGGCAGCCGGATCGGACCGACGACTCCGATCCTGGCGGCGCTGGTGGACGCGGGCCGCAGCGGCGCGAAGAGCGAAAGCGGGTTCTACCACTACCGTCACGGACGGCGGGCCGGCGTGGACCGAAAGGTGTACGCCCTCGCCCACGTCCCGGGTCCGCGCTCCTTGCCGGTCGAGACCATCCAGGAGCGCCTCGTGCTGGCCATGCTGAACGAGGCCGCGATCTGCCTCGAAGACGGCGTCGTGCGGGAGCCGCGCGAGGTGGACGTCGCGATGGTCTTGGGAACCGGCTTCCCAGCGTTTCGCGGCGGTCTCCTCCGGCACGCCGACGCTCTCGGGATCGCGGTGGTCGTCGACCGGCTGTCACGGCTCGCCGACGCCCAGGGCGAGCGCTTCCGGCCCGCGGCTCTGTTGCGCGAAATGGTGCGGGAACAGCGCAGGTTCTATCCCGCCTGACCACTCCGCGGCACCGCTCGCGGGTGTTGTAGAATGCGACGACGCCCGGGTTTCGGGAGCCAAGGAGAATCCCATGTCCAAGTCCTTTAGGGCGGGGGTGACCGGTTTCGCGGTCGTCGCGGCTTCGGTTCTTCTCGGGTGGGTGGGGGCATCCGCTCGAGCCGACGAGGAAGTGCCCGACAACGTACGGACTGAGCTTGAGTATGTTGTCCGGCAGAAAGCGAGCAAGCTCCTGGACGAGAAGAACGAGGCCGGAGCATCCTTCAAGCGAGGGAGCTACTCGAAGAGCTTCAAGAAGGTCGACGAAGGCACGTATCAGGTGACATTCCACCAGGATACTGCCAGCAAGGATCAGCTCAAGACCGAGCGCTTCCTCCTCACCTTGAAGAAAGACGCGGCGGCGAAGTGGATCGTCGCCGCGCAGGACCTCAAAGACACCTACGACGGGTTGTACCGTCCCGCGATGGGTGACGAGGAGTGGTACCGGTTCGACTCTCTCTCGTTCGACCACGAGGGGCTGAAGGTCACGGCAACGAACGGCACCCTGGTCAAGGACTTCTTGCACGGAAAGCCATACGCATACTGGCTGCGGGCGGCAGGTCTCGCGTTCGACTACGCGCCTCCGAAAGACCTCGATTACTACCAGGTGCACCGTCTAGTACTCATGAAGGAGTATCCGGAGGACTTCGCGTTCAAGCCCGACTGGACGCGAATCGAGTGCGTCGCGCCGTCCTGCGAGGAGCTCGAATCGACCGTTTTCAGGGGCCTCAAGAAGATCGACGAGGCGCAGGCAGACGGCAGGCTTCGCGACCTGGTCTCGGAAACAAGAAGGGACTACGAGAGAAACCTCAAGGAGAACTACTTCTTCGGATTCCGGACCCTGCCCGATCCGGAACGACGCACCTACATGATCTCCATCCGGAGAGAGGGTCCCAAGGATTACGGGCTCTGGCTCGACTATGACAACCTGGAGCCGCGCGAGGTGACGTTCGGCTCGTGGAACCGCGGACCGGTCTTCA
>Ga0316622_100000138_pt1 | contig 35551 bp, 28 predicted proteins | sample OWC_Aug_OW2_C1_D_FD_207646 | JGI IMG/M metagenome (GOLD analysis project Ga0316622, IMG submission 207646) | Wetland soil microbial communities from Old Woman Creek delta, Ohio, United States - OWC_Aug_OW2_C1_D5_C | ecosystem: Environmental > Terrestrial > Soil > Wetlands | place: USA: Ohio... | reverse complement strand
CGTTCGATCAGCTCGGGGGCAAACACCCGGCCGCCGACCACCACCGCTCCGCCAACCATCCGCGCGGAGTGTGGCAGAAACCGCGACCAGTGTCTAGAGGGGGGAGATGTGTCAGATGTTCAGCCCTCCGGGAGAGGCAAGGTGAGGGGATGAAATGATCGACACGGTAGCGTCACCCTCTACTCTCGACCCTTACCTCTTGACGTCCCGGCGGCGGTCACGACCAGACCCGGCAAATCAGACATGACCCCGTCGACCCCGAGCTCGAGGAGCCGCTCGATCTCTGCCGGTTCGTTGATCGTCCATACGTGCACCTCGATGCCCAGGCGGTGCGCGGCGGCGACGGTCGCGGGGGTTACGAGCTCAATGCCTTCGTAGGATGGCGGAATCTGCAGGGCGCGGCCGCGTGGCTGGTAGCCATCCCAGTCGTCGCGAGCGACGCGCCCAATGAAGTCGACAACCTCCCCGGTGCTGATTCCTGTCGCGATACATTCGCCGGCGATGGCACGGATCGATTGCATGATCGAGTCGTGCTCCGCGGCCAGCAGCGTTCGATCCGCGGTCCCGGTGTTCGCGAGCAGATCGACGACCGCACCGACGATGTTCGGCTGCTCCTGCTTGATTTCGATGTTGAAGGCCTGGGCTGGAAACGTGCGCAGAACCGACTCGAGTGCCGGGATGCGCACGCCTTGTCCGCGGTACGGGAAGTGCCCGCCGCTCGACGTGAACCGATACCCCGCGTCGAGCGCCTGCAACTGCGCGAACGTGTGATCGAGCACCGGTCCCTCGCCATTGGTGGTCCGTTCGAGCGATGGATCATGGATCACCACGATCGTCCCGTCACGCGTACTGTGCACGTCGAGTTCGAGATATCCCGCCCCGAGGGCCGCAGCGAGGGCGAACGAGGGGAGGGTGTTCTCGGGTGCCAAGCCGGCCGCTCCGCGGTGACCAAAAACCCGCGGGCGCGGGCGGTCGAAGTAGGGCATTGGACGCGGGGCGCGTTTAGAGGGTGAGGATCACCGCGCCGAGCCGTCGGGCCTGGGCGAGGGCGGACAGCACGACCGGCGCGGTGCTCGGCACTGGCACATGGCCGCCTGGAATCGTCCGCAGCCGATGCATCAACGACGTCCGAATCAGCTTGAATTCGTATGGGTCCACCGACTCGGGCTGTGTGATCCCGCGTCGGGTCAGTGGATTGAGATAGCGGCCCTCATCGAACACGGCGTAGTGGAGGTGTGGTCCCGTCGCCAGGCCGGTCTGGCCCACCCAGCCGATTCGCTGTCCTTGCCGCACTGAGTGGGTCTCGCGAACGGCGCGGTCGATGGCGCGCAGGTGGGAATAGGTCGACACCACGCTGCCACCGTGGTCGATTTCGACGTGATAGCCGAAGTCGCCCTTCCATCCCGCCCACACGACTGTGCCGGAAGCCGCGGCGCGGACGGGTGTGCCTGCCGGCGCCGCGAAGTCGACGCCAAAGTGGGGCCGCTGCCGATTCAGAATCGGGTGAAAACGTGAATACGAGAAACTCGAGCTGATCCGGCTGAAATCCACCGGATAGCGGAGCAACGATTGCTCAAGTAGGCGACCCTTCGCATCGACATAGACGGGCGTGCCGTCGTCGTCGCGGAAGAGGAACGCCGCGGCCGACCGCGTTCGGCCGACGAAGTCCGCCGCCAGGATTCGTCCCGGCGGCAGCCGCCGGCCGTCGAGACGCGTGCGCTCTTCGTAGAGAACGCGAAACCGATCGCCGGGCTGCACGTCGGAGTCGAAGTCGATCTCGGCGCTCAGGAGGTCGACCATCCGCGCGACGATCGGATCGGGCAGTCCGGCGCCCTGGGCCGCGCGATAGAAGGTGTTCGGGATGGTCCCTCGCACTCCGACCACGCGCACCCGCGACGGGATGTCCTCCAGCCGTGCCGTCAGTTGCGAACCGGCGCCGCGCTCGACGGTGAGTTGATGAACATCATCCAGTTCGTAGCGGAGCCCGACCAGGTGGCCACCCGCGACGAAGCGCAGGGTCAAGTCGTGGCCGACCTCGAGCCGATGGATGTTTGCTATCTGGCGCGCCGCTCGTTCCCAGGCCGCCACGTGCCGAGGGGTGACACCGTAGTGTTGCAGAATGGCGGCGAAGCTCTCTCCGCGCGTGATGGGGTGGCTGACCGAAACCGTAGCGTTTCTCACCACGTGCGTGGTGTCACTCGTTGCTTGAGCCGAAGTCGCCAGCAGGATACACGCTAGGGTGGCACTCAATACTAGGCGTGCGCATTCTGACGAGCTGTGCGACAGACCGGTTTGAACGGCTACCACCACCCAACCTCTCTCTCACTGCCGGGGGCGACTCTCCTTGGTTCGTGCCAAGGTCCGTGCGCGATGTCAAGGCAGGTGAGGCAAGATTTTTGCGATACGCGGCAGCTGGAAACGGCTGCACGCGGCTGCACCCGTCCGGAGTGAGGAATTGATGCGTCGCGTGCTGCTCGTGCCGTTCGTCGTTTGCGCCATCGCGATCACGCTGTCGGCCGGGTATGTGTGGCGCGACTTGCACACGGCCGTGGTCCCGCCCGCGGGTGGTGCGCTGGTGTCGGTGCGAGTCGGCGCACCGTTCCGTTCGATTGCGGAGCAATTGCACGGTGCCGGTGTGTTGCGCCACCCCTTCTTTTTGAGCGCGTGGGCGCGCTCGCAGCATCTCGATCGCCGCGTGCAGAGCGGGGATTATCGAATCACGCAGCCGGTGACGCCGTTGCAGCTGCTCGAGCTGCTCCAGTCGTCCAGCCTGGCCCTGCACTGGGTCACGATCCCGGAAGGGTACACCGCGAGACAGGTTGCGGTGGCGCTGGAGCAAGCCGGCTTCGGTGGGCGCGACGTGTTCCGCTGCGTGATGGAAAGCGCTTCGTTGTTGCGCGACCTCGATCTGCCGGGGACCGGTGTCGAGGGTTTTCTGTTCCCCGATACCTACGCGCTCGCGTGGGCGATAGAGCCCGAGACGGCGATCCGAACGATGGTCGCGCGCTTTCGCGAGCAGAGCGCGTCGCTCGCCGAGATCCGCCTGGCAGCAGGGCTGACCGAGGTGGAGATGGTTACCCTCGCATCGCTCATCGAGAAAGAAACCGGGCGGGCGGAGGAGCGACCCTTGATCGCCGGCGTCTTTCACAATCGGCTGCGTCTGGGCATGCCGCTGCAATCCGATCCCACGGTTATTTACGGGCTGGAGAAGTTCGGCCGGTCGCTGACACGTGGGGATCTGTCGGATCGGTCGCCCTACAACACCTACACGCATGCTGGGCTCCCCCCCGGGCCGATCGCCAATCCGGGGCGCGCGGCACTGGAGGCGGCGGTTTCCCCCGCCGTGACTGATGCACTGTACTTCGTCTCGCGCAACGACGGCTCGCACGAGTTCTCCGCGAACCTGGCCGATCACAATCGGGCCGTCCGCCGGTACCAGCGGTCGCGGTGAGTCGGGCCGCTACGCAGCTGCTGGCTTGATGTTCTGGTTCACGCGGAACAGGTTGTCCGCGTCGTATTTCTTCTTGACCTCGGTGAGGCGCCGGTAGTTGTCCCGATAACTGGCGGAGATCCGCTCCTCACCCTCGTCGCCCATGAGGAAGTTCACATAGGCACCGCCGGACGAATGCGGATGCAGCGCCGACCAATACGTGCGTACCCACTCCCGATAGCGAGGCATGGGAGTCGGATCGGGACTGACCGCCGCGATGATGTGGGTAAACCGGGCCCGGCGATACGTAAATGCGGTTTCGTCCGCGCCGATGTCCTGAACCGCACCGCCCAGCGGGTAGATATGCATGGCCGAATTGACGGTCGGAATGCCTGGCCCATGCTTCACGTGTTCGGCGATGATGTCATCGGTCAGATCGTCCACGAAGTCGGCTTTCCAGTAATGGGGCAGACCCGGCGGAAGCAGCGCGTCAAAAGTGCACTGCGCCATCGGGTACGGGACCGGGCCAACATGGGCGAACGCCGGCGGACCGAACTTTAGCAGCGGCCGGACAACGGCTTCTCCCGCCGCCATGTCACCGCAATAGACACAGACCACCCCGCACATCGTCTTTGATTGCAGGTGTTTGGGAAAGGGAGGACCTGGCGGGACGATCAGAAAGGCAAAGAACGCGCTGAGTTCGCGTGGGGCCGTTTCCATGAGGTCCCGGAACAGCCGGAGGGCATCAGTGGCCCGGTCGAGCGGGTACAGCACCGGTCCAGCGTAGACCGTGCGCACCGGATGCAGGTGGAACTCCATGGACGTGACGACGCCGAAGTTTCCGCCGCCACCGCGCAGAGCCCAGAACAGATCCGGCCGCTCCGCAGCAGACACAGTGATGAGGCGTCCGTCCGCCGTCACCACATCAGCCGAGATGAGGTTGTCACACGACAAACCATAGCGCCGCGACAGGTATCCGAATCCGCCGCCGAGCGTGAGACCCGAGACCCCCGTCGTCGAGATGACCCCACCGGGCGTGGCGAGTCCAAAGGCGTGGGTGGCGTGGTCCACGTCTCCCCAGGTGCAGCCGGCCTCGATGCGCGCGACACGCCGCACCGGATCCACGCGGATGCCCTTCATGGGGGAAAGGTCCGCGACCAGACCGCCATCGCACGTGCCGAAACCGGGTGCGCTATGGCCTCCGGCGCGGATGGCCAGGGGCATATCGTGATCGTGCGCGAACCCCACGCAGTTGATCACGTCAGCGACATCGGCGCAGCGCACGATCAAGCGCGGCCGCCGATCGATCATCGCGTTGTACACCTTCCGCGCCGACTCGTATTCGTGGTCCGAAGGACCGATCACCTTCCCTCGGACGGTTGATACAAACGCCTGAACGGCGCCTTCGCCGGGTCCACCCACGGCGTACTTCTCAGCAACATTTTGCATAGATGACCTCCTGCGTCACATAGTGGTGCTTCGATGAGCCGAAACGCCCAACCGGGAAATCGGAGCCCTCGCATCGCAGCGTTGTCGCAGAGCCAGTCAGGCTGACCTCCATGTAGAGATGTTGGGTGAGGGAGATTGCAAGGCGTGCGCCGACCACGCGTTTCGCGACTCCCAAACGGTCGAGGCTTCGGGCGCAGATGACAACTGAGGCAAAGTGCCACACGAGCTGGGGTATTCGGTCCCAGGGGGGCCATGCTGCCACCGTGCTGCGCGCTACGGGCTACCCGCTCGGCATAATGGGAGGCGCGGTTCGCATCGACCGGCGGGGTGAGACCCAAGCTGTCGAACAGGCGCTTGAGCCGACGGCGCACGATCAGCGTGCACAGGGTCTTGTAGCTGTCCTCGGTGTCGAGCCGCGCGAACCGGGAGGCCGCCGACTCGATGAGATCGGCCAGTTGCAGGCCGCGCGACACCGCGTCCCCGAGTCGCCGTGTCGGTCACAGCAACGACGCTAACGCGCACGACGCTTTTATTGCGGCTACCCTTCCGCTTCTGGTGGTGGAGCGACTTGCTGCCGATCGAGGCGCTCGAGCTTCTCGTAGAGCGCGTCGATATCCTTCTTGACCTGGGCGTATTGACTGAAGACTGCCTGGGGATTGTCGTGGGTCTGATAGAAGTCGGGAGCGTTGATGACCTCGGCCAGTGCGGCGAGCTCGCGCTCCCTGTCGGCAATGTCGTGCTCCGCGCGGGCGATGGCGCTCTCGCGATGGGCCGCGGAGCGCGGGGCTCGTCGGGGTCTGGCGCGATCGCGCGCTGCCGGTTTCGCCTCCGGCGGCGTCTCGTCGTCTTCCCGCCCGATTGCCGCCGGGACGATGGCGGTCGGTGATGGCGCGGAACCATTGCCGGCCTTGCAGCGCAGGTAGTCCTCGTAGTTGCCGAGGTAGCGCGTCGCGTGGCCGGCGCCGACTTCGATGACTTCCTCGGCGAGATGATCGAGGAGATACCGGTCGTGGGCGACGAACACGAGGGTGCCGCGATACTGCTGCAGCGCCTCCAGCAGGATCTCCTTGGCGGTGATGTCGAGATGATTCGTCGGCTCGTCGAGCAGGAGACAGTTGAACGGTTGGAGGAGGAGCTTGGCCAAGGCCAGGCGGTTGCGTTCACCCCCGCTCAGCACCGCGATCCGCTTGTACACGCTGTCACCGCGGAAGAGGAACGCGGCGAGCAGGTTGCGGACCTGGGGGACCATGTCGAACGGCGCGGCAGCGGTGAGTTCGTCGAGTGGAGTCGACTCGGAATCGAGCACGTGTGTCTGGTCCTGGGCGAAATACCCGAGCGTCACGTTGTGGCCGACATGGCGTGTGCCTCCGGTCAACGGCTCGACCCCGGCAAGCAACCTGATCAAGGTTGATTTGCCGGCGCCGTTCGGCCCGACCAGCACCACCTTGCGGCCACGTTCGATGCTGACGTCGAGCCGGTCATACACGGTGAGATCGCCGAAACGTTTCGTGGCCTGGGTCAGCCGGAGAACCACGCGACCGCTGCGTTCGCACGGCGGAAAACGGAAGTGAATGGTGGCTGGCGCGGCATCCGGCGGGAGCAGGCGCTCCACCTTCTCCAGCTGCTTGATCCGGCTCTGGACCAGCGCGGCCTTGGATGCCTGATAGCGAAAACGGCTGATGAACGCCTCGATCCGAGCGATTTCCTCTTGCTGGGCGCGGTACGCCTCGATCTCGCGGGCGTGGCGCTCCTCTCTCTCGACCAGATACTGCGAGTACGTCGCGTGGTAGTCGGTGAGCTTGCCTCTCGAGACCTCCGTGATGTGGCCGACGGTCACGTCGAGAAAGTAGCGGTCGTGTGCGACGAGGATCACGGTGTGGGGGTAATCCGCCAGGAACGTCTCGAGCCAATTCCGTGCCTCGAGGTCGAGGTGGTTCGTCGGCTCATCGAGCAGCAAGAGCGTGGGCCGGCGCAGGAGCAGCTTGGCGAGCGCGAGGCGCATCTGCCAGCCGCCGGAGAACTCCCCGGTGTCGCGGGTGAAGTCGTCGGGAGCGAAGCCGAGACCGCACAGCACGCTGCGCGCCTGGCTCTCGCAGTCGTAGCTACCCTCCACGTCCCAGCGCTCGCGCGCACGCGTGTATGCCGCCAGCAACCGTTCGTGGTCGGGGTCATCAGGGCTGCTGTCGGCCAACGCGTGCTCCAGCTCGCGGCACTCTTGCTCCAGCGCCAGCGTGTCGGCGAACGCCTCCAGCGCTTCGCCCAGCACGGTTCGTCCGGAGATGCCCATCGCCTCCTGCGGCAGGTAGCCAATCGTCGTGCCCTTCGGCACGGCGATCACGCCGTCGTCGGGTTCCTCCACGCCGGCGATCATGCGCAGCAAGGTCGACTTGCCGGAGCCGTTGGCGCCGACGAGACCAACGCGCGCCCCGGCCGGCACCAACCATGCGGCGTGGTCGAAGACGACCTGGCTGCCAAACGATCGGCACAGGTTCGTGATGGTCAGCACAACCTCTACCGTCTAGCGGCAGGGGCGGGTGCAGGCAAGCCACCATTCACGCCGCTTGCAAGTTCGATCCAGCTGCTTTATCCCGCGGTGCAAGGACGGCCGATGTCGAACTTGTTGCGGGTCACCGCTGCCTTGTCGTTGTGTTGGGCAGTCGCCCTGTTCGTCTTCACCCCCATGCCGCTGGCCCACCTCGCCGACGAGCGTCTGGCGGTGTCGTTGGCCCGTGGCCTTGGGGTGGCGCATCTCGCCTTTGCCTTTGCCTTCTGGCGCGCGGCACGCAACCCACCGGGCGAGCGAACCGTGATCTACACGGCGCTGCTCGTTCTCGGATTGCGTGCGGCCAAGGGGACGTACGAAACGCTGTATCTGCTCGACGGCATGCCGGCGGTTCTCAGCCTCATCGAGATGGTCATGTGCATCGGTCTGTTCGTCGGCGTGTTGAACAGCTTACCGGACACGCTGCGGGGCTCTCCGGCCGCAGCGGCGCCCGGGCCGGCGATGGACGACGTCGAGGGGCAGACGCCATGAGCGACGCGATGGGGTGCGGACCCACCTCGCATTGCGCATACGTGCAGCGACTCCCGCCGCGCGACGTCTGACTGGGGCAAATGGAGTCAGCCCTGCAGTTCGGAATCTTCTATGAGCACCAGCTGCCGCGCCCGTGGCACGATGGGGAAGAGCAGCGGCTGTTTCACGAAGCGCTTGAGCGGTCCGGTGGCAGTGGCCAAGCAGCCATGACAGTTCTGCTCGCTCCGCGCTGCTGGGACCGGGGATCGGACGTGCTTACGCCGTAAACGACGACCCGCAGCCGCAGGTCCGTGAGGCGTTGGGGTTCAAGAATTTGAACCCACCTCCGTGCAGGCTGCTCACGTAATCGATGGTCACGCCTTTCAGATAGGGTTCGCTGGCGGGGTCGACAAATATCCGGACCCCATCCCATTCGAAGACGATGTCTTCCTCCGTGGGCCCCTCCTCGAATGCCAGATGGTACTGAAACCCTGAGCACCCGCCGCCGGCAACCGCAACCCGGAGACCATGTCCTACGATCCCCTCCCTCTCCATCGCCACCCTGACCTGTTCGACCGCTTTGTCGGTGAAGTGGAGGGTTGGGCCCGTATCTGCGGGCTCGGCTGACGAATGGTTTCTGATCTGCGGTTCCATGCACGCCTCCAGGTTCGGGATCCGGTGAAGTTTTTCCTGATCCGACCGTCATTTAAGCCGTAACGACGGCCGCCGAACGAGTCAAGAACCCGTCCCAGCTTCAGCTTGAATTCACCGCCCGCATTTGCGAGAAGATGCCACTTGCCGACATGATTCTATCTCCTCGCTATCTTGTCATGGTGAACCTCATCCTGCTGGCCTTGGCGGCCTACTCAGCCTCCGGTATCGTTGGGACCGCCATCGCCGCCAAGCTGATCCCACCACTCGATGTCGAGCTGAGCCCGCCCCCGCTACCGATCGCCGCCGAGCAACCCAAGCCGGCATCGCACTACGCGTTGATTCACCAGCGCGACATCTTCAACTCCGCCAAGCCGGCGGAGACGCCTGCTGTCGTCGAGCCCCCGAAGAAGACCCAGCTCAAGCTCAAGCTCTGGGGGGTGGCCGTGCGCGGCGGCGGCGGCTCATACTGCGTCATTGAAGACCAGAACACGCGTAAGCAGGAACTCTTTCGTATCAACGACACCGTGGCCGGCGTGGCCACGGTGAAGTCCGTTGAGTGGGACAGAGTGATTCTGACCCGTGACGGGGTTGACGAGATCCTCGAACTGATCCCTGATGCCAGCGGCAAACCCGGCGCTCCGGCGGTGAGCGCCGCAGCCGGGCCACGGGGGATGGGTGGCGCGGCGGCGCCTGGCGGTGCGGGCAGCGAGGGGGTCCGCATGGTCAACGAGAACGAGTATCAGATCGAGCGAGCTGAGGTCGACAAGGCCTTCGAGAACCTCAGCCAGCTGTTCACGCAGATGCGCGCCGTGCCGCACTTCGAAGGTGGAAAAGCCATTGGCTTCCGGCTTTTCGCGATCCGTAACGGTAGCCTTTTCGACAAGGTCGGGCTCCGGAACGGCGACATCATCAAGCGAATCAACTCGGTCGAGATGAACGATCCTTCTCGTGCCCTGGCCATGCTCGAAGAATTCCGCAACGAACGTGATCTGACGGTTGATCTGCTTCGCAACCGTCAGGACCAGACGCTGCACTACCAGGTCAGGTAGAACCAATCGTGCGAGGTGATATGCAGTGGGGTCGCCTGTGGCTGGTTTCTGTATGGTTGGTCGTTGGCCTTTGGAATCCGGGGGTTGAGGCGCAAGAGGCACCGCCGCCACCCGCTCCCGGTGACGCGCAGCCGGAGCCGGCGGAGAACCAGGCCGCCCCGCCGGAGGCGGCGCCGCAGGCGCCCGAGGGCGCGTCGCCGGAAGACCGACTGATTACCATGGACTTCCAGGACGTTGAGCTCAACGTCCTGGTGAAGTTCATCAGCGAGATCACCGGGCGCAACTTCATCCTCGACGAGCGCGTCAAGGGGAAGATCACGATCATCTCGCCGTCCAAGATCACGGTGGACGAAGCCTACACCGTGTTTCAGTCGGTTCTGCAGGTGAAAGGCTTCACGACGGTTCCCAGCGGGAACGTCATCAAGATCGTCCAGGCTCAGGAGGCGAAGAGTTCGACGCTGGACACGGTGCTTCCGGGCCGCGTCCGGTCGCCCAGCGACGAATTCATCACCCGGCTGATCCCGTTGGAGAACGTGGATGCGAACAACCTCATCCCGATCATTCAACCGTTGATCTCGGCGAACGGGCTCCTGGCTGCCTACGTTGCCACCAACACGCTGATCATCATCGACAGCGCTTCCAACATCGCTCGCGTCGTGCAGATCATTCGCGAGCTGGATGTGGAAGGCACCGAGCAGGGGGTCGAGGTCATCCGACTGAACTATGCGTTTGCCACCGAGCTCGCCGGCATCTTGGCCCAGGTACTCGAGGAGGGCACGCCAGCTGCGCCGGGGGCGGCACCCGTTCCTGCGCAACCTCCGGGCCGGCCGGCCCAACCAGCCCCACCCGCCCGCCGGGGGCCAGCAGGCGCGGCGGGAACGGCCGGGGCGGTGAGTTCTGGCGGCAGCGGAGAACGCGCGTTCAAGATCATTCCCGACGAACGCACCAATGCGCTCATCATCGTAGCCGGCCAGGTGCAAATGCGCCGGATCCGGGATCTCATCGTCCGCTTGGATGTTCCGCTGCCACTCGGGACCGGTCGGATTCACGTCTACCATCTGAAGTACGCCAGCGCGCTCGAGATCGTGCCCGTCGTCTCTGACCTGATTGGTGGTGGCGGCGGTGGGATCGGGGGCATGCCCAGCGGTTTCCTGGCCAGTCGGCTGGCGAGTTCGACCCGGCTGCGGGGCGGCCAACTCGGCCTGCGACCAGGTTTGGATAATGCCGGAGGCGGGTTCGGTGGAGCCGGGATCGGCTTCGGCGGGGGCAGCCAATTCGGGGGTGGGCGGCTTGGAGGGGTTGGCTCACGGGCGATAGGTTTCGGCGCCGGTGGCGGCGCCGGCGGCCTTGGCGGTGCAGCCGGAGCGGCGGGAGCCGGAGGTGTGGCGTCAGCAATCGGCGGCGGGGGTGGGGAGTTCGAAGGCGCGGTCCGCATCACCGCGGATCCCGCCACCAACGCCCTGATCGTCAATGCCTCCCCGCAGGACTTCGAGACCCTCAAGCGGGTCATCGAGCTGATCGATGTTCGCCGCCGGCAGGTGTATGTCGAAGCGATCATCCTCGAGGTGCGTCTCGACAAGATGCGCCAACTCGGCATCGAGATGCAGGGCGCAACCGGGCTCAACAACGGGGTGGGGTTCGGACGGGTCAACTTCGATCGCATCAACAACGCCATAACCAATCCCGCTTCGCTGTCCGGCTTGATCCTTGCCGCCGCGAGTAACCAGACCATCCGGCTACCCGACGGAACAGTGGTTCCGGCCCAGGCGGTCCTGCTCACCGCGGCGCAGAGCGATAACGACGTCAACATTCTGTCGGCACCGAACCTGTTGACCACCGACAATCGCGAAGCCGAGATCGTCGTCGGCCAGAACGTTCCCTTCGTGTCATCACGGTCCACCAGTGAAACCAACCTCTCGAACCAATTCGCCACGATCGATCGCCGGGATGTTGGTATCACGCTGCGGATCACGCCCCAGATCTCTGAGGGCGGGAACGTGCGGCTCGACATCTTCGAAGAGGTGTCGGCGTTGATTCCGTTCGCGGTAGCTGGGCTCGACCCAAACATCGTCGGCCCGAGCACGACGATCCGCTCGGCCACGACGACGGTGGTGGTGCGCGACGGGCAGACCGTCGTCATCGGCGGGCTGATCTCGGATGACATCGCGAACACGGCGAACAAGATCCCGTTCATCAGCGACATCCCCGTGCTGGGGAATCTCTTCAAGTCGACCACCGCGAACCGGAGAAAGATCAATCTGCTGATCTTCTTGACTCCCCACATCGTTCGCGGTGCCAAGGAACACCGGGACCTCTCGCTGGAGCAGCGCGACAAGCTCAAGGCGTTCATGTACGAGAACGACTTCCCCAACAAGCGGCGCGAGCAGCTGGACTCGCCGTCATGGAGCCCCGAGTTTCCGGACAAGAAGTCGAAGGGGAACGGCGACGAGAGCGCCGGCGTGGACGAGGAGGACGAGGAGGACGTGACCGCGTCCGCCAAACCTCTGGCCGCGGATCGCTCCGGCGGAATGCGTGATCTCGGTGACGGAAAACAGCCCGAGGCCTCGGTTCCTAACCTCTACGTCCTGCTCGCGAGCTTTGCCGAACGCGGCGAACCACCGGCGGGGCTCAGAACCAAGACGGGTCTGCTAGCCGTCGAGCTGGGCGAGGACTCGAAGCTCAGCACCTTGTTCCGCAAGGGCGGGCGTTACCGCTTCCACAACGATGCGTTCGATGGCCTGTACCAGTGCCTCGAAGCCTACGGCACGGCGCAGGAGGCCATGCTGATTTATCCCGAAGGCCTGCCGGTGGACGCGGAACAGGGCGAGTACCTGCACTGGCAGCCGCTCGACGACGTCTCCTCGGCAAACGTTGCCGCGTGGAGCATAATTCACTAACGTTTGTAGGATATGGCGGTCGCAGCCAAATCGCTTGAAGCCGTTCTCCTTGAGCACGGCGCCGTCTCCGAAGCAATGTTGGAGAAAGCTCGCGAACGCCAGCGGGACGGGCGCAGCCTCGGCGACGTCTTGCAGGAGATGGGGGCCATCGACGGTCGAACGTGGGCGCAGGCACTGGCCAGCCACTTTGGCCTTCCCTTCGTTGAGCAGCTGCCCCACGACGAGAACCCGAGCGAGTGGGTGAACCGGTTGCCGATCAACTACGCCAAGCGGTATCAGCTGTTGCCGGTGGGTCACGACGGTGACACGGTCGTGCTCGCCATTGCGGATCCCAGCGCGCTCGGCGCCGTGGATGACGTCCGGCTTCTGCTCCGCCGGCCGGTGCGAGTGATTGTGGCGCCGGGGGCGACCATCGTCGATGCGATTAACCGAGCCTACGACCTGGCATCGGGCTCCGCCTCCCAGCTCATGGACGATCTCGATGAGGAGCGCCTGGACCTCGTGGCCACCGAGCTGGAAGAGCCGCGCGATCTGCTCGATGCAGACGATGAGGCGCCGATCATTCGCCTGGTCAACTCGCTCCTCTTCCAGGCGGTCAAGGACCGGGCAAGCGACATCCACATCGAGCCGTTCGAACGGGATCTCACCGTCCGTTTCCGCATCGATGGGATTCTCTACGACATCATCTCACCGCCCAAACGTTTTCAGCCCGTGATCAGCTCGCGAGTCAAGATCATGGCCGGGCTGAACATCGCCGAGAAGCGCTTGCCACAGGATGGGCGCATTCGCATCCGCCTGGCCGGGCGCGACGTCGACATTCGCGTGTCAACCGTGCCCACGGCTCACGGTGAGCGGGTGGTCATGCGTTTGCTGGATCGTTCGTCGACTATCCTCCAGCTCGAGGAGCTCGGGCTCACGGGGCACAAGCTCGAGGTGGTGTCCCAGCTCATTCGCCAGCCGCATGGTATCGTCCTGGTCACGGGGCCAACCGGAAGCGGGAAGACCACCACCCTCTATGCCGCGCTCTCGAAGATCAACACCATCGACAAGAACATCATCACCATCGAGGACCCCATCGAGTACCAGCTCCACGGGGTTGGGCAGATTCAGGTGAATCCCAAGATCGATCTCACCTTTGCGGGCGGGTTGCGGTCGATTCTGCGTCAAGACCCCGATGTCATCATGGTCGGCGAGATTCGCGACGTTGAGACGGCGAAGATCGCCATCCAGGCGGCGCTGACCGGGCATCTGGTCTTTTCCACGCTGCACACCAATGACTCCTGCGGTGCCGTCACACGCCTCCTCGACATGGGCATGGAGCCGTTCCTCGTCTCGTCGTCCTTGATTGCGGTGATGGCGCAGCGCCTCGTGCGGCGCGTCTGTCCGACCTGCCGGATTGCGTACACGCCGTCACTGGAAGAGGTGCGCCAGCTCGGAATGTCCTCCGACCGGTTCGAAGGAGAAACGGTGTACCGGGCGGGGCCGGGTTGCCAGGACTGCAAGAAGACCGGCTACAGGGGGCGCACCGGCATCCACGAACTCCTCGTCATCGACGACGAGATCCGCAATCTGGTCATGAAGAACGCGGACTCCGCCTCGATTCGTCGGATCGCCACCGCAAAGGGGATGAGTACATTGCGCGAGGACGGCGCCGACAAGCTGGTCGCCGGGATCACAACGGCCGACGAGGTCCTCCGCGTCACCCAGGACGAGATCGTATAGCCGCGCGCTGCTGTGGGTTCCTTGACCCGCGGCAGCGAAACACGATCGCGGCCCATCAATACTCGAATTTCCGCCAAATCGTGGGCGTCGAAAACGATGTATCATGCCAGTTTACGCCTATAGGGGCCTCAACACGAACGGCCGCAACGTCGGCGGCATCATCGATGCGGACAGTCCGAAAGGTGCCCGGCAGAAGCTCCGCCGCCTCGGGGTCTATCCCACCGACCTGACCGAGCAGCGCCCCGAGCAGTCTGGGACCCAGAGCCGCCTGTCTCTGCCGCTCGACGTCGGCACCTGGTTCGAACGGGTGGCGCCCCAGGATCTGGCGCTGATGACCCGTCAGCTGGCAACGCTGGTTGGCGCTGGGCTGCCGCTCGTCGAGTGTCTGAACGCGTTGATCGAGCAGGTGGACAGCGCGCGGCAGAAGCGCATCCTGTCGCAAGTTCGAGAGCGGGTGGTCGAGGGCGGCACGCTGGCCGACGCGTTTAAGGCGCATCCGCGGGTGTTCAATGAACTGTACGTCAATATGGTGCGCGCCGGCGAGGCCAGCGGCGCGCTGGACATCGTTCTGTTGCGGCTCGCCGATTACACCGAACGCGCGTCGCAGTTGCGGAACAAAGTGCGCAGCGCCCTCACCTATCCCACCCTGATGGCGGTGGCGGGTGGTTCGATCCTGCTCTTTCTGCTCTCCTACGTCGTGCCGAAGATCACGCGCATCTTCCAGGAGACCCAGCAGTCGTTGCCGACAATGACCCTAGTGCTGCTGGCGGTCAGTGGTTTTGCGCAGCGCTACTGGTGGTTGATCGTCGGTCTCGTGTTGGCGGCCGTCATTGCCGTGCGCGTGTCGACCCGCACGCCAGCGGGGCGTCTCCGGTTCGATCGCACCGTTCTGCGGCTGCCCTACGCCGGCAAGCTCCTGAAAAAAGTGGCGCTCGCCCGCTTTTCGCGAACGCTGTCCACCCTGCTGGATGGCGGCATACCGCTCCTACCGTCGCTCGACATCGTCAAGAACGTCGTCAGTAACACGGTGCTGCGCAATGCGATCGAGGACGGGCGCAACAGCATCCGTGAAGGGCAGAGCGTTGCCGAGCCGCTGCGCAAGAGCGGCGTGTTCCCGCCGCTGCTCGTTCACATGATTGCCGTCGGGGAGAAGAGCGGAGAGCTCGAATCGATGCTGGCTCGTGCCGCCGACGCGTACGACAATGAGGTCGAGGCGTCGGTGAACTCTCTCAGCAGCATCATGGAGCCCTTGATCATCATCTTCATGGGCGCGATCGTGATGTTCATCGTGTTCGCCGTTATGTTGCCCATCTTCGAATTGAACGAGCTCGTGCGCTAAGTTGGTCGGAGCCAGCCGGTTTCACATCGGGGCTCTGTTTACGGGAGGTTCCGTCATGCGTCGTTTATCTTTGCAGGCCGGTTTTACCCTCATCGAGATCATGGTTGTGGTCTTCATCTTGGGCCTTTTGGTCACACTGGTGGCGCCGAAGATCATTGGCAAGACGGACAAGGCCCGTCAGGTGGCCGCGAAGGCGGAGATCAAGGCCATCGAGGAGGCGGCGAATCTGTTCAGGCTCGACAACGGGTTCTATCCGCCGAACGTCGAGGGGTTGGTTACTGCACCGGCTGGCGCGCGGAACTTCGAGCCCGACGGGTATCTGCCCAAGGTGCCAGCGGATCCATGGGGCAACGCCTACGTGTATCGGACGGACGGCAGGCGCTTGTACATCAAGTCGCTGGGGGCGGACGGCCAAGATGGCGGCGAGGGGTACAACGCCGACATCGATAACGGCCAGGACTAGCGATTTTCACCTGCTGGGACGCGCTTGCGAGTTTCGAGGAAAGATGATGCCGTGCCGTCGGCAATCCGGCCTCTACTCCGCCGCATGGCTACGGAGGGTCGTTGTTGACCGGCCGGCGCAATAGCCGGTCGAGCCGTCGCCTGGATCACCCGCAGAGCGGCGGGTTCACCCTGATCGAGGTCGCGCTCGTCCTGCTCATCATGGGGGTGGTGTTGGCCTTGATGGTGCCTCGCCTGCGTGACCCGGCGCACACCGAGTTGGTGTCGCATGCTCGACGCCTGGCAGTGACCCTGCGCTTCGTACGTCACGAAGCGATCCTGAACGGTCGGACATATCGCCTCAACTACGACCTGAACGAGCAACGCTACTGGGTGACCTCCTCCGAGGGGGAGGATGAGTCGGGGAGCTTCGTGAACGAGACCGGCGTTCTGGTCAAACCAGTGACCTTCCCCCCGCCCTTGGCGTTCTCCGATATCTTCTTGCCTTGGACGGCCGGGCAGGTTCGCGAGGGCCAGGGTTTCACCAACTTCTATCCCGACGGTGTCGTCGACTTGACGCTGGTTCACCTCGACAACGGCCAAGAAGCGTACACACTGCTGATCGATCCGATTACCGGCCATGTCTCGGTCGCTGCGGGATATCATGAGATCCCGGGCTGATCGCTGGCTTCATCGGCCGGACGGGAACACCATGCGTTCGAGCGATCCCGAGCAGGCGCGGCGACGCGGCGACGCGGCGACGCGGCGAGCAGACCCGATGTGCGAGACGCCGCGTCCCCGCGTCTCCGTGTCTCCGCGTCTGCGGTATCATGGTACTACCGCGGCATTCACCCTTCTCGAGGTGCTGGTGGCCCTGGTCGTGGTCTCGACCGCTTTCGTCGGCCTCTTGGGACTGCACAATCGCAATCTGGCGCTGATCGGGCGCGATCAGGACCTGACGATTGCCACCCTCGCTGCGCGTGAGATCATTACGCAAACGGAGTTCGAGGGATTTCCCGAGCTTGGCCGCGGCGGCGGCAACCTCGAGTATCATCCGGGGTTCCGGTGGGAGCGCGAGGTGACCGAGACGGAGCTGCCGGACATCCGGGAAATCCGCCTGCGAATCATCTGGGACGAGATGCGACCAAACGCGTGCGAGTTACTCTACTATATGCGGGATCGTCGTGAACCCGAGTCGTAACCCTTCGCGTGGGTTCACGCTCCTGGAAGTCCTCCTGGCGATCGTCATTCTCGGCGTGATTCTCACGACCGTCTATGGCGCGGTCGCACGGACCTTGCGCTCCAAGGAAATCGCATACGACCGCGGGGAGTTGTTTGCGGCCGGACGCGAGGTGGTGATGCGGATCGCGGGGGATGTCGAAGGTGCGCTCCATCCACGGCTTGGGGATCGCTTCTTCTTCAGGGGCACTTCGGCCGGCGGGGAGCCCCCGGCCGACACCATCGAGTTTGTGGCCATGAACCGCGGCGGGTACGGGTTCAACCGCATGCGGCCGGGCCAGATGCTGGTCAGCTATTCCCTCGAACCTGCGGGTGACCGGCACGATCTGTTCCGGCTTCGAACCGACCGGCAGCTCTGGGAATGTTTGATTGCCGAGGTCGACGGCGTCACCGAAGAGTGTGACGCGATGGAGGACTACGAGAAGAGCGAATCGCATTTTCTGCTCGACTGCCTGGACCTCGCTGGCGAGCTCAAGATCGCCGGCAACTGCATTCGCGTCGTGGGATTGCGCTTCCGCTACTTCGACGACATCGTTGGCACCTTTCGCGACGAGTGGGATTCCTTTCAGAAGCCGACCGAGGGTCGCTTGCCCGCCGCCGTCGAGATCTCTCTCTTTCTCGCCGACGAGCGCGGGGTGATGTACCCGTTCACCACCGTCGTCGACGTCCCCCTCGCATTCGGCCAGCCGACGCCGCGGCCGGACGGCAGTGAGGCGGAAGACCCGGATGACCCGGCGGGCAGCAACACGGGCACCGGCAGCAACACGGGCACCGGTAGCGGCACGGGTTCCAGCAGGGGCACGGTTGGGAGACGCAGCAGGCAATGAACAACGAACGAGGCATCGCCCTGCTCATCGTGCTCACCGTTGTCACGCTGCTCACCATTGCGGTGATCGAGTTCACCTACGCCGTACAGCTCGACCAGCATCGCGCACGCAATTCGATCAACCAGCTGCAGGCCCAGTTACTGGCGCGCTCCGGAATCAATATTGTGGAAAGTTTCCTGGCGCAGGATCAGGATCCGATCTTCGATGCCTTTACCGAGGAGTGGTGGATGAACCTGGGGGTGTTCTGCGAGGGCCTGGAACTCAGCCCGAGCGTGCGCCTCAGATGTGATGTGGAGGACGAGAGCGGCAAGATCAACCTCAACCTCACGAGGACGCTGAGGCAGTCGGCCGCCGCGGCGCAGCAGGGCCAACAAGCGCGCACGAAAGACATGTTTCTGCGCGACGCGCTTCGGCAGCTCTTCGAGGCCTATGAAATCGATGTGCAGATCCCCGATCGGCTGGAAGAGTACTGGAGCCAGGAGACCGAGCCGGATGCCCAAGGTCGAATCCCTGGGGTGGAGCCGCTTCACTCAATCGAGGAGTTTGCCGCAAAGTTCGCCGTTCCCACCGAGAAACTCCCGCGTTTGCGACGAGTCCTCACGGCGCAGCCGACGTCGATCCTGGGGTGGATCAACATCAACAGCGCGCCCGCTGAGGTCTTGTATGCGGTCTTGGCGGCGGATGGAAAAGACAGTGAAGTGGTCAGCGAAGTGATGGATCGGCAGCGAGACGAGGAGCGGGTCTTTCGCAGCAAGGGGGCCATCAGTGAAGTACTGGGAGACATGGAGGCGGACAAGCGGGCCGCGATGTCCCAGATCTTCGACGTGCGGAGCAGCCTCTATCGGCTCCAGGCGAGCGCGCTTACCAACGTGGACCCGACTGGACTGACTCCCGGCGGTATCGGCCAGACCCTCAGTGTGCTCGTTCAGCGGCGCAGCGGACGCCAGTCGACCGGCCGGTCGAACACCAATCAGCCGAATGCCAGCGGTGGCGAACAGGAAATCACCTGGACTTTCCGGCTGCTGGACTGGCAAAGAGAGGGGGGCGCTCGGTTGTTCCGAGCCGGCCTCGACAACCAACTAAACCCCTCTGAAGATGAACAAAAACGTGATACGTCACTGCAGTGACCGGGTAACGGCGATCCATGCCCCAACGAGTTCTTGCGCTTGAGATTACGGATGCCGATGTGAAAGCAGCGGTGCTCGAAACGACCTTTCGAGACTACCGCGTCACCGGCTTCTACCAGCAGCCGTTCTCGGCGGCCGACGGCAGCAGAGAGGATCAGATCCGCCGATTCTTCGAGCACCACCGCCTTGCGGCGGATACGGTACTGTCGGCACTGCCGGGCGACTGCGTGACCTGGCGCAGCTTCTTTCTGCCGTTCCGCGACCGCAAGCGTCTGGCGCAAACGGTGCCGTTTGAGCTCGAAGGTCAGGTGCCGTTCGGGCTCGACGAAGTGGTGGTTGATTATCAGATCATTCACCGGGATCGGTCGGGAACGACCGTCCTGGCCGCGCTCGTCTTGCGGAAGGACCTGGAACGGCACCTCGAAACCTTGCAGGCGGCGGGGATTGATCCCAAGGTGGTGGACATTGCGCCGTTGGCGGAGCTCAACATCTTGAATCTGGTTTCTGATCTGCCCCCGACCTTCGCGTTCATCGATCTGGGATTGCAGTACGTCACGGTTGCCCTGTACCGGAACGCCGCGTTGGCTGGGCTGCGGACCATTGCACGTGGGCTGCGTACGTCCCTCACCGGCAGCAACGGCGCCGAGCCGCAGGCGCCACCGGCAGACACGATCGCCCCTGGGGCCGGCGCGGCCGTTGAGAAGCCCACCAACGGCGGCGATCGTTTTCTCCAAACGCCTCAGATCGCGAACGCCGCGTCACCCGTTGCCGAGGTGCGCTGGACGTTGTTGGCACTGAACGGCGCGCCGCTCGACGACCAACTGCCCTGCTATGTGGCCGGCGAACCGGCCGAGGTTGACCGCCTCGAGCGGGAACTCGCGGAGGCGCTGCGGGTGCAAGTTCGCCGGCTCGATCGCGTGCGATTGCGGAGCCTCGACGCCGAGACGGGCGGCCAGGCCTCGGTCTTCGCCTCCAGTTTGGGCCTGGCTCTGCGCGAGGTGGCGCCGGCCAACGCCCTAGGGCTCAACTTCCGGCGCGGCGAATTCACCTACCACCGGAGCGAGCAGGAACTGCGGCGCGGCCTCCGGGTGGTCGCGGCTCTTGCCGCGTTGGTGGTCGCCTTGACCGTGGCGGATCTCTACATGGGCTACCGACAACTCGTGCTCCGTGTCGTGGGCTTGGACGCCCAGATCCGGAAAGTTGTGGCCGCGACGCTCCCGGACGAGCCAATAACGCAGCCGCGGGCACAGCTGCAGGAGGAGATCGACGCGGTACAGCAGCGGCTCGATCTGCTGCACAGCGTCGTGCCGTCGACCAACTCGACCAGCGTCGATATCCTGCGAGCAGTTTCGGGGGCGATCCCGAACAAGATTCGCGTCGATTCCGATGAGTGGAGTTTGGAGCCGGACGCCATTCGCGTGCGGGGTAACACCGACACCTTCGAGTCGGTCGACGCCATCAAGCAGCAATTGCTGGCGACGGGCTTGTTCAGCGACGTCGAGGTGAAGGATGTGAAGACGGCCAAGGACGGGGCCGGCGTGGACTTCCGGTTGCGGCTGGTCTTTTCGAAGGATCTTCACCCGCGCGGGGGACAATCGTGAAGTTCGACTGGCGCCAGACCTTCAATTTCTACCAGCGGCTGTCGCCGCGCGAGCGCATGTTGGTGAGCGTTGCCGGCGCCGGAGTCTTGGTGATCAGCCTGTACAGCCTGGTCGTGCAACCGCTGACGGAAGGGCGCGCACGCATGCTCACTCGCATTGCTCAGAAGGAAAAGGAGCTGACCGAGATCCAGGAGATGCGGGCCGCATACCTCGGACTCTTGCAGCAATTCGAAGCAAGCCAGGCGGTGCTGGCCAAGCCGGATTCCAGCTTCTCGCTGTTCTCTCACATCGAATCGACGGTGGCGCAGGTGGTGAGCCGCGACCGCATCACGTCGATGAACCCCGGCAGCAAGGTGTTGGGCAACGTCTACAGGGAAGAATCGGTTGAGTTTAAGTTGACGAGCGTGTCGCTGAAACAGTTGGTCGACATGTTGTACCGGATCGAGAAGGGGACCCACCAGCTGCGGGTGACACGTCTCCAGGTGAAGAAGCGTTTCAAAGATCCGCATAGTTTCGACGTGACCGCGACGGTCTCGATGATTCTGAGCAAGGAGACGTGATGCGGTTCCCGCGTGTGCGGCTCGCGGTTCCCCGCCTCTCGCTCGATTGGCTGTCGGGCCTGATGGGCCGGAGCGTTGTGCTCTACGCCCTGTACACCCTCGTTGTCTTCCTGATCTTCCTCGTCATTAATTTCCCCCACGATGTGTTGGTGCAGCGAGTGTTGCGCGAAGTGGATCTGAGGCCGCTGCGTCTGGACATTGCGGCGGCGCGTTTCGCCTGGTGGAAGGGGTACGAGCTCCGTGGTGTGCGCCTGACACGAATCGGCGACGATCGCGGCACGCCGCCGTTGCTGGAGGGGTCGAACCTCTACGTCCGGCCAGGGTTCAGCGAGCTGATCCGGGGGCGGCTCGGGTCAGCGTACCTCACGGCACTCATGTACAAGGGCGTGGTCGAGGGGAGCTGGGTGACGAACGACGGCACCAATCGGGCGACGCTGCGCCTCGATGGGCTGGATATCGGCAGCTATCGTTTCCTGACGAACGCGCTCGAGGACGGTCAGATCGGCGGGCGCCTGTCGGGTGCGGTCACGGTCGAGGCCCGACGCGCGAATCTGCGCGAAGCACAAGCCGCTGGAGAGCTGGAGCTGCAGGACGCGCAGCTGACTTCGCTCAAGGTCAACGGCTTCCCGGTTCCCGATCTGAAGTTCCAGACCGTGGCGGTCAAGTTTGCCGCGGGCGGTAACAAGCTCGACGTCCAGGAGTTCCGGGCGGAGGGGAACGAGCTCCGGCTCGGTGGTAGCGGCCAGGTCACGGTGCGGGCGCCTCTGCGCGACAGTGTGCTCAATCTCAAGCTGACCGCGCAGCCGGGGCCGGAGAGCAACGATACCGTCAAGGGCTTTCTCAATCTGCTTCCGAAGCCAAAGGGCGCCCGTCCGGAGGCTCCGGTGTCCATCACGGGGACGATTGCACAGCCCAAGCTTCGGTGACCTGAGAACCTTCAGGCGGTCAGCCGCTGACCGCCGGGTCTAGAAGTTCGGCCGAAAAGTCCCTCGATCCTCGGAGATAGGCGGTGCTTGCGAGACTCCGCCGACGCGACGCCAGACCGGAAAACTGAGTAAAATCATGCGCTTATCTGGCCCAACCCTCGCTGCTGGAAGCGCCAGGCTCGCACGGGGGCGCTGGCTGGCCACGGGAAAAATTTCCACCGTGGCTGAATATTTTTCTTTGTAGACCTACTATATCTATGATAAGTTCACGCACAATACGGTTTAACTGCGATAGATATTTCCTTATAGATCAAGCCACGTAATCTTATGAGTTCCGTCGGCGAAAAGGTCGGCGGCGAAAGGGGTATTCCATAATGGTTCCAAAGATGTGGTCCGGAATTCTTCCGGAGGAGCTGTTGATCCCAGAGCCGGCGTTGCCCGCGCAGTTTCATATCATCTGGCACCGAACGCGAGCAATCTCGGCAGAGCGAGCGTTGGTCCTCGCGGTTCTCTGGCAGGCGGTGGCGGATCTCCAGAAGTACCGCTTTGCGACGCGCCGCCAGCATCAGCGCTTGTACATGGAAGCGTACGAATGGGTCGCGTCCAGTGATCGGAGCTGGCCGTACTCCTTCGTCAACCTGTGTGAGCTGCTGAACCTCTCGCCCGAGTCGTTGCGAGAGGAGTTGCTCAGCGGCCGTGTGCCGTCGCGGGCGATCCAGGCGCCGGATACGTTGGCCGACGTGGAAGAGGCGGCCTAGGAGAACATCGTCGTCACGGTCCTCTCCTGTCGGAGTAGCCGCGGCGCTTGTGGCCGCTCTTCCAGTCGGAGAGTGGGGCGAGCCCGCGGCTATGCCGATATGGAGCGAAGCCGAAGCAGTCGGCGCAGCGGTCGTCCCGCTTACCGGTGTAGCGACCGGCCGGCCACGTCGAGTGCTGCCTCTTTGAGCGCTTCGGCAAGGGTCGGATGCGCGTGAACGGCGCGGGCGATGTCCTCGACCCGCGCTTCGAACTGCATTGCTAAGGCGGCCTCCGCAATGAGCTCGGAGGCGTGCGGTCCGAGAATATGGATGCCGAGGATCGCGTCGGTGTCGGCGGCGGCGATCACCTTGATCGAACCATCGGTTTCGTTCATGCACCGGGCCCGGCCATTCCCGAGAAAGGAAAACGACCCCACCCGCAGCTCATGACCGCGGCGTCTTGCTTCTTCCTCGGTGAGGCCGACGCTGGCCAACTCGGGCCACGTGTACACGATGTTGGGGATGCCCGCATAATTCACACCCGCGGGCACCCCGGCCATCAGTTCGACCGCGGCGATCCCCTCCTCGCCGGCCTTGTGCGCTAGCATCGGGCCGCTGATGACATCCCCGATCGCGAAGATCCCGCGAACACTTGTCGCATATCGTTCGTCAACCGGGATCCGGCCGTGCGCATCGGTGGTCACGCCGACCTCCCGCAGGCCGAGGCCCTCCGTGTAGGGCCGCCGTCCGACGGCGACGAGAACGACATCGCACGTTTCCTCGTTTTCCGTGCCTTCGCCCTCGACGATCACGCGCACTCCAGCGGCGGTCTTCTCGGCGTGCTTGACACTGGCGCGCAGGCGGAAGCTGATGCCCTGCTTCTTGAGGGCCCGCTGCAGCGCGACGCTCATCTGGCCATCCATCCCGGGGACGATGTGGTCCATCAGCTCGACGACGAGGACCTCGGCCCCGAGCCGCCGCCATACGGAGCCCATCTCGAGACCGATGGCGCCACCGCCGACCACCAGCATCCGCGCCGGCACCTTGGGCAGGCAGAGGGCCTCCGTGGACGAGATGATGTGTGTGCCGTCGAACGGGAGATGCGGAAGACTGCTCGGAGCGCTGCCGGTCGCGACCAGCACACGCGGTGCCCGCATGACGCGCGCCGCCTCTCCGTCGACCTGAACGGTGTCCGCGGCCGTCAGCCGTGCGGTTCCGCGTATCCAGTCGATCTTGTGCTTGCGAAACAGGCTGGCAACGCCCCGGGTCAGGGCCTCCACGACCTTATCCTTGCGCGCCATCATGGCGGCGAGATCGAGCTCGACGCTGCCGACCACGATGCCGTGGGCACCCAATCCGGCCTTCGCTTGGTGGTAGCGCTCACTCGAATCGAGCAGGGCCTTGCTCGGGATGCAACCGACGTTCAGACAGGTGCCGCCAAGCGCGGTGCCTTTTTCGACGCAGGCCGCGTGCATTCCCAACTGCGCGGCCCGAATCGCGGCGAGGTAGCCGCCAGGCCCCGCGCCGATGACGATCAGGTCGTAGGATTCGTTCGACATTGGCGTCTCCCGATCAGACTACAGAGCCCAGAGCCCAGAGCCCGATGTGATGCGGCGTCACCCGCGCCGTTCGGTGCTGAGAATGACCTCGTGGATCTCGAGCACGTTCGGGCCGGCAAACATCTCCGCCGGCGGTCGGTTGCTGTGCGCGACGCGGAACGATTCGCTGTTCGTCCAATCCCAGAAGGCGCGCTCGCTCTCCCAGTACGTTTGCACCAGGTAATAGCCCTGCTCAGCCGTTTCTTCCCACTGGCTGGTGCGGTGGTTGAATCGGCGCTGAACCGGCCGCAGGATGAGGTTCTTGATGAACCCCGGCGATTGGTCGATCAGATGTGCCCGCTTGCGGAAACGGTCCTCGAAGTCTGCCTCATGACCTTTGGCGACGGGAATCCGATTCGTTACGACAAACACGACGTGTCCTCCTGTCTCGTGGCCCAAACCAGGGTCCAAGGGTTCCTGTTCTTTCTCCCTCCGGCGTCGCGGCGAGGGCAATACGAGGGTGGGCGGACTGGGCCGAATCCGTCACACAGTCTCAATGCCCCGCAACTCGCTCGGCCAGCAAGAGCACCCACGGCGCCATTATGGCTGCGACCATGGCCATCCAGCCAAGAATTCGTCCAGTCCAGCGTAATCGTCCGACTACTGCCGGGGCGTTTGCTGGGCGCCCCGGCGCTGTCGTCTTTGCCGCGGCGCTCAGCTGCCTGCGCGGCCGCTCGCTCGGGCAGCGTGCGCTGAAGTCACGGACCAAAAACGTCAGGGCCTTGATCCGGAGTTCCTGGTCGACAAGCGATCGGGGTGATGGCACGCGATCCATGCTGATCCCGAGGATGACATATCGGTCGGTTGGGGGCCACGCCAGAGCTCGATCCAAGGCGGGGATGAGATCGTTGACCCGGTCGTCGCGGCGCAGTATCTGCGTCGGCGGTCAGTTGAACAGTCTGGAGATGAGATGAGAGGATTGAGGAGGAAGCAGACATGAGAGCGGCGGTTTTGGAGGAAGCAGGAAAACCCCTGGTGATCCACGACGACGTCGACATCGAGGAGCCAGGGGTCGGACACGTACGCGTTCGCGTGAAGCACTGCGGCATCTGTCACTCTGATCTCAGCATGGTAGACGGGGTGTTCCCGAGCCCGATGCCGGTAATTCTTGGCCACGAGGCCGCCGGCGTGGTCGACGTGGTTGGCCCAGGGGTCGAAGACCTGGTGGCGGGTGACCACGTCGTACTGACTCCGGCGCCGCCCTGCGGGACCTGCTACTGGTGCGTGCGTGGGGAACCGGGTGTCTGCGTCAACGCGATCGGTATCCAGACCAGCACCCTCCGGGACGGGCGGACCGGGCTGTCCCGCCGCGGCGCCATCGTCTATCGAGGGGTTGGGCTCGGCGCCTTCGCGGAGCACGTGCTGACTCCGACAACCGGCGCCATCAAGATTCCCACAGAGGTCCCGCTCGACGTGGCGTGTGTCATCGGATGCGCGGTTCAGACCGGGGTCGGAGCCGTGCTCAACACCGCTCGCGTCGAGGAGGGAGCGACGGTGCTGGTGATGGGCCTTGGCGGTGTCGGGCTCAACATCGTGCAGGGGGCCCGCCTGGCAGGTGCGGCGCGCATCATCGTGGCCGATCCGGTACCGTCCCGTCGCGAGGTCGCGCGCCGCTTTGGTGCGACCGACGTGCTCGATCCCGCTGCCGTCGACGTCGTCGGATCCGTCTTCGATCTCACGCAGGTCGGGGTCGACTACGCCTTTGACGCCGCCGGCCGTGCCAGTCTGATTCACGATGGCATGCGCGCCACGCGTAATGGTGGAACGACGGTCTGTGTCGGGGCGGCGCCCATGGACGAGGGGATCACCATTGCGTCGGCGGCGCTGTTCACCATCAGCGAAAAGAAGCTCCTCGGATGCACACTCGGGAGCTGCAACGCGGTGCGTGAGATTCCCCGCTTCATCGCGCTGTGGCGAGCCGGCCGCCTCGATCTCGAGGGGCTCGTCACCGCCCGTCGGCCGCTCGAGCAGATCAATGAGGCGATGGAGGATCTCCGAGCCAGCCGGGGGATACGCTCCGTTCTGTCTCTTTAGTCCCTTATCGGGAACGTCTTGAGCAGCGCGGAAAGGAATGGAAAACCGGAGACAGGAAATCGGAGACTAGAAACTGGTCAATCAGTACCAGTCCTGGAAGAACGAGCGGGTCTGCATCGTCCTGATCTGACGTCGAGGCAATCGATACCGACCTGTCCTCCGAGACGACGGCGCCCCGGCACCTGCGATGCCGGGGCGCGTGCGGAAGGACGTCGCGACCGTTTACTGAGCTTTCGCTTTGAGCAACCCCAACTGGTTCTTCAGTAGCTGCGCGCCGGTGTAGCTGGCGCCCCAGCACAGCCCGTTGTCGCCGTTGAAGAGCTGCACCTTCACCGGGTCGCCCAGCGGCAGAAGCAGGTCGGGCAGCCCATCGCCCTTGCCCCTCACGATGGCCTTGGCTTTGCCGTCGGCACCGCTCTTCAGCACGATCTTCTTGATGCCGTCCTCGGTGGGCGTGACGTCAGTGTAGATGTACCTGGTCGTGCCACCCTGTTTCCACTTGGTCGAGCTGGCGGGGACGATCGCCTCGCCGACCTGCGCCCCTGTCGTACCGGCATAGATACAGAGCGCGTAGTCCGCGCCCGTCGTGGTAGTTGGGTCGCCGAAGTCCGCCAGAGTAGTGTTCTTGCCCCTGAGCCATTTCCAGGTCAGCCTGTCCTTCGTGTTGTCGGTCTTGTCCTTCACCGTCAAGATCGACTTCTGTGCCGTTCGGCAGCTACTCGAGACCGCTGGGCAGCCGGTGACGCACTGGTCGCTCCCCTCGTCGCAGAGCAGCACGCATGGGGGCGTCCCGCTCTGGCAGGTGCCGCTCACGCAGGTCTCGGCGCCGTTGCAGTACAGTCCGTCCGGACACGGTGTGCCGTTCGTCTTGGCCGGGTGCTGGCAGGTCACGCTGGAGCCGTTGCACTCGTCGAGCGTGCACACGTTGCCATCGTCGGTACACCCGGTGCCGTTGTTCTTCTTGGTATCGCCCGGGCAGAAGGGACCGCTGCCCGTACAATTCTCCGCCAGGTCGCACTCCCCCGCGGCACCACGGCAGACCGTGGACGACGCCAGGAAGCCATCGGCTGGGCACGCCGTGCTGACGCCGTCGCAGACCTCCGCCTCGTCGCAATCGCCGCCCGTGGTCGCCGCCCGACACACCACGGCGTTGGCCTTTACGGCGTCGGCCGGGCAGGTGCCGCTCGCGCCGGTGCAGTTCTCCGCCAGGTCGCACTCGCCCGCCGCGGGGCGACAAACGACCGAGCTCGGCTCGAACTGACAGGTGGACGAGCAGCAATCGCCATTGGTGGTGTTGCTGTCGTCGCATTGTTCGCCGGGCGATACGGTGCCGTCGCCGCACAGTGAGTAGTACACCGTGATCGTGATCTGATCGACGCCCACGGCGGCAAGACCGCCGTCCTTTGCGGAGATCGCGAAGCCGAAGCCGGAGGCATTGATGTCGGCCGCCGTCCAGGTCTCCCCCCACAAGTCGCTCGAACCACCGTAGGTGACAACCCCGTCGGCGGGGGTTGGCCATTGGGTTCCCGACGACTTATCGCTTAAACGAATCGCGCCTCCCTTCACGATTCGCACGGCGTTGTCGAACTTGTTGGCACTGGTCGCAAGCTTCTCGACCGCGACCTCGATGCCATCAATAACCGCCGCTGACGGAATCGAGAACCCAAAGCTGCTCACTTTGAGGTAGTGAGTCTCCGTGCTGCCAGACAGCGAGGCGGTAGCGTAGGTGTCGTCGCTGAACTGGACCGCGTTGCTCGGGCTGATGGTCCAAGTCGACGTGCCAATGCTCGGGTCGTCGACCGCGGTGCCGGGGCTGTTCGGTCCCTGTGTGATGGGCTGCGCCTGCGCGGGCAAGACGATGGTTGACACTAACAGTGACGCCAACAAACCGGTTGAGATGAGGCTGATGAACCGTGAATACGTCCCCTTCATCGCTTCGCTCCCTGTGACCGTCATGACGCAACGGCCTGCCAATACTCCCCTCGCGTCCGCGACCCCCTACCCCCCTACGTTTTCTCACTACGACAACCGGCGAGAACCTGTCAATTGAATTTCTCGGAACCTTGCCAAGGGGTCCGGAATTCAAAACGGCCTTTTCGGCCACTTTTCCAGGGCTTCAAGACGCCACCCGGCGAATCGCGCAGCTGATCGGTCCAGAAGATTGGCGGAGAAGGGAAGGAGTCGAACCTTCCGTCCCACTTACGCAGGACCACGCGGTTTTGAAGACCGGGAGGGCCACCGGGCCCCATCCTTCTCCATGGATGCTGTCGCGTTTTCAATCACGTCAAAACACCAAGAATCCGAGAGTCCCGAGGGCAAGCGGGCGTTACCTGGAGCGGGCCTCACCCCCCCTTTTGCGCACGCAAAAGGGCCAGGGCCGCTGCGCTGTCGGCGGCTTGTCCGAGACCGCGCCGGACTTTCTCGGATTGCAGGAGCATCGAGAGCGAAGAAAGAAAGTTGAGATGCTCCCCAGCGAGGTCGGGAGGGGACAGCACCAGCGCCATCACGGTGATGGGTACGCCAGCCATGGCGTAATAGACCGCGCTCGTCGACCCGGCGATCGCGGCGACCACGCGTGTGATCCCCGGGAGGCGGGCGTGTGGAATGCTCACCCCGATCTCGACGATCTCGGTACTGGCCATGCGCTCCCGCTCGCACACCACGCGCACCGCTTGTTCTCGGAGTGCCGCGGGAACCTGACCATGTGCGACCAAGCTGTCCACGAGGCCTTCCACTGCCTCTTCGAAGGTGCGCCAAGGCGGTCCGATGATGAGTCCGCCAGCCGCCAACACGTCGCTCACGCGCATGCCGTTGCACCGACCGCACGCGGCGGCTCCGAGTCCGACCATCGGCGCGATGCCGGTCGGACAATGGCCGGCCCGATAATGGGACACTCCCCAATCGCAGCACTGACATGGATCACGAAGACAAAGACCTCGCGGCGCTTGCTTTGTTATCTATTACTTGCCCCCCGCACGGTGCAAGCCAGCAGGCAACTCGCCTTCGCCCCGTCTCCGTGACCCCCAGTCTGTTCCATCCTGCTGCCGACGCCGCCGGCGGCCTGGGATGACGGCGTTACCCTGGGGTTTGGACTGCCCCGGCCGCCTCAGCCAGGAGCTTTTCGTAGCGTGAGAGGATGCGTCGCACATAGCGGGTCCGGCGCGCCAGCGGCCTCGGCATGCGGGCGATTCGGCCCGGTCCGAGGTTGTATGCCGCGACGGCGATCCACGGGTCTTGAAACCGCTCCTCCAACTCGGTCAGGTAATGCAGGCCAAGCTTAACGTTCACCCCGGGGTGGGTCAGCATCCCCGTCCCGCTCCACGGAATCCCTACTCTTCTTGCCAGCTCTCGCGCTACCGAAGGTTGCAGCTGAATCAATCCGACCGAGCCCGTGGGCCCGCGCGCCGTAGAGGAGCAGCTGCTTTCCACCTGAATCATGGCGAGGACGAAGAGGGGGTCGTAGCCGTATCTCTGGCCTTCCCGTTGGATCGTCTCGGCGATGTGCCAGCGTTCACCGTCCCCCATCGAGGCGGCGCAGCTGGACAGGTTTTCATAAAGGGCGGCGATCTGGTCACCGATTTCGTTGGCCTCCTGTGCAACCGCCGCACCCGAAACCGGCCGAGTAGGTCCGGATGGTAGACCGCAGACCAACAGCGGGAGGAGGGCCGGCAGGTACCGGGCGATCAGCCGCCTTTGCCTTCGAGTTGCCGGCGCGTTGGCCCCCTGACGATCTCTGTAGACGAAAAAGCCCATAGCTCGAGCAAGGTTACGGCGCCTCCCGGTGGAGTTCCGCCAGTGTTGCGCGGTTCTCATCTTGGTTGGGTTCTGACCAGGAGGTCCCGTATTGCATAACGGATGGGAAGGAGACCCGCAAGCCGGCCAGCGTCAATAATTTGACGCTTTGCTGTGCATTCGTCGCCGAACAGAAATTGCCTGGACCGGTTGCACACGGACTTCTTCGATGCGGCGAGCGGCGTCCTTCCGCATACTTAACCCCGTCATAAGAGCACCTTAGCGGCGCTGTGCCGTTGGAGTGCTGGTGTTCGCCGCAGGGACTGCTGCGCGGTTTGTTCACTTCGTCGCGGTGGTATGCGAATTGCGTCGGATTTGTCGTGGTGAGAACAGAAACGGGTGGAGATCCTGGAAGTGATCGGGAAGTCTGGAAGTGATCAAGAAGTAATGAAATTGATGCTGCAACGTGACCGGTTGGCGATGAGAGTGCAGGTCCCGCTGCAAGTGGAATCGGTCTCGCCCTCGGGTCTCGTCGTCCTGACGGCGGAAAGGCCTCCCGCGGGCTTTGAGAGCTCTGACCTCGGTGGCCACGTCCAGGACGGCGAGTGCCTCACTTTCGTGCTCGAGAAAGACGGCCATCGCGTCACATTGCAGGGCACCCTGGTGTGGTTGGAGCTCAAGGGAAGCGCCGATGAGCGCAACCGTGAGCTGGAACTCATTGTCGATACCGGCGGGTGGCCTGGCTGGGGCGAAGTTCAAGACGCCCTGACCGGAAAGTAAGAACATGGGCCTGTTTGGGTGGTCGCGTGGGCGGCAGCCGCGCCCGGATAGCGGCGACAACAGCGAGGCGGCTGCGCCAGCCGATGAGACCCAAGAGCCATCGACCAATGTCCAGGCGGGTGTCGAGCGTGGCGCAAGCAATCCCGCAGGGGGCGGGCAAGCCGAGGCGTCTGCCAACGGCCACGGGGCGGGTAAAGAGAACGGCGCCACGGAGCGAGCTGCCGGCAGTGGAGGATCGCTCCGAGAGGCGCTGCAGCATCTGTATGCCCAGCGCCCCACCCGGGACCGATTTGCCGAAGACGCACTCCAGCTGATCGCCAAGACCGCTGGCGTCAAGGCGGCAGCTTTTCTGGAGCACGACGCGCGGGCGGACCGGGTCCGATTGCTGTGCAGCACCGGCCTTGAAAGCGACGTGATCGAAATCCTGAACGGCGACAGCCGGGCCAGTGCGTGGGACATCCCGCTACGAGGTCTCAAGAACCAGCGGATCAACGTCATCGAGGCGGCTCACGAGAACCCTTTTGTTCCGAAGCCGCTGGCTGCCATCAGCCCCCGCAAGCTCACCATTGCTGTCATTCCCTTCTTCCATGCCGGCGCGGCCGTCGGCGTGGTTGTGCTCTTCTCGCCGACCCTCCGTGGCTTCTCCAACTCCCTCCTGCACATCCTCAGTAACGCCCTTCGCGTTTGCGCGGCGGCGCTGACCCAGCTCAGCCGTGCCCCCGCTCCCGCAGCGCAGACCGCGGAAGAGGCGAATCAGCAACCGACATTGCTGCGTGGGCTAAACGCGCTCAAGGCGCAGCTCGCGCACCTGACGAAGGCGTTGGAGGAAGCGGAGCGGCAGCGGGCCGCCGAGGCGGCGGAACGGGTCACTGCTGAATCGTTCCTGCGCGCGGAACGGGACCGCTTGGCCGCGCTGGAAAAGGAGCTGGCGACCGCGCGAGAGGAGCGCGAGCAGCTTCCCTCGTTGCTCGAGAGAATCGAGGAGCTGACCCAGGGCGCGCGTCGAGCCGCCGCAGAAGCGGATGCCGCGAAGACCGAGGTCGCGCGCTTGCAGGCGGCCGCCGAGGCGGCCGACCAACGCGTTCAAGAACGGGCGGCTGCGGTCGCCGAGCTGACGGCCGCGCAGCAGGTCTTGCAGCAACGGCTCGACGAAGCACGGGCGGCGGCCGAGGACCGCGCCCAGAGCATCACGCGGCTCGAGAAGGAGCTCGAGGAGCTGACGGTGCGCAGCGCCGCCGCGGACGAACTCGGGCCGGCACTGGCGGCCGCCGAGGCGGCGCGGACGACTGCGGAGGCCGAACTCGCCAGCATTCGCGATGAACTGGCGGCCGCCCGCGGCGCCCGCGGCGACATGCAGGCGGCCCTGCAGGAGTCGAGCGAGGCGCTGTCGGCGGCCCAGAGCGAGGCACGATCGTTGGCGGCCCAGCTGGCGGAGGCGCGAGCGAAAGCCGACCGCCTCGAAACGCAGGAGCGCGCCGTAACCGACCTCCAACGCGAGGTCGAGTCGGTCGAAACCAAGCGCGCCACGTTGCAGCGGACGATCAAGTCGCTGCGCCACCAGCTTGCCGACGCGACACGCCAGCAGGAAGAGGCCACGCGGACCGCCGCGGCGCGAATCGCTGATCTCGAGGCGGAGCGTGACCGGGTTGGGGGTGAACTGGCCCGTCTCCGCGATCAATCGGGGCAGACCGCCAGCGAGCTGCACGAGCGCATCGAAAGCATCGAACGCGATCGGCGGGAGATGGGGGAGCGCATCGAGGCGCTGACCCGGGCCGACAGCGATCGCGTGCGACTGCAGACCCGGGTCGAGGAACTCGAACAGGATCTCCTTTCGGCGCAGGAAGCCGCGCGGGTACTCGAGGCCCGGGCGCAGGAGCTGAGCCAGGCCAGCGCCCGGCTCATCGCCGAACGCGCCGAGCTGCAGGCCCGCGTCGAAACGCTCGCGGCGGGCGGGCAGTCGCTCGAGCAGGAGAAGCAAGCTGCCATCACGGCGGCGCACCGCCGCGTTGGCCAGGTCGAGGAGGAGATCAAACGACTCGCGGCGACGCTGGACGCCACGCGGGCCTCGGCCGCGAACGAGCTCAACCAAGTCCGCACGGCCGCCGATCGCGAGCTCCGCGCGGTGCGCAGCGAGCTGACGGCGATCACGCGCGCTCGCGAAAGCCTGCAACAGGAGCTCGACCGCGCGCAGCAGGAAGTCACCGCCGTTCGGAATGAATCCACGACGCTGGCGGCGGAGCGCGATCGCCTCGGCGCGGCGATCGCGCAGCTCACCCACGGCGGCGAGGCGGCCGTGGCGGAGCTGGGACAGGCGCGCGCGTCGCTCGCGCAAAAGGATCAACGAATCGCCGAGCTACAAGCCGAAGTCGAGGGAGGCTTGGCGGCGAAGGAAGCGTTGGCCGCCCAACTCAAGGAGCAGTTGGCGGAGATGACGCTGCGCCAGGACGCCCTCGACCAGGAATACCGTGCCGAGCGCGAACGACTGCTGCAGGCGTTGGCGGAAAAGGATTTGCTCCTACAGGCGGCCGAAGACCACCTCGCCATCGATGTGGCGGAAGGCGAGGAGGATGCCGAGTCGATGCTCGCCATCGACCGCAGCGGCGCGGACAGCTCGGAGGTTGGCGCAGAAGAGCCGGTGGCGGCTGCGGAAGTGACCGAGGCGGCTGCCCGCGAACTGGTGATCATCGATGGCTGCGGACTGGGGGACGATACGGCTCGCACGCTGACCGCGTCTGGCCACCCCATCACAGCGTTTGTGCCCGATCCGGATCTTCCCGGCCAGTTGGTGGCGCGCCAGATTGCGTGTGCGGCGATCAATCTGGCGACCCCGTCGGCCTGGCAGGCCGTCCGAGCGCTCCGGAACGGGCACGGCAAGCCGAGCACGTCGTTCGTCGCCTTCGCCCTCGCCGCCGGCGCTCCCACCGGTTTCTGGTTCGGTCCGGTCGATTTCGCGGTGCTGCCGATACACGATGGCAATGTCTACGACACCCTGGCCCGCATGGCGCCGCGCGTGAAGCGGGTGATTGCCATGAGCACTGACATCGACGTGATGGGTGAGGTCCGTGCTCAGCTCAGTGGTAAAGGGATCTCCACCGCCGTCGTCCTCGACGGCCGCCAGGCGCTGGATCTGGTGCCGACGGTCCGCCCCGAGGCGGCCGTGTTGCACCTCTCACCAAGCTGCGTCGATGTGTTTCGCGCCATCGCGGGGCTGCGCAACACCGAGGCCTCTCGGAACATCCCGATCCTCTTCCTGCTGGATGCGACCGCGCATCCGCAGGAGGAATCGTTCCTCACCGCCGGCGTGCGCCTGCTCTCGGGTCGCGGCAACCTCCCGTCCGGCAGTCTGGTCAATTCGCTGCAAACGGCACTGAGCCAGTCCCTCTGAGCCCGCAACGCGCGGTTCAACCAGGCAGTCAGCGACAAGCTTACGTCCCCAGTCGTTCCAGCAGCGCGTCGCGTGCGTGCAGGCGGTCGTCGAAGTCCAGTCGTCGCCCGGCGATCAGCTGGTAGGTCTCGTGTCCCTTGCCAGCAATGATCACCATGTCCTCGGCTTGCGCCATGTCGATCGCCCGCCGGATGGCCGTCGCTCGGTCGACCTCCCAGGCGTGTTGCCGTCCGTGTGGGTCGACCCCGCGCGTGCCAACGAGAATCTCCTCGATGATGGCGCGCGGCTCTTCCGAGCGCGGGTTGTCCGACGTCACGATCACGTAGTCGCTCAGCTCCGTGGCGATCCGACCCATCACCGGGCGCTTGGCGCGGTCGCGATCCCCGCCGCAACCGAAGACGGTAATGAGCCGACGTGGCCGCAGCCGTCGGGCGCTGCCGAGGAGTCGGACGAGCGCGTCTGGCTTGTGGGCGTAGTCAACCGCGACGACGAAGTCCTGGCCAGCGTCGACCAGCTCGAAGCGTCCCGGAACCGGCGGGGCGGCGGCGAGGCCAGCGACGATGGCGTCCAGCCCAATCCCCAGACTGTGTCCGGCGGCGGTCGCGGCGAGCGCGTTGTAGACAGAGTACTCCCCCAGATGCCGAAGAGTGATTCGTGCCTCACCTGCCGGCGTTGCGGCGGTGAAGTGGAGACCGTGAAGGCTCGGGACGATGTGGCTGGCCCGGACGTCGGCGGGATGTGTGGCTCCATACGTCAGCAACGCGCCACGGTTCACCTGCATCATGTAGGCGCTGCTGGGATCATCGACGTTGATGATCGCCGTCGCCGCTTTGCCGCCGGAGGCCAGCTCCTCAAACAGCCGCCCCTTTGCCCGCGCGTAATGGTGCATGTCCGGGTGGAAGTTGAGATGATCGTGGCTGAGGTTGGTGAATACGCCGGCGTCGAACGCGATGCCCTGAACACGTCGGAGCTCGAGCGCGTGCGACGACACCTCGAGCACCGCCGCCGAGC
>Ga0316622_100000137_pt1 | contig 35583 bp, 35 predicted proteins | sample OWC_Aug_OW2_C1_D_FD_207646 | JGI IMG/M metagenome (GOLD analysis project Ga0316622, IMG submission 207646) | Wetland soil microbial communities from Old Woman Creek delta, Ohio, United States - OWC_Aug_OW2_C1_D5_C | ecosystem: Environmental > Terrestrial > Soil > Wetlands | place: USA: Ohio... | reverse complement strand
CGCGAACTTCGCGTTGCCCGCCAGCTCGGCGAACGCGGGATTGCCCGCCAGCTGCATGAACCTGGCGTTGCCCGCCAGCTCCGCGAACTTGGCGTTGCCTGCGAGCTCGGCGAACCTGGAATTGGCTGCCAGCTCCGCGAACGCGGGATTGCCCGCGAGCTCCGCGAATCTGGCGTTCCCCGCGAGCTCCGCGAACGCGGGATTGCCCGCGAGCTCCGCGAATCTGGCGTTCCCCGCGAGCTCCGCGAACTTGGCGTTCCCCGCGAGCTCGGCGAACCTGGCGTTCCCCGCAAGCTGCGCGAACGCCGGGTTGGCGGCCAGCTGCGCGAACGCGGAGCTGGCCAGGATCTTCCGGGCCTCCGGATCACGCACCAGCGCGTCGAACGCGTCGCTCTGCAGGATCTCTTGCGTCGTTGTGTCGCCGAGCACGACGTCCTTGTCCGTGATCTGCTCGGCACGATAACGGTTGGCCGCGCCGATCGTGGCCGAGACAGCCTCGTCGCTCGGCTGCCTCACGAAGCCCACGTATGCGATCCCGATCACCGCGATCGCGACGGCGCCCAGCACCCAGGCGAATCTCCTTGTGTTTGCCATCGGCATCAACCTCCATCCCCTCTCCGGGCGCCAAGCCCGGTCATCTCCCTTTGGTACAGTCCAGAAGTCGGAAAGTTGGCGAAAGCGCCGCGGTTGCTTCGCCACCGCGGCCTGGCGGTCCGAAAGCCGCGCCCGGACCTGGGCCCGGACGGCCTCCCGGAGCCCGGGGGGCGGCTCGAGATCGGGCGACTGCCGCAGGGCCCGCGCGAGCCTCTGCAGCTCGTCGAGCAGCTCGCGGGCTTCCGGGTCGCTCCCGACCAGCTCCCGGAGCCGCGCGCTCCGCGCCGGGGTGTTCACGCCGTCGATCTCCCCGTGAATCAGCTCGATCCGTCTCGGGTCCACAGTGTTCACCCCAGTGCGCCCTCGCGGACGAGGGCCTCTTTGAGGAGCTGGCGCGCGGTGAAGAGCCTGGACTTGACCGTCTTCTCGGGAATCTGCAGGACCGCAGCCATCTCGCGGTAGCTGCACTCCAGGAAGTGCCGGAGCACGATCACCGCGCGATACTCCGGCTGCAGCGTGCCGAGCGCGGCGTCGACCGCGCGCGAGTGCTCCGCCCCGCTCGCGAGCTCCGCCGGGCCCCGCTCCGGGCTCGCCCAGCGCTCGTCGAGAGGCTCCGTTCCCCGGCGGGCGTTGCGGTGATTCAGCGACTCGTTGATGGTGATCCGGGTCAGCCAGCTCCGGAACCGGAAGCGAGGGTCGAAGCTGTTGAGGCTCTCGAAGGCTTTCATGAAGACCGTCTGCGCGATGTCCCGCGCGTCCTCGACATCCCCCACCATGCGCCGCGCGACGTTGAAGACCAGCTTCTCGTAGCGGCCGACCAGCATGTCGAACGCCGTCCCGTCACCGCTCAAGCAATCCGCGACCAGCGTCTCGTCGTCCGGCTGCATCGTTAAGTACCGTCCGCGCGGCGAAAAGTTGGCGGCCTCCCCGCCTCCGCGCCGCCCTAGCCGGGGCCGGAGGAGCGGATATCCAGGACCTGGTCAAACCCTGCGAAGCGGAAGATGTTGAGGATGTGAGGGTTAACGTTGATGAGAGTGAGCCCGCCGCCGCCCGAGGCCTTGAGGCGCTTCTGGGTCCTGAGCAGGATCCCGAGCCCCAGGCTCGAAATGTAGACCAGGTGCTTCAGGTCCACGACGTGCTGCCCGGCGAGCGCGTCGAACACCGCGGACGCCTTGCCCTCCTGGGCCGCGTCCAGCCTCCCCGAAAGGATCAGCTCGCCGTCCTTGCCGTGCGTGATCTCGAACATCTCCTACCCCAGCTTCTTCGTGAGCGTGATCGTGCTCTGCCGGTCGACGTACTCGTACTCCACGCTGTCCATCACCATGCGGGTCAGATGCACCCCCAGCCCCCCCACCCGGCGTTTCTCGAGCGGGACATCGATGGCGGGGGGCTCGACGCGCGTCGGGTCGAACGGCTCCACGTCGTAGTCGGTCAGGCGGAGCTCGATCCGGTCGTCCGCGCACTCCAGGCGGATCAGGATCTCGTGCGGGCTGTGCGCCTGGTACTTCACCATGTTCGTGAACATCTCCTCGAGCGCGAACTGGACGGCGAAGCGGGGCTCGGGGCCGATCGCCTCGCGGGCGAAGAACTCCTCCGCGAAGGCGAAGATCGCCTCGAGCGACGCGATGTTCCTCGGAAACGCCCGGTCCATCGAGACTGGCCTGCCCCCCTCGAGCGCCGCCCCGAACGCCCGCCAGCGACTGAGGTTACGATACGCCGGGAGCGGCCCCGGTGTCCAGGACACTAGTCCTTGCGCAGCATGCCGAGCTGCCAGAGGGTCTTGTCGCTCCCGTGGAGGAAAGGCAGCATGGCGAGACGGCCGGTCGGCCCGATCGTCTTCTCGAGGTATTTCATCTCCTGGAGCTTCTCGCGCACGTCCGGCTCGATCTCGCTCTTGAATCCCGCCTCGCGCATCATGAGCTCGCCCTTGGCCCTGAGCGTGAGCTCGGTGTGCAGGCGCAGGTAGCAGAGCATGTCCGCGACGACCTCCCCGCGGAAGCTGGTGCGCAGCGACTGCAGGTAGGACCCGACCCGTGAATCCGGAAGCCGCTCCGAATCGATCAGCTCCAAGAGCTCGGCGTCGGCGTCGAAGCCGACCCCGAGCCAGTCCCGCAGCGACCGCTCGCTGCGCCGGAACACCGCGACGACCGTGAGGGGCAGCACGACCAGGATCGCCAGGGTCGACGCCACGGGCGAGACGAGGAAATGGTTGAAGGCCGCGTGGATGGCGACCGCCGCGAGCCACCCGGGGAGGAAGACCGCCGCGCCCAGGGACGGCCTGCGGTCGGTCAGCGACTTGGACAGGATCCCGAACAGCGCCATGGTCCCGCCGTGCAGGATCGCCGTGCCGAAACCGCGGATGACCCAGACGATCGGGCCGGTCTCCGGAAAGGAGGCGAGGTAGTAGACGTTCTCGGCCAGCGCGAAGCCGGCTCCCGCGGCGAACCCGTAGATCGCGGAGTCCACGAGAAAGCCCACGCGCTGGGAGCGGATCAGAAAGAGGACGGGCAGCGCCTTGAGCGTCTCCTCCACGAGCGGCGCGCCGTAACGGGAAAACGCCCACGTGGACAGGCCGAGCGCGTCCATGAGGAACGCGTTCAGGAACATGGCCAGGGCCGCCGCGGCGGCCCCGACCGCGATCGTCCCCAGGGCGGCCCGCAGCCGGACCAGCTTGAAGCTGTCCAGGGACATCAGCGCCAGGAAGAACAGCACAACCGGCAGGAAGCCCAGCAGCAGCCGCAGCGCGAGATCGCTCATCCTCGATACCGCATCCCCGGCATTCTACCCAGAGGGTGAGAATGGGGGACATTCTGCTTTTCCCCCCGCATTTCGGAGGCGGCTTCGACAGTGGGCTCGGAAAAGCAGAATGTCCCCGTTCTCCCGTTCTCCGGCGAGCGCGCATCCGGAGCGGAGGGCCCTTGTATCCGGGACCGACCCTTTCTAGACTGGGGGCCTATGAGCACAACAACACCGGCCCCGGCAACCGTGAAAGTCCCCTTCCTCGATCTCCAGACCCCGCATCGCGAGCTGGCGAGCGAGATCCTCCCCGCCTGGGAGAGGATCCTGCACCAGGCCAGCTTCGTGGGCGGGGAGGAGCTCCGCCTGTTCGAGGCGGAGTTCGCCGCCTACGTCGGCGCGGCGCGCGCCGTGGGCGTGGCCAACGGCACCGACGCCCTGCGCCTGGCCCTGCTCGCCATGGGTCTCGCGCCGGGTGACGAGGTCCTGACCGTCCCCCACACCTTCATCGCCACGACCGAGGCGATCACCCAGGCGGGCGGGCGCCCGGTCTTCGTGGACGTGGACCCCGTGACCGCGACCATGGACGTCTCGAAGGTCGAGGCCGCGATCACGCCCCGCACCCGGGTCCTCCTGCCCGTGCACCTCTACGGTCAGATGGCGGACATGGATCCCCTGCTCGAGATCGCGCGCAAGCGCAACCTCATGGTGCTCGAGGACGCCTGCCAGGCGCACGGCGCCACGTACGGAACCCGCAAGGCCGGATCGATGGGGGCCGCCGCGGCGTTCTCGTTCTACCCGGGGAAGAACCTGGGTGCGTGCGGCGAGGCGGGGGCGGTCACGACCAACGACCCCGCGCTGGCCGAACGGGTCTCGCAGCTGCGCGACCACGGCCAGGCACGCAAGTACGAGCACGACGTCGAGGGGTACAACGCGCGCCTCGACTCGCTCCAGGCCGCCGCGCTGCGCGTCAAGCTGCGCCGCCTCGACTCCTGGAACGAGGCGCGGCGCCGGGCGGCGGCGCGCTACGCGAAGGCCCTGCCCGGGACGGGCGTCGAGATCCCGCTGGAGGCCGCGGGGCGCAAGCACGTGTACCACCTCTACGTGGTGCGCCACCCGGATCGCGATCGAGTGCAGAAGGCGCTGGGCGAGGCCGGGATCGGGACGGGGCTGCACTACCCCGTGCCGCTGCACCTGCAGAAGGCCTACGCCCGGATGGGATTCGGTCCCGGGTCGTTCCCGGTCGCGGAGCGCTGGGCGGCGCACGGCCTGTCCCTGCCGATGTTCCCCGGCCTGAGCGACGCGCAGATCGACGCCGTCGCGGGAGCGCTGAAGCGGACACTGTCCTAGCTCGCGGTGTTGGAGGTCTCATGAACGAGGTGCGGATCGGCGTGGTCGGCTGCGGCTACTGGGGCCCGAACCACATCCGGAACTTCTCGACCCTGAAGAGCCAGGGGGCGCGGATGCTCGTGGCCGCGGACCGGGACGAGGGCCGCCGCAAGCACGTGGGCGAGCTCTACCCCTGGGTGCGCCTGGAGCAGGAAGCGGCGGCCGTGATCGAGGACCCCGGCGTGGACGCGGTGGTGATCGCGACACCGGTCGAGACCCACTACCCGCTGGCGCGCGCGGCGCTCGCGAAAGGCAAGCACGTCCTCGTGGAGAAGCCGTTCGTCACCGATCCCGGCCAGGCCGACGAGCTGGTGGCGCTGGCCCGCGAGCGGCGCTTGGTGCTGATGGTGGGCCACACGTTCGAGTACACCGCGGCCGTGAACCGCATGCGCGAGATCGTGGCCGCCGGGGAGATCGGCGAGGTCCTGTACGTGCGCTCGCTGCGGGTCAACCTGGGGCTGTTCCAGAAGGACATCAACGTGCTCTGGGACCTCGCCCCCCACGACGTGTCGATCCTGCTCTACGTCCTGCAGCGCATGCCCACGCACGTCGCCGCGGTGGGCAACGCCCACGTCACGGCGGGGGTCGAGGACGTGGCGGTCCTGACCCTGGAGTTCGGCCCGAGCCTGATGGCGAACGTGATCGTCTCCTGGCTCGATCCGCGCAAGGTGCGGGAGATGACGGTGGTCGGGAACCGCAAGATGCTGGTCTACGACGACGTCTCGGCCAACGAGAAGATCCGGATCTTCGACAAGGGGGTCGAGGGGCCGCGCCACTACGACTCCTTCGGGGAGTTCCAGTACTCGTACCGCTACGGGGACATCACGACCCCGATGATCCGCGAGTACGAGCCGCTGCGCGCGGAGTGCGCGCACTTCGTGGAGTGCATCCAGAAGGGCGCCACGCCCCGCTCGAGCGGCGAGGTGGGAGCCCGGGTGTGCCGCATCCTGGCCTCGGCACAGGCCAGCCTGCGCGGCCACGGCCGGCGCGTGCCGATCGAGGAGCTGGTGTCGTGAGCCGGGCGGCCGCGTCCGCGCTCCCGGCCCGCGCCCCGCGGTGAAGCTCGCGCTCTTCGCCCTGGCCCTCCTGGCGCTGACCGCGTACGGCTTCCTCGCCTATCTGGTTTTCGAGGCGGAGTCCGATCCCGAGCCCTTCGGCGCGACGGGCGGGGTCTGGATCCTCGGCCCCAGCGGGAGCGCCCTGGCGAAGGCGGCGGACGCGAGGGTCTCCGAGGCCCTGGAGGTGCTCGGCGGCCCCACGGGCGCGACCGAGCAGGGGTTCGAGGCCTATCGCGGGCACCTCGTCGCGGCACGCGGGCTGTTCGCGCGGGCGCTGCGCGCGCGCCCGTTCGACCCCAAGTCGCTGGCGCGACTGGCCGCGGTGCGCTGGGAGATCGAGGCCCCCGGGGCGATCGGGCTGCCGCGCGACCCGCTCGAGATGGTCTCGGTCGCGTCTCGCATGGCGCCCGACTCGCCGGGCGTGCAGGCGCTCGTCGGCGAGCTCCTGCTGCGCATGGGGCTCCGGGAGGAGGCGGCCGCGCGCCTGCGGCGCGGGGTCGAGCTCGACCCGGAGCTTGCGCCGCGCGCGGTGCGCGCGATGCGCGCGGCGCTTCTGGGGGCCGAGGCGATCCTGGGCGCTCTGCCGCGCAGCCCGGAGGTGCTGCTCGCGCTCGAGGGAGCGTTCTTCGAGGAGGCGCGCGGCGAGCGCTACCTGGACGTGCTCGAGGAGGCGATCCGCGGCGGCGAGCTCGGACTGGTGCCGGTCTATGGCCGGGCATCCCTGCGCGCGAAGGTCCCCGCGCGGCTGATCTCGACGCTCGAGGCGCTGCCGCCCGCGCGCGACCGGGAGGACGAGGCCGAGCGGCTCGTGGCGCGCTCCCGGGCGCGTCTCGAGACGGGCGAGGCCGCGCAGGCGCTTCAGGATGCGCGCCGCGCCCGCGCGCTCCTCCCGGACGAGCCGAGGGTCCTCGAGAACCTCGGCCGGGTGTCCCTCGCCGCGGGAGACGCCGACGCGGCGGTGGCCGCATACCGCGATGCGCTCGGGCGCGCCGCCCGCGGCGCGGGGTCCCCCGCGGCCCGCGCCAGGCTGTACCGCGCCCTCGGAGAGGCGGAGGAGCGGCGCGGGCGCGCGGACCGTGCCTACGATGCCTACCGCCGGGCGCTCGAGCTCGACCCCGGGGAGCCGCACGCGGCGAAGCGGGTGACCCAGATGGAGAAGGCCGCGGGCCTGCTAGAATCGCAGCCTCGAGGGAAGAAGCCATGAGCGAAGGATTCAAGAAGCATCCCCTCTCCCTCGTCGAGAGCGCGGAGATCGGAGCGGGAACGCGGGTCTGGGCCTGGGCGCACGTCATGGAGGGGGCGCGCATCGGGGCCGACTGCAACATCGGGGAGCACTGCTTCATCGAGCGCGGGGTCGTGCTCGGGGATCGGGTCACGGTCAAGAACGGTGTCGCGGTCTGGGAAGGGGTGACCGCGGAGGACGACGTCTTCCTCGGCCCGAACGCCGTGCTCACCAACGACATCCGGCCCCGGAGCAAGGTCTACCACGAGCACGTCGTGCCCACGCTGCTCCAGAAGGGCGCCTCGGTGGGCGCGAACGCCACGGTACTGTGCGGGATCCGCGTCGGGCGCTACGCCCTGATCGGCGCGGGCGCAGTGGTCACGCGCGACGTGCCCGACCACGGCCTGATCGTCGGCAATCCCGGCCGGCTCCGGGGCTACGTGTGCGTCTGCACGAAGCCCCTCGCGTTTCAGGACGGGGAGGCGCGCTGCGAGTGCGGACGCCGCTTCGCGCAGCGGGACCGGGTGGAAGAGATTCGGTGAGGCTCGCCGCGGCCGCCGCGACGCTGATCCTGGCCGCGCTCCCCGCCCGCGCCGCGAGCGCGCTCGAGCCCCCCGACCTGTCCCGCTACCTGGACTGGGGGTTCGTGCACGCCCGTCCCGGCTTCGCGGTCCCCGGGATCGGCTACGACAGCAACATCTTCGCCCCCAGCGGCCAGCCGCCGGTGGGCGATTTCGCGGTGCGCCTCTCGCCGCGCATCGAGGGGGTCGTGCTCTTCGGGCGCAGGGCGTTCCTGACCTTCACGGAGCGCTTCGACTACACGGCCTACCAGGACTATCACGACGCCAACTACTACGAGAACCGGGGCGCGGCGCGGCTCACGATCCCGGTGCGGCGCTTCGGCGTGTATGCGGAGTACGGGCTGAACCGGCTCAAGGACCTGCCCCTGAGCGAAATCGACTCGCGGCCGATCCGGCGCGAGGTGCGCACCGGCGCCGGCGTGATCCTGGAGCTGGGCTGGCGCACGAGCGTGGAGTTCGGTCTGGTGCGCAGCGATTGGACCATCACCGATTCCGACACCCCGGCCACCGCCCCCTCCCAGGACCGTATCGAGGAAGGGCGCCAGCTGCGCGTGCGCTACCGGATGACCGGGATCACCGATCTCACCTTCGATACCCTGAACCGCACGGTGAACTTCGTCGACTCCCGCCAGGCGTTTCGCGACGCGGACGAGCGCGCGCTCCTGCCCGGGGTCGAGATCGGCAGCGGCGGCGTGCTCTCGGGGGCGCTGCGCGTCGGCCCCGCGCGCCTCGACGCCTGGGACCCGGAGCAGCCGGACTTCTCCGGCCTGATCGGAAACGCGCGGCTGGCCTGGCGCATCTCCTCGGCGAGCACGCTGCGCTTCGAGGGGCTGCGCGAGGTCGGCTTCGCGATCTACCAGAGCAACTCCTACTTCGTGAGGAACAATGGGGAGGCGCGTCTGGTCCACTACTTCAACCGCGTGTTCGGTGTCGACGGAGCGCTGGGGCGCGGCCTGCTGACCTTCCCCGAATCGCCCCAGGCGGGGGCCAGGACCGACCACCTCCGGCGCTTGGACTTGGGACTGAGGATCCGACTCATGGAGAATCAGCTGGGGCGGCGGGTCGAGTACAACGTGGGGCTGAGCCGCCAGAGCCGCGATTCCACGATCGACACGCTCGACCAGACGCGCAACGTGGTGGCGGTCGGCGCTTCCGTGGGCTTTTGACGATGCGTCGGATATACTTCGGCACGTTCGCCGGTAGGACTTCGATCATGCAACGCACACTTGCGATCCTCTTCGTTCTTCTGCTTCTCGCCTGTCCGTCCCGCGCCGGGGAGCCGCCCCAGGCGCCGCCCGCGCCCGCGGGCCCGGGCGGCGAGGAGCGCGAGACCGTGCTCGAGGCGGTCCCCGCCCCCTCCGACGCGCTCCCCTTCGAGGGGCAGGTGCTGCTGCGCGGCGGCTCGGACTACCGCGTCGGGCGCCAGGACCTGCTGGAGATCCGCGTCTTCGACCTCGAGCAGCTGAACCAGACGGTACGCGTCGCCGACGACGGCTCGATCACGCTGCCGCTCCTTGGCCGGCTCGCGGTGGCGGGGCTGTCCAAGAGCGAGCTCGAGGCGCTGATCGCCCGCCTGCTCGAGGCGCGCTACGTGCGCGACCCCCAGGTCACGATCTTCGTCAAGGAGTACGAGTCGAAGAAGGTGGCGGTGAGCGGGGCGGTGAAGAAGCCCGGCACCTACGAGATGCTCGGGGAGAAGACGCTGCTCGAGATGATCTCGCTCGCCGGGGGCCTCGACAAGGAGATGGGGAAGCAGATCATCATCTTCCGCCGGGACGTGGAGAACGCGACGCGGCGCATCTCGGTGGACCTGGAGCGCCTGGTCTACGACGCGGACCCGTCCCTGAACCTGGCCGTCGCGCCGGGGGACATCATCTACGTCCCCGCGGTCGAGACCGTCCGCATCTTCGTGAGCGGCGCGGTCCGCAACCCGAACCTGTACGAGGTCCCGCGCAGCGAGCCGGTCACGGTCCTGAAGGCGATCACGATCGCGGGCGGCACGACCGACCGCGCGGCGGAGGGGCGCGTGCAGGTGATCCGCACGGACCCCGCGACGGGCGCGCGCACGACGCTGGCGGTCGACCTGAAGAAGGTGAAGAAGGGGAAGGCGGAGGACCCGCTCCTCGAAAAGGACGACCTGGTCCTGGTCCCGGAGGCGTTTTTCTGATGGAAGCGCCCCCCGCGCGCGCACAGCTCGCCGAGCGCCTCGCGGTGCTTCGGCGACGGCGCCTCGTGATCGGCCTGTGCGTGGGCAGCGTGGCCCTGGTGGCGCTCGTGGGGTCGTTTCTCCAGGCCCCCCAGTACCGGGCGACCGCGACGCTGCAGATCGAGCGCCAGACCCCGGACATCCTCTCGATGGGGGACCTGGCGCGCGTCGACTACAACTGGGCCGCCTACTCGGACTTCTACCAGACCCAGTACAAGATCCTGGAGAGCGAGGCGGTGGCTCGCGAGGCCGCGTCGCGTCTCGACCTCGCGAGCCATCCCGAGTTCGCCCCGGAGCCGGCGTCGCCTTCGCTGTACGCGCGGCTGCGCGCGCTCCTCCCCGGGGCGGGCGCTCCGCGCGTCGAGCCCGACCCGACCCTGATCGCGGCGCGCCAGGTCCTCTCGCGCCTGGAGATCGCCCCGGTGCGCAACTCGCACCTGGTGAAGCTCTCTTGGGTCTCGACCGATCCCCTGCTCGCCGCCCAGGTCGCCAACGCCGTGGCGGACGCCTACATCCAGTTCACGATGCAGCTGCAGTACACCACGTCGGACCAGGCCAGCGAGTTCCTGAGCAACCAGATCGGCACCCTGAAGAAGGAGATCGCGGAGATCGAGGAGCGGCTGCAGCGGTACGGCGAGTCGAAGCGCATCGTCTCGATCGACGACGCCAGCAACATCACGCTCAAGGCGCTCTCGGACGTCGCCCAGCGCCGCACCGAGGCCGCCACCCAGCTCGCGCGCGCCGAGGCGGTCTACCGCGCGATCCTGGCCTCGCCGCCCGAGGCGCTCCCCGAGGTGCTGCACTCGAACCTGATCGAGCGCCTGAAGGGCGAGTACGGCGCCTACGAGGCCCAGTACTCGGAGAAGGCCTCGATCTTCAAGGCGGACTGGCCGGAGATGCAGACGCTCGCCTCCAAGATGCAGCAGGCCCGCGAGCGCCTCGCGATCGAGATCGCCGGGATCGCGCGCCAGGTCACGCTGGCCGCGGAGGCCGAGTACCAGAAGGCGCTCAAGGAGGTCGCGAACCTCGACGCGCTGCTGAGCCGGCAGGAGGACGCCGCCCAGCACCTGAAGCGCGACGCGGTGGAGTTCGCGAACCTGCAGAGCGAGGTCCAGAAGAAGCGCGAGACCCTGAACACCCTGATCGCGCGCCAGAACGAGCTGGCGCTCGCGACGCGCCTGAAGGACATCAAGGCGACTTCGAGCAACGTGCGCGTGGTGGACCCGGCGCGGCCCCCGGAGGGCCCGTTCCGCCCCAACCGGAAGCTCAACCTGCTTCTGGGCCTGCTCCTGGGCCTGGGCCTGGGGGTGAGCGCCGCCTTCCTCCTCGATCATCTGGACAGCACGGTGCGCACCCCGGCCGAGCTCCAGGGGGTCGTCGCGTTCCCGATGCTGGCCGCGATCCCCCGGCACCGTCCCGCGAGCGCCCCTCTGGGCCGCGCGCGCCGCGCCGCGGCGGCGCCGGACGAGCGCGTGGACCTGGTCGTCCAGCACGACAGCCACGCCCCGGTCTCGGAGGCCTATCGCGAGCTGCGCACCGCCCTGCTCCTCTCGAGCCCCGGGGAGCCCCCGCGCAGGATCCTGGTCACGAGCGCCCTGCCCGAGGAAGGAAAGTCGGCGACCGCGCTGAACCTGGCGGTGGTCCTGGCGCAGATGGGAAGGAAGGTGCTGCTGGTCGACACCGACCTGCGCCGCCCGCGGCTGCACCGCGTGTTCGACGTGAGCCACGAGCGGGGGGTGAGCACCGTGCTCTCGGGGCTCGAGACCGACCCGCTCTCCCTGCCCCTGCCGACCGGGATCGAGCACCTCGAGATCGTCCCCAGCGGGCCGATCCCGCCCAACCCCTCCGAGCTCTTGAACTCCTCCACGTTCGCCGCGATGACCGCGCGCTACCTCGAGCACGGATACGATCACGTCGTCTTCGACTCGCCGCCGGTCCTGGCGGTCTCCGACCCGGTGATTCTCGGCAGCGTCGTGGACGCGGTGCTGCTCGTGGTGCGCGCCGGCCACACACCGCGGCCCTCGCTCAAGCTCGCCGCGGCGAAGTTCGAGCAGTCGGGGATCCGCCCGGTGGGGATCGTGCTCAACGACCTGGACCTCGACGACGGTGGGGCGCGCTACTACCGCTACTACGGCGGCTACGCGCCCCCCGGCTCACCAGCGAAGGAGACGGCGAGCCAGGGCCGCGCCCGTGCCTGAGCCCGGCCCGCGGCCCGATCCGCTCTCCCGCGTCCTCGAAGCCGGGCTCGCCGCCGTCGTCGTCGCCGCCCCCCTGCCGTTCGGCGCCGTGAGCCCCGCGGGACGGCTGGCGCTCGAGGTCGCGGCGCTTTCCCTGCTCGCGATCTGGATCGTCCGCGCGCTCGCTCTTCCCACGCCGCTCCCGCCGCGGCTCGCCGCGCTCGGCCTGGCGGGGCTCGTGCTCCTGGGCGCCCTTCAGTGCTTGCCCGTCGGCGCGGCCGTCACCTCCGTGCTCTCCCCGCTGTCGCTCGAGACCCGGCGCGCCTCGCAGCCGGAGGGTGCCGCGCTCGAGGCGGAGCGGCGCATCCTGTCCGTCGACCCTGCGCTCCTCGAGGGCAAGGCGACGCTCTCTCTGGATCCCCAGGCCACCGCCTCCGCCCTGCGCACGGGGGCGGCCCTGGTCGCGCTCCTGATCGTCGCGACCTCCGTGGTCGCGACGCGCGGGCCGGTCGTCGTGTGCCTTGCGCTCCTCGTCGCCGCGGCGTTCCAGGCGCTGTACGGGACGCTGGTGCTGGCGTCCGGCCACCCGGTGATCTGGCACGTTCCCAAGACCTACTACCTCGACTGTGCCACGGGGACCTTCGTCAACCGCAACCACTTCGCGGGCTTCCTGGCGGCGGCGCTTCCTCCGGGGCTGGCCCTGGCGGTGTGGAGCGCCCGCGAGCTGCCTGTCGCGCCCAGGTGGCGCGAGCGCCTCCTCGCGGCAGCGAGCCCCGCGGGGATCCGCACGGCGTTTCTCGGGCTCCTCGTGGCCACGGGGATCGCGGGGCTGCTTCTGTCCTACTCGCGCGCGGGGATCGCGCTCGGGATCGGCGCCCTGCTCCTGACCGCGCTCTGCCTGGGGGGGCGCGGGTGGAGCCGGCCCGTGCTCGGGGTCGTGCTCGCGGCCGTCGTGGGCGCCCTGCCGCTGGCCCAGATCGGCGCCGAGCGGCTCGCCGCGCGCTACGCGCGGGCGGGAGACGATTTTGCCTCCCCGGCCGGTCGCTCCGCGGTCTGGCACGACACCCTGGGAATGATCCGTGCCGCGCCCCTGTTCGGGGTCGGTTTCGGAGCCTTCGATGCGGCATATCCGATCTTCCGCTCGCCCGAGGTGCGGCTCCACTACGACCACGCCCACAACGATCCGCTGCAGGCACTGGCGGAGGGGGGCCTGGCCGCGGGCGTCCTGCTGGCCCTGGTCCTGGCCCCGCTCCTGCGCGAGATCGTGCGCGCGCTCGGGCGAGGCCGCGGCACGCTGGCGGTGGGGCTGGCCGCGGGAGCGGCGGCGCTCCTGCTCCACGGTTTGATCGACTTCAATTTCCACATCCCCGCGAACGCAGCGACCGGCGCGATCCTCGCCGGCACCCTGCTCGGACTGCGATGGAACGAAGAAGCCACCTGAGGCTCGCGCCGCAGGCACCTCCGCCCGCGGCGGGCGGCTCGCGTTCGTGGGCCCTGGCCCTCGGTGCGCTGCTGCTGTGCGCGGCGCTGGCCGCCGGCGCGCTCGGGGCCGACCGCGTGCGCGGCTCCCGCCCTGCCGAGCGTCTGGCCGAGGAAATCGTGGTGCAGGGGCTCCAGGCAGGAAGCGATTCCGAGCGCGTGCGCGGTGAATTGCGCGATCTGCGCCGGCGCGTGGGCGACCGCCCGCTCCACGCCCGGACCCGGGTCCTGTACTCGGCCGTGCTGCTCGAGATCGGAAGCGCGCAGGGCGCGGGGCCGGCGGCCGCCTTCCACGCGCGGCGAGCCGCGGATCTCGCCCCGGTGACCGTGCCGGTGGTGCGCGGGGCCGCCCTGGTCCTCGCCCAGTGCGGGGAGGCGCAAGCCGCGGTCGATCTGACCCGGGAGATGTTCGGCTACGATCCTCCGAGCGCGAGCGGGCTGCTCGAGATGCTCGAGCCGTTTCTCGGCCCCGACCTCGCGCGCTCCGCGGTCCCCGACGCCCCCGAGGCGTGGCTCGCATGGTCCGAGCGGCTCGCCGCCGCGGGGCACGCCGCGGATGCGCAGGACTGGCTCGCACGAGGCCGCACGCGCTTTCCCGGGAACCTGGCGATCCGCGCCGCCCTCGCCTCTCGCGCCCTGGCGCGGGGAGACTGGAGCACGCTCGAGGAGATCCTGCCGCCGGGGGAGCCGATCCCGCCTTCTCCCGAGTCCGCCCGGCTGTTCGCGTACCGCGCGCGGCTGCGCGCGCAGCGGGGGGATGCGAGCGGAGCCCGCGCGGACGCCCTGGAAGCCGAAGCGCTGGGCGGGAACGCACTGCTGCTCGTGGTGGGCGACGCACTCGCTGCGATCGCGGATCTCGACGGCGCGCGTGCGCGGTACAGCCGCGCCCTCTACCGGATTCCCGCGGAGCCCCGGAATCGCGCCGCCCGGATCTCCCTGCTGCTGCGCCTGGCCCGGCTCGAGGAGCGGCGCGGACGCAGCGGCGAAGCGCTGCGGCGCTACCGGGCGGTGCTCGAGATCGATCCCGAGCAGCCGGAGGCGAGGGGCAAGGTCGCGGCGATCACCGGGACCAGCCCGGCTCCTTGACCGCGGCGGCAGCGCCACGTAGTCTCCCGCGTGGCAGTTCGGGAGGGAAGCGGTGACCCTGCTGTCGATCGTCGTTCCCGTGTACAACGAGGAGAATACGGTGGGAGCCCTGATCCGGGCCGTCCTCGAGGCTCCTCTTCCGCAGGGGATCGAGCGCGAGATCGTGCTCGTCGACGACGCCTCCACGGACGAGACCCCCGCGCGCATCGCGGAGCTTTCCGGCGATCCGCGCATCCGCTCCTTCCGGCAGCCGCACAATCGCGGCAAGGGCGCCGCGCTGCGGCGGGGATTCGCGGAGGCCCGCGGCGATCTCGTCCTGGTGCAGGACGCGGACCTCGAGTACGACCCCCGGGAGTACCCCAAGCTCCTGGCCCCCGTGCTCGAGGGAAAGGCGGACGTTGTGTACGGCTCCCGCTTCATGGGCGGGGAGCCGCATCGGGTCCTGTTCTTCTGGCACTCGGTGGGAAACCGCTTCCTCACGCTGCTCTCGAACGCCTTCACGAACCTGAACCTGACCGACATGGAGACCTGCTACAAGCTGTTTCGCGCCGAGGTGCTGCGCAGGATCCGGCTCACGGAGGACCGCTTCGGTTTCGAGCCGGAGGTGACCGCGAAGGTGGCCAGGCTCGGGGTCAGGATCTACGAGGTCGGGATCGCCTACTCCGGCCGCACCTACGAGGAAGGGAAGAAGATCAACTGGAAGGACGGCGTGCGCGCCCTCTGGTGCATCGTGAAGTACGGGTTGTTGCGCGCGTGATGCGGGAACGCGGGGGCCGGGTCGACGGCGTGTTTCCCCGGGGCGTATACTCGGCGTTTGCGTTCGGAGGAATCCGGTGAATCGATCGGGCCTGGATCGTTTCGTCGCGTGCTGGCTCCTCGGGATCCTCGCGCTCTCGGGGCCGGCCGCCGCCGAGCAGGCGGACCCGCAGCCGCCGGCCGCCGCCGGGCAGGCCGGCAGCGCGAGCCTCGTCGGGAAGATCGTCGAGGCCAACGGCAAGACACCGGTCGCCGGTGCGGTGGTGCGCGCCTGCTATCTCGAGGGGGACGCGAGCTTCACCTCGGATCCGACCGGCGCGAACGGAGAGTACGAGATTCTCGAGCTTCCGCCCGGATACGCGGACGTGATGGTGGAGACCCGGGACGGGACGTACCTGGTCAACCAGGTGCTCAGCCTCTTGCCCCGCGTGAGGTTCGTGGCGGAGTTCGTGCTGCGCAAGTCCGACGGCGCGACCGCTCCGGCGGCCCCGGGCGGCGCGTTGAAGGAATCCGCCTGCGGCGCCCTGAGCTTCCTGGGCACGGCGGAGATCGCGCAGAAGTCCTCCGCCAAGCAGTTCCTGCGCTCCCCCGCGGGGATCGCGATCATCGCCGGCGGCGCCGGATTGCTCCTGCTGCTCGCGACGTCGGGCGGGGACGAAACTCCGGCGAGCCCGTTTCTCCCACCTTGACATCGGGTGGGGTCGAAGCCGACAATCAGGGTCCACAGAATCTCGGAGGATTTTCCGATGAATTCAAGCATCCCCCGCAGCGCGCTGGCGATCGCCGTGGCGTTCTCTCTTCTGACCTTGTCGCTGCCCGGGACTCTCGCCGGGCCCTCGGCCATGCTCCGGGGCCGCGTTGTCGGACCGGATGGCACGACCCCGCTGAGCGGCGTGGTCGTGAACCTCGTCGACAACAAGAGCCGCACCGCGTTTCCGTCCGAGCCCTCGAACGAGCGCGGCGTGTTCGAGGCCAGCGCGCCGGTCGGCAGCTACAGTCTCGTCGCCTCGACGTCCCACGGCGCCTACCTCGCTTCCAGTCCCCTCACCCTGCGGGAAGGCCAGAACCCCCCGGTCTCGCTGATGCTCAAGCAGGCGAGCGCCGCGCCCGAGAAGGGCGGGGCGCCGGCGGAGGCGGGCGCCGCCCCCTCCTCGACCGCGAAGAAGGACGATCTGGCGCCCTGGGCGAAGTGGACGATCGTGGGCGGGATCGTGGTGGCCGGGCTGCTGGTGATCGACGCCGTGAGCGAGGACGAGACCCCCGCCAGCGGCAGCCAGTTCTGATCAGGCCTGCTTCAGGAGCGACCCGGGCCACTGCGACGGGGCCCGGGGGGAGCGCCCCGGCCGGTCCGGACGATCGGCCGACGCCTTCCAGGTCATGTCCCATTCCGCGACCTTGCGCTCGAGGCAGCGCGGGCAGGCGACGAACATCTCCTCCGCCTTCACCTCGCAGGTCGACTCGATCCCCTTGAGGGAGCACACGTAGCAGTAGAAGGTCCCCGTCTCCGGTGCTTTCTCTCCAGGCTTGTGCATGGCGGGCAGAAGGATACACTAGCTTCGCGCCGATGTCCCTCTTCGAAGACGCACAGGAGCCCGGTCGCGCCGACGCCCCGCTCGCGGACCGCATGCGGCCCCGGGATTTCGACGAGTTCGTCGGACAGGAAGGGGTCGTCGGACCGGAGACGGCGCTGCGCCGCGCGATCGAGCGCGACGAGTTGCGCTCGCTGATCCTGTGGGGACCCGCGGGCTCCGGGAAAACCACCCTGGCCCGGATCATCGCGCGCAAGACCCGCGCGTCGTTCGTCCCCTTCTCCGCGGTGACCGCCGGGATCAAGGAAGTCCGGCAGGTGATGGAGAAGGCCGAGGGCGTGCGCCGCGTCGCGGGGCGCAAGACGATCCTGTTCGTGGACGAGATCCACCGCTTCAACCGCGCGCAGCAGGACGCCTTCCTGCCCTACGTCGAGACCGGGACGATCGTCCTGATCGGCGCCACGACGGAGAACCCCTCGTTCGAGATTAACTCCGCCCTGCTCTCGCGCTCCCGCGTCTACCGGCTCGAGCGCTTGAGCGAGGAGCAGATCCTGAGCGTGCTCGAGCGCGCGCTGACCGACGCCACGCGGGGTCTGGGGGGGCTCGGGATCGAGTTCCCCGCCGAGCTGCGGCGCTCGCTCGCCGCCCAGTGCCAGGGCGACGCCCGCGCGGCGCTCAACATCCTCGAGTTCTGCGCGGCCTCGGCGGCTCCGGACGCCCGCGGCGTGCGGCACATCGAGCGGCCCCTGCTCGAGGACGCGCTGCAGCGCGGCGCGCTCTACTGCGACCGCGCGGGCGAGGAGCACTTCGGCCTGATCAGCGCCCTGCACAAGTCCATGCGCAACTCCGACCCGGACGCCAGCCTGTACTGGCTCGCGCGCATGCTCGAGTCGGGAGAGGATCCGCTGTACATCGCCCGCCGCATCGTGCGCTTCGCCAGCGAGGACGTGGGGCTGGCCGAGCCGAAGGCGCTGGGCGTGGCGCTGTGGGCGAAGGAAGCGGTGCACTTCGTGGGGCGGCCCGAGGCGGACCTGGCCCTCGCCCAGGCCGCGGTCTACTGCGCGCTGGCGCCGAAATCGAACGCGCTGTACGCGGCCTGGGACGAGATCCTCGAGGCGATCCGCTCCGGCTCGAGCGAGCCGGTGCCTCTCGCGCTCCGCAACGCTCCCACACCGCTCATGAAGGCACAGGGGTACGGCGCCGGGTACCAGTACGCCCACGACTTCGAGGACGCGGTCACCGCGCTGACGTGCCTCCCGCCCGGTCTGGCCGGACGCCGGTTCTACCGGCCGACGCAGCGCGGGTTCGAGAGCGAGCTCTCGGAGCGCCTGGCGCGCTGGCTCGACGCACGGAAGAAGGGAATCTGACCCCGCTCCGTCACTCCGCCGCCGGCTCGCCCGCCGCTGGCTTGGCCTTCGCCGTCCTGCGCGGCGCGGCCTTGGCCCCCTCCTTGGGCGAGGGCGCGCTCTTCTTCACGGTCCGCGCCGCCGCGGGCCGGGTCTTCGCTTCCCTGGCTCTTTCCTTCAGCCGCTCGCGACGACGCTTGCGCCGCCGCTTGATTTCCTTGACACGCTCGATGGACATCGCACCTCCCACGCCGAGCCGGACGCCTCGGACGGCTATGGATTATACCTGCCTGTCCTGCTCCTGGATCCTCACGCGCAGCGTCTCGGCCTCCTCGGCGCTGGCGTCCCGCCACAGCCCGAGCTTGCGCTTGCGCTCGATCGCTTCCCGGCTGTAGCGCACGCTGGATACGAGCCGGCCCTCGGCGGTGAAGAAATGCGTCCGGCCGCGGTCCCCCAGGACCACGAGCGTGCCGCTGCGCTCGTCGACCAGGACCGCCTCCGGGGACGCCGCGCGCACGTCGGTCACGGCCATGCGCGTGGGGCGGTCGCCTGCCTCGTGCCTGTCCTGGGCATGCTCCGTGCGCCGGGCGCGCGCCCTCAGGTCCCGCTCCAGCCTGCGCGCCATCCCGCGCAGGATTCCGGCGACGCGCTGGTCGCGCTGCACGGCGGAGATCTCGGCTGAGCGCCTGCCGCCGTCCCTGCCGCCCGTCCTCTCGAGGGACGCGAGCGCGGACTGCGCCCAGCGCACGCTGCGCCGCCAGGGAAGCTCGGCGTGACGCTCCCAGAGCATTCCCAGGTCCTCGCCGGCCGGGGTCCTGCCGAGAATGTTGAGCCCGTAGCGGGGCCGGCCGGATGCGCTCTGCGAGAGGGCGACCTGGAACGTCAGGGCCAGTACCCCGCGCCCCTCCTCGGCCCGGGTCCGCACCGGGAAGAAGCCGGCGCTGAGCTGTCCCAGGAGCTCGTAGGACCCGACCGCGAAGGCCGGCAGCAGGGCGGAGCGGAGCGGCGCGGCGTCCTGGACCAGGGTGACGAAGGCGGGCGGCGCGGCGTAGAGCAGGTCCACATCGGGATGACGGATTGCGAGGCAGTGCTGCGCGAAGTCCTCCCAGCGGGGCATGCCGGTCGGAGCGTAGCCCACGAACACGTGGCGGCAGGAGGGAGGCTCGGAGTGCTCGCAGGCCGCGCTCGCGCAGCGGTGGCAGAAGGCATGTCCGGGCCGAAACGAGGCTGCCTGCAGGACGAGGTCGTCGAGGACGGCGTCGATCGCCGCCGCGAGGCTCTCGGCGAAGCGGCGGGGATCCGCCTCCGCGCCCCGGAGCGCCAGAGGGAGGGCGAACTCGATCCGCTCCAGGCTGGCCTCCACGAGGTGCCCGCCGACCTTGCGCGCGAGGAGGTCCCGCACGATGCGGTGCAGGACATCCCAGGCGATCTCCCCCAGAGCCAGGACACGGTCTTCCACGTGGAGGATTGTGCCCCACCACGCCCGCCCGACCAAGCCGCGGTGGTAGGATCCGGGGGTGCCGGCAAGGGGAAAGCGATGAGAGTGAGGGTTTCCCGGTTGGCCGCGGCGATCGTCGCACTCGTCGCGCTCCCGGTCGCGGCCAAGGACAAGGCCGCGCAGCCGCAGCAGAGCGACCTCGTGGTCCAGGAATGCCGCGACGTGGTCGTGCGGCGAAACGTCGCGTACATCGCCCTCACGAGCACGCTCGCGCTGCAGGACGTGTCCGACCCCTCGAAGCCGCGTACCCTGTCCCGGCTCACCCTCCCCGGAACCGTGCACGGCCTGGCGCTGGGAGGGGACCGGGCATTCCTCGCCGCCGGAACCCGCGGCCTCTTGATCGTCGATGTCGCCGATCCCGAGGATCCACGCCTTCTGACACGCCACGACACCCCCGGATCCGTGCGGCAGGTCGCCCTCGCGGGCAGCTTCGCGTTCCTGGCCGACGGGACGCGTGGGATCGAGGTCGTCGATCTCACCGACCCGGAGCGGCCCCGGACCGTTGCCTCGATCCCCTCCCGCAGCGGCGTGCGCTCCGTCGCGGTCGACGGCCGCCTGCTGGTCTCGGCGGAGGGAGAAGCGGGCCTGCGCGTGTACGACGTCGCGAAGCCCGGCGTGCCGCGACTCGCCGCGACGATCGAGGTGCCGGGATCGGTCCTCGACGCGACCCTGTGCGGCCAGAGCACCCTGCTGGCGACGTCGGAGAGCGGCGGGGTCCGCGTCTACGACCTGACGTCACCTGCGGCTCCCCGCGAGGCCGCGATCGTCCCGAGCACGTGCAATGCGCTCGGCGCCGCATGCCGAGGGAGCCTCGTCGCCGTGTCCTGCGGGGACGAGGGGATCGAGCTGTGGGACCTCAGCAACCTCGACGCTCCGAAGGAGATCTCGAAGCTCAAGATCGGGCGCCAGCATCCGGCCGGCCGGGTTTCGTTCGCCGGCGACCTGCTGTTCGTCGCGGCCTACACCGGGGGGCTCGGGATCGTGGACGTCAAGGATGCGACACGCCCCGAGGTCCTCGTCCCGCGGGGCCGCAAGATGAGCATTCGCTGGTAAACCGGCCTCCGCGGAAGGCTCTCGGCCCCGTTTCGAGACCGCCCTTGTCCTGATCCCGGGCATGATAGTAGAATGCGCCCGTCCAGGAAGCGGGTCGGCTGGTATGTCGTCACCCTGGGCCGGAGTCGAGTCGAAACGAGGCCACCCTTCACCCGTAACGGGCGGCAATGGAGACCAAGAAGATGCGGAAGATGCTGTTCCTGTTCGCGATTGCGATCCTGGTTGTTGCGGTGAATGGCTGCGCCAAGCCCCCGCAGATGGATATCGATGCCGCGAAGGCCGCACTCGACGGCGCGCGTAGCGCCGAAGCCGGGACCTATGCCGAGGATTCCCTCCGGTCCGCCGAGGACGCCATGGCCCAGCTCGATCAGGAGCTGAAGGTCCAGGAGGAGAAGTTCGCCCTGTTCCGCTCGTACAAGAAGGCGACGGAGCTGGCGGGCGGCGCGAAGGCCGCGGGCGAGAAGGCCGCTTCCGACGCGAAGGCGGGTAAGGCCCAGAAGAAGGCCGAGGCCGAGGCCGCGATGGTCGAGGTGAAGACCCTGCTCGACACGACCAAGGCCGCCCTGGACGCCGCCCCCAAGGGTAAGGGGACCCAGGCGGACCTCGCCGCCATGAAGGCCGACCTCGACGGCGCGGCAGCCGTGATCGGCGAGGCGGAGAGCGCCTTCAACGCCGAGAAGTACATCGACGCCAAGGCGAAGGTCGATGGCGCCAAGCAGACGATCGCGAGCGTGAACTCGGCGATCGAGGCGGCGAAGGCTGCGAAGGCCGCCGCCAAGGGTGGCCGCCGCTAGTTTTCGGTTGGATCCCGTGCGGGGCACGGCGCCGACTCCGGTCCGTGCCCCTTCGCACGTGTGGATTCCCGTCCGCGCCACCATTTTTCGCCTCCCGGTGAAGGGAGGCGTTTCTCACCATATATTGTCAGTGGGATGAACCTGATCCACGACGGAATACCGGTCCGCTCGTTCCGCGCACGGCGCTGGTTCGTGGCGCTGCTGGGCGTTGCGCTCGTGGGGCTGGGAGGCGCCGCGACCCTGCCGGTTCTGAGCGGCAGGACCGAATCGCCGCGCTTCAGCCTCGAGGCCGCCCAGGCTGCCGTCCGGGCCGCGAGGGAGGCTGGGGCCTCGCGCTGGGCGCCGCAGGCCTTGAGAGAATCCGAGGCGGCGCTCAAGGCGGCCATGCTCGATCACCGCCGGAACGAGACGCGCTTCGTGCTCTTCCGCAACTTCGCCTCGGCGCGGGTCGGCCTGCACATCGCCGAGGAGAAGGCGCGCGTCGCCGCCGAGTTCGCGGAGAAGAACAGGGCCGAGGCCCGGCATGCGGCCGAGGAGGCCATCGACCGCGCCGCGGAGGCGGTCGAGATCGCGAACTCCTACGGATCGGCGATGCACCTGGACCCGGGGAAACGCGCACTTCTCCAGCGCTCCAAGATCGGACTCGCGGAATCCAGCCACCTGCTTGCCGCCGGTGAGCCCGTGCGCGCGCGGGAGCGCGCCGAGGCCGCTGCGCGCCAGGCGGAGAGCGTGCGCGCCACGGCCGTTTCCCTGGCCGCCCGCTACACCGATCCCGAGCGGATGCGCACCTGGCGCAGCTGGGTCGACCAGACTTTGGCCGAGTCGCGCCGCAGCGGCGGGATGGCGGTGATCGTGTCCAAGGAAAACCACGTTCTGACCCTGTACGACGGCGGCCGGCCGGTGCGCTCCTACCCCGCCGAGATGGGCTACAACATGGTGAGCTCCAAGCTCCGGTCCGGGGACGGGGTGACCCCCGAGGGGCGCTACCGGATCACGGCGAAGAAGGGGGCCGGACAGTCGACCTACTACAAGGCTCTCCTTCTCGACTACCCGAACGGAGAGGATCGCCTCCGCTTCGAGCGCGCGCGCCGCCAGGGAGCGATCCCGCGGGGCGCGAGCCCCGGAGGGCTGATCGAGATCCACGGCGAGGGCGGTCTCGGCAAGGATTGGACGAAGGGGTGCGTGGCGCTTTCCAACACGAACATCGACCATCTCTTCGCGCGGGTGTCCGTGGGCACCCCCGTCACGATCGTGGGCAGCGACGGCCGCGGCGGGGTCTTCACGCGCATGGTACGCGAGGCCTCCGTCGGCAGGGGGAGCACGGGGGCGCGCTGACGATGTTCGGCAGCGATCTGAACGCCGCACGGGAGGGGACGATCGAGCGCTCGAGGCGATCGTCGCTCGTCTTCTCCATCCCCTTCCGGCTTCGGCCCGGGAAGTGGGGAGTGGCCGCGGTGATCTTCCTGGTGGTCCTGGGGATCGCCGCGTACGGAACGGGATTCTCCTATCGGCCAGCCCGGGAGTTCGCGATGGTCCTGCCGTCGCAGCCCTCGACGAATCCCGTCGAGTTGCAGAAGGATCTGGGGCGCCTGCGCTCCCAGCAGAAGACCCTGCAGAACGCCCTGCGGCAGAAATCCCCCCGCGGCACCTACGTCATCATCGATCAGACCTTGAACCGCCTGTACCTCAAGAAAGACGGCGACACCATCTTCGAGGCGAAGTGTTCCGCCGGCTCGGGCATGGTCCTCCAGGAAGGGGGCGGGAAGAACCGGCGCTGGATCTTCGACACGCCGCGCGGCCAGTTCAAGGTCCTCCAGAGGGTCCAGAACCCCGTCTGGAAGAAGCCCGACTGGGCGTTCGTCGAAGAGGGCAAGCCGATCCCGAGCGACCCCGACGAGCGCTTCGAGTACGGCACGCTGGGCGAGTACGCGCTTCACTTCGGCAACGGCTACATGATCCATGGCACGCTCTACGAGCGGCTCCTCGGCCGCAGCGTAACCCACGGGTGCATCCGGCTCGGCAAGGAGGACCTGCGAAAGGTCTGGAGTGCCGTGCCGCTGGGCACCCCGATCTACATCTACTGAGCGGTGAGAGCCACCGGCCTCGCTCCGCAGCTCGTCGCTTCCCTGGCCGTCTCGGCCGCGCTGTCGAGCCTCGCCGCGGGAGGCGCGACGAATCCCCGCAGCGAGGCGCGCGGCCTCATCGTCCAGAACGAGATCCTCAAGAAGCAGATCGAGCTCGCCTCCCAGGACTCGTTCGTCCTGGTCCTCGATCCTGCCCGAGAAACCCTGGCCCTGATGCTCAAGGGGGCGGTGCTGCGCACGTATCGCGTCTCGCACGTGGAGATCGGCGACCCCCGCGTCGCCTTCGTGTCGAGGGGCGAGACGCTCGACTGGCAGGGCAAGATCTGGTCGAAGGGACACCTCGTCCCGCCGCGCCAGCAGGACCGGATCGAGATCGTCCCCCCTCCCCCGGGCGCGGGGGAGGACGCCGCCGCCGAGCCGCCGGTCCCCCCGACGCCGGAGGAGAGATACCCCGTTCCCCGGCGCTACGGCATCCGCTTCGCGGAGGGGCTGTTCCTGGAGATCCTGCCCCTGGGAGACTCCGGAGGCGGCCTGGGCGACCGGATCGCCGCGTGGTGGGAGGACCTCCGGGAGGTCACTCGTGCGGAGCCGACCGACAGGCTGCGCCTGCGGCTATCGCTGCGCCAGGGAGATTCCGAGGCTCTGTACAGGTCGCTCCCGCCCGATACCAAGCTGCTCGCCCTGCCCCCGGACTGACCGCTCAGTGGCCCCCGGCGACGATCCCGACGATCTCGTCGCCCTTGCGGTGCGAGCGGTCCGGCGATCCCTTGTGCTCCGGAGCCCACTTCCGGATCTCGTCGGGGCGGGTCCCGCCGATCTGATACAGCTTCTCCTTGCCGAAGATCATGAGCTCCCGGGAGAGCCCGGTGACCACGTAAGTCTTCGACATGAAGATCGCCTCTTCCGGACAGGCTTCCTCGCACAGGCCGCAGTAGATGCAGCGCAGCATGTTGATCTCGAAGCGGGCGGGGTACTTCTCGATCTGGTGCAGGTGGTGGCCCTGCGGGTACTCGGCGGCCTCGATGCTGATCGCCAGGGGCGGGCACACCCACTGGCACATGTAGCAGGCGACGCACTTCTCCCGGCCCTCCTGATCCTTGACCAGGGCCGGGACACCCCGGTAGCGCGGGCCGAAGCGGTGTCTCTGCTCGGGGTACTGGATCGTGTCCTTGCGGCGGAACAGGTGCCCGAAGGTCACCGCCAGCCCCGCGAAGATGCTGGGGAGGTAGATCCGGTCCCAGAAGGAGAGCTTGCGGATTCGCTTGACCTTCATCCTAGTCCTCCGGAACTTCGACCTCGACGGCGTCGCCCGCGCGCCGGGCAGGATAGCTCGAAACGGCGATCTCGGGTGCCTTCGGGCAGCGCCCCGAACGAACGTCGAAGGTCCAGGAATGCCAGGGGCAAATCACGGTCCCGGCGACGAGCAGCCCCTCGCCCAGTGAGGCCCCGCGGTGCGGGCAGGTGTCGTCGAGGGCAAAGTACTCCCCTCCCTCGTTGAAGAGAGCGAGGCGGCGCCCACCCGCGAGCACCGTGCGCCCGCTGCCCGGCGGCACCTTCTGCGCCTCGGCCACTCGCACCCAGGCCATCTCACTCTCCCGTCCCGCGGGCCGGCTCCTTGCGCAGGTGGGCCGCCACGATCTGGGCCACGTCCAGGACCCGGAGCGAGTCCTGCCTGCCCGTCTCTCCGACGCCGTCCGAGAGCATCGTGACACAGAACGGACAGGACGCCGCCACGACTCCGGCGCCCGTCGCGGCCGCCTCGCCCACGCGGCTGTGGCTCACCTTGGTCCCGATCTTCTCCTCCATCCACATCCGTGCGCCGCCGGCGCCGCAGCAGAAGCCGTTCTCGCGGCTCCTCTCCATCTCGAGGAGCGCCAGGCCGGGGATCGCCTCGAGGGCCCGGCGCGGAGCGCCGTAGATGCCGTTGTGCCGCCCCAGGTAGCAGGAGTCGTGGAAGACGACCCGCGGCAGCTCGGTCGGAGCCTCCTGGAGGGGGACCCGCCCCTCCTCGATCAGGCGCGCGATCAGCTCGGTGTGGTGCAGCACCTCGTAGTGTCCGCCGAGCTGGGGGTACTCATTCCTGAGCGTGTTGAAGCAGTGCGGGCACTGGGTGACGATCTTCCTCACGCCGTGTCCGTTCAGGGTCTCCACGTTCTGCTGGGCCAGCATCTGGAACAGATACTCGTGTCCGGCGCGTCGCGCCGGATCCCCCGTGCAGACCTCCTCGGGGCCGAGGATCGCGAACTTGACCCCCGCCGCGCGCATGAGCGACGCCGTCGCCCGCGCGACCTTCCTGCCGCGGTCGTCGAACGCGCCCGCGCAGCCGACCCAGAACAGGTAGTCGATCTCCGCCGCTCCCTCCCCCAGGATCGGCACGTCGAGGCCCTCCGCCCAGTCCGCGCGGGTGGATGGATCGAGCCCCCAGGGGTTTCCCGCCTTCTCCAGGTTCTTGAAGGCGGCGGTGAGCTCGTGCGGGAACCGCCCGTCCTCGAGGACGAGCTTCCTGCGCATCCCGACGATGCGGTCGATGAACTCGATGAAGAGCGGACACGCCTGCTCGCAGGCACGGCAGGTCGTGCACGACCACAGCACGTCGTCGTGGATCGTGCTCGAGGGAAGGACGGGCGCCTCCCGTCCCGCGGGCGGCTCACCGCGCCCGAGGAGAGCGGGCAGCGCGGGGAAGAGCTCCTCGCGCATCTCCTCGTTGATCTTCTTCGGGTTGAGCGGCTTTCCGGTAGCCCACGCGGGGCAGGCATCCTGGCAGCGCCCGCACTCGGTGCACGAGTAGACGTCCAGGAGATCTTTCCAGCCGAGGTCCAGGAAGCCGGTCACACCGAAGCGCTCCGAGTTCTCGAGGTCGATGGCGGGGAGCGCCCCCCGGTCGAGGCGCCGGAACAGCACCGAGGGGAGCGCGGTGACGACGTGGAAGTGCTTGGAGACCGGCAGGTAGGCCAGGAAGAACAGCAGGCTCGCGAGGTGCGTCCACCAAGCCCCCGCGTGGATCGAGGCGATCCCCCCGGCCCACGGGCCGAGGAGGGGGGCGATCAGGACGCCGGCAAGGGACCGATAGCCGCCCGCGCGGCCCGTCGCGGCGGTCTCGCAGCCGGCGAGCAGCAGGTCGGTGACCATGAGCAGCGCGATCAGGAACAGGATCAGGGCCGCATCCCAGGAGCGTGTCAGCCGCGGTGGCTTGACGAACACCCTGCGGAAGCCCGCCACGAGCACCATGACCAGCACCGCCACCTCGAACAGGTCGCGGACGAGAACGTAGCCCTCACCCAGGATCGATCCCGGCCGCAGGCCGGGAAGCCGCCAGCCCTCGACGAACCCGTTTCCGATGAAGTGCAGCGTGTTGATCGAGACGGCCAGGAACCCCCAGAAGATCAGGGCGTGCATGAGACCGGCGCCGCGGTATCCGGTCGCCAGGATCCGGCGCTGGCCGAGGAAGTAGAGCGCGACACCCCGGAGTCGCTCTCCCCACCGGTCGAAGCGGCCCGAGGGCCGGGCGGCCGCCAGGAGAGCCCAGCGACTCTCCATGAGATAGCCGAAGGTGCCGAGGGAGATGAGGAGCAGGGCAAGGAACAGAGCGAAGCCGAGCGGTGTTTCCGTCGGTCTCAAGATCCCTCCGTGCGGGGCTGGATCGAGGCCGGTGATCCTATCATGCGGGCGGGGGGAGATCCACGTTCCCTCACACTGCGGGACGCAGCACCAGGAGCTCCGCGCGCGGGTTCACGCGCTCCACCCGCAGCGTGACCCGGTCGCCCGGTGCGACCCCCGCGAGTCCCGGAACCCGTTCCTCGATCAGGGTCTCCTCGAGCTGGACGATCAGGGGCCGCTGCTCGACGACGACGGCTTCCACGGTCGCCATCCCCTCCTGCTGGATGTAGCGCAGCTTCCAATAGAGATCGGCGGCCCGCTCCGCCTGCCGGCCGTCGCTCTCGGCAGCCTCCGTGGTGGCGGCGATCCGCTGCAGATCCTCCTGTCCGTACAGCGTCGGCCGACCCTCCAGGGCGGCGAGGATCTGGCGGTGCGCGACGAGGTCCTGGTACCTGCGCAGGGGTGAGGTCACCTGGGTGTACGCAGGGAGGCCCAGGGCGAAATGCGGGCCGGGCTGGATCGAAACCTCCCCGCGCCGCAGCAGACGCCGGGCCGCGCGGATCGTGACCGGATCCCACGCGCTCCCGGCCTTCGTCGGCAGGGGGCCCGCCGGAGGCGGCTGGCGGCGGAACAGGACCGGCACGCCCCGCTCGGCGCAGAAGCGCGCGGCCAGGGCCCCGGCGAACACCATCGCCTCGGAGACGAGGCGGTGGGACGGAGAGCCGGGGTCGTTCCGCTCCAGGAAGATCCGGCCGTCCGGCCCCACGTGGACGTCCACCTCGGGAGCGGCGATCAGGAACGCGCCTCGGGCCGAGCGGCGCGCCTCGAGCGTGCGCGCGATCGTCTCGAGGTCCCGCAGCAGGGCCGCGAAGGGGCCGCTTCCCGACTCGATGGCGCGGTCGGCGCCGTCGTAATCCAGGCGCGCCCGGGTGCGGATCACGCTACGCAAAATCTCGAACCTCCGGATCTCTCCGTCCTCGTCGAGCTCTGCGAGGAAGCTCAGTGCCGGGCGCTCCGCCCCTTCGGCCAGGCTGGCGCACTCCTCGGAGATCCGCGGCGGGAGCATCGGCAACCTCAGGTCGGGCAGGTAGTGCGACGTGGTGCGGGCCAGTGCCTCGAGATCCGCCGCGTCTCCCGCGTCGACGAACGCGGCTGGGTCGGAGATGTGCACGCCGTAGCGCCAGCCTCCGCCGGGAAGCGGCTCCGCCGACAGCGCGTCGTCGATCTCCCGCGTGCACGGTCCGTCCACGCTGATCGTGGCGAGCCCCGTCAAGTCCGCGCGGCCCGATGACGAGAAGCCCCGAGCGGCCGCCGCGTGAGCAGCCTCGAGGGCTTCCCGCGGGAACTCGCCGTGCAGCCGGTGGCGGCGCAGCAGGAGGTTCTCGTCGTCCGTCGCGAACCTGCCGATCCGCCGCAGGAGCTTGAATGCCCTCTCGGCCGGCCGGTCCCCGCCGATCCCGGCCTCGTCCAGGGCCTCCACGGCGAGGCTCCGGGAGCCCTCGCGAGCCGCGTTGTCGTGAACGGCAAGCTCCTCGAGCGCATCGAGGTAACGGCGTTCCGCCTCGCTCCCCGCGGGCCGCCAGGGCTGGCCGCGAAATGCATCGCGCAGGGCCGAGATCGCGGCCTGGCGCTCGGCCGCCCGCCGGGCTTCGCTTTCCGCCTGGCGCAGGATCTCCTGTACTTCCGAGGGATCCCGGGCCTCCCAGGCCTCACCTCGCCGCAGGAAGCGCGTACCGTCCGCGAGCAGGGCCCAGGCGACGGCCGCGCGGGCCAGAGGGCTGTCGGCGCCGAGAGCCAGGGCGGCCAGGGTCCCGAGATCGTGCTCGGCCCCTTCCGGGCGCGCGATCTCCCACAAGAGCGTCGCGTCGACGCTCGCGGCCAGCGCGCGAACCCTCTCCCCCGCCGCCTGCGCACGCCTTCCGGCCGCGACCCGCTCCCTGAGCGGGTCCGCGGGCTCCCCGGAGGGCTCGATCTCGAGCGCGAGCCGCGCCGGGGTCACACGCGTCTCCTTGCCGCCGGGAACGATCAGGCGGATGCGCCCCTTCTCCTCCCCGGCCACCACGGCGAACGACAGCTCCGCCCCGTCCCACCAGGCAACCAGAGCGCCGCATGAGGGGTGCGTCGCCATATCAGAGCCTACGCACGATTTCGGTGAGGCCGCGGGCGAGCCCCGCCAGGTCGCGCGCCTCGACGGCGACGTCCACGAACGGGAGATAGTGCGCGAGCGCGGAATCCCCAGTTCCCCACTGCTCCTCCGGCTCCGGAACGAGCCACAGCAGAGCACGCACCTGGCGCGCGATCTCCTCGAGCGTCCAGGGCAGCGGATCGAGCCGGTTCGTGCGGCCGTCCCCGAGCACGACCAGGATCGTGTCCCTCCCGCGCGGGCGCAGCTCGGAGCGCAGCAGGCCGTGAAGCGCGCGGCCGTAATCGCTGGGGGCGTCGAGGTTCAGGCCGCGCAGCGAGTCGAGGAGGTCGGCGAAGGAGCCGCGCGGGCCGGCGATCCCCTCGCCCGGACGGCGCCCTCGGCGGCGAGGCCGCGCGGCCGGGGCCCTGACCTGGGGCGCCGCTCCGCGTCCGCGGGCGAGCCAGCGTCGCACCGCCCGGGTCGCATCCACGGGGCGATCCACGAAGGCGATCACCCGCGCGTCCCTTCCGATGCGCAGGAACTCCGCGGCCATGAGCAGGAAGTACCCTGCGCTGCGCGCGACGGAGAAGCTCACGTCGACGAGGAGAACGACCCGCGGTCGGCGGGGCTTCGGGCGTCGCAGCGGGAGAACGAACGGCACGCCGCCGGAGGCCACGTTCTCCCGGAACAGGCGCCTCGGAGAGAGCCGGCCGCTCCGGGATGCGCGGAATCTCCGTCCCGAGCGCAGCCGGATCCGTTCCACGAGCTTCGGCACCTCGCGCGCGAGCTCGCGCTCTTCGTCCCCGGTCATGGGCCGCTTGAGATCGCGCTTGCCCGGATCACAACGCAGGCCCGCCTCGGGACCCTTCGTCTCCCCGGCGCGCGGCTCGACCCGCACCACGCGCAGGCGTCCCACGCGGCGGGCCGCCCGCACCTCCTCGACCATGGCACGAACCTTCCTCTCCGGTCGCCGCTCGTCCGCGCGGGCTCGTGGGCGGGGCTCGTCGGCGCGCGGGCGGGACCTCGCGCCGCTCGACCCTCCCTGCGCGCGGCGCCGCGGCGCGCCCTCTCCTGCGGAGCTTCCCGGCCGCGTGCCCTTCCCCTTCCCCGGGCCCGGAGGCGGCGCGAAGAAGCTCTCGAAGAGGCGCTCGAAGACCTCGCGCTGGCGGCGGCCCTTCGCGAGGGTCGTCGCGAGCGCCGCGCGGAAGCGGGCGCGGTCCTCGAGACCGATCGCCTCGACGGCGCGGGTTGCGTCCAGGAGCTCGGCGGGGGAAACCGCGACGCCTTCCCCGCGCAGCGCCTCGACGAAGCGCCCGAGCGCCGGGATCATGCGCGGAAACGCGAGGGCTCGGCGAGAACTCGGTCCACGTCCTCCCGGTTCTTGAGGAGCGCCCCCAGTGTCCGTCCCAGGACCGCCGGCGAGAGACTGTCCGCCCCGACGGCGACGAGCGCGAGCGCCCAGTCCACGACCTCGGCGATCCCGGGAGACTTCCGGAGCTCCGCCTTGCGCAGGGATTGGGCGAAGCGGACCAGGCGTTGCGCGAGCGTCGCGCCGATCCCGGGGACGCGGCTCTCGACGATCCTGATCTCGTCCTCGAAGCTCGGATAGTCGAGGTACAGGTACAGGCAGCGGCGGCGCAGGGCGTCGGAGAGCTCGCGCGTGTCGTTGCTCGTCAGCACCACGCGCGGCCGGTGCTTCGCGCGGATCGTGCCCAGCTCGGGGACGGAGACCTGGTAGTCCGAGAGGACTTCCAGCAGAAACGCCTCGAACTCCTCGTCGGCTCGGTCGACCTCGTCCACGAGCAGCACGACCGGCCGCTCGGAGGTGATCGCCTGGAGGAGCGGCCGCGGCAGCAGGAAATCCCGGGAGAAGAACTCGTCCCCGTGGCTCTTCAGGACCGCGAGGGCGGAGCGCAGGTCCGCGGACGGAGCAAGCAGCTCCGCCGTCTTCTCGCGCAGCAGCTGCACGTAGAGCATCTGCTTGCCGTAGGACCACTCGTACAGCGCCTTGGCCTCGTCGAGCCCCTCGTAGCACTGCAGTCGCACGAGCTCCGCATCGTGGATCGCCGCGGAGAGCTTGGCGATCTCGGTCTTCCCCACGCCTGGAGGGCCCTCGAGCAGGACCGGCTTCCCAAGGACGTCCGCGAGGTAGAGGGTCGTCGCGACCTCGCCCGTGCACACGAAACCGCGTTCCGCGAAGGCGGATTCGATCGCCTCGGGGGTCAGGGCGGCGGGGGTGGACACGGGCGGCAGTATAGCGTCAACGCGAGAGGCCCACCTGCACCTCGATGTGCACGCCGCGCCGCCTGAGCGCCTGAGCCATGGAGCGGAGCTGAGGATCCTGGGGATGGAGCGCCAGGGCCACCGAGAGGTGTGCCGCGGCCTCGTCGAAGCGCCCGAGGGAGCTGAGCGCGCTCGCCAGGCTCGTGCGCACCTGAACCGAGTACGGGCGGCGCGCGACGGCGTCCTCGAGCTCGACCACCGCTTCCTGGACCCGGCCGTCCATGAGATAGGTACCGCCCAGGGCCATGGCGTAGGACGCGTCGGCGGGCATGATCCTGCGCGCGGCCCTCAGGTTCTCCTCCGCGCCCGCCAGGTCTCCGCATTCCCGCAGCAAGAGCCCCAGCTCGGCGCGGGTCTGCGCATGGTTCGGAGAGACCTCGATCAACTCCCGGAATGCCCCGAGCGCGGCCTCGGTCCGGTTCAGCCTGGCCAGGCAGCCCGCGCGCTTGCGCGCGGCATAGGCCGCGAAGCCGTCCCTGGGGAATCTCCCCAGGTAGCGCTCGTAGAGGGCGAGCGCGGCCTCGTACGAGCCATCGAGCCACGCGCGGTCCCCCTCGAAGAGGTCGGCGCGGGCCAGCAGCGGGTCGAGACGCTCCGCCAGCGCCAGTGACTTCGCCCCCTCGTCCTCCTCGCCGCTCCGCTGCAGGGCCCGGCCCAGGGCGTACCACAGGCTCGGATCGTCCTCGTCGCCGGGAAGGATCTGGCGGTACAGACCCGCGGCGAGCCGGGCGTCTCCCGAGGCATCCGCGCTCTGGGCGGCGCTGCGCAGGGCGTCCTGGGGCCGCTCCGGCTCCGCCCCCGCGGCGAGTGCCCGCTTCAGATCCCGGACGAGCCAGCGGCTCTCGGGAGGGACGAAGCCGCCCATGGTCGACAGCGACAGCGTGATCAGGTCGCTCTGCACCCCGTGGCGCCGCAGCCGCTCGACGATGCTCCGCGGCCGGGTCCAGGGGCTTGCGGCGACGCGCGTGGAGAGCGGAGACGGGACAGTGAAGTAGTCCAGGTCGATGTCGAGGAGTACGGGCTCCGCGAGGTCCGGCAGATCGTCGAGCTCGCACACGGTCAGCGGGATCCCGAGGAGCGTGCCCCGGATCCTGCGCCCCTCGTCCCGGAAGCTCCCCGCCTCGTCCTCCGCCACCATCTGGGTCCGGCCGAGCAGCACGTCGAGCACCAGGCCCCGCCGGGAGGCCTCCTCGCGGAGCGCGCCATCCGGGACCACCCAGATCATCTCCCTGACGATTCCGAGCCGCGCCGCCGCGTAGACGAAGTTCGTGCTCGCGAAGCGGTCCAGGACCGGCTCGTCCTGGGAGTAGGGGTCGAGCTCGAGGTCGGCCAGCTCCGCCGGCTGGGCGGCCGCGATGCGCGCGATCGTCTCGTCGGGAAGCCAGTCGAGATCCGCGTGCGCGTCGAGGTGGAGCAGGATCTTGTCCCTGACGCCGCGCTGGCGCCAGGAGATGAGGGCCGACGAGCTCTTCTCGTGGAGGTGCACGTTGGCGGCGGGCTGGCGGCCGATCTCGGCGGACGCGTTACGCCCCGACCCCCCGCCGCGATCCGGCGCGCATCCCGCTCCCGGCACGGCCAGCGCCGCGGCCAGGAGGGACGCCGCTCCTCGTCTCCGGATGGAACAGGGGAGAAGCCCCCGGCTCATCGAACTCCTCGCCGCATCGTGCGCTGATCCGCTCTTCCGCCCGCGGAATCCGACTATAACGGGGATCCGCCGCCCACGCTAATCACGCAGCGGGTCGCGAAGCCCAGCCAGGACCGGCGCGGGTTCGATCCCCCGGGAGAGGACGAGCACCTTGAAGGCCTGGCCCATCCCCTGCGGATGGATGAGCTGCATCGCCTGCAGACGCCGCTTCACCTGTGCCGGCTCGCGCCAGCGCGCGGAGTCCGTCTCCTCGAAGTCCTCGAGGATTCCGTTCGCGATCAGGAACCGGTCCTGGGTCGTGAGCCCGAGCAGCGTGAGACCTCGCTCTCGGGCCCGGTCCCGAAGCGCGCTGAAGTTCACGTGGGCGGTCAGGTCCTGCCCGCCGACCCTCTCGAGGTACGCTTCGCTCGTCGCGTGGCGGTGGTAAGCGAGCAGGGTCCCGCGCCGTCTCGCCCCCCCGTACAGTCCGGAAGCGGTGTCCCCGTAGTCCACGACCAGGAAGAACCCGCGGCGCAGGCAGCCCTCCATCGTGTCGAGCTGGCGGAGCGCGGCGGGGCAGACCTCCGCCTCGTCTCCTTCCCCTTCCGCCGCGCCGTATCGGGCGGCCATCGCGGCGGTCTCGGCGAGCGGCTCCCCGGGGCTCTCGCACAGCTTCCCCGCGGCGTCGAGCGCCACGAACAGCTCGCGAATCACGCCGCTCATCCGGCGCACGCGATGGACCGGGAGCGCGTCGAACAGCTCGACCGCCAGCACCGCGCCGGCCCGCCCGGAGGGCTCTTCCCCCGGAGCGACCACGCGGGCCTCGGGCACGCGCCGCCCCGCCTCTTCCCGCATCGCGGCGCTCGCCTCCACGAGCACCGTCTCCACGCGGCCGCGCAGGTCCGGATCCCGCGACGCCAGCGCGTCCAGCAGGTCGCGCGCGAGCCAGCCCCGCCCCGGTCCGAACTCGACGAGCGTGAAGGGATCCGGCCTGCCCAGGAGACGGTCCATCTCGCCGAGCTGCCGGGCCAGGCAGGCGCCGAACGCCGGCCCGACGTCGGATGCGGTGAAGAAATCCCCGGCCTGCCCCGTGCGCGCCGCACTCGTGGCGTAGTAGCCGAGCCCGGGCTCGTAGAGCGCGCGCTCCATGAACCTCGCGAAGGGGATCGGTCCGCGCGCCCGGATCTCGGCGGCGATGAGCTCGGCGAGCGTCAAGCGGCGCTGGGAGCGGAGCGGGCCAGCTCGGAAGCGCTCTTCTCCCCGCGCGCGATCTTGCGCTGGATCTCCAGGATCCCCTCGATCAGCGCCTCGGGACGGGGAGGGCAGCCGCTCAGGTACACGTCCACGGGCAGGATCTCGTCCACACCCTGCACGACGGAGTAGGAGCGGTACATCCCGCCGGAAGATGCGCACGCGCCCATGGCGATGACCCAGCGCGGGTTGGGCATCTGGTCGTAGATCCGCCGCACCGCAGGCGCCATCTTCTTCGTGACCGTGCCGGAGACCACCATCAGGTCCGCCTGGCGCGGCGAGAAGCGCAGCGCCTCCGCGCCGAAGCGGGCAACGTCGTAGCGCGGGCCGACCGTGGCCATCAACTCGATGGCGCAGCAGGCCAGGCCCATCGGCATCGGCCACAGCGAGTTCTTCCGGGCCCAGCCGACGAAGTCCTCGATGCGGGTGGTGTACGCCGTCTCCTCGATCGCCGCACCGCTCTCGGGGCGCTCGTTGAGGATGAGGAGGGAGTCGTCCGAAGCCATGCGCGCCTCCTACGGATCGGACCGGGATGGTACCACACCCCTCATGCCGACTCCCCCACCGGGGCCGCCTCCCAGGGGCCGTCCTCGTCGACCCGCTGCCTCCCCGCAAATCCCGCCTCCACCTCGTGCCAGAAGTCGAGCGCAGGCTCGCCCACCTTCCAGCACAGCATCACGAGGCGTCCCGCACGCCGGGCAGGAAAATCCAGGAGCCCCGCGCGCGCGTCCTTGACCAGTACCCCCGCCTCGCGCAGGGAGTCCGTTGCCCGCTGTAGCCGCTCGGCCCAGAGGAAGTACTCGCGGTCGACGGGCTGATCGCACGCGACCCGCGCGGGTCGCAGCAACTCCATGGAGCGCCAGGCGCACGCCATGGCCTCGGCGGAGGGGCGAACGGCGTCCAGGGTGCGTCGGGCGCTGCCGGGAGTGAAGACGCGCATGCTCTCGCGGTCTCCGGGGAGGCGGGACCGGCCACACCCTATCCCGCTGCCCGGCGGGCCGTCAAGGGACCGGGTTTACGCCCGGCAACCTTCAGACCTCGATCTGGAGAAGTCGCGCCGCCTGCGGCTCCACTGCGTCCCGCGTCGGCCGCGCGGCGTTCGTGGTCTGGGCCGA
>Ga0316622_100000136_pt1 | contig 35990 bp, 36 predicted proteins | sample OWC_Aug_OW2_C1_D_FD_207646 | JGI IMG/M metagenome (GOLD analysis project Ga0316622, IMG submission 207646) | Wetland soil microbial communities from Old Woman Creek delta, Ohio, United States - OWC_Aug_OW2_C1_D5_C | ecosystem: Environmental > Terrestrial > Soil > Wetlands | place: USA: Ohio... | reverse complement strand
CAGGGACGGTCTCTTCCCAGAGGACGGGACCGGGTGGGACGGGCGTGATGGTCATGCAGGTCTCCTTCTTGTTTTCGGTGCCGGCATCAGGGAGCCGGCGCGGCGGGCCGGTTCAGCTTTTCGAGCAAGTCGAGGTCGGTCTTCATTCCCGATGTCTCGCGAATGCGCGCGAGGATCTCGCGCTTGAGCGCGAGGAATTCCGGCGTGTGCTTCATGTCCTGTTGCCGTTGCGCAGGCAGCGGCACCTCGTAGACAGTGTCGACACGACCTGGGCGAGGGGCCATCAGCACGACGCGCTGGCCCAGGTAGATCGCCTCTTCGACGTCGTGCGTGACGAACAGGATGGTCGCGCGCTCGAGCCTGAACACGTGCAGGATGAGGTCGTGCATGACCTCGCGCGTCTGTGCATCGAGCGCGCCGAAGGGCTCGTCCATGAGCAGCACCTGCGGGCGCGACAGCAGCGCGCGGGCGATCGCCACGCGCTGCTGCATGCCGCCGGAGAGCTGATTGGGATACTTCAGCGCCGCAGCGGGCAGCCCCATCAGGTTGAGCAGGGCCTCGGCACGCCCGGATGCCGCCTCCACTTCGGCCGAGGTGAACTGGCCGCGATTGGCCCGCAATCGGCGGCTGAACTTGATATTCTCCATCACGTTCAGCCACGGATAGAGGCTGTAGTGCTGGAACACCATGGCGCGGTCCGAGCCCGGTCCGATGACGCTGCGCCCATCGACCAGCACCTCGCCGGCGCTGCGATACTCCAGCCCCCCGACCACGCGCAACAGCGTGGATTTTCCGCAGCCCGATGCGCCAACCAGGGTGACGAACTCGTTAGCGCGCACGTCGAGGTCGATGTCCTGCAGCGCAACCACCGCCTGGCCGCCCTCGCCGAACACCTTGCGCACCTTGCGCAACTGGATCTTCGGCGTGCTCATCGCAGCCACAGCCACGGGAATGCCTTGCGGTGCAGTGCGCGAAACAGCTGATCGAGCAGCAGCCCGATCAAGCCGATGATGATGATCCCGGCGAAGATTTTGTCAGTCTGCAGGAAGCGCTGCGCCTTGAGGATGGAGTAGCCGAGACCGGAATTAGCGGCCACCAGTTCGGCGACCACGAGGTAGGTCCAGGCCCAGCCCATGGTGACGCGTAAGGTATCGAGGATGGCCGGCTTGGCCGATTGCAGCAGCACCAGATCGACGATCTCGCCTCTGCGCGCGCCCATCGTCTGCGCCGCTTCGATCTGTGCCATGGGTACGCGACGAACGTCCTCCGCCACCATCAAGACCATCTGGAAGAAGGTGCCGATCCAGATGATGGCGATCTTGGAACTCTCGGCGATCCCGATCCACAACATGACCAGCGGGATGAACGCGACCGCCGGCATGTAGCGGATGAAGTCGGTGAGCGGCTCCAGCAGCGCCTGGACCGGCCGGTAGGTTCCGATGGCAAGCCCCAGCGGAATGGCGATCAGTGCGGAGAGCCCCCAGCCGGCGACCACGCGATAGACGCTGATTCCGATGTCGGCCATGAGGTCGTCTTCGGTGAACCACAGCACGGCGCGATCCCACACGTGCACCGGTCCGGGCATGAACGTCTTGGTCACCATGCCGCTGGCGGATACCGCCCACCACAGCAGCAGCGGAACGACCAGGCCGATCAGCGCAAGCGCCCAGTACTGGCGCCTGCCGATCTGGCCGCGCACCGCGAACAGCGGCGGCTGGGCAGACCCATCCCGACGCGACGACATGCTTTGATCCCTCCAAGGAAAGACGCACGAGAGGGCATCGATCGCATCGATCGCTATCGGCCTCCCGGGCTTTTGTCCCTCCGTGGAGCCCCGCGCATCCTCCACGGGACTGCCGGCTCTTGGACCAGTCGGCTGCTTGTCAGCCCGGAACCCTAGCCGGCAACGAAGAAGCGATACGCCTATCGCTCCTCTCTTTGGCGGGTGTCTGCAATGCGTATGCCACGCGCGGGGGATACGAAGTTTCAGCGCGATATGAATGACTTAGGGATGAGGAAGACATGGGTGTGCGGGCTTGCGCAGAGTATGGGCGCACCACCGTAAGGCGCGTGCAGGAGGCTGCGCCCAGTTCAGGTGCGCGCTGCGGGTGTGCGTATGTGCGGGCCGCCCGAGGCAAGATTGCTGCGAGCGGCCCGTAGCCGGCTCAGCGACGATGAAGGCCGTTACAACCCGGGCCCGCGGCGGCCCATGACGAAGAACACGATCGCCAGAATGATGCCGATGACGAACAGGATCCACGCGATGTTGGCTGCGGTGCCGGCAATGCCGGTGAAGCCCAGCAGACCGGCAATGATCGCTACTACCAGAAAGACTACAGCCCAGCTAAGCATCGATACTCTCCTTTTGTGCTGTTCGACGATTCGCAGCCGCGCCGCAGGGGGAGCGTGCTGCCCGACTGAGCGCCACTACGCATCTGCAGTGGCAGGCGGCGTGCCTGGATCGTCCTACGCATTGGCCCGGGCACGCCCGCTGCTGGGAGCGAGGGCAATCGGAACCGGGTCACGGAGGCCAACATGGCGCTGTCGGCATCGCACATCCTGGGCGCGAGGGAAGCTGCCCAGTACGTGCTCGAAGAGGTCGGACTGGACAACTATCTGTTCACGGTGGACCCGCGCGAGGCGGGATGGGAACTGAAGGTCGAGCACCCGGTGCGCGAAGGATGGCAGACCGTGACGTTGCCGATCGATCGCGAACTGCTGCTGGCCAGTCGCACCGATCGTGGCGCGCGCAGACTGCTCGCGCAGCGGTGGCGCGAACGGATCGCCGCAGCGTAGCAGGGATTGTTGCGAAACTACTGCTGCGCGGGCGCTGCCGGTGCCGGCGATTCGACCGCCGGCTGCTGCTCGGCCGGCGCGTCGGAGTCTTCGAGTTCACGCAGGGGAGGCAGCGCGGCGGCCACCGCCTCCAGGCAGACGGTAAGTCGGCGCATGCCGCGAACGCCAGAGTGGACGCGCGTCGCGTCCAGGCGCAAGCCGCGACACGGCGCGGGATTGTTGGCTATTGCGTTCAGGCTGGCGAAATCCGCGCTCCCCATGTAGGGCACGGCGCGATCCACCCAGTGCTGAGCATCGGCCTCGTTAGTGTCCAGGCGCGAAGCATGTTCACGCTGCGCCCCTTGCCACGCCCGCCACGCCCCATTGTGCAGTTCGATGCGCCGGTTCAGATCGGCACGACGTGCCTGGAAGTCCTTGTACTGCGCGTCGAGATCGCGGCCACGCGCGACCAGTTCGGCACCCCGGGCGTTGCACGCATCGATCGCCGCGTCATCGGTCATCTGCTTCGGGCATTGCTGCCGGTGCGTGCTGAGGTCGCGCTTGAGTTGCGCTGCGGCCGCATTGTGCTGCTCCATTGCCTTGCCGAGCTGAGCCGACTCCTGCGCTAACGCCTGGTCTGCCGTGCGCAGTCGTCTGCCCTCCTCCTCGACCGTTGCACTGGTCGGATCGAGCACCTTCAGTTCGTCCAGAAGCAGGTGCGCCTCTTCGAGCAGCGCCGCCATGCGCAGGCGGGCGGCGGCTTCGTCCCCAACCGCGTCGCGGGGCAATGCAGCCGCGGCCAGGACGAGCACGGGCAACAGCACTTTGACAAAGGTCATCGGCAGCTTCCTAGCATTGGTATGCGCCGGCTCTATGGGCGCGCCAGCGGGAATGTTGCAACATCCTGTGACGATCGGCCAGCCCGCGAAGGCGGCCAGACGGCTTGCTAGGGCTTTGGCGCCAGTGCCTTGAGACAGGGTTGCATGCGGACGACCGCTTGCTCGGGCGGCAGTGCGACCGCTTCGGCCAGTTTGGACGCCTCGCAGGCGGGCGGGTTGCCCGCCTTCTTCGCGAACGCCTTGAACCCCTCGGACGCCAGGAAGGGCTTGGCGCCTGTCACCCAGTGATCGCAGTCGCCCCTGTTCGCCTGCAGGCGGGCCTCGTGGTCGCGGCGGTGCAGCGCCCACTCCTTGCGCGCAGCGTTGTGTTGCTCGATGCGCTGCTTGAGCTCCTGCTGGCGTGCCTGCAGCGCCGGGCGCTCGTGCTCGAGCTTCTGCGCTGTGCCCTTGAGCCCGACGGCCATGGCATTGCAGGATTCGACCAGTTCCTTGTCGTCCGACTCCTTCGGGCAGCGCTGAGCATGCTCCTGAAAGGCGCGCTCGAGACCCTTGTTGGCCTCGTTGTATTTGTTCACCGACTCGTTCACGGCGATAGACTCGGCGCGCAGCATCTGCTCCACGGCGTCGAGCTGTTCGCCTTCCTTGGCAAGCTTCTCGGTCACCGGCTGCAGCTGCGCCTGTTCGTCCAGGATCAGCCCGGCTTCCTCGCTCAGTGCCTTGAGCTTGAGCCGGTCCGCATCATCGTTCGAAGCGGCGGGCGCGATGCTTCCGATCCACAGAGCGATCGACAAGGCCGCTGCAACACAAAAAATTCTCATTCTCGATTCAGTTCTTGTGCCCTGCCCGTCGCTCGGGCGGGATATCCAATTGATCCGTGCCACTGCCTGCCGGCCTCGGGGCCGTCCGTAGCGATCCTGCCCCGCGCCCGCTGGGTTAGCCGCGCCCCCCATCGGCCGCGAGACTGTCGGCTAATGGATACAGTCTACCGAGGAACGAATCGTACAAGGTCTCGGCGCTCCCCGGCGGAAAATCGGCGACGCGGAGTTGGTGCATCGCCGGGGATGGGATAATCGCGCTTTCCATCACGAACACCCCGCCCGGACATGGCCACCATCACATATCTGACCACCATCCAGTTCGACTTCGGCGTCGTCAACACTGCCGGGGCGGAATGCCACCGGCTCGGCATCCGGCGTCCGCTGGTGGTCACCGACCCCGGCATTCGCGCCAGCGGCCTGCTCGAGCGGCTGCAGTCGAGCCTGGAGGGAGACATCGCGCACGCGGTGTACGACGGCACACCGCCCAATCCGACCGAGGCTGCCGTGCTCAACGCACTGAGCGCCTATCGGGCGCACAAGGCGGACGGCATCGTCGCCATTGGCGGCGGCTCCTCGCTCGATCTGGGCAAGGCGGTGGCGCTGCTGGCCACGCACCCCGCACCGCTCGCCCAGTACGCCGCGATCGAAGGCGGTGCCGCGCGCATCACCGCCGCGGTCGCGCCCCTGATCGCCATTCCCACCACCGCGGGCACCGGGAGCGAAGTCGGGCGCGGTTCCGTTATCGTGCTCGAGGACGGGCGCAAGCTCGGCTTCTTGTCGCCGCACCTGCTGCCCAAGGTCGCGCTGTGCGATCCCGAATTGACCCTTGGTCTTCCGCCGATGCTCACCGCGGCCACCGGCATGGACGCAATGGCCCATTGCATCGAGACCTTCCTCTCACCGCTGGTGAATCCCCCGGCGGAGGCGATCGCCCTCGACGGCTTGGCCAAGGCGTCGGCGCACATCGAGCAGGCCACGCGCGATGGACAAAACCGCGAGGCGCGCTGGAACATGATGATGGCCGCAATGGAAGGTGCGATGGCCTTCCAGAAGGGGCTGGGCGCAGTGCACGCGCTGTCGCACCCGCTCGGGGCACTGCCGGCACTGAAACTGCACCACGGCACGCTTAACGCGGTGCTGCTGCCGGCGGTGCTGCGCTTCAACGCATCCAGCATTGGCGACAAGATGCAGCGCTTGGCGACCGCCATGGGCCTGCCCGCGGGCGCGGACGTTGCGCAGGCAATTACCGGCATCAACCGGCGTCTGGGGCTGCCGGCGGGACTGCAGGCGATGGGGGTGCCGAAACAGGCGCTGCAGGGAATCGCCGAGGCGGCACCGAAGGATCACTGTCACGGCACCAATCCGCGCAAGGCCAGCGTGGCCGATTACCTCGCGATCCTCGAGCAGTCGTACTAGCCGGCGACCGGCGCCTGCGCGCCAGTCGATGGCTTACTTCACGTCCGCGGCGACCTGCATCTTGACGATGCGATCGGGATTGGACACGGCGCCGTTGGCAGAGCGGCTACCCTTCTTGATCATGTCCACGAACTCCATCCCCTTGGTGACCTTGCCCCACACGGTGTACTGACCGTTGAGGAAAGGCGACGGCTGGAAGCAGATGAAGAACTGCGAATCCGCGCTATTGGGATTGGCTGCGCGTGCCGCACCGACGGTGCCGCGCTCGAATGGCTGAGCCGTGAACTCCGCGGGAATGTTGACGCCCGAACCGCCGGTCCCGTCGCCCTTGGGGTCGCCGGTCTGCGCCATGAAGCCTTCGATCACGCGGTGGAACACGAGACCATCGTAGAAGCCCTTGCGCGTCAGTTCCTTCACGCGCGCGACGTGCTTGGGCGCCAGGTCGGGCCGCAGCTCGATCACCACGCGGCCATCCTTGAGATCGAGGAACAGGGTGTTCTCGGGATCGGACGCAGCGCTGGCGTTATCGGTGACCATGGGAAGCGCGAGCGCAGCGGCGAGCAGGAAGCGGATCGGTTTCATGTGCGTGTATTGGCAGTCGTTGCAGGGCCGCGTAGTGTACAGGCTCGCCGGCCCGGTCGGCCGCAGGCCGTCCGTGGTGGCGGTGTAGGTCAGCGTGGTACTGTGGCTGCGCGGCCTCACGCTCGCCCAATACGTGCAGGCGCGCGCGATCCGGTCGCTTCCGCCGCTTACCTGTCGATGCTCGCAGTCTCCGTCCTGATGCTCCTGATCCCGGGGCTGCGCGGCACCCTCTCGCCCGGCGGCACGCTTGGGTAAACTGCACGCTCCGCCGTCCACACGCAAACCGAACCCACATGGCCGCTTCCCTTTCCATCGCCGATCTGCGCCAGGAATATGCACGCGAGCGGCTCGACGAGCGCGACGTGGCGCACGATCCGGTCATCCAGTTCTCGCGCTGGTTCCAGGAAGCGCTCAACTCAGCGCTGCCGGAGCCCAACGCCATGACGCTCGCCACCGCCGACGGGCGCGGACACCCCTCCGCCCGCGTGGTGCTGCTCAAGGGCTACGATGAGCGCGGCTTCGTGTTCTATACCAACTACGAAAGCCGCAAGGGCGAGGACCTCGCGATCAACCCCCACGCGGCGCTGCTGTTCTTCTGGCTAGAGCTGGAACGCCAGGTGCGCATCGAAGGACGCGTGGAGAAGGTCTCCGCGGAGGAATCGGACGAGTACTACCAGATCCGCCCGCTGGGCAGCCGGCATGGGGCATGGGCATCGCCGCAGAGCCGGGTGCTCGCGAATCGGGAGGACCTTGAAGCGCGCTTGGAGCAGGCCATCGCGCGCCACGGCGATGCTCCGCAGCGTCCCGCGCACTGGGGCGGCTATCGCCTGGTTGCGCATGCGCTGGAGTTCTGGCAGGGTCGGCCGAGCCGGTTGCACGACCGCGTGAGCTATACGCGCGAAGCGCCGGGCAGGTGGCGCATCGAGCGCCTCGCGCCCTAGCGAGAGGCCGGGAAACCGCCGTGCGGGCCTGACCCGGGGGCGTACGGCCCGCCGCCGGCGGCTACCTCAGGTTCGCGTGCTTATCCAGGTAGTGCTTGAGGCACATCTTCAACGACAGCACGCGCACCAGGTCGCCTTCCGCGCGCGCCCGCGCAATGTCGTCCACGATCATCGCGTGAATGCGTTGTTCTCCCTCGGGCGTGTGCACGAGGTAGCTGCCCATTTCCAGCGCTGCCATCTCCGGAATGTGCTCGTGCTCGGCGATGGCGAGGATCTCTTCCTCGGTCAATTCCGACAGTTCGATGCAGTCTTGAATGGTGAGCATGATGGTCTCCTCCTGCTTGGCGCACCCGATTTAGAGTAGAAGACCGCAATGCGCGTGCGCGCGCATTGATCCAACGCAATGGACCCGCCGGCCGGGCGGCCGGACGGCATCAATGCGCGCGGTGCGTGTAAAAACTGCCCGCGGATCGTGCCCCGCGCTCGGGGGCAAGATCGCGGGTCCGCCCCGTTTGCGACGGACCGCGCGAACGCAAGCTTACTTCGGCGGGCTCTGTACCGCGGCCCCGGACAGATCACCGGTCCAGACGTACCCCTGGACGCGGTCTTCCTGGTCGAGCTTGACCTGCAGCATCTTGAACGTGGTGTTGGCGCCGCTCGGTATCTGGCCAGCGCCGTAGTAGTAGGTCCACACGTTCATCTTGGAGCCGTCGGGCAGCAACTCCATGCCGCGGCCATAGGGCTGGCCGATCCATTGCGCCACTTCCTTGCCGGTGCTGACCCCGGGTTTCACGCGCGCGGCGAAGCTGTTGTAGTCGAAGTTGTTGCCGACCTTCATGTTGGAAGCGCAGCCGACCATTATTGCTGCACTGGCCAACACGCCGACGAGCGAACGCATCTTGTGAGCCATGGATCTCCTCCGTGTGGTTGTCAGGACAAACCTCTCGAGGACAGGCGCCGCCGATTGCGCAGCGCAGGTCCGATTGCTAGGGAAGCGCTGATCAATTTTCTTGGCACCCTCAGCCGTGCTTGAACACGACCGTCTTGGTGTGAGAAAACTCGCGCAGGGCCTCGAACCCCTTCTCGCGCCCGTGTCCGCTCTTCTTCACGCCGCCGAAAGGCAGTTCGATGCCGCCGCCGGCGCCATAGCCGTTCACGAACACCTGGCCGCAGCGCATCTTCTTGGCAACGCGCATTTGCCGCCCGCCGTCGCGCGACCAGATGCCAGCCACCAGGCCGTAGTCGGTGCCGTTGGCCAGCCGCACGGCGTCGGCTTCGTCCTCGAACGGAATGATCGAGAGCACTGGTCCAAAGACCTCTTCGCAGGCGAGTTGGTTCTCCCGCGGAACCGGCCCGAACAGCGCGGGCGCGACATAGTAACCGCCGGCCGGCACACCCTCGGCGATGCCCGCTTCGGCCAGGACCGCGATCCCATCCGCGCGTGCGCGCTCGGTGAAGCCCTGCACGCGCTTCACCTGGTTCATCGAGATGAGCGGCCCGCAGTCCAGGTCCATGTCATGGCTGCCCACGCGCAGTCGCTTGAATCGCTCGGCCACCTGCGGCACGAAGGCCTCGTAGATGGATCTCTGCACCAGCAGGCGGCTGCCGGCCGAGCAGGTCTGTCCGCCGTTCTGCACGATCGCGTTCACTGCGATCGGGACGACGGCGTCCAGGTCGGCGTCGTCGAACACGATCTGCGGCGACTTGCCGCCCAGCTCGAGAACGCAGCCGATGTGATTGCGGGCCGCGGCCATCTGCACCAGCGTGCCGACTTCCGGCGAACCGGTGAAGGAGAGGAAATCGATGCCCGGATGCGACGACAACGCCGCCCCAGCCTCTTCGCCGATGCCGGTGACCATGTTGATGGCCCCGTCCGGGAACCCCACCTCCTGGGCCAACTGCACGATGCGCAGCGGGGTCAGGCAGGCTTCCTCGGCCGGCTTCATGACCGTTGCGTTGCCCATGGCGAGCGCCGGCGCCAGGCAGCGGCCGATCATCTGCGCCGGATAGTTCCAGGGAATGATGTGGCCGGTCACGCCCTTCGGCTCGCGCAGGACGGTCACCATGTAACCGTCCATGAACGGAATGACGTCGCCATGGAACTTGTCCGCAGCGCCGCCGTAGAATTCGAAGTAGCGCGCCGCGGCGGTGATGTCCGCGCGCGCCTGCTTCATCGGCTTGCCGGTGTCGCGCGCCTCGAGAAGCGCGAGCTCCTCGAAGTTGTCCAGGATCTTCTGACCCAGCTTGACCATGAGCCGGCCGCGCTCGACGGCGTTCATCCTGCCCCACTGCCCGTCTTCAAAAGCCTGGCGCGCTGCGCGCACCGCGGCATCCACGTCCGCCGCTGATCCCCTGGCGATCCGGGCGAAGGCGATGCCGTCGCTCGGCGACACCATGTCGATGGTGCGCCCGTCGCGGGCAGGCGACCATTTCCCGCCGATCAGATTCTCAAAAGTGATCATGGAACTCTCGACGTGTTGTCGAGCGGCAGCGACGCTCATGCATTCTCCTTCGTTAGAGCCGCGGCGCAAATCTCACGCGCCGTTGACCTGTTCAAGGCTCGATTCTACCGCCGCCCGCCCCCTCGCCGCAGCCGCAATCGGAACCATCGTGCCGGTTGTGTGCGCGTATGATGCCGCCTGCGACGAAGGAGCCGGAGGACCATGAGCCAGAGCAACGAACCCGAAGCCCGCGCACCCGCGCCGCGCGGCCTCCCCTATTTCGGATGCGTGGGCGCGCTGCGGCGCAATCCGATGGAGTTTTTTCGCCGCGTCGCGGTGCGCTTTGGCGGCATCGCGCGTGTGCCGCTCCAGGCCGGGCGCAGCCTCTACCTCGTGTCCGAGCCGAAACTGATCAAGGAACTGCTGCTCGACCACCGCACGCGCTTCGTCAAGAACACGCGCTATCCCGCCATGCAGCGACTGCTCGGAACCGGGCTGTTGCTGAGCGAGGGCGAGGCATGGAGGCGGCAGCGCCTGCTCACCCAACCGGCATTTAAGCCGAGCGAGTTGAAGCGACAGATCGGCTGGATGAGCGGCTACGTCACGCGCTACCTCGACAGCTGGGAGCAGCACGCACGCTCCGGCGTGCCACTGGACGCCGAGCTCGAATTCCTCAAGCTCACGCAGCTGCTCGCGGGCGTGTTGGTGATCGGACCGGGTTTCGAGAAGGACGCGGCGGAGATGTTCCGCATCAGCGAAGCGATCAAGAACAACTGGCCGGTTCCGCCGCGCGGCATCCTGTCGGGTCTGCGCAAGCCCTCACCGGAACGCGCGCAGCGCCTCGAGGCTGCCTGCTGCGATCTCGATCGCCTGCTGCTGAGCTTCGTCGAACGTCAGCGCAAGGCTGCTCCCGAGGACGGCGGAATCCTGGGAATGCTCATGGCCGACTCGGAGAAGGAGGGCCAGCCCTTCACCGACAAGGAGCTGCGCGACCAGGTGGCAACCCTGTTCTTCGCCGGCTACGAAACCTCGGCGGCGTCGATGTGCTGGACGCACTATCTTCTGAGCGCGCACCCCGATGCGCGCGAGAAGCTGCTGCGCGAGGTCGATGACAAGCTGGGCGGAAGAATTCCCAGCGGCGAGGACCTCGAGCGGCTCGAGTACGTGGAACGAGTGCTGCAAGAATCGCTGCGCATCTACTCGCCGATCCACTCGCTGTCGCGCGTCGCCACGCAGGACTGCCCGATTGGCGGCTTCACGCTGAAGAAGGACTCCACCGCGGTGGTCTCGCTCTATGCCACGCACCGCCTGCCCGAATACTGGCCCGACCCGGAGCGATTCGATCCGGAACGCTTCACCGAGCAAGCCTGTGCGGGCCGCTACAGCCTGGCCTACATCCCCTTCGCCGTCGGCCACCGCAACTGCATCGGCGGCACGTTGGCGATGGTGGAGGGCAAGCTGATCCTCGCGCAGGTGGCGCAGCGCTTCCTCCTGGATGTCGCGCCCGGGCAGCGCGTGGAGGCGATGGCGGCGACCACCATGCGCCCGCGCTACGGCATGCGCATGCGGGTGCGCGCGCGCACCCTTCAGAACGGCAGATAGTCGGGCTCGCGCTGCGCCTCGGCCTCCACTTCGGAGTGGATCCCGCCCAGCTCATGCGCGAACGCCATGCCGAGGAATGAATCGAGCCACCAGTACACGTCGTGCCGGCGGATCGAGCGGCGCATCGCGCGCATGCGCGCCGCGCGTTCCTCGCGCGGCATCTCGAAGGCGCGGCGTAGCGTATCGGCCACACCTTCGATATCGTAGGGATTGACCAGCAGCGCGCCACGATGCAGTTGCGCGGCCGCCCCGGCGAACTCGCTCAGGATCAGCACGCAGTCCTCCTCGATGCTGCAGGCGCAATACTCCTTGGCCACCAGATTCATCCCGTCCTTGAGCGGGGTGATGAGGGCGATGTGGGCCGCGCGGTAATAGGCGAGAAGTTCTGCCACGCCGAGGCTGCCGTAGACATACCAGACCGGCACCCATCCTCCCGGTTTGCTGTACTCGCCGTTGATCTCGCTCACCAACTGCTCGATCTCGAGCTTGAGCACCTGGTACGCGCCGATGTCCTCGCGGCTGGGCACCACCACCTGGATCAGCGACAGGCGCCCGCGCAGCTCGGGAAAGCGCTCGAGCGCATTGCGAAACGCCTTCAACCGGTGCGGGATGCCCTTGGTGTAGTCCAGCCGGTCCACACCCAGTACCAGTCTGCGTTCGGGGAGAAGCCCGTGCAGTTCACGCACGCGCTGCAGCACGTCGGCGCTCGCGGCCCGGCGCACGAAGTAGTTGTAGTCGATGCTGATCGGAAAACTGGCGAGGCGCACGGTTCGTCCCTGCAGCTTCGCTTCGGTCACCGGTCCGCGCCCGCTCAGCGCGACCCCCGGTAGCAGCGCGCGCAGGCACTCGTTGAAGTTGCGCCGGTCACGCTGAGTCTGGAACCCGATCAGGTCGTACTGCAGCAGTGCGTGCAGCAAGGCCATGCGCCACGGAAGCTTGACGAACACATCCAGCGGAGGGAACGGGATGTGCAGGAAGAAGGTCACGCGCACATCGGGAAGCAGGTCGCGCAGCTCGGCCGCAACGTGTATCAGCTGGTAGTCGTGCACCCACACGAAGTCGCCGCTGCCGGCGTTGCCGGCGACCACCTGCGCATATCGCCGGTTCACCTCGCGGTAGGTGCGCCAGAACGCAGGGTCGAAATCGCACAGCGACTGCAGATCGTGGAACAGCGGCCAGATCACCCGGTTGGCGAAACCGAGGTAGAAGTCGCGCACTTGCACCGCGCTCAAGGGCACGGTGAGCATGCGGTACCCCGCTTCACGCCCCGCGCTCGCGGCGGCCTCGTCCACTGCAGGGTCGGCCTCATCGGTCCCGGGCCATCCGATCCACACGCCGCCGCGGTTGCGCAGTACCGGCAGCAGCGCGGTGACCAAGCCACCCGTGCCGGCGCGCGCGCGCCATTGTCCCTGCTCATCGCGCGAGAGCACGATGGGCAGTCGATTGGACACGATCACCAAGCTGCGTCCCGTGCGCGGCTGCCCCTGCGGACCGGTCGCGACGCTCATCGCCGGGGCACGCGGGCGTCGTCCACGCCGGCTGCGACCCCGACGCGCCGACGTTGTAGAATCCGGACGAAAGAGGCAGCCACCTCGGCCAGACCGGTGCACGCATCGGGCGCATGTTCCTCGCGCGCGATGCTGCAATTGCTCATTGCGAAGTCATGGCATGCCTCCTGCAGCACACCACCGCCCCGCCAATTTGACTTTGACCGGAACTTACGTCGATGTGGTTCAACCTGCTGATCGCGGCGATCCTGCTGCTGGCCACATTGGCGGGCTATTACCTCATTCGCAAGCGCATTGTCGGTGACAGTGATTTGACACCTCGTCCGCCGCGCAAGAGCGCGCCGGGCCCCAACGAGCTCGAGACGATCATCGCGGCCTATCGCCGCGACCACGCGCCGGCACCGCTGCCGGTCGCGGTCAAGGCGGCGCCTGGGCAACCCGAGAACACCGGGCGTGCGTTGCCGGCGGCACTGGAACTGGCCGCAAGCATGCCGGACGCACCGACCGCGAGTTCGGCGGCTCACGTGCAGCTGCGCAAGCCCTTCCTCGCCGGCCCCAACCGGCTGCTCTACCTGGTGCTCAAAATCGGCCTGCCCGATCACCTGATCTTTGCCAACGTGCGCCTCGCCGACCTGGTGCGCGTGGTCAATCCCGCGGCGACCCCGCAGGCACGCGCGCAACTCGCGCAGACGCGCATCGACTTTCTGGTCTGTAGAGCGGACCTCCACGTCGTCGCGCTCCTCGACATCACCGACGGCAACCGCGCGGACGATCTGCTCAAGGGCCAGCTCGAAGCGCAGCTCACCTCCGGCGGCTGCCGCTACCTGCGCGTCACGCCCAACGCCATTCCAAAGCCGGCACAGGTCCGCGCCCTGGTCTGCGGCGAATAGGCGCGGCGCGGCTGCGCCTTTCCCAAACCGCGTCACTTCACTACTCGCAAGTCACGCATGCGTTCGATCAGGCCTGCCGCATCGAACGGCGCCCGCACTTTCGCGTCGTTGTCGAAGTAGCAGTAGACATCGCGCGCCGCCCTGCTTCGCGCCGGGCCGCCCACCCGCTTCGCATCGTCGGGCTCACCGCCATCGCACCACGCCTTCACCCGCTGCGCCCAACCATCCAATGCCTGCGCCGTATAGCCGCTGGCGTACAACTCCTTTTCGCCATGCAGGCGCAGGTACATGAAGTTCGACGTAACGTCCTCCATGTACGGCCACTTTCCCGGTGAGTCCGCTACGACCAGGGCGACGTCGTGGCGACGCAACCGCTCGATGAAGCCCGGGTGCGCGAAGCTGGCGTGGCGCACTTCCATGGCGTGGCGCAGCGGACGCGCATGATCGATTTCCAGCCAGACGCGGCCTTTCATCCAGTCGTCGTGCCCGGCGGCGAGCGCTGCGGCCGCTTGCGTGTCGCGCGGAAGGATGCTCAGGAAGCCCTCCATCTGCGCGGCGTCGTAGCGCAGCGTCGGCGGCAACTGCCAGAGGAAGGGTCCGAGCTTCTCGTTCAGGCGCAGCACGCCCGAGGCGAAGAAATTCGCCAGTGCCTTGCCTGCCTCACGCAGCCGCAGTACGTGGGTGACGTAGCGCCCGCCCTTGACGCTGAACACGAAGCCGCGCGGCGTCTGGTCGTACCACTGCGCGAACAACTCGGGACGTTGCAGCGAATAAAATGACCCGTTCAGTTCAATGGTGGGAAACGCGCGCGAGGCGAACTCCAGTTCGCGCCGCTGCACCAGGCCTTCGGGATAGAACACCCCACGCCAGGGTGCGTAGCGCCAGCCCGAGATGCCGATGAACACGCTTCCGGCCACGTGCGCCTCAGGGCAGCGCGCGCTCGAGTTGCGGATCGTTCTTCCAGGCGCCGCGGATGTTGAGGGCGGCCAGCGCCACCTGCAGCGCGATCAGCGCGTGCGCACCGGCGTGCCATCCCCACGCGATCCACAGTGCGTTGCTCAGCAGGAAGATCCAGAATCCGGCAGTGCGCCGGCGTCGCGACTGCGAAGCGACCAGCCAGGCGGCGAGCACGGTGACGACCATGGCCGGCCACTGCAACGCGTCGATCCAAGCCATGACTCAGGGAAGGCTCCGTCGGTGACCCGTGGAGCCATTCGGCAAGGCGCGTGCCGGGAGGCGCCGCGCCGGTCAGTCCAGCACATGCGAAATCAGGCCGTCGGCGAGCTTGGGCTCGAACCAAGTAGATTTCGGCGGCATCACCCGGCCGGCATCGGCCACCGCCATGAGGTCCTGCATGCGCGTGGGATGCAGCGAAAACGCCGCCGCCATCTCGCCGCTGTTCACGCGGCGCTCGAGTTCGCCAAGACCTCGCCCCCCGCCGATGAAGTCGATACGCTTGTCGGTGCGCGGATCGGCGATGCCGAGGATGGGCTCGAGCAGGTGTTCTGCGAGCAGGCTGACATCGAGCCGGCGCACCGGGTCGGCGACCTGCGCCAGGTCAGGGCGGATGCGCAGGCGCTGCCAGCGGCCGCCCAGGTACAGGCCGAACTCGCCCGGGGAACCCGGCCGCACCGCCGCGCTGACCGGTTCCACGGCGAAGACGCTGGACACTCGGGCCAGGAACTGCGCGGGCGTCATCCCGCGCAAGTCGCGAACTACGCGGTTGTAGTCGAGGATGCGCATCTGGTGATGCGCAAAGGCAACCGCCAGGAAGCGTTGCGCGCTCGCCTGCCCACGGCGCGCGGCGGCCACGCGCGAAGCCGCGGCCGTCCGGTGGTGCCCATCGGCAATGTACAACGCGTGCATGGCATCGAACGCCCGCGTGAGCGCGTCGATGCCGGTCTCGTCGTCGACCACCCAGATGGCATGCCGCACGCCGCCATCGGCTTCGATGTCGATTGCCGGCGCGTGCTGCGCGCGCTGCGCGAGCAACGCGTCGACCTCCGGAGCATCCGGATAGGCGAGCAGCACCGGGCCGGTCTGCGCGTCGAGCGCCTCGATGTGGCGCACACGGTCGTCTTCCTTGTCCGGACGGGTGAACTCGTGTTTGCGGATGCGATTGCTGTCGTAATCGGCAACCGAGGCCACCACGGCCACGCCGATCTGGCAGTGCGCACCGCTGATCATCCGGTACACGTAATAGCAGGGCTGCGCGTCGCGACGCAGGATGCGGCGCTCGAGCATGCGCTGCAGGCTCTCGGCACCCTTTGCATACACCTGGGGCGAATGCGGGTCCATGTCCGGCGGCAGGTCGATCTCGGGTTTGGAGATGTGCAGAAAGCTCCACATCTTCCCGGCCGCGCGCGCGCGCGCCTCCGCGCTGTTCAGGACGTCATAGGGCGGCGCGGCGACTTCTGCCGCATGCTCGGGCGCGGGCCGCAGGCCGGCGAAGGGATACACGAGATGCAAGGGAGTGCTTCCGCGCAAAAGCCGCGATTCTAACCTGTCGGCCGAGGCAGGCAGGCAACTTGCAGAAGAGCACCGCGCACGGTTGCTTCCCTGGGGAAATCGTGGCTTTCAGTAGTTGCGCAACGACAGCACTGACCAAAGGCGTCGCATTTCATGATTTCTGCCGCACAGCACGAACCGATCGCCGATCTGATGCACGCGTTGACGCGCAGCCTCGCGAGTTTCATTCCGCCGCTGATCATCCTCGCGCTCGCTCACTGGTTCGGCCCGCTGCTCGCTCGCCACCTGCCAATGTCCCTGATCGGCCTGCGCGTGTGGGGCCCGGCGATGGTGTTGTTCCTGAGCGCCACCCTGGCCCTGACGTTCAATCGCGGACGCATGGTGTTTGCCTCGCTGTCGCTCGCGGGCGCCTATCTCGCGTACCAGTTGCAATTTCTTCACGCGCTGGACGCTTTTGCCGGACGCGCAATCTACGCGGCCGTATGCGTGCTCGTCCCGCTCAACCTCGCCGCGCTCAGCCTGCTCAACGAGCGCGGCATCTTCACCTACTACGGCGCGCGGCGCGGACTCGCGCTGGCGCTGCAGGCCATGCTCACGGTCTGGATCGTGGCGAGCGGCCAGACCGAACTGGTGGACTGGGTGTACGGGGTCAGCGTGGTGCTACCGCTGCCGGCCTCGCCCATTCCCGCGCTCGCGCTGCTGATGATGCTGCTGGGCTTCACCATCACCGGCTATCGCGCCCTTCGGGCTCGGTCGGCACTGGACGCGGGACTGACCGGCGCTCTGGTGGCGTTCACGCTCGCCTGCCACAGCGTGCAACAGGCGCCGCTGTTCGCCGTATACATAGGCGCGGCAGCGGGCGCGCTGGCAGTGGCCGTGCTGCAGGACACCTTCCGGCTGGCATTTCGAGACGAATTGACCGGGCTGCCGAGCCGGCGGTCACTCAACGAGCGCATGCTCGCACTGGGCAACCACTACGTCATCGCGATGGTGGACGTCGATCACTTCAAGCAGTTCAACGACACCCATGGCCACGAACTCGGCGATCACGTCCTGCGCATGGTCGGCGCCAAGCTCGCGCGCATTGGCTGCGCCGGACGCGCCTACCGCTTTGGCGGCGAGGAGTTCGCCATCGTGTTTCCGGGAAGGCGCGTGCACGAGGTGTGGCCGCACCTGGAATCGCTGCGCGAGCAGATCGCCGGGCACGAACTGGTACTGCGCTCTCCAGAGCGCGATCCCAGCCTGCAGGGACGCATGGGATCCGCCTCGGCCACCCTGAGCGTGAGCGTGAGCATCGGACTGGCCGAGCGCGGCGAACGTGCCATGACGCCGGCGCACGTGCTGATCGCTGCCGATCGCGCCCTGTACCGGGCCAAGCACAAGGGACGCAATCGCCTGAGCCTGTAGGGCCGCGACGCGGCCGCTTAGAATAGCGGCTGTCTCTTCCGCCACATCCGCCTACTCGATGACGACGTCCAGGCCTTCCTCACCGTTCTCGGCACTGGTCGCTGCGTGCCTTTCTCTCGCCATTTTCGGCGGCGGGGCGCGCGCCCAAGCGCAGGGCAGCGCCTGGACCACGAACTGCTCGGCCTCGCACTGCACCGCGAGCGCGAAGGTGCGGGCAAACGAACCCGGCGTGCCCTACGCCTACCAGTTGCGTGTGTCGCGCTACCAGGACGCGAAGACCGAGCTGGTCCTGCTCAGCAGCACCACGCGCCCGGCCGACGATGCGCCGATCCAGGTGCAGGTGGACGGCAAGGCGGTGGCACAGCTGGCGCCGGGCAGCGGCTACCGTCACATCGGTCGCAGCAACACCTTCGTCGTGGCCGATGGCGAGACCGAGGCTCTGTTGCGCGCGATGCGCCGGGGCAGACAACTGCGGCTGTCCTTCCGCGCCGCATCCGGCACGGACGAGAGTGCCATCGTGCCTCTGCAGGGCATGGATGCCGCACTGTCCAAGATCGGCGTGATAGCGGCGAAAGCCCGGCCGGCGCCCACTGCACCGATGGCCAAGGCAACGGCCGCCGAACCGCCGGCTTCGAAGCCCGCGCCGGCGCCGGCCAAGCCCAAATCTGCTGCTGCGTCGGGGGCCGAGGCGCTGCCACCCAAACCCGCGGCCGCGAGCACTGCCAGCGCGAAAAGCGCAGCGACACCGCCGCCTGCCGTGCCGGCACCGCCCATCGCCCCAGGTGCACCGGCGGACGAGGCGCAAGGAGAATTGCCGGGCGCGGTGCTCGATGCACCGGCAGCGGCCACGTCGGCAGCACCGTCGTCGCCCGCGGCACCGGTGCAATCGGTAAGTGTGCCGCGCCAGTTCGCTTGTCAGGGAAACGAACCGTTTTGGAACCTGATGATCGATGGCGACACCGCTCGCTTCGTCTCCCTCACCGGGGGCGGTGATCCCAAACCGGTGCTTCTCAGTGGCAAGCTGCAGGCGACCGCCGAGAGCACCGGCGCGACCTTCGGCTGGCGCGGCCGCGCTGTGGACGGCAACAGCTACGGCGCACTGATCGAGCGGCGCAGCTGCCGCGACAGCATGTCGGACCGCGAGGGCGTGACCACGTTCGCCTACAGCGCCACCGTGGCGGTTCCCGGCAACCGCGCGCTGCAGGGCTGCTGCAACGTCGGGCTAACCCTGGACAAAAATGCAGGCGCCAGCGGCCAGCCATCGGTCCGGCTGAGCGGGCTGCGCGGGCGTGCGCCGGAGGACTGGAGCCGCCATCTGCCCGACATGCTGCGCGCCATCGATGCCTGCCTGGAACGCACCCCGGGCGAGAACGCCTATGTCACCAAGGCGTGGCCGATGAACCGCGGCATGGTTGGCGTGCGCACGCGCAACGCCAGCGTGGGTTGGTTCGAGTGCACCGCGCAGCAGGACGGCCGCGCCATCGAGCAGTTTGCGCCGGTCGACAACAAGAGCGCGCGCATCGCCGACGAGGAGAAGCTGCTGTTCGTGCCGGCCTCGGTCGCACGCCACGAGGGCAACTGCTTCCGCCACGAACAGGTGCTGGACGAGGCCGACCGACCGCTGGGCTGGCTCACCACCAACACTTGTTGGCGCGCGCCCGGCGCACCGGTCGCCAAACGCAACTAGACGCGCTCACTTGCGATTCCTGCGCCAGGCCTCGTATTGGGCACGTGTCGCCTCGTGAGGGTTTCGCCCACCATGCGCAGGCCCGGGTTGACCGCGCGCTGGCCGGCGAGAAAGGTGTTGCGGAATCCCAGTTTGAACAGTTGCGTGGTGAGCGTGGCGGAGGCCACGCGGCCGAGCCGCTCGAGCTTATTTGGTGCCAGGGGTGAGGGTGCCGCATGCATCGTGGTCTCCTGCGCGGGTATGGTGGACGCCCGGCATTCTAGCGGCGCGCGCGCCTATAATCGCGGCATGAAAACCACTGCCGCCCTGATCCTGGCGATGCTTGCCGCTGCCGCGCACGCGCGCGACGGCGAGAGCATGGCGCCGGGAAGCGCCCGCGTCCAGAGCCTCGAGAGCTCGGGCGCGATGACCGTGACCGTGCTCGAGCGCGCCTTCAGCGGCTCGTGGATGAGCGCCCGGGATCCGCAGGAGACGCCGCTGCTCGCGTTGCACTGGGAGGGCACGACTCAGTCGCTGGCCCAGAGGCCGCTGGCGGTCGCCCTGCTGTACGCCGCCGATGGCGCGCGTATGCGCTGCGAGTTCGTCGCCGATCTCAAGCGGCCCAGCGGCGTGTGCGAGGAGGTCGGCTCGCGTCTCTACTACCTGTCGCGCTGACCGATGAACCTGACCGAGGGCTTCGACTACATCATCGTGGGTGCCGGCACCGCCGGCTGCGTGCTCGCCAATCGCTTGTCCGCAGACCCGGGCATTCGGGTGCTGCTGGTCGAAGCCGGCGGCAAGGACGACTACTTCTGGATCGACATCCCGGTCGGTTACCTGTACACGATCAACAACCCGCGCACCGACTGGTGTTACAAGATCGAACCCGATCCGGGATTGAACGGGCGCAGCATCGGCTACGCGCGCGGCAAGGTGCTCGGCGGCTGCTCCTCGATCAACGCCATGATCTACATGCGCGGGCAGAAAAGCGACTACGACCACTGGGTGGAACTGGGCAATCGCGGCTGGTCCTGGGATGAGGTGCTGCCCTACTTCAAGCGCACCGAAGACTACCAGCACGGCGCCGACGACGCGCACGGCGTGGGCGGCGAGTTGCGCGTGGAGGAGCGGCGCGTGAGCTGGGAAATCCTGGATGCCTGGCGCGATGCCGCCGAGGAGTGCGGCATCCCGAAGATCCGCGAGTTCAATCGAGGCGACAACTTCGGCAACGCCTACTTCCAGGTCAATCAGCGCCGCGGGGTGCGCTGGAGCGGCACCAAGGCCTTTCTCCGGCCGGTCCAGCACCGTGGCAACCTGTCGGTGCTCACGCATGCGCACGTCAACCGCGTACAGATCGAGGCACGCGAGGGACGCAAGCGCGCTGTGGCCGTCGAACTGCGCCTTCGCGATGGCACCCACAGCGTGCGCGCGCGCCGCGAAGTGGTGCTCGCAGCCGGCGCCATCGGCTCGCCGCAGATCCTGCAGCTGTCCGGTGTGGGGGCCGGCGCGCTCCTGCACGCACGCGGGATCGATCTGCTGCACGAACTGCCCGGCGTCGGCGAGAACCTGCACGACCACCTGCAGGTACGCATCGTCTACAAGGTGCACGGCGTGTCCACGCTCAACCAGCGCGTCAACTCGCTGCTCGGCAAGGTGGGCATGGGCCTGGAATACCTGTTCTTCAAGAGCGGGCCGATGACCATGCCGCCCTCGCAGCTCGGCGCCTTCGCCCGCAGCGACCCGTCGCAGCTTTCAGCCAACATCGAGTGGCACGTCCAGCCGCTGTCGCTGGACAAGTTCGGCGACCCGCTGCATCCGTTTCCGGCCATCACGCCGTCGGTTTGCAACCTGCGCCCCACCAGCCGCGGCCACGTGCGCATCAAGAGCAAGGACCCGGCGGCCTACCCCGCGATTACCATGAACTACCTGTCCACCGAGGAGGATCGCCGGGTCGCGGTGGATTCGGTGCGCATGACACGCAGGATCATGGCGGCGAAGGCGCTGGCGCGCTATCGGCCCGAGGAGTGGAAGCCGGGAGCGGAACTGCAGACCGAGGAAGAATTGATGAAGGCGGCGGGCGATCTCGCCACGACCATCTTCCATCCGGTCGGCACCTGCAAGATGGGGCCGGACGGTGACACCACCGCGGTCGTGGACGGCCAACTGCGCGTGCGCGGCATCGACGCGCTGCGCGTGATCGACGCCTCCATTATGCCGCGCATCACTTCAGGCAATACCAATGCGCCGACGGTGATGATCGCCGAGCGCGGGGCGGAAATGATGCTGGGGGCTAAGGGCTAGGGACTGGGGGCTGGGGAAGGAACCGGCACGGATCGAGCGCGCGCACCAGCTGCGCCGGAAGCAACGCCGGCGTGCCGTCGATGAGATCGGCCAGTAGCTCGCCGCACAACGGCGCGGTGATCAAGCCGCGCGAGCCGTGTGCCACGCTCGCGTACAGGCCGGGTAACGGTGTCCCCTGCGGCTCAGCCAGGGCGCCGGCAAGCGGCAGGTAGTCGGGGCTGACGCAGCGTAGCCCCGCACGCGCGGCGAGCGCGGCAGGATCGAGCCGATCACCGCCCAGCGCCTCGTGCAACGCTGGCGCAAACGCGCGTAGTGCCGCCAGGTTCTCGGCATTGTCGCCCGCTCGCACCGCGCTATCGGCGCTGCGCTCGAATGTGGCGCCGACGCTGTGCACGCCATCCCGTGCGGGCGCGATGTAGCGTTGCGCGCACACCACGGCGCGCAGCGCGAGCCCCGCCGACGCGGGCACCAGGCTTACCTGGCCACGGTTCCAGTGCAGCGGCAGGTGCGCGGACTGCGTCAGTTCGCATGCGTGACCGGCATTGGCGAGGACCACCGCATCGGCGCGCAGCAGCAGCCTATAGTCGTCGCGCACCTCCCACGAGCCGCCCGACTCGCGCAGCGCTGCGACCCGCGCGCCGGCGCGCATGTCGATTCCGGGTGTCGCCAGCATCGCCGCGCACAACGCCGGCGGGTGCACCCATCCGCCGCCCGGGAAGACCACTCCGCCGAACGGCAGCGCAACCCCGGCAACAGCGGCTGCTTCGGTCTGGTCCACGCCGTGCAGCAGCGCGCGTGGCCACGCGAGGCGTTCCAGCGCATCGTGTCGGCGCTGCTCGTGCGCCTCGAACGCGAGTTGCAGCAGCGGCGCATCGGACCACGCCATGCCGTCACACGGCAGCAAGCGGCGCAGCAGCCGCAGGCTGTGCTGATAGCCGGTGCCCACCAGCTGGCTCAGCGGTCCGTCCTGCCCGCTCAGGCGGGCGTACAGCATGCCCTGAGGATTGCCGGACGCCTCCGCTGCGATCCCGTCGCGACGCTCAATGACGACCGCTTCCCAGCCGCGCCGGGCGAGGCTGGATGCCACCGCGCAGCCGGCCAGTCCCGCGCCGACCACCGCCACGTGCCCGGGTGCGCGGCGCGCACGGGTTGGAGCGGGTCCTCGATAGTCGCCCGCCAGCATCTCGCGCTTGGAGCCGAAGCCGGCGCACTTGCGCACTTCGAAGCCCGCATCGCCCAGCCCGCGTCGCACCGCCCCCGCACAGCTGTACGTCGTCACGCTCGCGCCCGCGGCGCTGAGGCGGCCGATGGTCCGAAGCAGCTGCGGCTCCCACAGTTGCGGATTGCGCGCCGGCGAGAAGCCGTCGAGAAACCAGGCGTCCACGAGGCCGTGCAGGGCGGGCAGGGTGTCGCGCGCGTCCCCGACCAGAAGCGTAAGGCGTACGCGATGCGGCGCGAAATCGAAGCGGTGCCAGCCCGGTGCCAATGCCGCGTACTGCGCGAGCAGGCGCGCGCGCCAGGGTTCGAGTTCGGGCCACGGAGTCAGCGCCGCGATGATGTCTTCCGCCGGGAGCGGGTAGCGCTCGGTGCTCACGAAGTCGAGCTGGGCATTGGCCGGCGCCGCGCGCTCGAACAGGCGCCACGTGCAGAGAAAATTCAGTCCGGTGCCGAAGCCGGTCTCACCCACGACGAAGCGCCCCGCCGCAGGCATTGCGGCGAATCGCTCGGGGAGACGGTTGCCCTGGAGGAAGACGTGCGCCGTCTCCTGCACTGCTCCCGCACGGGAGAAATAGACGTCGCCGAAACGGCGGGATATGGGCTGTCCGTCGTGCCAGTCGAGTCGTTCGGGATGTTCCATGGCGCGATGTGGTCAACCCGCGCAATGCGACACTAAGACGGCGGAAACCGCAGGCGGATGCGAGGAGCGGAGAGGCGGCGGGCCGCGCGCGGAGCGGAGCGATGCAGCGGGACAGGGTCACCCTGCGCCGGCGCGAGGCAGGCGCCCCACCGGGCGGGGCGGTACGGCAGGCGCCTGCCCGGCGTCCGCGGCGCCAGGCAGGCCGCAGGAGTTACTTGAGGTGCGCGTTGACCAGCTTGGTCATCTCGAACATCGAGACCTGCTTCTTGCCGCCGAACACCGCCTTGAGCTTGTCGTCGGCGTTGATCATGCGCTTGTTGGCGCTGTCCTGAAGCTTGTTCTTCTTGATGTAGTCCCAGATCTTCTTGGTCACTTCGGTCCGGGGCATCGCCTTGTCGCCCACGACGGACGCGAGGTCGGCGCTGGGCGTCATGGCCTTCATGAAGGCCGGGTTCGGCGCGCGCTTGGCGCCCGTCTTCTTCGCGGCACTCTTCTTCGCGGGAGCTTTCTTGGCGGCTGCCTTTTTCGCCGGCGCTTTCTTGGGGGCCGCCTTCTTGGCGGCCGCCTTCTTTGCCGGGGCTTTCTTGGCAGCTGGTTTCTTCGCAGCGGTTTTCTTGGTCGCCTTCTTGGCCTGTGCCATCGTCATGTCTCCAAAAGGATGTCTCGAGTAGAGAGCGAATTGCCATGCGGCGAGCAGAGAATGCACAAGTGTGAGAGAGGAGTCAATGACTATGTGCTCTCGAAACGCCCTCTGGCAAAGGCACTGCGGCTTTTTTCCCCAAGCGATGCGTTTGCCCTGCCATTCTCCCTCGGGGAAACGCCGATGCAGCACGCATCGCGCAGGCCTGCGGCGCGCTTGCGCGGACCCCCGGCTTGGGGCTATGCACGCTCTTCCACGACCAGCGCGTCCACCACTGTGCAGCCCTCCCCCCTGGGCCCGACGATGACCGGATTGAGGTCAACGCTGGCCACACCGGATTCGCCGAAGACCATCATGACGCCGACAGTCACCGCAGCGCGACAGAACGCGTCCACGTCCATCGGCGGCTCTCCGCGCACGCCCGCGAGGAGCGGGGCGATGCGCAGGCGCCCGAGCGCCTCCACTACGTCGTCGCTGCTGAAAGGAGGCAGGAGCAACTGGACGTCCGGCATCGCCTCCACGTACTTGCCGCCGTCGCCGACCACCACCACCGGCCCGAACACCGGGTCGATGTGGGCGCCGATCATCAGCTCACGCTGCCCCTTCACCATATTCGCCACGATCACCCCTTCGAAGCGGGCTCCGGCAATGCGCAGGGTCTTGTCGAAATCGTAGAAGGCCGAGCGCACACCCTCGAGATCGCGTATGTCGAGGCGCACCAGGCCCCATTCCGACTTGTGCGGCACGTCGCTCGAGCAGCCCTTCACCGCTACCGGCGCACCCAACTCGATCATCGCCGCTTCGGCTTCGTCCAAGGCGCGGCAGTGACGGTGAGCGACGACCGGGATGCCGAAGCGCTCCAGCAGCGCCAGGCTGTCCGCCTCGTTCAGCGTGCGGGTCGCTCCCACGCTGCGGCGCAGGCTGGGTGGTGCCGAGGGGGGCTGCGAGTAGGTGCGCTGCATCAACTCGGTGTGCGACAGGTATTGGGCGAGCGCCGCCACCGCCTCGCTCTCGGTGGCGAATACCGGCAGTCCTTGCGCCTTGAACTTGGCGCCAATCGATGCCTGCGGGATGGCCATCACGATCGGCTTGCCGGTGCGCTTGGCGAATACCGCCGAATCGCTGGCGAAGGCATCCACGTCATAGCCTTGTCCGGCCACCGGGATGCCGATGAGGAAGGCGTCGGCGGCCGGATCGCGCGCGATGACCGGGAGGATCTGGCCGAACAGACCGCTATTGGTGAGCAGCGCCGCGGTGATGTCCACTGGGTTGGTGGTGGTTGCGAAACTCGGCAGGATCCTGCCCAAGCCCTCGCGCGTTTCCTGCGCCAGTTTCGCCACGGACAAACCGTGATGCGTGGCGGCATCGGCGGCCTGCACGCAGGTCGCACCGGAATTGCTGATCACCACCAGGCGCCGGCCCTTGGGCTTCCAGCCCTTCAGGTAGAGCTCCGCCGCATCGATCAACTCGCGCGTGTCGCGCGCACGCCAGATCCCGTGCCGCGCGAAGAAGGCCTCCACCACGCGATCTTCGTTGGCGAGCGCGCCGGTGTGCGACTGCGCCGCGGTCTGTCCCGCCGGCGTGCGCCCTGATTTGAGCGCGATCAGCGGAAGGCCGCGCTCGCGCGCGATGCGCGCGGCCTCTTCCAGCGGCGCCGGGTCACGGATGGTCTCCAGGTACATGAGCAGCAGCTTCAGCTCGGGGTCCTCGGCCATGACGCAGGCCAGCTCGCCGACGGTCACGTCGCAGTCGTTGCCGGTGGCGCTGGCATAGCGCACGCCCAGGCCGCGCTGGCGCAGCAGGGCATAGGGCACCACGCTCATCGCGCCGCTCTGGCTGATCACGCCGATGGGACCGTCCTTCGCCTGAGTCTCCAGGAACATGGTGGAGAAGCTGAGAATCGCACCGGTGGCCATGTTCGCCAGCCCCTGCGAGTTTGGCCCGACCACGCACATGCCGCTGGCGCGTGCGCGCTCCGCCATGCGCGCTTCCTTGGCCTTGGCGGCCGGGTCGGCAGTCTCGCCGAAGCCCGAGGCCATGACGATGGCCACTTTCACCCCGCGCGCCGCGCACTCATCCACCGCCTGCACCGCCAGGTCGTCGGGCACGGCGACGATTACCACTTCCGGCGCCTCGGGCAGGGCCGCCAGGCTGTCGAAGCATTTGAACCCTTGCGCATCCTTGCGCTTGGGGTTGATCGGATACACCCGTCCCTTGTAGCCGAACTTCGACAGGTACAGGAGCGGGCGGCCGCCAATCTTGTTGGGATTCTCGGAGGCGCCGATGACGGCGATGGACTTGGGATCGAGAACGCTGCGCAGGGCAGCGCGTGGGTAATGGGCCATGGGGAAAGAGGTATCAGGAGTTGGCTTTCTCGAAGCGCGGCATCAGGCGTCCGGCGATCTGCGCGAAGCGACATTGCACGCGCTCGCCGATGGCCAGGCCTTTCTCGGCATGAGCCATCACGCGAAAGCCCTCGTCGGTATCGACCAGGGCAATCGCATAGGGCGCATACGCGCGCAGTTCATCGCTCGGCGCCCGCGTCACCACGGTGAGTGCGTGCACCGCGCCCCGGCCGCTGGCCTGGCGATCGAGCGGTTCGCCGCGTCCGCACCGCGGGCAGAACGTGCGCCGGAAGTACCACACGGCCTTGCAGTACGGGCAGGCCTGGTAGGCGATGCCTTCGGTGCCTTGAGTCCAATCGAGGATGGTCATTGTCTTGATTGGTGATCAGTGATTGGTGATTGGTGATTGGTGATTGGTGAATGCTAGTCGCGGGTCAGTATCAGGCTGACGTGGGAGGACAGCACGCCGCCGTCGCCGTGCAGCATGGCGATGGAAGCATCCTTCACCTGGCGCTCGCCGGCGCGGCCGGTCATCTGCAAATGGGTCTCGACCAGGTGCGCCATGGCGCCGCCGCAGCCGCAGTGACCGTAGGAGAGCAGACCGCCATGCGTGTTCAGGGGCCGCTCGCCGTCGCGGGAGAAATGGCCCTCGCGCGCCAAGCGGCCTGCCTGCCCGCGGGGCGCCAGGCCGAGTTCCTCGAGCAGGATGGTGAGCGTGATGGTGAAGCTGTCGTAGATGGCGAGGTAGCGTACGTCGGCGTTGGACACGCCCGCTGCCGCCTTCGCCCGGTCCATGCTGGCGGCCGCGCCGAACTGCGTGAGGCTGGGCGCGGCGGTGACGTGCTGATGAGTGTGCGCCTGACCGGTGCCGCGGATGCGCACCGAGAAACCGTTCACGCGCTCGCGGCTGATCAGGAAGGCAGCACCGCCGTCGGACACCGGACAGCAGTCGAGCAGCTTGAGCGGGGCGGCAATCGGCTTGGAGGCCAGCACGTCCTGTACGCTCACGGGATCGCGGAACTGCGCGCCCGGATGCGTGGCCGCATGCCGGCGCATCACCACCGCCAGTTCCGCAAGGTCTGCCTCGGTGGTGCCGAACTCGTGCATGTAGCGCGAGGCGACCAGTCCGTAGTAGGCGGGAATGGTCGGGCCGAGCGGCACCTCGTACACCGGGTGTCCGACCTGCGCCAGCGTCTGCACCGCCGCATCGCGCGTCTGCCCGGTGAGGCGGTTCTCGCCCGCCACCACGAGGATGTTCTTTGCGACCCCCGCCGCGATCAGGTGATGCGCCAGCATCACCATCCCGAACCCGGTCGCCCCGCCCATCTGCATGCCGTGCGCGTAGACCGGATCGAGGCCGAAGTGCTCGACGAACACGGTGGACAGCATCAGGTGCGGAAAGGTGGTGGAGTACCCGCAGATCAAACCATCGACGTCCTTGCGAGCGAGTCCGCTATCGGCAAGGGCTGCGCTCCCCGCCTCGCTCATCAGATCCAGAGTCGACTTCCCGGCATGCTTGCCGTAGGCGGTAAGGCCGACGCCCGTAATGAAGCTCATTGCTACACCGTGGCAACGGGCGTGACGGGCGACCCGACGGCACCGGGAAGGCGCAGCGGCGGCGCGGTCAGCAGGAAGCGGCTGCGCTTGTGCTGGCGCAGCCACGTTGCCAGTTCGGCCAGGTACCAGATCTCGCCGAGGTTCACGCCGAGCTTGAACAGGCAGTGCTCGTGCAGCGGCAGGTAGGCGCAGCGGTCGCCCATGCTCGTGGGCGGGTGCGCCTCGACCGCGTAGTTGTCGGCGATCAGCGCGCACAGGCCGCTGTCGGTGATCCAGCGCAATAGTTTCTGGTCGCGGCCGTCGAGCACGGCGCACGAGTTCTCCAGCTTGTGCTGGTCGGGCTTCTTGTCCATCTCCAGCAGCATCTGAGAGAAGTTGGTATGCAGGCAGACCATGTCGCCCTTCTCCACCACGACCTTGTCGGCCTCCATGACCTTCATCAGCTGGTCGTAGCCGACGATGGCGTGATCACGTCCGACGTGGGCGTGCAGGTCGATCATCACGGCGCGGCCCTGAATGCACTTCACCGCCATGTTCTCCACGCCGAGCGCCTTGGCGCGCGAGGTGGACTTGGCCGGCACCTGGCCGATGGCGCCGGCGTCGTCGGGATCGCTCGGCCCGACGATGTGCTCGCCGGGCTTGAACCCGTTGTAGTACACCGGCTCTGGCACGCCGTCGCCGTTGGCGTCGAACAACTGCCCGACGTGTGCCAGGCTGTCCCACTGAGTCGAATACTGCAGGTGCATGATCACGGCGTCGTCGTTGATGACATCGGTGAGGCTCGGATTGTCCAGGCCGAGCTGGTAGTTCATGTTGGCCCTGCCGTTGCGCAGCGTCGGGCGCAGCACCGGCGGATGGCGACGCGGGTTGAGCACGTTGCCGCCGGGAAAGTCGAGCGGCAGGCTCAGGCAGAAGGTCAGACCTTCCTTCACCTCGGCGATACCCTGCTTCACCTTCTCCGGCGTGATGAGGTTCAGCCGTCCCAGTTGATCGTCGGGGCCGAAATCGCCCCAGGTGGATCCTTCGGGGCGGTTCTTCCAGCGTGCGGTGCCGGTCATGGTCTCTGCTCCTCCCGTACTCGTGACTAGTGATTGGTGATTAGTGATTCGTTGGTGGGCTAATGGCCCAGGTAGATCCGCTGCAGCAACTCGCTGCCCTGGATTTCCTGCGCGCTGCCTTCGCCGCCGATGCGGCCAGTCTCGACCAGATAGCAGTAGTGGCCGTGACGCAGTGCCTTCTCGACCAATTGTTCCACGAGGAGGACTGCCATGCCGTCGCGGCACAACTGTGCAGCAACTTCCAGTATGCGCTCGATCACCAGCGGGGCGAGGCCGGCGGAGGGCTCGTCCAGGATCAGCAGGCGCGGGTCGCCGATCACTCCTTGCGCCACGGCGAGGATTTGCTGCTGCCCGCCGCTCAGTCGGGAGGCGAGATGCTGCCGCCGGTCCGCCATCTCGGGGAACAGCGCATAGATGCGTTCGAGCTTGGCGCGGTCCCCGTGTGCGCTGCGCGCATAGGTGCCGATCAGCAGATTGTCCTCGACCGACAGGCTCTGGAATACGCGATGGCCTTCGAGCACCTGCACCAGGCCGGCGCGCACGATGTCGCGCGCGGTGGCGGCGCCGATGTCCTGTCCCGCGTAGCGAACGCTGCCGCCGCGCTTGGCGATGAGACCGGACACCGCATGCAGGATGGTGCTCTTACCCGCGCCGTTGCGTCCGAGCATTACCACGAACTCACCGGCACGCACGTCGAAGGACACGCCGTGCACCACCTCCGCCTTGCCGTATGCGACATGCAGATCGCGCACTTCGAGCAGAGTTTCAGCAGGACGCGCCATGTCAAGCTCCCAGGTACACGCGGATGACTTCGGGGTCGGCACGCACTTGCGCCGGCGTGCCGTGCATGATCATGCGCCCCAGGTCGAGCGTCGTGACGCGGTCGCAGATGCGGAAGACGAAGTCGGTGTGATGCTCGACCAGCAGCACGCCGATGCCGCAGTCGCGCATTACGCGGATCACCGTGCCCAGGTGCTCGATCTCCGCGCCGGTCAACCCGCCCGCCGGTTCGTCGAGCAGGACGAAGCGCGGCCGTCCGGTGAGGCCGCGAGCGATCTCCAGGAAGCGCTGCTCGGCGTGCTCCAGAAGATTCGCGCGGCGATCGGCTACGTGCCCGAGCCCCACGCCTTGCAGCAACTCGAGCGCGCGCACGCGCAATTCCCGCTCCTCGCGACGTGCGCCGGCCAGCGCGAGCGCCGAGGCGAGGAAGCCGCTGCGCGTGTCGCGCCAGCCGCCGATCATCGCGTTCTCCAATACCGTGAGGCTGGGCAACAGGCGCGGCTTCTGGAAGGTACGCGCCACCCCCTGCTTCGCGCGCGCCTGCACTGGGCGCTGCGACAAATCTTCGCTGCCAAGCAGGACCTGCCCTTCATCGGGCTTGTAGTAGCCGCTGAGCAGATTGAGCAGCGTGGTCTTGCCGCTGCCGTTCGGCCCGATCAGCCCGTGCACTTCGCCGGCGCGCAGTTCGAGCGACACCCCGGACAACGCCGTGACGCCGCCGAAGCGCTTGGTGACGCCGCTCGCCTGCAGCGCTGTAGTGTTCAACGCTGCCCCACCTTGATCGCCGCCGCGAGGCGTTCAGGTTGCGGCGCGATCGGCACGCTCTCCACGCGCCGCGGCCGCAGCCGTTCGAGCACGATTTGAAACAGGCGGCCGATGCCCTCCGGCAGCAGCAGCACGACCAGGAGCAGCAGCAGGCCATAGAAGAAATTCCCGAGCTTGGCAAGCGGCGCGGACAGTTCCGGCAACGCAGTCAGCACCACGGTGCCGAGGAAGGGCCCGATGATGCTGCCGCGCCCGCCGATGATGATGCACACGAAGAAGAACATCCCGAGCTCGAACAAGAAGGTGTCCGGCGTGATGTAGCTCTGGATGACGGCAAACAGCGCGCCGCCAAGTCCCGCCGTGAGACCGCTGAAGACGAAGGCCGCCAGCTTGGCGTGCAGCACCGGCACGCCCACTGCCTGCGCGGTAACTACGCTGTCGCGCACGGCGATCAGCCCTCGCCCCCACATGAGCCGCGCGACGTTCCAGGTGAGCCATGTGACGAGCGCAGCCATCCCGAGAATCAACCAATAGTTACCCTCGGATGTGTCGAACGGCGCCGGAAAACTCGGCACCGACAAGCCCACGCCGCCGCCGGTCAGGCCTTCGAAGGCCAGGACGAGTTCCGTCACGATGAGCGCGAATGCGAGCGTCGCCATCGCGAAGTAGAAGCCTGGCAGGCGCAGCGAGGGCAGGCCAAGCAGGAAGCCGCACAGCGCACCGATGCCGCCGGACGCGGCGAGCGCGAGCCACGGATCGATCCCATGCGTGCCGGCGATGATGGCGAAGGCATAGGCGCCGATCGCCAGAAGACCGACGTGGCCGACCGAGAGTTGGCCGCTGAACCCGACCACCAGGTTGAGCCCGGCGATCAGCACCCAGTACGCGCCGATCAGCGCCGCGATGTGGAGTTGATACTGGTCGCCCGCCCAGAACGGCAGCGTGATCAGGGCGGCCGCGACAACGATGACGGTGAGCAGTCGCTTCATCTCGATTTGTTCGCGCTCACACCGGCCGCACATTGCGCGTGCCGAACAGCCCCTCGGGCTTGAGCAGCAGCACCACCATCAGCAGTCCCACCGAGATGGTCTGCTGAAACTCGCCGCCGACGTAGTAGGTCGCGATGCTGCTCAGGATGCCGAGCGCGGCGCCGCCCACCAGCGCACCGAGGTTGCTGCCCAGTCCGCCCACCGCGAGTGCGATGAAGCCGTTGAGGGTGAGCGTGAGCCCCAGCGCGAAGTAGGCGAAGGTCAGTTGCCCGGCGGCGAAGCCCGCCAGGCCGCCCATCGCACCGGCCATCACGTAGGACAGCATGCGGATGCGATCGGTGGGGATGCCGCGCGCGCGCGCCGCGAAGATGTCCTCCGACATCGCCACGAACAGCTTGCCGTACAGCGTGCGGCGGTAGAACAGTTCCAAACCCACCGCCAGGGCGATGGCGACGATGACCGGCAGCCAGTACTTCTGATCGAGCAGGCCGGCGCCGAAGTCCTGCGCGATCACGCGTGGAAACGGTTTCGGCTCGGTGCCCCACCACAGCGCAATCGCCTGCTGGACCATGGTGGCGAGCGCGAGCGTGCTGAGCAGCCACAGGTGCTCGTCGCTGCGCGAGAGCACGCGGCGGATCGCGACGAAATCGGTGAGCAGCCCGAACAATGCGCCCACGCCGATCGAGCCGAGCAGCGCGACGGGTACGGGCAGGCCGAAGGCCTGCATGAACCAGGCGCCGAACACCCCGCCCAGCATCGCGGTGTGGCCGGTGGTCACGCTCAACACCTTGGAGGTGGAGAACATGACGTTGTAGACCAGGGCCGCGGCGGCGTAGAGCGCCCCGGTGGCAAGGCCGGCTATGAGGGCGGAAAGCATGAACTACCGTGCCGCTCGATACGCCCCATCCTTGAAGCTGTTGGCCTGGTTCATCACGATCTGATGATCAGGGAAACCATTGCGCTGCGCCGCGCTCCACGAATACGTCGCGTAAACGCCCTGTAGGCCCTTGGTGTTCTCCAGCACCTTCTGAATCACTTTCGGATCCGTGCCGTTGGCCTGCTTCACCGCATATTCGACAATCTTCACCGTGTCGTAGCCGAGCGCGACCCACCACAGCATGTAGTCGATCTCGCCCGTGCCCATCTTGCCGTGCAGCTTGTCGATCAGCGCCTGCGTCTTCGCCGGCAGCTTGCCCTTCTCGTCGTAAGTCGTGCTCACGTAACCGGCCGCGACCGCGTTGCCCCAGTACTCCGGCTTGTTGAGCAGCTTCTTGATCGCGGGTGCCATCAAGGCGGGATGGCCGACGATGGGCACGTCCCAGCCCATGTCGCCACGCGTGTTGAGCAGGCGTGCGAGCAGGCCGGTGGCCGCCGACCATGGCATGACGACGTCGGCACCCGCGGCCTTCGCCTTGTTCATCTCGTCAGTGAGATCCGTCTTGTTCGGATCGATCAGCACGCTGTACACCGGCTTGATGCCGGCCTTGTCCAGCAACTCAGCGGCGGTCTTCGCGCTCGAGGTCCCGTAGCCCGAGGTGTCGCCGATCACCGCGATCTTCTTGCGCTTGATCACGTTGAGCGCGTAGTGGTTCGCCGCCTCGATCCACTGGCGGTTGGTGTTGATCGCGCGGAACGCGTTCGGATACTTCTTCGCATCGACGAGCTCGTCCACGCTGCCGATGATCAGGTTCGGGATGCCGGCGCGGGCGAGGATAGGAACGGTAGCGAGCGACTCACCCGAATTGACCGGACCGATGATGAAATGCACTTTCTCGGTGAAGGCGAGTTGCTTGGCGAGGTTCACTGCCTTGGTCGGATCGCCGGCCGTGTCACGCGTGATGAGTTCGAGCTTGCGGCCGTTCACGCCGCCGGCTTTGTTGATCTCCTCGACAGCGAATTGCACGCCCTGGTTCTCGGCGATCGCGGCCGAGGACAGCGGGCCGGTCAGCGAAGACAGCCAGCCGATGCGGATGGCGTCCTGCGCGAAGGCGCCCGCGGCCCACGCGAGCGCGGCCGCGCCTACCAGCGCGCGGCGTAGCGAAATGCTCATGCCTGCTCCTCCCCCTTTTCGAGACGGGTGGTTTTTATTTCCGAAGCGAGGCATCATCCGAGACGCAGGCGAGACTTGTCAAGGAACGACGAGAGGAAATCGCCGTGAAAGATCATAGCGAGAACACGACACGATGAAATCGACACTACGCGTGGGCGCCGGATCCGCCTGGTGGGGCGACCGGGTCGAACCGGCCGCGCTCAACGCCGAGAAGGGCGATCTCGACTACCTGTGCTTCGAAACCATGGCGGAGGCCACCATCTCCGCCGCACAGGTGCGCGCGCGCCGCGACCCGACGTTTCCAGGCTACGACACTTACCTCGACGACCGCATGCGCGCGGTACTGCCGCACTGCTTGAAGCGCGGCACGAAGATCATCAGCAACCAGGGCTGGATCAACCCGGAGGGCGCGGCGCAGCGCATCGTGCACTGGCTGCGCGAGTTTGGCGCGCACGGCGTGAAGGTCGCGGCAGTGTCGGGCAGCCTGATCACCGACCGCGTGCTGCAGTTGACCGATCGCATCCTGGAGGACGGCCAGCCGACATCGACGCTGCAATCGCAACTGGTGTCCGCCGAGGTCTACCTCGGCGCCGAGCCGATCGTCGATGCACTGAAGCAGGGCGCGCACATCGTCGTGACGGGCCGCGTCGCCGATCCGTCGATCTTCATGGCGCCGATGATGTTCGAGTTCGGCTGGGACGCGCTGGACCACATGCGCCTGGGCGCCGGCAACGGACTGGGTCACCTGATGGAGTGCGGCGCGCAGGTCACCGGCGGCTACTTCGCCGACCCCGGTTTCAAGGACGTGCCCGAGCCGTGGAACTTCGGCTTTCCGATTGCCGAGGTCGAGTCCGACGGCAGCGCCGTGCTGACCAAGGTCGCCGGCACCGGCGGCGCGGTGAACCTGCAGACCGTGAAGGAGCAGATGCTCTACGAGGTGCACGACCCGGCAAACTACCTCACGCCCGACGTCGTGGTGGACTTCACCACCACGCAACTCGAGCAGATCGGGCTCGATCGCGTACGTGTGACCAACATCTCCGGCAAGCCGCGCACGCCGACGCTGAAGGTGTCGATCGGCTGCGCCGAGGGCTTCATCGGCGAGGACATGTTCTTCTACGCCGGCCCCGGCGCGCTGCGCCGCGCGCAGCTGGCGAAGAAGATCCTCGAGGAGCGCTTCAAGATCGTGAAGCTCGACGCGGAGGAGGTGCGCATCGACTTCCTCGGCGTGAACGCCATCCACGGCGAGATGTCGCCCAAGGATCGGCCCGAGCCCTATGAGGTCGCCGTGCGCGTGGCTGCGCGCACAAAGACGCGCGAGGAGGCGATCAAGGTCGGCCGCGAGGTGGACGGCATGGCCGTGTCCGGCGTGAGCATGACCGGCAAACGCGTGCCGCACCAGGACCGCACCCGCGAGATCATCGGCGTGTGGTCCTCGCTCGTTCCGCGCGAGAAGATCACCCCGTCCTTGAGCTTCTACGAGAGCTGACCGCCATGAACGTACTGCTGCAGCACGTGGCCCACTGCCGCTCGGGCGACAAGGGCAACACCTCGAACATCGTCGTCGTCGCTTACGACGAGGCGCTCTATCCCTATTTGAAGGAACAGCTGACGGCAGAACGCTTCAAGGCGTTCTACGACGGCACGGTGAAGGGGCCGGTGGACCGCTACACCATCGACCACCTGTGGTGCATGAACTTCGTGTGCCAGGGTGCGCTGGGGGGCGGCGTCTCAAGAAGTCTTTGCCTGGACAACTACGGGAAGACGTTGTCGGCGGGGATATTGGGGTTCGAGTTGGAGATTCCGGAGGGGATGCGGGGGAGGTTGAGGGGGATGGGAGCTGATGGGGAGTAGCGCATGGCGCGCCGCCCACACGCCGGCGGGCTGGACATATCACTAGTAGGCGCTCGGTAGTGCAACCCCCTCCCACTCCGCATACCCCTTCGCCACCGCCGCATCATCCAGCTCCCCCAACCCCATCTCGGAGGCCCTGACGAAGATCCCCTGCGCCGCCTGCGCCATCGGCGCCGAGTACCCCTGCTCCTTCGCAACGTCGAGCAGCAGCGACAGATCCTTCTTCAGAATGTCCAGCCGCGCCCGCGCCGCATAGTCGTTCCGCAGCACCCGCGGCATCCGGTCCGAGAAGATCCAGCTGCCGCCTGAACTCGCCTGCACCAGGTCGAACAGCCGCTGCGGCTCGAGGCCGAGCTTCAGCCCCAGCACGAAGGCCTCGCACGCCGCGACGAGATTGATGCCGGCGAGCATGTTGTTGACCAGCTTCGCCTTCGCCGCG
>Ga0316622_100000135_pt1 | contig 36006 bp, 32 predicted proteins | sample OWC_Aug_OW2_C1_D_FD_207646 | JGI IMG/M metagenome (GOLD analysis project Ga0316622, IMG submission 207646) | Wetland soil microbial communities from Old Woman Creek delta, Ohio, United States - OWC_Aug_OW2_C1_D5_C | ecosystem: Environmental > Terrestrial > Soil > Wetlands | place: USA: Ohio... | reverse complement strand
CCGAGGCAAGGGTAGACCAAGAAGTCTTCATTGCAGCTTGACAGCGCCCAGTCCGGTTTTGTGGCTGAAAGTCGTCAGAGATCGAAGAGACGTAGTGAGAGAATGTTCCTTAAGGGACTTTTGAGTATCACCATACGGCAACGCCTCTTATTACGGTGCCCCAAAGGGCGCGAGAGGAGTCAGAGGCAATTCCGGGGAAGGCGGGAGATTATGCAGCGGCGGTGGACCGGTGATCCCCAGCTATCGCCCTGCGGGAGGCCGCCGGTCGTCTGGTTTGAAGCACCTGGCTAGGCTGACGGTTGCGGTGTAGAGGAAGATGAGGTGGTCCTTCGGCAGTCTTTCCAGCTCGTCCCGGATCATTTGACGGAGTTTCTCCTCATCGGCGCGGTTGAACTCCTCCAGGTAGGCATTGAGCCTCGCGTTCCCGACAGGTGCGGCGGCCACGGCTTGCTCCGGCTCCACCCGGCTGTTTTCGGCCTTCACTTCGTCGCGAAGCGTCTCGAGCTGACGGAGAAAGCGCGTGAATTCGTTTCTGCTCCCGAGGAACTGGGTTATGTTCTTGAGGATCTCTTCCTTACGGGTCCTCTGTCCGGGACTAAGGGCGAGCGTGTTGATCTCGCGCTCCAGGGCGAAGAAGCGTGAAACGTCCTCCTCGCTCGGTTCGTTCAGGAATCCCGCTGAATAATCCATCGCCCCTCCCGCAGTTGGCCTGATTCAGTCCGCCTGTATCACGACATCGCCGTGATGTCGTTCAAGTTCCTCTCTGAGCCCTTTGATGTCACCGCTTCCTTTGGTGCGCACCACAAGTTTCCGGTACCCTTCGGCGGCGCCCTCATAAGAGGTGAGGATGCTCTGGAGCCTGAAGCCATATTTCCGGACGCGGTCGGTCACTTCTCTTATAGAACCCGGCCGGTCCTCCACGGACAGGAAGATCCTGTTGCCGCCATATCTGATCCCGGTGATGTCGACAAAGGCCCGATAAACATCGGACCGTGTGATGATCCCCACCACACGCTCATCACTGACAACCGGCAGGCAACTGATCTTGAGCTCATGCATGGTTTTTGCCGCTTCCTCGACGGGTGCCTGAGGTCTGGTGGACGAGACCGTCTTGCTCATGATGTCCCTGACCGGCGTGGCGTTGATCAGGTCTTTGATATCGCCGGACCCTGGCTGAAGACATCGGGAGGTGACGAAGTACTTGAGATCGCTGTCGCTGAGGACGCCGCGCAGACGACCCTCATCGACGACGGGAAGGTGCTTTATCCTCTTATCCTTCATGAGAGTGATAGCCTGGGAAACAGAGGCCTCAGGAGAGACGGTGAGTACCTTGGTTGTCATCCAATCGGAAACAAACATCGTGAGCCTCCTGTCGACGGTTATCGTGCAGTCGCCGGAATGGGCACGCGGTGCGTGCAGAGCGCACCGTGACCGTGTATTCTAAGAATCCCCTCGGAAAAATGCAAGGGGAAAGCCCTTGTGAAAGCCGGCGCTTCTTTAGTGTATCATATGAAACTTCAGGCCTTTCGTTGGACATGCCGTCGAAGCCCGGCACGCAGTCCGACGGCGGCTGCGAAGCGGAGTCCTGTGAGGCGCTCCCGAAAAACCCAAGCAAGGAGGCAGTGATGATCTACAGGTCACCCAAAATATCGATTATTGGTGCGGGCAGAGTTGGCGCGACTATCGCCTTCGGCATCCTCATGAAAGGGCTTGCGGGCGAGATGCTGATTGTCGATGAAAACAAGGATGTCGCCCAAGGTGAGGCCTATGACCTCATGCATGCGTCTCCCTTCGCCGTTTCCATGGACATCAAGGCGGGCGGCTACTACGACACAAGGAACTCCGACGTCATCGTCCTGACGGCCTCGGTCCCTGTCAAAGGTGTGCAATCCCGGGCTGATCTGGCAAAGGGAAATCTCAAAGTCTTCCGGGAAATCGTACCTGTGCTTGCCGAACAAAGCCCGGAGGCCATATTCCTGGTGGTGACGAACCCTCTCGATGCGATGACCTACTTTACGCTCAAGCTCTCGGGATTCCCCTCGACGAGGGTTATCGGCACCGGTACGCTTCTCGACAGCGGGCGTTTCAGATCGCTTCTGGCCGATTCGTCAGGGGCCAACCCCAGTGACATCAACGCCTATATTATCGGCGAGCACGGCGAGAACCAGTTCCCGGTGCTCAGTTCCGCCAGCGTCGGTGGGCGCTTTTTCAAAGTAAAGGAGAAAGTCATCGAGCTCTTTGAGCAGGCGAAGACCGAGGGCAGGATGGTCTTCGAGCACAAGGGACACACGAACTACGCCATAGGACTGACGGCACTCACGATTCTCGAGAGCCTTATGCTCAACAGCAGACGGGTGCTGCCGGTGAGCATACTGATCGAGCGGTACCTCGGGGTGAGCGATGTCTGTCTCTCGATACCGGCGGTGATAGGCAGGAACGGGATTCAGAGAGTCATCGAGCTTGACCTCGATGACTCCGAGCAGGATCAGTTCAAGAAGGCTGCCGGCGCCTTGAAGGAATTCATACGGTTGATCAAGGACTGAGAGAAACCCTGCGGTAGACGTGTCAGGGCTTGCGGTGGCTGGCGATAATCTCGGCGAAGGAGAGGTCCTTGCGAGAGGAGAGCAGGTTCACCATTTCGCGGGCTTCGAGCGGTTTTGAGAATATGTAGCCTTGGCAGCTGGGGCACTTCATGGCTTTGAGCTGGGACAGCTCGTCGGCTGTTTCAACGCCTTCGGCGATAACCTTGATCTGCATCTTAGTTGCCAGAGTGAGCATGGTCTGGACGATTTCGAGCTTCTCGGGATCAGTCGCGAGCTTGCTGACGAAGGACCGGTCGATCTTGAGCGTGTCAAAGGGAAACCGGTGGAGGTAGCTCAGCGAGGAGTAGCCTGTTCCAAAATCATCGAGGGACAGATTGACGCCAAGACTCTTCAGCTGCGTGAGAGTCGCTTTCGCTGCTTCGGGATTCTCCATGATCATGCTCTCTGTGACTTCGATCTCGAGGAGCTCAGGTCCGAGCCCCGCCTCCCGGAACATGGCCGCGATGGTGTCGGCGAAACCCTGCTGGGTCAGCTGGCGGGAAGAGAGGTTGACTGAGATCCTGAGAAGGGGGAGACCGAGTTTCTTCCACGCGGCAAGCTGGCCGCACACACCCTGCAAGACCATCTCGCCTATGGGTATGATGAGGCCCGTCTCCTCGGCCAGCGGAATGAAATCCTTCGGGTAGACGAGACCGCGATTCGGATGATCCCACCTTACGAGTGCCTCTACCCCGATGATGCGTTCTGTTTCGAGCGAGACGATCGGCTGGTAATGGATACGGAAGTCTCGTCTTTTGACGGCCCGCCTCAGGTCGTTTTCGAGCTGCAAGAGCATCATGGCGTGGCGGTGCATGGCGGGATCGAAGATAACTGATCGTGCCCTGCCGAGTGTCTTTGCACGATACATGGCGATGTCGGCATCCCTGAGGAGGTCCTCGGCCTTCTCATACTCAGTTGAGCTGAGGGCGATACCGACGCTGACCGTGCTGTAGACCTCCTGGTTTCCGATCGCCATGGGTGCGCTGAATCTCTGATGGATGCGGTCGGAGATGCTCCTGGCATCATCGGGACTGCCGATGTCCTCCAGGAGGAGAACGAACTCGTCTCCGCCGAGACGCCCCACGGTGTCACCGGGCCGAAGACAGAGTTGCAGCCTTCGGGAGATTTCAACGAGCAGCAGGTCTCCGACTTTATGGCCCAGGCTGTCATTGATGACCTTGAAGCGGTCGATATCCAGAAAGAGGAGCGCAAAAGGGTGATCGCCCAGTCTCTTGGTACGGCTGAGCGCGTGCTCCATGCGGTCCATGAACAGTGCCCTGTTGGGCAGGCCGGTCAGAGGGTCATAGAAGGCATTCTGGTAAAGTTGTTTCTCCACCAGCTTGCGTTCCGTCACATCGGACTGGGACCCGGCCATGCGGTAGGGCCTCCCGTCGGCGTCACGAAGTGCCAGGCCTCGAGTGAGTATCCAACGGTAGGTCCCGTCCCGGTGGCGCATCCGATACTCGCTCTTGAAGTGCGTGGTGGCGCCCTGCAGGTGGGCGTTGAGCTCCAGCCTCACGACCTCGACATCTTCAGGGTGTATCCTGCCGAACCACTCGTCCATGCTGTTGCCGATCTCATTCGGCTCAAGTCCCAGGATGGACCCCCAGCGCACTGAAAAATAGACGCTGCCTGTCACCATGTTCCAGTCCCAGAGACCGTCGTTGGCTCCCTGGGCCGCGAGGGCGTACCGTTCCTCGCTTGTCCGCAATGCCTCCTCGCTCCTGCGCAGCGCCTCGGCCACCCCGCTGTTCCTCAATACGTACCGGATGTGATGATTCAAGTTCGTCCAGTTGATCGGCTTGGCGATGAAGTCGGTGGCGCCGACCTCATAGGCGCGGTTGATGGAATTGGTATCGTTGAGGCCGGTCACCATGAGGATAGGTATGAGTTCGCCGCCGGCCAGATTTCTGATCTTGGTGCAGACGGCGTAGCCGTCCATGTCAGGCATGAGTATGTCGAGGAGCACGATGTTGGGCCTCTGCTCCTGAAAAGCCGAGAGGGCTGCAGCGCCGTTGTCCGCCGTCACGACACCGAAGTCGTACCGGGCAAGGTACTCCCGGGCGACCTCGAGCACCATCGGGTCGTCATCGACAAAGAGTATGAGTGGCTGCGGATTATCTCTGGCCGTATCCGTGAGATTCATCGCTCTAACGTGCAGACTGAAAGACCTTGGCGCCGGGTACTCTAAAGGGCACAGTTAGTATACACAATTAGCCGCTGATATGTATGACTTCTGGGCGGACGGACCCCTCGCTCTCCAGTCACCTATTACCTCGGCCATCTGCGGGATTTCTTTACCGGGTCGAGACCCGGTAAACGCCTGCACCCCTGACTCAACGCGCCAGTCCTATTCCAGCGGCAGGACGGGACGCCTTGCAACATAGTGCAAGTGATGGGTGCCGGTCACTTGCATTCGCCCCTGGTTGTAAGGGTATCGGCCGTAAGGGGGTTTCGCCATTGCATGTGGAGGCTTATGACCCGTTCAGCAACAAAGATGCCAGCCGGGGAGTGCGCGCATCGGACTGCAACAGATTGAAAATGGAGAGCGGTAACCGGTCCTGACGGAGTGATCATGACAATGTTTGTCATAATCGACAGGGACATGTGGAGGCAGAGGAGGAGCGGTGAATTCCTGATGAAGTCATGGCCGGTCCAGTGTCTTCGGTGAGCGAAGTTTTTCGGCAATGCCTGAAAAACGGCTGATGCGCCTCTGGACGGCCTTGGCTATGATCCGGGTGCTGCCGAAGATCGTGACCGACTTTCGGCTCCGCGTGACGGCGGTGTACAGGAGTTCCCTTGTGAGGAGGGGTATCTCCTGCCGGGGCAGAACAAGGGCCACATGATCGAACTCGGAGCCCTGACTCTTGTGGACGGTCATGGCAAAGGCCTGCGTGATGCTCCCTCTAAGAGAATCGAGGTGATAGGCGGAGAAGCCGTCAGGGAGCCTGAAGACCGCCATGAAGTGCTGCTGACCCGACTGGTGCCGGACCCTGAGCACTACTCCCTGGTCGCCGTTGAAGACATTCCTGCTGTAATCGTTATGCTCCATGACGATTGGCTCTCCGGGTACGAAGTCGGGGGAAAAGTCATAGGCTCCGGCCTCCAGCATTTTCATGTGCAGAAACCTGTTCACGGCCTCTGAACCGGTCTCATGGACGCGCGTGATGCAAAGCACCCTGAAGGAATCGAAGTGATCGAAGAGACGCTCCAGGCTCTCCACGTCTCTCTCAGGGAAGCCACGACTGCTCCAGGTGTACTCTCTTCTTATCAGAGCGTCCAGGTCGCTGAGGGCTCTGACGCGCATTTCGAACCAGCGATCAAGGAACGACGGAAGTCCCCTGTCACCCTCTCCTCCCGCCAGCACCTCGACTCCCCGGAATCTCACGTTCTCCACGGAATGTCCCGCTACAACTGATGAATCCCCCTGGGCTGCGGCAAACGCCTCGGGTCGGCCTTCCCTGATCTGTTCCGCGGCGGTAAGGACCTCGAGTCCCCCGGGATCCCCGGTGTCCATGCGGAAGTTTTTTCGGAGCACGACCGTGCGGGGGGCGATTGGAGACGGAGAGGTCTCCTTGGTCTGCGGCATTATGTCCCGCAATACGGCCCCGGCTTCGACCGAGGGCAACTGTTCAGCGTCCCCGATGAGCACGAGCCTCCCATCGTCGCCGAGGGACCTGACAAGGCGTTCCATCAGGAAGAGATCGATCATTGAAGCCTCATCGACAATGACGACCTGCGCAGAGAGGCGGTTATTCTCGTGGTGATGAAAACGGTCGGCCGAGGGCGAGTAACCGAGCAGTCGGTGAAGTGTGCGGGGAGGAGGTATTGCCGAGACCCGCCTGTCGATCTCGTCGTCGAGGGTGAGAAAGTGTCCGATTATCTCGGTCATGCGGTGGGCCGCCTTTCCGGTGGGGGCGGAGAGCGCAATCTTCCAGGGGTCGACACCGAGCCTGCAAAGCGTTCTCAGCAGTGACACGATAACCGTGGTCTTGCCGGTACCGGGGCCCCCCGAAATCACCGTGAAGGGCGAGAGCAGGGCGGTCCTCACGGCAGCGCGTTGTTCGTCGGAAAGCCTCAGCGGCCGGCCGTCAACGCGCGCGATCTCCCGGTCCACGGCTCTTTCCCCGAAGCGGGGGACAGGCGCTGCGGCGAGGGCCAGGAGCCGACGTGCGAAGCGGTCCTCGAGGGCATACATCTTCTGGTGATACAGATAGGGATCGTCGAACACCAGCGGTCTGAAGTCGCGGGGAGTCCCGATCAGCGGCTGGAGTCGGGGGTCAGTGACCAGAAGGTCTATGGTCTTGAGTGCAGTTGCACTTTCGTCCTGCGACCCGGTAAGCTGCCTCATCATGCCCCCCAGATAGTCGCGGCTTTCAGGGCCACGGACAGGAATGCGGGTGCTGCCCTGCCGGACCGCGATGAGGGAACAAAGCACGAGAAGCAAGGTTGCCCTTTTTTCGGCCCCGTCGAGGCCGCCCACCCAGTTGACGACTTCGTCTGCCAGATGAACAATCTGCTCTTCTGCGGCGTAGAGCCGCACGTTCTCTTTCAGGAGATCCAGGAGCGCCTCCATCGGCTCGATGTGCCCGTGGGCCTGCAGGCTTTCGCCGAAGGTCCGGGCCGCTCCGTGAGGGTTCAGAGTGGGGGTGTGATTCATCGAGGAACCCCTGAGTACTCGTCGCTCTCCCGCAGGTCTCTCTCGAACCTGAGCATCTCCTGCCACGAGGGTCTCGACAGGAGAATCCCCCGTCTTCCGTCGCCGGGCGATTCCATGACTCTGACGAAACAGTAGAGCATACCTCCGAAGAGCTTGTCGTATGCCTCTGACCCGTGGGCGTTGAGCATCTTCACCAGGGCGATGATGTACAGCTTTGACTGCAGTGCATAGCCGGTCTCGAAGTGCCTCCTCAGGGAGGCCTCGTCGTAGTCTGCGAGTATGTCGGTCTTCCAGTCGACCAGGTAGGTTCTCCCGCCGTGCTCGAAGAGGAAGTCGACGGTGCCCTTCACATAGCCGCGGTCTATCTGAAAGCCCCTCGCCGGAACCTCGTCCAGCCGATGATGGCCTTGCTCGGGATAGGGATAGAGAAACTCCACCTCCCGACTGTAGTTCTCAAGGCTCGAGAAACCCGGCAGAAGGACCTCCTCATCGAGAACAACCCGTGCCGTGAGCGCATTGTAGACGAGCCGCGCGCTGTAACCCGAATGCCTCGTGTCGATTCCGTGGTACAGGAGCCAAGCGTTCACGAGTCCGGTGATTTCCTCCGACTGTTGCCACTCCTCGGGGCTTCTGACGGTGCGAAGGGACGTGAGGGGAACTTTTTCGATGATCCTGTGCAGGGCGGACCCGTATTCAGTCCCTCCGGGGACCGATTCTCCCGGCTGCGCTCCCGTTGAGTGGTCCGTCTCCGCCAGGTCTGCGTCGCCAGCCTCTGACAGGTTCGCGAGCCCTCTCTGACTTTGTTTCATCCTTGTGTATGAGGTCACCTCGAATCCCCTGTGGCGTTGTCTCAAAGCTGAGAAGTGCTCGCTGTCATCACCCCGATCACGCAGTGTCGGCTCCGGTTGCCAGGACCTGACCGCTTGCCCGGTCTGCCCGTCATCGGTGACCTGCGGGAATCCCGCACGGCCCGTCGTCTCATGCAGAAAGAGATCCCTCAGACTCGAGAAGTGGGGCGCAGAGATCATGTCCGCCAGCCGCGCGTTCAATTGCGCATAGGTGCCCCTCTTGGCCGGTCCGGTGAGCCGCTCGGGCGGCACGAAAGGGAGATAGAGGCGCACTTTTGCGCGGGTCACCGCGACGTAGAGCAGGCGCTGGTCTTCCTGCAGGGTCTCGAGGACTGCCTTGGCCTTCTCGTTTTCATCGGGACCGACATGGAGGACCCGCATGCCCTTCTCATGGTAAAGGGCGAAGCGCTCGGGCCGGCCCTGGGCGTAGCCCCCGAAAATGAAGACGACCGCGGCCTCCAGCCCCTTGCTCTTATGCATGGTCATGATCTGGACGGCTTCTTTCTCGGTCTCGAGGCGTTGAATGTTCGCATCTTCCCGGAGGGGGGTCCCGGTCTCCCCTATGAAGCCCTGAAGACGGCGATTGAGCTCCGTGAGTTCGCACCTCGATGCGGCAGCCTCTTCCAGGAGGATCTCGAAAATGTGCAGATAGTTGGTGATCTCCCGCTCCGAGTCCTTCAGGAAGAGCTCCCGTGTGATCAGGCCGCTCTCGCTGAGGATGCCCGAGAAGAGTTCCCTGAAATCACGCCTCCGCGCGATGTCATGCCAGAGGAGCAGCTTTCTGGCGAGGGGCTCCGTCTCGGGGAGGTCCCTGCAGGCCAGGAGCCTTTCGATGGGCACCGAAAAGAAGGGAGTGAGCCAGGCCTTGAACCTCCTCGAGTTGTCCAGAGGCCGCTCGATTGCCAGGAGCAGATCTCTGATGTGTTCCGCTTCACGGGTCTGGAAGAGGCCTTCCTGCCTGTAGAAGGCAGAAGGGACCCCCTCTTCTCGGAGGAACTCCGACACGTCGCGGCCCTCCTGTTCTTTCCTCGTGAGAATGAAGACGTCATGGGGCCTCAGGGGTCTGAGATCGCAGCCGTCACCGAAGCGTATCATGGGCGCCCCGGGGGAGAGCAGTCGCCTGATCTCGCGGGCTATCCACGCCCCGAGGTTCCGCGTGTAGTCCTCCGATCTCACCGTGGTGCCCTCGGATTCGACCCCGAGGAGCACGACCGGCACTATCTCCCTGCCGTCGGGGCCCACGGCCCTGAGGTCCTTCCTGCCGCACTCCACGGGGGAGTCGTAGGTGATGCTGCCGTCAAAGAACGGGCTCTCCGTCGCCTGCAGAAAGATCTCGTTGTACGCCGCGATGAGCCTCTGGGCCGAGCGATAGTTCTCGTTCAGACGCACGGGCTTATCCGTGCCGCAGATCACGTCCCGGGCGGCGAGATAGGTGTGCACGTCGGCGCCGCGGAACCCGTAGATGGCCTGCTTGGGGTCGCCGATGAGGTAGAGGATGTTCGCCTGGCCGCTTTCATAAAAGATCTTCCTGAAGACCGTCCACTGACTGTCGTCGGTGTCCTGTGACTCATCGATGAGGGCATAGCGGTAGCGCATCCTCAGCGCGCTGAGCAGCGCTGCTCCCTGAGGCCCGTCGAGGCCTTCAAGGAGATACCCGATCATGTCGTCGAAGTCGTAGAGGCCCCTGCGTTTCTTGTCCGAGGCGAGGCGGGCCCTCACCCGGGGCAAAAACAACTGCACCACTGCCGCCTCGAAGGGGACGGCACTGCCGATGAGGTTCGTCACAGCCGTGAGCAGCCCCTGCACTTCTTCCGTCATGGGCGAGAGGGATCCGAGTTTTTCACTGAGGTACGACAGATAGTCGCGCCGGCATTCGGAGAGCGCCATTGCGAGGTTCCTGTCCGCGTGGTATGCCTGCGTCAGCAGGGCCAGGTGGTCACACTTGTTGATGAGTGCTTTGGTTGTGACACCGGGGACCTTCTTCGGCCTGCTGCCCTCGCAGACCTGCCTAATCCTGGTGCTCATAGAGCCGTCCTGCAATAGTAGGAAAAGGGAATCCAGAATCAGGCTGACTGCGGCAGGCTTGAAGTCGGGCCGAATCTCCCGCTTCCTCGAATGGCAGTCGTACAGAAAGCCTTCGAGTTCTTCTACGTTTGAGCCTTTGTGGCCGAGCCAGCAGGAAAGATAGGGTGAGAGTGCGGGGTCGCGGCCGAAATCGCTCCGAAGGGATGCCATGAAGGCTTCGGAGAAGGCGGTCCTGCTGTCCACGAGAGTCTGCGCGAAGAGTCTGCAGCTGCTGAAGGCGTTCTCGGTGATCACCCGTTGAAAGAACCCATGGATCGTATGAATCGGCGCCTTGTCGAAGGAAAAGAGGGATCGCTTGAGCTTGAGCCTCGCCGCATCGTCTATGCGCCAGAAGCTTTTCCCGCTGGTTTGGGCGCTGGGGGCCGCACTGAGAATCCTCTCGATCATGGCCCGTATCCGCGACCTGAGCTCTCCGGCGGCCCGTTCCGTGTACGTGAGGACGAGGATGTGCTCGATCGAACAGTCCTGCGTGAGCAGAAGATCTATGAAGAGGTGTTCTATGGTGTATGTCTTGCCTGTCCCGGCAGAGGCCTCAATGACCGTGTGCCGGTCCCGGGGAACGCGGTCGAGGATGCGGGGTCGTTCAAAGAGAACCTCCGCCATCAGAGTGCCTCTTTGCCCGGTTTCGCGAACATCCTGAAGAAAAGGCCGAATCGCCTCTCCACCATATCGAGGGCTTCAGGCTCTTCCGGGGGGGCATAGTCCTCGGGGTGGGGCACGGGCCCGTAGGAGGAACTGTACTGACCGTAGGACGAATCCCTCAACGACATGACAATGTCGGAGAGGGGACTCCCGGACTTGTTCCCGAGTCTGTAGTCGAGCACCGCCTCTATGGGGAGCAGGTATGCGTGAGGTCCGCCGGTCAACTCGGCAACGAGTCCCCGCAGGTATGCTTCGGCCTCTTCTCCGGAGACCGGCAAGAAGCAGGCTTCCTTGAGACCGTCCTGGTAGAGTGAGACAGCCCTGTAGCCTTTGCCGCTGATCAGGCCGGAAGCGGCCAGGCAGAGGCAGTCGAAGAACCCTCTGAGGAAGTCCTTTGGAGAGTGCTTCTTGACCGGCTTTGCCAGAAAGGTGAAGGAGGTCATGCGGTCAGGGATCAGCGCCTCGGTGGTGCCGTGGAGTTCGGCCCTCGCCGCGGACGAGTCGGCGCCTCCCATCCCGACCACGATCGGACCGAAGACCGCATCGGCGGCTGCCCGCTCCTCAGCCCTGCCGAAGCGGTAGAGCCTCAGTTGCTCATGCTCTGTCAGGCCAAGGCCCTTGAGCTGAGCCATCCAGCCTTCCAGGACCGGCAGGTGGGCTTCCTTCTCGGCATGCCTGAAGAGCCCGGAAGGGGACAGGCCCTTGAGCTCACGATAGTCCATGGCGCGTTCGTAAGGCCCGGTGAAGAGTGTATTCCCGTGGGAGGGCGGACCGGCGTTCCAGGCTTCCAAAAAGACTCCTCTCAGCACGCGCGCCTTCTCCCGGGGAGAGGTCGAGAAGGTCTCGTCATTCCGGCGGACAGCATCTTCGGGATCTTCCTCCCTTATGCCGAGCTGATGGCGCGCCCACCCCTGGAGCGGACACTCCAGAAACCTCCTCAGTGCGGCCAGTGACAGGCTGAGCGCCGCTTCCGGAGCGCAGCGGGACCCCTCGGGGATTTCGGAAAGGCGGAGCAGCTCCTTCACTGTTCCTGGCAGGGCCTCCCGGAGGTCCCCTTGCAGCGATCGCGCCCGGTCCTTGCCGAGGGCGGACTTGAGGGATTCCCGGAGCGCGACGGCCCGGGCCTCGGCACGGGCCGCCGGTGAAAAGGTGCGTCCGGGACTGGGGGGGGAGGAAGGTCCTCCATCGAAGTAGGCCCTGTCGAAACGTCTGAGAGGGTGCTCGACGACCAGCCGCTCCGCCCGGTCCTTCCCCAGGTATCCCTGCTCGACCATGAAAAGGAACTCCTTGATCACCGACGAGGGTTCGACCTGCTCTCCTGTCTGGCCGTCTCTCGATACGTAGGACAGATAGAGGCGTTCGCCCGTGGACATGAGAGTCTCGAGGAACATGTACTGATCACGCTCCCTGGGGCTGACGTCCCCGGCGATCCTCCTGACCGCCCTCAGGTCGAGAGGGTCCCTGAGTTCCCGGGCGGGGAAGCGGCCCTCGCCCATGCCCGCGATGAAGACCACCCTGAAGGGTATGGGCCGCATGGGCAGAAACGATGAGATGGCCACTCCGCTCGCCAGATACTGACCCCGGGAGCCGCGAATGTCGGAGAGTGACGACATGACGGACTCCTTAACGATCCTGAAGGACACTCTCGTGCCGTGGACATCTACCTCGCGCAGCGACGAGACGGCGGCAAGGCACCGTGACAGAGCCCGCTCATCCTCGGGACCGGGAGCGCCGATGTAGGCCCTGATGAATCTCGTGACAAAATCGGACCAGTCGGTCAGGGTCATGAGGGCCTGCCGGGCGAACTCCGAGTCGGCGGCAAGGGATCGGACCACGGATATGAACAGGGCCGCGTTGGGAATGCTTGCGGCGGGGTGATCTTGGGGCAGGTAGCTGAACCCCGTGTCTTCGCACGCGGCGATCCGCGAGTCACCGCTCCGCTCACCCGTCATGAAGGCGCCGAGGGCAAGTCTCCTGATGCCCTGGTCCCAGTTGTAGAGGTCTGCGTCGATGTATGTCTCCCGGTGGTGGCCCCGGTCGATGCCGTGGAAGATGCCTGTCTCCTCGCACCACGCCACCCACTCCTCAGGATTCGCGTCGGGGAAACGGGCGAGGACGGCCGGGTGGGTGAGGAGCCCGAGGATGTCTTCCCGTGTGTAGGCGCTGAGAGGGAGGGACAGGAGCAGCCTGACTGCCTCGACGACCCTGCTTTCGCCTGAAAGCGCAAGGTCGGTGATGCTGTGCGGTATGTCATGAACCTCCCCGAAGACCGAGGAGATGAGTGTTTTGTAGGCTTCGAACTCTCCGGAATCGGCGACGATGACGGCAATGTCATTGAAACGGAGCCTCGGCTCTCCCGGGTCAGAGTTCCTGCGCTCTTCGTCCGCGATCACGAGGGACCAGATCTCGTTGGCGATGGCCTCAACTTCCCGCTGCATGCCCGGGCACGCGAGGACCGTGACACTCCGGTCATCGCCGAAGTCGAAGTCGGGAGAGGGCTCACGCCTCTCGGGCTCACGGCAGAGTATGTCACTCTGGATCTGGCGGAGCAGCGACAGACGGGTGTCGGGAGGCGCTTCGAAGCAGGGCTGAAAGTCGCAGTCGGTCAGGGAGTTAAGCAGATGGATATTCTCCCTCCCGGGCCGGCCCCAGAGCTTCAACGCCGGCGTGTCCCTGAGGCCTGCGAGGTCGAAGGGATCCTCATCGTTCGCAAGCCTTGCAACGGCAACCTTCCGGGACCTCTGGAGCAGCCGGTTCTCGATCCTCCAGGTCTCAGGGGGGGTCGGCACGTCTTCCCAGAACTCCATGCAGGGGTTGATGGTGTAGAAGCAGAGTTTAGTGCGGCCTGAAAGCGACTGGAGAATACGGCTGAAGGTCCGCGAGATGTAAGAGAAGCCGAAGAAATGGATCTGTCCCTTCAGCGCCTGTGTGCCGCGAGGGAAATCATCAAAGGCGTCACCATAGCAGAGATATCGCTGCTTAGCCGCCTCTGAAATTCCTGCGAGCCTCCCCTTCTGTTCATATATGAGGCTCCAGAGACGGCACTGCCACTCTTCCGTGTCACGCCAGGGAGCGTCTTTGGCAGTCACTTTGCCCCTGCGCCATTCCAGGAGCATCTCCTCCCTCGACAGCGAGTACTCCTCGAAGAGGCGCGAGAGCTGCGACGCCAGCTGGAACCTGCGCAGATCGCGCTCGTCAGGGTCTCCGTCTGCCGCTGAGAGGTACGTTCTGACCGCCTCGGGCAGGGTATGGTCGTCCCGGTCATGTTCGACAAAGAGAGAGATCAGGAGGCTCTGGATGATTCGCCGCTCCAGGATGCGTATGCGGTCGCCCGATTTTCCGAGGAGGTCTCTGAGGTAATCTTCGAGGAAGAAGAACTCAAGGTTCGCCGCGATGCCCTCAAGGCGTGCAATCTCGAAAGTGAGGTAGGTCTCGATGTTTCTGTTCGGAATGAGGACATGCGACGTGTGCAATGCAGTCCCTGAGGCCGACCGCTCCTGTTCGAGGTTTTGACGCAGCGCCTCGACGAGCCGGTTGAGGTTGTTCGAATACCAGAGGTGTATCATGGCTGCAGGGAAGGGCAGGTCGATTATAGCACGGCGGTTCCGCCCTCCTCATCAATTCTATCAAAGTAGGTCCCCCATGCAGTGTCCCATGTTGAAGCCCGGCTGCATTTCAGAGACAGTGATCAGTAAGAAGCAACGAGTGATAAGGGACAGATTACTCTTCACTCATTGCTCATGACGGCCTTTCCCTGCCCTCATTCGCGGGATTATGAAACGCCAAGTCAAGCGTCCGGTAGGAATCGGCGGACAGGATGACAGTGCGACCACACTGAATTGGCCCCGTCTGCCGCCGTCGGTGTATCATATGAAAATGCAGTGCAGGATAGACCTCCATGTCCACTCGTGGTTCAGCGGCGACTCCGATGCAGACCCCGAAAGCCTGGTCCACCAGGCGATACGGGCCGGCCTCCACGGCATCGCCTTTACCGAGCACTATTCGTACGGGGCCTCCGAGGCAGTGGAGGACCTGCGCCAGAGATACGGGAAAGAGATCATGATCTTCAGGGGCGTGGAGTTCTCTGCTGCCGAGGGCCACTGCCTTGTTTTCGGCGTTGACACCGACAGGGCCCTCCCCCGGGAGGCTCCCATGGCCGAGGTCGTGCGGATTGTCAACAGCCGCGGCGGCGTGGTCATACCCTCCCATCCCTATCGGGGACTGCACAGCGTGGGTGACGCGGTCAGAACCCTTCCGGGCATTTGCGCTCTCGAGGGACACAATGGCTGCAATGCCCGGCACCTCAATGCCTTGGCGCTGAAGACGGCCGCTGCGCTCGACCTGCCCTTCACCGGCGGATCCGACGCTCATGATGCGGCCGAAGTGGGCTCCTGTTACACACTGTTCAGCGAACAGGTGACCTACGAGAACCTTCTCGACCTCCTGAGGGCCGGCAGATACTGCGGTGTCGACATCCGGAAGGTCAGCAGGGGATGGCTCACTATGTGATGACAGGTTCGCCTCCCGTCGAGAAGAATATTGCCAGGAGACTTGGGAACGCGGTAGAATTCAGACACCATGATCCTGGATGCCAAAAGGGTGAGAAGATATTTCGGCTGGGCGTTCGACACCACAAGGGAAACCCACCTCCGGACACTCAGTGACGTCCCCCTCTTTAAGGGTTTGGGCAGGAAACTGCTCAGGAAACTCATCGTAGACCTCAACGAAAAGAAATACACGGCGGGTGATATCATCTTTCACGAAGGAGAGAGCGGAAAGGCAGTCTATGTCGTCCTCGAGGGATCGGTCAAAATAATCAAGAAGTCGAAGTCAGAGCACAGGACAATCGCGGTCCTGGGGCCGGGCTCCCATTTTGGTGAGATCGCCCTTATCGGTAACTGTCCCCGCATTGCGACTGCGCTCGCTGAAGAGGATTCCCTCCTCTTGATCATGTATAAGTCGTATTTTGACAATCTTATCAGGGGCAACAGCGCAATCTCCTCCAGGATCCTTCTGAACCTCGCCGGGATACTGTCTGCCTATATACACCGTCAGGACCTTTTTCACTCCTCAAACCAGCCCGAATGAACAGTGAAGCGATATCGCTATGAATGAGGAAAAGCGCACGGGCAGCGCCTTGCTGGCCGACCTCCGGGAGCACCATAGCCAAACTCCTCGGTGGGTTCTTCTTCTCCTGGCCCTTGGCGCTGCAGCAGTCGTCGCTTCGCGTATCACACATCTCATCATAATGCTGATAGCTGCAGCGGTCATTGCCTACGTCTTCAGCTCCGTAATCATCGCCTTTGAAAGGCTTGGAATCAAGAGGAGCGTGGCGGTCATTCTGCTCTTCGTGCTTCTCGGGGTATTCATGATGGGAGCAGACCTGATCTTCATCCCCCATCTCAAGCAGGAAATCATGCATGCCTATGCGAAGTTCCCTGAATTTTCGGCTCAAATACAGGACACCCTTTTGTTGATAGCAGAACAAAGCGCGGAAAGGTACCCCGTCATCCAGTCAAGCATGATAAGACTTGTTGAGTATGTATTCGGTCCGAAGGGCTTCCTCGAGAGGACGCTCAACGCTTCAGAGATTCTCACACAGGTAAAACCTTTTATTATGGCGCCGATCCTCGTTCCCTTCTTCGTCTTTTTCCTTCTCAAGGACTGGCCGGGCGTGATAAAGAGGGTCATGGACTGGGTTCCAGCTTCGTACGTAGAGACGACCATTTCGGTCATCGCTGAAATAAATATCCTCGTGGGAAAGTATCTTCGCGGGCTTGTCGCCGAGTGCGTTTCCGTAGGGGTCCTTGCTTCTGGGGGGCTCTGGCTGAGCGGAATCAACTATCCCATCGTACTCGGCATCTTGAGCGGAGTGGCGAACATCATACCCTATTTCGGCCCCGTCGTCGGATGCACCGCATCCGCCCTCGTCGCCCTGGTGCAGTACCGCAGTTTTGATCCTGTGGTGAATGTCATAGTCCTGTACATTGCCATAAGGCTCTTGGATGACCTCGTGATACAGCCGTTGATGATCGGCAAGAGCGTGCACCTCCATCCCATGCTCCTCGTGGTCACCTTAATCGTTGGAGAGAGACTCTTTGGCATAATGGGAATGATCCTGGGGGTTCCCGTGGTAACCGCTGCACAAAGGACTGTCGCCATCCTGCTGGAACACCACCGGGAAACGCTGAGAAGAGAAGCCGCAGGGAGCTTCGTGAAGGAACACCTTGCGAAAGCTCCTATCAGGCCGATTTAGCAGGTCGTGAGCTTTACCCCCGGGGATCGCAGCGCCGGCACGAGTGTCTTATCCTATCTCCGGCGTGGGGATAAACCGGCAACCTGCTCTCATTGCCGCGAACCGCATTTCTGTCCCCCTCACCACCCCAGAGCCGGTACGGCCAGTGAAGTACACCGATGCAGACGTTGCTCGATGGGTTCCCCTTGTACCAACGCAACGTCTTCGAGGACTGTGAGGAGCGGGAGGCCGCGTAGTACATAGTATGAACAGCTTACCCGGAAGACCAACTGTCAACACAATTCTCGTCTGCTGCAGATAAGTTATGCGGCCTTCTATGGCCTTATCTCGACAATCGTACCATTTGGCGCGAACTTGTCAATTTCCTCTATTTCTTCGTCCGTCACGGCAATACACCCTTTCGTCCAGTCGACCTCTGTGTGAAAATCGCCATCCCCCGAGAAACCGTTCTTAATGCCGTGGATCATGATGTCTCCGCCCGGAGAAACACCAAGCTCTTTTGCTCGCTTTTTGTCTTTGTCGTTTGGATAGGAAATATGAAGGGACAGGTGAAAACGGCTGTCATAGTTTCTTGAATCGATAACGTAGGTTCCCTCCGGGGTTTTGTTATCGCCTTGCCTTTCTTTTGGACCATTCGGGTTCCCACCCAGGGCTATCTTGTAAGTCTTGAGCGCCTTGCCCTTTGAGATCAACGTCAATCGTCGTTCTTTCTTTTCTATCAGAATCTTATCTGCCGGTCCCTTCTGGATTGCAAAAACCTCTTTTTGCAGTCTAATGATCTCATTCTCTTTGCTCTTAACCTCTTGTTCAAGCGCTTCAATCTTTTTTCGCAGTGTATTAATCCCGTTTCCCTTGCTTTCAACCTCTTGTTGGAGAGCCTCAATCTGTGTTTGCTGTGTAGCAATCGTCATGTCCTTGACCGTGACATTGTTGATATTAAATATCATCATCTCACTGTCCTTCCTGTACCCACTCTCCGGGTAATCCTCTATGAGTTTCTGAAAACGTTCCAGAGATTTCTGATAGTCTTTTTGCTGATTCCCAGGATACGCATAAATAATACCCATCTCGAAAAGAACCCTGTCTCTCGCCTTGGGATATTTTTCGAAAATCTGCTCATATTTGCTCAGAGAGGCGTTGTAGCTTCCCTGGATGAAAAGATCATTCGCTTCGTTGAAGTATCTGCTCAGAGAGGCACTGTAGCTTTCCTGGATGGAAAGATCATTTGCTCTCTTGTAGGTTGACTTGAACCGAGATCCCGCATTAGAGTGACTGCATCCGCATATTAGAATTGGTGTTATTATGCTGCAGACAAGGAATAAGTAAAGATGCTCACCTATCCTACTTTGCTTTTCACCCATATGCGCCTTCGTGTTCGATCTCTCAAGATACTTCACGGTCAATTCCAGAGATTTCTGGCATCATCATAATCTGAGGTTTTCAGCATCCTGCCAGGGGTCTAAGACTCAACCATAGGCACTACCTCCTTCCTTCTGCATCAACAGTTGGCCCGTCAATGAGACAGGCCGAGCATGCCGAGGTTTCTATGCTTCCTTCGGCAGCTCGGTTGTCTCTTGCAAGACCCGCTGCTTTCCGTCCCACCCTCACGGGTGGTCTGGCTTTGTCGGGGTAGTCATCTAAGCAAATGATAATCGAAAATGTGGGAGTTGTCCAGGGGGCGTTTTGTGGAACTGTGTAATACCAGCTTCACTGCCTCTGGCGAGGAAGCCCCGGACAGGCAATGGAAGAGGCCTGATGAAGTCAGGCTATACTAAAGAAGGCAGCGCTGTCGAAGGCTGCCGATGCGGTTGTCGAAGGGGGATCCGATCATGAGCAGTAACGATATGAACGAGGGAAAGCAGGATGAACGCTTGCTGAAAAAGGCTTCCTTCGCCGGCGGGTGCTTCTGGTGTATGCAGCCGCCCTATGACAAGATGAAGGGGGTGATTTCCACACGGGTCGGCTACACGGGGGGGCATAAGAAGAACCCCACCTATGAGGAAGTATGCAGAGGCACCACTGGCCACGCTGAAGCAGTGGAGATTACCTATGATCCGTCGCAGGTCAGCTACGAGGAACTGCTCGATCTCTTCTGGAGGAACATCGATCCCACGGCGAAAGACCGTCAGTTTGCCGATCAAGGCACCCAGTACCGGACGGCGATCTTCTACCACGATGACGAGCAGAGGCGCCTTGCTGAGGGATCAAAGGAAGTGCTGGAACGGTCGGGGAGATTCCCGCATCCCATTATGACAGAGATAGCACCGGCCTCGGAGTTCTACCCGGCTGAGGAGTATCATCAGGCGTACTATGTGAAGAACCCCGTGCGCTACGGCCTCTACAAGGTTGGCTCGGGCCGGGAGAGTTTCATCGGGAGCATGTGGGGCGACCTGTCGCGCCTTCACCCCGGAGACAGCGGCCGGAAACCCGAGCCGGGAGACGATACGGCATAGGGCGGGCCTCAGGGTCTTGTGGGAGTCAGTTTCCCCTCGATCGCCTTGCAGAGTTCCGCCACGCGGCCGCCAAGCTTGAAACCGTCGTTCTTTGTCTCTTCCTGAGGCGCGCCGACGCAGGCAACGCCGTAGTGGCCGGAGGCGCTCATCGGGTCTCCCACAATGATCATGCCGTAGATCAGCATGCACTGAAGGATTGACATGATGGTCGTCTCCTTGCCGCCCGTGTGGTGCCCGCCCGTCACGAAGGCCGCTCCGATCTTGTTCTCCATCTTCCGCCTGGTACTGATGAACTCGTCGAAGACCCTCTTGAGATCGGCGGCCATGACGCCGAAGTAGACGGGCGATCCCGCGATGATGCCGGCGGAATTCAGGAAGTCCTCTTTGGTGACCTCCTGTGTGGATTTGAGTAATGCCTTAGCCCCGGCTGATTCAACACCCTGAGCAACTGCCTCGGCGAGTTTTCTGGTGGATCCCCCCTTCGAGTAGTAAAGGACGAGCACCTGCATGGCTGACCTCCCTGTTGTCGTGTGCTTCACTACTATATCACACTGTGAACGCGGCGGGATCTTGTGGTGCCAATAGGCGGTTGTGAGGCGCTGAAATGACGGGGCGCCTTCGGGTTGACCTCCTGATTCGCCGGCATTCTATACTAAATCATGACAGATAGCCTGTCCAAGACACGCCCTTTGTCATTGTTCGGCTTGACCGGGCAATCCAGACTTCACTGAGAAGCCTGGATCCCGCTTTCCGACTTGATCGGGGAATCAAGTCGGGGAATGGCAGATGAGTAAGGCGCAGTTCACAGACAGACTCCAGAGGGGTATTCACGTGGGAGGCATGGAAAAGACTGAGCGGCGGGGCGGGAATTCTCATAAAGCACAGAGGGCTGCGGAACACGGGCTTTTTGCGGAGCCGCCGGTGCAGAGGCTGTCGGAACTGCTGGGACGCATAAAGTCCGTCATCGACGGCACGTTCGAGGACACCTGCTGGGTCGTGGCGGAAATCGCCGAAGTGCGGATGAACCAGAGAGGGCACTGCTACCTGGCCCTTGTCGAGAAGCAGGGCGACGAGACGATTGCGCAGATTCGGGCCACGATCTGGTCCTATGCCTACCGTTCGCTCGCTGCACAGTTCGAAAGGGCCACGGGAGAGGTGCTGAGACAGGGGATGAAGGTTCTCGTGCTCGCCGAAGTGACTTTTCACACGGTGCACGGCCTGAGCCTGAACATCAGGGACCTGGACCCCTCCTATACTATGGGCGAGATGGCCCGAAGAAAGCGGGAGACCATCGAACGCCTCACCAGGGAAGGGCTCATTGACCTCAACAAAGGCCTTGATCTGCCTCTCGTGCCTCAGAGAATCGCGGTCGTATCCTCGCCCACCGCTGCCGGTTACGGGGACTTCACGAACCACCTGAGGAACAACCCTTACGGGTACGGATTCTCATTCCGGCTGTTCAGCGCTGTCATGCAGGGACCGGAGGCTGAGCACTCGATCGGAGCGGCTCTTGGCAAGGTCGCCGCGAGAGCAGGAATCTATGACCTCGTGGTCCTTGTCAGGGGAGGCGGCTCGCAGGTCGACCTGAACTGCTTCGACAGCTACAGCTTGGCAGCGGAGGTGGCACGGTTCCCGCTGCCTGTCATCACCGGGATCGGCCACGACAGGGACGAGACGGTCGTGGACATGGTGGCGCACACAAGGTGCAAGACGCCCACCGATGTGGCCCAGTTCATCATCAGCGGGGTGAGGGACTTCGAGGAGAGGCTCCTCGACGGTCAGCGCAGGGTTGGCAGGAGCGCCGAGAGGGCCTTGAGGGAACAAAGGCACCGCCTCACCGCGGCCCTCAAGGACTTCAGGCACCATGCGATGCAGTCGCTTGGCGCTGTGCGCAGGAGACTGGATGCGGCCCAGCTTCGCCTCACCGCGGCACCGGGCGCTGCCCTTCTGAGAAAGACGGATGAATCCCGATCTCTTCAGAAAGATATCGAGAAGGCTGTCAAAGAGACAGTGCTCAGACAGGGGACGAGGCTTGAAAAGCTCGAACAGGCGGTGCGACACCTCGACCCGGTGAATGTGCTCAGGAGAGGATACAGTATCACCTCCCTGGGGGGACGGCCGCTGGTGTCGGCCGAGGGGATTAAGAAGGGGACTGTCGTCCGCACAGTCTTGTACAGAGGCTGGATCACAAGTACGGTGGAGGAGTCCGGAGATGGGCAAGCGTGAAACGGGGTATAAGGAGGCTATCGAGGAGATCGAGAGGATCGTGGCCGAACTCGAGGCGGAAAACATCGACGTCGATGTGATCGCAGAGAAAGTGAAAAGGGCGACTCATCTCATCACAGTGTGCAAAAACAAGCTCAAGGGTGCCGAGGAACAGGTTCAAAAGGCCCTTGAGGAACTCAATCAGCAGGACAGAGGAGATGATGAGCCTTTTTGATGCGGCGGGACGCCGGACCGGATGACGCATTTCCGGAGAGTCGTGGCTGCCGTGCTCAGGCGGAACGGCAGAATACTCATCGCGCAGAGAAACAGGGGCCACCGCTTTGAGAACCTCTGGGAATTCCCCGGAGGGAAGGTCGAGCCGGCGGAGACGCCCGCAGAAGCCCTTGAGCGGGAACTGAAGGAGGAACTCGGGATTGTCACCCGCGCGGGAGGGTTCCTCTGTTCGAGCCGTCATGATTACGGTGACTTTGCGGTGGAGCTACTCGCCTATGAAGCTGACTATGTCTCGGGAGAGATTGTTTTGACGGACCACCAGCAAGTCAAATGGGTTAAGCCTCGGGAGTTGGCAGGCTACGACTTCCCCGAGGCTGACAGGCCGATTGTGCGAAAGCTCGCCGAGGGGGAGTGAGGCCCGCGTGGAGTGGCACGCCCGGCCCGGCGGTCACTTGGCGGGCTTCCATCGGTTATAGTGAATCCTTTCCTCACGGAACCTGTCCTGAGGAGGAAGCTGCTGTGCGGGATGGCCGATGGGGACCAAAGCAAGGGGAATGACTTCCTCGGGCAGGTGGAAGAGCTCCCGGAACCCCACAACCCGGTCCTCCATGGGATAGATGGCTGTCCAGACTGCCCCGAGGCCTTTCTCGTGTGCGGCGAGCAGCAGGTTCTGAGTGGCCGCCGAACAATCCTGGACCCAGTAGCCGGGAAATTTCTGAAACCTCAGGTCCCCGCACACGAGGATTGCGACAGGTGCCTCTTTGCACATTGCGGCGTAAGGGTTGATGCGGGGGATGGCGTCGAGTATCTCACGGCTGTCGACAATGACAAACTGCCAGGGCTGCTCGTTCCCTGCCGAGGGCGCGCTCATGGCTGCCGACAGGAGCTCCCTGATTGTCTTTTCCGGGACCGGCTCGCCGGTGAACTTCCGTATGCTCCTCCGGGTACGAATAGCCTCAATGGTGTTCATGTCAGTTCCCCCTGTGATGTTGCGCGGACAAACGCTTAGTGCTATCTATGATAAGAGAAGAGGCGGGGACTTTGCCACGGGGTGTCTGAGGACATGACCGCAGAAGGGCTTGAGGGCCGCCCACGGCCAGGGGCCGGCCGGTACCCGGGTTTCGACGAGCTGATGCGAGCCGAGGCTGAGACGGACTACGCTATCCGCCTTCGTGACGGCCAGTCGGGCGTTGCAATTCTCGCGCCCCACGGGGGCCGCATTGAGCCCGGCACCTCCGAAATCGCCGATGCTGCAGCGGGCAGGGAGCACACTCTTTACGCTTTTGAAGGGCTGAAATCGGAAGGCAACCGGGTCCTACACATCGCGAGCACGCGGTTCGATGAGCCTCTCGGGCTGGGCGTAGCGCTCAGCGCCCGTCTTATTGTCACGATCCACGGCTGTGCCGGGATGCGCGAGTTTGTGTGCGTGGGCAGCCGCGACCCCCAAATCAGGGAGAGGTTTCAGCTTCGTCTTGAAGAAGGCGGGTTTTCCGTCGGGGACTCTCTCCGGTCTGCGCTTCGGGGGCATCATCCGGACAATCTCTGCAACAGGAGCAGGAAGGGCCCAGGCGTCCAGTTGGAGATCTCCAGAGGGCTGCGGTTGCGCATGCTCGGGTCGCTCGAACCGGGCGGCGAGATGGTGAAGACCCCGTTTTTCGATGCCTTTGTCGCGGCCGTGAGGCAGGCGATTACGGATCTGGAGTCCCATGTCTCATGACCGAACCCCGGTTCCGGAGCACGGCCGGGAAGCGGGGCTGTCGGCCGTCCTCAACCGCGCTGAAATCATGAGCGACCCCCCAAGAGCGATTCCTCTCAAGTATGATCATTTCCGGGGTGCCTGTTTGTTGTCGTTATCCCTGCGCTTTCCAAGGTCTTTGCACAGGGGTGCAGGCCGGAGGTAATAATTCACCTCTCTGGTCATGAAGGACTCCTTGAGAGGTGTGCTGATTATCCTCTTTGCACCGACGATGCCTTTTGCCCTGACCTCCCTCGTCTTCTGGAACGGCAGGGAGACCACGATGGGGTCTGCCAGATGCGGTCCCATGAGGGTTCTCTGCCGCGGAGAGGCATTTTACGAATTGTCCCTTGGGGTGGTATCCTTTCCTGGTGTTCCTTCCTGCTGCAGTGCCGAGTGCACGAGGCCGGTCATTCCGTCAGGGACGAAAGATTATGGGAGAGTGGGGGAAGATATGCAGACAGTCAAATCGGGTGATACAGTGCGGATTATGTATGAGATGAAGCTGGAGAACGGCACGACCATCGATTCCTCACAGATCAGCGGGCCCAAGACGATCATTGTCGGTGAGGGGGAGACCTTCAGGCCCATCGCCGAGGCCCTGATCGGCATGGCAGTGGGCGAGTCCAAGACAGTGGATGTGCCCTCCAGCGAAGCCTACGGACCCAGGGACGAAGGGCGGGTGTTCCAATTCCCCCGGGGCAGGGCGCCGAAAGGTTTTGATGCCCAGGTCGGCAAGACACTCGAGATGCACCGTGCCGACGGCCAGAAGGTCTCGGTGACGGTCCTGGCCAAGTCCGAGGAATCCTACACAATGGACGGGAACCACCCCTTGGCCGGCAAGAACCTTGTCTTCGACATTGCCCTGATCGAGATACTCCCCGGGGTCTGACGAAAGGCCGCAGGGAGTCTGCCCAGTGACTCTTCTCAAGAGGCTTTCCCTCTTTCTCGCGGTCATGGGACCGGGGATCATCACCGCGAACATCGACAACGACGCGAGCGGGATCACGACCTATTCCGTAGCGGGATCGCATTTCGGCTACGGCCTCCTCTGGACCCTCATTCCCACCACGGCGGCCCTTGTGGTCGTTCAGGAGATGGTCGGCAGGATGGGCGTGGTGACCGGGAAGGGCCTCTCGGACCTGATACGCGAGAACTACGGGGTGAAGGCAGCTTTCTTCATGATGGCAGGCCTTCTTGTTGCGAACTTCGGCAATACGGTGGCGAATTTTGCCGGCTGGGCCGCCAGCATGGAGATACTGGGGTTCAGCAAGTATCTGATGGTTCCCCTCGGCGCAGTGACGGTCTGGTTCCTTGTCACAAAGGGGAGCTACAAGTTCGTCGAGAGGATCCTCCTCGGCGCCTGCCTTCTGTATTTCGGCTATGTAGTCTCGGGCATCCTGACGAAGCCCGACTGGGGCGAGGTGATAAAGAACACCGTCGTCCCCCAGATGCGGTGGGACGCCGAGTATGTCATGCTGTGCATCGCCATCATCGGCACGACCATCACTCCCTGGATGCAGTTCTACCTCCAGTCGTCTATCGCGGAGAAGGGCATCAGCCAGGAGCACTACAAGGCGTCCCGTCTCGACGTGGTCATCGGATGCTCCATCACCGACGTCATCAGTTTCTTCATCATCGTCACCTGCGGGGCTCTCATTTTCCCGCAGGGTGTCAGGATCAACGAGGCCTCCGAGGCGGCGATGGCCCTGAGGCCCCTGGCAGGAGACTACGCCTATCTCATCTTTGCGGTCTGCCTTGCCAATGCGGCTCTGCTCGGGGCGATCATCGTCCCCCTGGCCACGGCCTACTACATATGCGAAGCCATGGGCTGGGAAGCGGGGGTCGACAAGAACTTTGAACAGGCCCCTCAGTTCATGCTCATTTACACCGTTACGGTTGCGGCGGCGGCGATGATTGTTGTCATCCCGGGCGCCCCTCTGGTCTTTCTGATGGTCCTTGCGGCTATAGTCAACGGTCTGTTGCTGCCCTTCGTCCTCGTCTATATCATCCTCCTGATCAACAAGAGAAAGCTCATGGGCGACTACGTGAACTCGAGACTCTACAACTGGATCGCCTGGGGCACCGTCCTCGCCGTGGCGACGCTGGCCGTTCTTCTTGTGATTACAACCACCGTACGATAGGGATTCCCGACGAAGCCGCCTGTCGATGGAGCGGTTGGTTTGCATGCCCCGGCGATGTCTCTCCGGCCGCTTGCTACTCCTTGTCGCTGGTGTCCGGAGTGAGTCCTGCTGCAACGATCAGCACGAAATCGGCCAGGCCGCGGTAACCGGCACCGAAATCGAGAGGGTCTCCCGCCACTGACGATATGACCATTATTCCGAGTTCTGGAGAGGCCTTCCGCAGGTACCGGAAGATGCCGCCAAACCCCCGGCTGTGAAAGTCGCCGTTGAAGTGAAGGAAGAGGCTGCCCGGCCGGCGGTGAAGCAATATGGAGTAAGCCATCGTTGCATCCTTGAGTGCCTGGGCCTCCATCAGGCTGAGCTTGGCCATCGGGGTGGCAAGGCCCAGGGCGGCGAGGTCGCCATATCCCGGGGTTGAGGGGTCGACGTGCACCGGCAGAGGGGCGAGCCAGCGCTTTGCCTCCTCGGGGAGGGCCTCAAGGACGGCCATGCCCCGGTGTGCCACCATGTGGGCATACCTCCTGGGGCAGTTTGTGGCAACGAGCCTGATGCTTTTCTGCCGGGCGAAATCCAGGAGAGGCCGGTAGTCGTTCTCGTAGCTGGGCCACAGCTTTGCCTCGGCAGCAAAGTGCGGGTGGGTGATGAGGCCGGCCATATACTCGTCGATGATGATCTGGTCGTCGGTCTCGAACATTTCGAGGCCGATGACAAGGTTCTCCTTTCGCCGGCGAAAGAGGGACCTTGCCGTCTCCCGCTCGAGCCAGTGCACGAGGGGATTGCCGTGCAGCTCGCCGAAGAGCACCACATCGGCCTCAGCAAGGCGGCGGATCATCTTTCCATAGCTGACCTCCATGCCCTTCCGGTCATAGATCCGGTATGCCGGCTTGTCCTGCGCTGCCTGTCTCACTCGTGCCACCGAGAACCTCCACCTCCCTGTAATTTGGAGCGGGGACGGGGTTTCCCGTTGTCCCTCGCCTGTCCATTATACTATGGTCAGCTTGGACCGGGGCCGAGAAGGGCGCTCTTCCGCACGGTTCCGCTCTCTTGACCGCGCCGGTTCACCCCAGCGACCCCACGGGATGCTGCATTCTGTTCGTGACAGATCCGGCATCGTACATGATGTCGCAAGGGGCTGCGATAAGGTGTAAAATAGGAAAGGAGGCTTGATAATGGTCACGCTGAAGGAATTTCTCAGGATCTTCGAAGGCAGCTCGTTCCAGGAGAAAGAGCTCAGGCGGTTTTATCACGCCGTTCATAAGGCGGTAATACTCCAGCTTCTCGGAAAGATCTCCTGGTCGGAGCTGCTCAGACTCGAGGATCGTTGCCTCTGGCCGGTTCTGCAGCGCCTCGACGACCCGACGCTCCCGATCTACCGGGGCGCCGACAAGGAACTGCTCTCTCTGTTTATCGGGAGCATCCGGCGCGAGAAGGAAGTCAGGGCAAGCAAGAGCGGGGGCAAGGGTTCGCACTGGAACCACCTCCAGGCAGTGCTGAACGAGCGGACGGAACTCTACAAGAGCATCTTCGACTTCTCAAAACGGGACATAAGCCACTGCATCAAGGCTGCCGAACGATACCGAGTCATGCAGGAAGGATTGAGGAGAAGGCGGCGGCGTGCATGGCAGATAGCCATCGGTTCTGGCGCCGCGACCATTGCGGGCGCTGCCGCGCTCTGGCATCTCTCCAAGGACAAGAAGTGAGGGGCTGAGGGTACTTTGCTGCCCTGCCGAAACAATTCGTCCAGGAGGGATTGGGAGTGAACCTTGTACGCCTGGCAGTGGTGGTCATGCTTCTGGCCTTTGCGGGCGGGTGCGGAGTGAAGCAGTCCGCTCAGAGCGGCCTCGAGGAAACGCTTGAGTGGTACCGGATCGTGCTGGAGAAGGGCGAGTTCGAGGCCACGGGCCTCCTGGCGGCAGATTCGATTGCTCAGGAGTACCAGGAGAGGGCGCGGGCGGCAAAGGACACGCGCATAGTCTGGTGCCGGATCCTGAGTGTTTACTACCTCGAGGGATCTGGGGAGGCTGAAGCCACCCTGGAGGTTGAGTATTACTCTCTTGTCACGCTTAAGGCCAAGACGATCCACTGGAAGCAACAGTGGGTGTATGCCGGGGACAAGGGGTCGTCGCGATGGAGACTGAAGACTCTGCTCCCCCTGTTCAACTGACGGCGGCAGCTGCACGAGGGTCCAGTCGTCCGCTGCCGGTAGGCGGACGGATATGTAAGGCCTCAGTGCATGCGCCTGAGTTCTGTCGTACCCTCAGGAAGAATACGTCTCATAGACACGAAGGGCTTCCTCCCGGATCATCTCCCGCAGTTCCGGCGGCTCGATAACCTCCACCCCGGAGCCGTGCTTCAGGACCTCTCTGACGATCTCGCTGTAGCTCGCAATGGGGAAGCTCATCTCCAGGGAGCCGTCCGGCAGGTCCCTGACCTTCTGATCACGATGCCAGATCTGGCCCCGTATCCAGCGTGCCTTGTCCGGCTTGAAGCGCAGGGTCACGATTTGTTTCAGTTCCCCTTTGTAAAGGCCGAAGGATGACGTCACATAGTCGATCACATCGAAGTCGTGCGGCAAGGTGAACGTTTCCTCAAGGGCTCTTACATCCCGCACCCTGCCGAGATGGAAGTCCCGGATCTCTTCCCTGCTGTGGCAGTAGCCCAGCAGGTGCCAGGTGCCCATATAGTTCAGGAGGTGGTAAGGGTCAACGGTGCGCTCGCTTTCCTTGCCTGAGTTTGCCGACTTGTAGAGGAACTGGAGGCGCCGTTTCCTGAGACAGCCACCCAGGGTCGCTTTGACGACCTCCTCGAGAGCCGGCGCGTGCTCAATCAACTGAAAGGAGAGGACGTCGTCAATAGCCGTTGCGTCGCCCACGTTCTGCCGCAGCACCGAGGTGATCTTCTCGACCATGGAGCTGAGTTCATCGCCCACGTAGCTCTCCCTGATGTCCTTCAGAAATTTCCGTGCGATCAGCAGGGCGCTGAGTTCCTCGGAGGAAACGAAGACGGTGGGAAGTGCAAAGGTGCGGTCCGAATAGCGGTAACCCCTAAAGCCCTTGTCGTACTCAAGAGGAGCCCTCAGGCGGTCCCGCATGAAGTCGATGTCTCGCTGAGCGGTCTTTGCTGAGATTTCGAACTTGCGGGCGAGGCTGGTGGCATTGGGATGCTTGCCGGCTCTGACCTGGAAGTCAAACCAGAGGAACCGCTCGTAGGATGTTTTGGTGGCCATGGGTGGCGTTCTGAAGCCTCTTCGCAGGTCAGAAGAGGCTGAACCTGAGGTACCTCATCGGCCGCTCCCTGATGTCCAGCGTCAGTTCCTTGATCTGTTGGAGGATGTCCTTCAGATCGCGCGCCAGGGCCTCGTCGCCTATCAGGGAGCCTGCCAGCCCTTCCCCGTTGTTAATTCTGCCGAGGATTGACGAAAGCTGCTCCGAGGCTTCCTTGAGGTTGTCGTAAAGCGCGGGGTCTTCAATCAGCCTGTTGAGCGTTCCTGACCCGCTGTTCAGTCTCTTGGTGAACTCCTCGACGGATGATGCCGTGGCGAGCAGCTTGTCGCTACCCTCGCTGAGCTTTCTGCTCAAGTCCTGAACCGAGGAAGCGGCTGACTGCGCTTGATCATACAGCGTCGGATCGGTGACCAGGCGACCGAGGGTCCCTTTCCCGCTTGTAATCTCTTTGGCCATCGCCGAGAGCGCCTTCGCGGTCTCGTTCAGATTGTCATAGACTGAAGGGTCCCTGAGGAGCTTGGATGCGGTGCCCTCGCCTTTGTCTATCTTTGTGACCAGGTCGGTGATCTTTTCCATGAACTCATTGACCTTCTGGACGGACGCCGCGCCGGACTTCATCATTTCCTCTATATCAACCTGTGAAGTGCCCCCTATGATGTCCCCCGGCTGAACTGGCCCTGCCCCGGGAGATCCGGGACTCAGCTCAACATACTTGTCACCGAGGAGCCCTATGGTGAGCACGCTTGCCTGGGAATCCTTCTTGACGAAGCCTATGGCGGACTTGTTGACGCTCATTGTCAGGAGGGTTCCGTGGGTCGGATCGAGGAGTATCTCCTTCACGGCGCCGACCTCGATGCCTGATATCCAGACGGCCCCGCCTTTCCGCAGGCCCTTCACGTCCGCGATCTGCGCCTTCAGCTCCACCTTGGGCGTCAGCATCTCTTCGATGCCTCCGGCGAAGAAGACGGTGAGAAAGAGCACAAGCAGGGCCAGCGTTACCACGGTGCCCACCTTTAGCTTGGACCACAGCAGCTGCTTCTTCATGTCAAACATAATTTCCTCCGTCTGGCTCGTTCGGAAATCTGCGGTATCGTTGTGTCATGACGTTCCCAGCCGGACCTCGTTGAGAAAGAGCGCGATGTCAGGGTCGACGGCACGGAGGAACTCGTCGCCGGCTCCGTCGAAGATGATCGTGCCGCCCTTGAGGAATATGAATCTCTGTGACACCTTCAACGCGTCGGAAACCTTGTGAGTGACGACGATGAAGCCCCTGTCACGCCGTGACAGTTCCAGGATCAGTCTGCAGATGGTGTCGGCATTGACGGGGTCGAGGCCCGATGTCGGTTCGTCGTAAAGGAACATCCTGGGTTCACAGGCTGCCAGTGACCGCGCAATGGAGACCCTCCTGTGCATACCGCCGCTCAGTTCCTCCGGCATGAAGTCCGCGGCGTGCTCAACCCCCACGATCCTCAAGAGGTCCCTCACCTTCAGGTCTATCTCCTCCTCGCTCATCTTCGTGTACTCCCTCAGGCAGAAGGCCACGTTCTCCTTGACGCTGAGAGAGTCAAAGAGTGCCCCTTCCTGGAAGACGAGGCTGAACTTCATCCGCAGGGGTCTGAGATCGTCTTCCGACTTCTCGCTGATGTCCTCGCCGTCGATGATAATGCGGCCCGAGTCGGGTTTGACAAGCCCCACGATCAGACGCAGGATCGTCGTCTTTCCCTCACCGCTCCCTCCGAGGATGGCGACTCTCTCATTGAAGCCGATTGAAAAGCTCACGTCCCTGAGGACCCGGAGTGAGCCGTATGAGAAGCTGACCTTGTCGAAGAGGATCATATGGAGAATCCCAGCACGTACAGCAGTATCCGGGTCAGGACGAAGTCCGCGACGATAATCATCACGATTGAAGTGACCACGGCCCGCGTGGTCGATCGCCGCAGTCCTCTCGCGCCGCCTCTCGTGGAGAGCCCGGTGTAGCAGCATATGCATGCGATCAGGTAACCGAATATGAAGGGTTTCAGTGCCCCTGCGAAGACGTTCTCGAAGATCAGCTCCCTGCGGATGGAACTCCAGTAGAGGGTGCCGCTCTGGTGGCTCACGAAAACGGCAATGTAGTAGCCGCCCAAGAGCGACACAGCGTCGCCTATGATCGTCAGGGCTGGGAGCATGACGAGAGAACTTGCGATCCGGGGAGTCACCAGCTTCTTCATGGGATCGACGCCGAAAACCCTGAGGGTATCCACCTGGTGGCCGAGCACCATGAGGCCCAGTTCCGAGGCCATTCCGGCGCCGACCCGGCCGGTGAAGACCAGGGCGGCCACGACGGGGCCGAGTTCGCGGATCACCGAGATGCCGACAATCTTGCCGGTGTACATCTTCAGGCCCAGTCGGGCAAGCTCAGCGGTCAGTTGGAGGGAAAGCGCCATTCCCACAAAAAGGGACACGATGAGGATTATCGGCAGCGAGCCGGCGCCTGCGTAGTCCATCTGCTCGAGGGTGTCCCGCCAGTAGAAGGGTCTTCTCACCATTCCGGCGAGGCCCCTGATGGAGAGGACGTAGAAGTCCTGGAGATTGCTTATCAGCGCTTTGATGTCCATCGTCAGTGTCGGTCGGGCGAGGAGCGCACCATCAGCCCCAGCATCTGGCCCTGACCCGTAACGGCGAAACAGGGTCAATCATGACAATTCTACGATAATCGGCTACAAAAGAAAAAGAACGGGACTCATCGGGCATCCGGGTGGACAACCTCTTGATTGCATTGACGTCCCCGTGGCGGCCGGGTTGCTATCGCCGGGAGCCCGGATGATTGCACAGGTGGAACACGTCAACGGTCAGGATAAGGAGAGCAGGACTGCGTCAGATACGCCGATTCGGTGAGATGTGCCCGTCGGGAGAGTCCTGTAGGTCTTCCCGGACGCACAATGATGGGCGCTATGGGTGTACTGTTAGCGGTCTGCTGTGCAGAGTCCCTGCACAGGGGTCTCGGCCTGGCAGTAGTCCGGGGCGACAATCACGGCTTCGTCGGCTCTCTTGGAAACAAAGAGCATCGCCATGACGACTGTCGCCAGAACACCGCCACAGAATGCGCCGAGAATGAACCAGAGGATTACCATAGTCCTTACCGCCTCAGTGTGAGTTTACGGGCCTTGATAGCATAAAACGTTCCATTCTTGCTGACGGCACGTAAGAGCTTGTTTAGTATGCATAAACATAAAAAACAACGACTTGCAAGACTGTTGAAGTGTATTGAAATTGCTACATAAAGCAATTTTTGCGTGATGAAAAACTACACATAGACGGTATAGCCGCAAAGGGCAAACGGACCTTCTTGAGGAGTGGGCCCCTGAGAGTAACAGTCTGTATGGGCACATACTCTCGGATTCCCCGGGTCAAGGCGGAGAATGAAGTGACGCATGCCTACCCGACCACCTCTCCCCTCAGTTATGGATGATCCGCCACCTCTCACTGATCACGGTTTCTTCGGTTCAGATATTTGCGCACCCTCAGTGACGCCTGAGCCGCCAGAGAACGCTCGCGCCCTGAGCGAGGATACCACCTAACATATCAATACCGACATCGATCAATGCCCCAGTCCTCGCCGACACGAAGGATTGATGAAACTCATCAGCAGCAGCGCACACAACAACAACGAGAACGGAACATAAGACCCATCGCCAGCGCGGCACTCCTCCTGCGCCGCCGCGGAACGCGCGGAACAGAAGAAGACCCAAAATGAAATACTCCGTTACATGTGCCAGTTTCCGGATGACCCCGTGAATCACCGCGATTTCCTCATGGGTCGAGGAAGGGCTCAGAAAGCGAATGAGTGGTTTGATGATCAGCGATGTGTTATCCGCGGAGAAGGTCCCCGTCGACATCAGGAAGATGACACTCATCCAGAGGAGGACGGGAGCCCAGTATTTCGAACAATGAGAGAGAGTCATATCAACTGTCCCTCTTTCAGCAGAAGGTGAAACACGTTCAATTGTAACAAATGGAGGTACTTCGAATTCTCTTCTCTGTCCTGTGAAGGGTCAGCCTGCAAGTACGGGTGCAGGTCAGGGCCAAAGAGGACCCTCGGGCACAGGGATTCTGACGCGCGATGATCAGTCAAGAACCCAACGGTCAGGCCAATGGGTAGTCAGGAAAAACACGGGCCGAGACATGATTTCACCACCGATCGATCCGGGCTGATCCGTCGGCATTGATGGCAGATTGTTGTGACAGGCGCGTAACCAATTGAGATATAAGGACACCGAATGGAGTCTCCTCGGTGTCACGCGAGTGGCACAAGGCTTGCTCTTTTTTGTACGGGGGAGTCTGCAGTGCTTTTCTGAGCCCAACCAGTGGAGAGTGGCAGGACATGCTGAAAGCCGTCGCAAGGGGCTTCGTTCTTCTGTCGGTGTGTGTGGTGCTGGGCATGGTGATTTTACAGTCAAAATCCTACGCTCAGGCAAGAATGGGACAGTGCGCCACCTTTGATGCCTCATCAGGCGGTCTCCACATACCCTGCTTCAGGATTTCTGATTCGCTCTACTCGATCGACCTTGTCTTGAACGCTTCAGGCCTGAACCTTGTGAAGGTAGCCGCAGCGGTCGATGGAGAGAGTGTCTACTACTGCTCCAAGTACAACACATCCAACAACACGCTTCGCATTCCGTGTATCGCCGTAGGCAGTTCGAAGTATTGGGCCGATTTGACTTTGAGTAGCATCAGCCCCCTGACGTTCCAGTTGAAGGACTACGGAACCGCGTTCAGCCTTCCCCTTCTGTACAACGCGGGCGTTACGCCGGTTGAAGGCAATGCATCCACGTTGTTCACCTTCTACGTGAGCTATTACGACAAGACCGGCACCCCGCCTGCATTGAGTTCGGTCATCACCGACGGTGTTCAGAATTCCATGACTCTCATGCAGGGAACGGCCTCAAACGGCGTCTACGCAGCCAGTCTCTTCCTCACGGAAGGCAGCCACTCCTTTGTCGTTCTGTTCGCGGAGGGAACCACTGGCAGACCGCTGCTGCTCGATTACGGCGACATGCCGAGAGTGACCGGCAACAAGGCCAATTCGCCGCCTTCTCTGCTGCAGGCGTCCCTCCAGCCGGTGCACGGAAACGAGCTCACGGTGTTCGGGTATTCAGTCAATTATTTCGACCCCGACGGGAACCCGCCGGTCGAGTCGCAGGTCATTGTCAACGAGGGCCTCAGTTTCCCCATGACCCTCGCGGGCGGGTCTGGAGACAATGGGCTCTACCGGGCGGACCTGAGTCTCAGGGGAGGATGCTACTGCTACAGGTTTCTGTTCTCCGACGGCGCGGAAAGGACAAGTTTCCCGAGCTTCGGCGGTTTCCACGGGCCTGCGGTCAACTCCATCGACACCAGATTCAGCCCCGCTATCGATCGCCCGGTCACCTGCGACACGATAAACGTCAATCCGGAGTTGTTCAACGGCAGCCTGACTCCCCTGTCGGGCGATCAGTGCACCCTCTTCACCTTTCAGGTCGATTATTTCGATTTTGACGGGGGTCCCTCAGGCGTGTATGCATACATAGATGAGATACCATTCGGAATGAGCTTGAAATCGGGCACCCCTTCCAACGGCACCTACGTGCTCACGACTCAACTACCGCCCGGAGATCATTCGTTCTACTTCTACGCGGATGACGGCAGGTGCGGGGCTGCCCGATACCCCCTGAAGGGGAGCCTTCAGGGGCCACACGTGACCGCCTTCAGCCCCGCGGGCCTGCCGTGCCCGGTCAATGTCTCTGACTCTGAGCCGACGACACCGATTCAGATCGAGCAGCCTGCGACGCCGAGGCCGGCGGGCGCTGGGCACTGCGATCTTGAAGATTGCTGGTGATTGACGGGTTTTTCCAAGCAGTCCATTGCTGAGTGCTAATCTGTTCTGCCCGTGAAAAACGCTTGACGCTAATGCATTGAGCCCTCGAGTCTTTCGAGCCTCGCCTCGAGGTTGTCGATGACTGTTTGCTGTTTCTCGATAGTGCGCTGCTGCTCCTGCACCACCTTTGTCATGACGGCCACGATGTCCATGGGGCTCAGGCCCTGACGGTCCTTCGTCGCCACCAGGTCGGGGACGTCCTCGGCGACAAAGCCCACGTGCGTCTCCGTCGGGTCCGTCTTGTACGAGAACATGACAGGGTTGAGGTCACGGAACGTCTTCAGTGCGTCCTCGAGGGCGAGATTCCGGATGTGGTCCTTGTACTTCCTGCTCGAGGCGTTCATCCAAGTGCCTCCCGCTGTCACGTGGGCGCCGCTCGCCATGTGCAGGGGATGGGCAGGTACGATGCCGAAGCCCACGCGGCCGCTGTAGTCGATCTGCATGCGCGCGGTGACCGGGCAGACGGTATTGACGGCGCAGCCTGACCGCGTGAAGACCCGGTAGCCCTGCCCGCCGGAACCCGCCATGACCGCCTGGCCGTCGTGTGACTTCTGGACCCAGCCTCCTGCCGCTTCGTCATACATGGCGCCGGAGGAGACGAAGAAGTTGTTGTCCAGCACCGATGTGAGCCAGCCTCCTATTTCACTGCTATTGTCTTTGCAGTTCCCTCAATTGATGCAACCTGCAATGCCAGTTTCTCAAGAGCCTTGGCAATACGTTCATTATCCCGCTCCAACTTCTCGATACGGGTATCCTTCTCATCGATGAGCGCTTGTTGCTCCTTCATCGCTTCGACCAGAACAGGAACCATCTTGTCATAGGCTATAGCCTTGTAACCTTTCCCATCAGTATGCACTAGCTCAGGGAGAACCTTCTCCACATCCTGTGCGATAAATCCCATCTGCCGGCCTTCACTGAACCCCTTGCCGCCGTATTCCTCCACCTTCCATTCATAGCTCACCCCGGTCAACTGCCTGACCTTATCCAGCGATAGCTCAAGCGGCTGGATGTTCTTCTTGAGCCGCTCGTCAGAGACTGATGT